>Ga0114949_10003133_pt1 | contig 10467 bp, 11 predicted proteins | sample N074metaG_FD_83505 | JGI IMG/M metagenome (GOLD analysis project Ga0114949, IMG submission 83505) | Deep subsurface microbial communities from Kermadec Trench to uncover new lineages of life (NeLLi) - N074 metaG | ecosystem: Environmental > Aquatic > Marine > Ocean trench > Sediment | place... | reverse complement strand
GAAACTCTCGACCGGCGAGGTTTCTCTACGAAACGGGTGAGGTCGGTGGGTACCTGAGGTCACGCCAGCCGGCGTCTCAGGACGCTTTATTGACACCCGTTTCTGCCGCGCCTAGCTTTTCCCAAAGGAAACATCGCTCAACGGGCTGCCCCCCTCGCGGGGAGGCCCGTTTTTCGTGTCTGAATTCCCGTGCTCCACCAGCCACCGCGCCAGGGAAAGATGCCACCTCAGGGTTCCTGCACCGTCATCGTCGGGTGTCAATGGGGAGATGAAGGGAAGGGGAAGATCGTTGACGTGCTCGCCGAGGACGTCGACATCGTAGCTCGTTACCAAGGCGGCGCGAATGCGGGCCACACGGTCCACGTCGGGGAAGACGAGTTCATCCTCCACCAGATCCCCTCCGGCGTCCTCCACGCAGGCAAGCGCTGTCTCCTTGGCAACGGCGTCGTACTCGATATCCGTCAGTTCTTCGACGAGTACGATGCTTTGCTCGACCGCGGCATAGACCTCGATGGGCGGGTCGGAGTCAGCAGGCGTGCGCAGCTCTTGCTCCCGTACCACAGGTTGCTCGACAAGGCCGTCGAGAGTGCGGCTGCCACGAAGATCGGTACGACCGGCCGTGGTATCGGGCCGGCGTACGAGGACAAGGCGGGACGGCGCGGCCTACGCGTCGCCGACCTGGGAAATCCGGAGCGGCTCCACAAGCGCATCGCCGCCGCCCAAGAACGAGTCACTCGCCGCCTCGAACAGCTTGGATCGGGCGCCACCGGTGCGCTCGACGTCGCGATGGAGGAGGCATTGAGCCTCGGGGAGCGTTTGCTCTCGATTGCCACCGACACCGGACAGGAAATAACCGCCGCCTTGAAGGCCGGGAAGCGTGTGCTTCTCGAAGGTGCGCAGGGCACCGCACTCGACCTCGACCACGGTACGTATCCTTTCGTGACCTCGTCCAATACGACCGCTGCGAGTGCAGCGACCGGGACAGGCATCGGGCCGACGTCGATCGACGCCGTGGTGGGTGTCGTAAAGGCGTATACGACGCGGGTGGGTGAGGGCCCGCTCCCGACCGCGTTCGAGCCGGAGATGGACGAGCACGTGCGTGCGCTGGGGGGCGAATTCGGCGCGACGACCGGGCGGCCGCGACGCTGTGGTTGGTTCGACTCGGTGCTGGCGCGTCACGCCGCACAGGTAAACGGTCTCACAGGTATTGCGGTGACGAAACTCGACGTGCTCGACACGCTCTCGACCCTCGAGATCGCGACCGCCTACCGGATGCCGGACGGAAGCATCACCGAGGACTTCCCGGCCGACACCTGGTCGCTGTCCGGTGTCGAGCCGATTTACGAGACACTTCCGGGTTGGGAGGCGCCGACAGGGGATGTGCGAAGGCTTGAGGATCTTCCCGCCAACGCGCGCGGTTACCTCGACCGCATAGAGGAGCTTTCCGGCGCACCCGTGCAATGGGTCTCCGTGGGAACGAAGCGGCGTCAGATCATCCCGGTCGGCTGACGCTCAGTTCGCAAGCCTCGGCCGCTCGCACTCGTCACGAGAGAATTGCGCCGACGATCCGTGCCACCCATCCGATTGAGATGATCAGGGTTGGCAACGCCGCGTCGAGGCCACGCCCGTGGAACGCGCCGACCTGATGGCGTTCTTGCACGCGCTCACCGATTCCACGTTCCTCACCGATCCGCGATTCTCTGATCCGTGGCTGCGCGGCAGAGGTCGCTGACGCTGCGCCGCGGTTAGGTTCTAAGCCCTCGTGGTTCGAGACGCTCGCGCGGTTGCTGGACCCGCGCCTCAGTTTGACGGCGGAGATGGAGGATTCCCGCTCGATGTTCGACGAACTCAGTAAGAAACTCGATGGGGCGCTGAAGAAGCTCCGTCAGCGAGGCGTGCTTACCGAGCCCATGATCAAGGAGGGGCTCAGGGAGGTGCGTCGCGTGCTGTTGGAGGCGGACGTCAACTTCAAGGTGACGCGGGACTTTCTTTCGCGTGTGCAGGAGCGCGCACTCGGGGAGGCGGTGCTGAAGGCCGTCTCTCCTGGACAGCAGATTGTGAAGATCGTGCACGACGAGCTCGCCCACCTGCTCGGAGAGGGCCGTGCGACGCTCGCCACCGCAGCGGTGGACCCCACGGTCATTCTCATGGTCGGGCTGCAGGGCTCCGGGAAAACCACGTCTGCGGCGAAGCTGGCGCGGCGCTTGGGCCGAGAGGGTAAAACCCCGATGCTCGCGGCGTGCGACCTCCAGAGACCTGCCGCGATCGAGCAGCTCCAGAAGCTGGGCGACACCGTGGGGGTGCCGGTCGTTGCGGGGGACTTCGGAGGAGACCCGGTGGCCGCCGCCGCCGACGCGGTTGAGCAGGCGCGACGAGGTGGGCACTCGGTCTTGATCGTGGACACCGCCGGTCGCCTACAGATCGACGAAACCCTCATGGAGGAACTCACAAGAATCCGGGATGCGGTCCGACCGACCGAGATCCTCCTGGTGGCGGACGCGATGACGGGCCAGGAAGCCGTGAAGATCGCGCAGGGCTTCGACGAGGCGCTCGGCATCACGGGTATCGTGATGACCAAGATGGATGGTGATGCGCGCGGCGGAGCGGCGCTCTCCATGCGCGGCGTGACCGGCAAGCCCATCAAGTTCGTGGGCGTGGGCGAGGGCATGGATGATCTCGACACCGCCGATCCTGAACGCCTAGCGGGCCGAATCCTCCAAATGGGTGACGTGATCGGGCTCGTCGAACGAGCCCAGGTTGCGTTCGATCAGGACGAGCAGGAGAAGCTGCAGGAGAAGATGCTCGGGCAGGGACGCTTCACGCTCGAGGACTTCCTGGTAGCGATGCGTCAGGTTCGAAAGATGGGCCCGCTCGATCAACTGATGAAGATGATCCCTGGGGCCGCTCGCATGAAGATTCCAGCGGCGAATCTCGACCCAAAGCGCTTCAAACACGTCGAGGCGATCATTCTCTCGATGACCCCGGAGGAGCGTCGCAAGCCCGAGGTTCTCAATGGCTCGCGGCGTGCTCGTATCGGCAAGGGGAGCGGCCGTCCCGTCTCGGAGGTCAACCGCCTCATGAAACAGTTCAAAGAGATGCAGAAGTTCATGAAACAGATGAGAGGGATGATGGGGGGAGGTGGTGTACAGCCACGCTAGACTCGTATATCGTAAGCGTCTGTCCAGACTGGGCCCCGAGAGGCCGATGGACGCGCCTCCGCGCCGTGCGCGAGAAGCGAAAACGTCGTCAGAACCCTAGAGAAGATGCCCGCAATGATTCGTCTCCGGCGTACAGGCCGGAAAAAAAAGCCTCACTACCGAGTGGTCGTGGCCGACAGCGCCGCGCCCCGCGATGGCCGTTTTGTCGAGACGCTCGGCTACTACAAGCCCCTGTCCCAGCCGGCACGCCTCGTGCTCGACCTCGAGCGCGTCGATCATTGGCTGGGGCAAGGTGCACAGCCCTCCGGCACGATGAAATCGCTGATCGCCAAAGCCCGTCGTGGCGGCGACGCGAAAGTCGCGCTGGGAGAAGTCGATGCCGAGCAGCGCAAGGCGACTCGGGTCGAGCAGCTCACGGCGCGTCGTGCAGCCGAACAGAAGGTCGAGGAAGAGGCTGCGGCCGGCGAGAAGGCCGCAGCTGAAGCGGCTGCCGCTGAGGCAGAGGCTGCCGCTGAAGAGGAGGCTGCTCCCGAGGCTGCTGCTGAAGAAGAGCCCGCTGGCGACGAGCCAGCGGCCGAGCAAGAGAGTGAGCCTGCTGCGGAGGCGGGGGCTGACGCCGATGCTGAGGAAGCTGACGATGAGGAGAAGTCCGAGTAGTCTTCGGACGGTTCTGAGTCATGGGTCGCGAAGACCCGCGGTTTCTCGTCGTGGGGCACATCAATAAGTCCCACGGCACACAGGGTGAACTTTTCGTGTGGCCGCTGACCGACCACCCCGAGGGCGTATACGCTCCCGGGGTGGTTCTGCGTCTGGGCGATGCGGACTCCGACGAGCCGGACCCGGATCTGCCACCGCTACGCATCGAGACCGTGCGCGCACACCGCAAAGGCTACCTCGTGCATTTCGGGGGGCTCGAGGACCGGAATCAATCGGATCTAATGCGGGGTCGGTATCTCTTCCGGGAGGCGGAGGCGCTCGAGCCTCTGGCAGATGGGGAAGTGTTCTACCATCAACTGCTCGGCATGAGCGTAGAGACCACTGACGGTGCCCACGTCGGCGAAATCACCGAAGTATATGAGCTCAGTCCTGCTCACTTGCTCGAGGTGCGTGGACCGGACCGGGAGGTCTTGGTCCCCTTTCTGAAGGACATAATCATCGAGGTGGACAAGGAAGCGAGGCGCATCGTGATCGATCCACCGGATGGCCTCCTGGACCTGTGACCGCCATGCGCATCAACATCGTTTCGATCTTCCCGGGCTTCTTCGAGGGGCCGCTCGGTCTGTCGATTCCGAAGCGGGCGGCGGAGGCGGGGCTGGTGGAGTACCGGCTCGTGGATCTGCGCGACTACACCCATGACAAGCACCGCACGGTAGATGACGTACCGTACGGTGGAGGCGCCGGCATGGTGATGAAGCCAGAGCCGTTCTTCGAGGCCATCGACGATGTGAAGCCCGAGGGGCCGATCGTTCTGCTCTCTGCGCGAGGCCGTCCGTTCGTGCACGCAGACGCCGTTCGCTTCAGCGTTGGTAAGGAGCTGACCCTCTTGTGCGGGCACTACAAGGACGTGGACCAGCGTGTGGCCGAGCACCTCGCGACGGACGAGATCTCGATGGGCGACTATGTGCTATCGGGGGGTGAGATTGGCGCGCTTGCCATCACGGACGCGGTGGTTCGGCTGTTGCCCGGTGCGCTCGGCGATCATGACGCGGCGGCGACCGATTCGTTCTACGACGGCGGACCGGTCAGTGCTCCGTCGTATACGCGACCGCCCGAGTATCGTGGCCACGCGGTGCCCGAGGTGCTGCGCTCTGGAGATCATGCTAAAATCGAGCGATGGCGGAGCGAGCAGGCGGAACGGATTACGAGCGAGCGGCGGGACTAGTTCCAGGTCCGTCCGCGCAGCTGCTCCACGTCCAGATTGCCGCCGCTCAACACGGCGACCACCTTGGACCCGGCGGGCACGTCGACCAACCCCTGCAGCAGCGCAGCGACCGGCGCGGCAGCAGCGCCCTCCGCGACCAGCTTCGCGCGGGCCATCAGCCAGAGCACGGCCTCGAAGATTTGCTCGTCGGGTAGCGTGACGATCTCGTCTACGAAGCGTGAGACCACCGAGCGCGTGTTCTCTCCGACGCGCTTGACCGTGAGACCGTCGATGACGCAATCGACCTCGTCGAGCGTGATTCTGTGCCCAGCCTCCACACTCAGTTTCATCGCCGGAGCACCGGAGGACTCGACACCGATCACCCGGATATCCGGGTTGATGCTCTTGGCCGCCATCGAGACCCCGGAAATCAGCCCGCCGCCCCCGATGGGCACTACGATGACCTCGGTGTCGGGGAAGTCCTCCATGATCTCGAGGCCGACTGTGCCCTGACCCGCGATGAGCCTCGGATCGTCGAACGGGTGCACGTAGGTAAGGCCCCGCTCCTCCACCAGTTCTAGCGCTCTCTCGTTGGCTTCGTCCCAGATGGTGCCGTGCAGAACGACCTCGGCGCCATATCCCTCTGTGGCGGCGATTTTCGAGGGCGTGGCGTTCTCCGCCATGCAAACGACCGCCTGCACGCCATACTGGCGTGCGGCGATCGCCACCCCTTGCGAGTGATTGCCGGCGGAAGAGCAAATCACGCCACGGGCTTTTTCTTCGTCGCTGAGTTGACCGATCAGGTTCATCGGGCCGCGTACCTTGTAGGAGCCGCCCTTCTGGAAGAGCTCCGCCTTCAAGCGCACGTCGAATCCGCTCGCCTCGCTGAGCGAGCGGGAGGTCAGCAGCGGGGTGTGATAGGTGTGTGGAGCCACCCGCGCACGGGCCTGCTCGAAGTCTTCACGGGTGAGCGTGAGCTCTGTCATGGTCTGGCTCTCCAAGGGGCAGCGGGGTCCTGATCCACTCCCGTGTAAGGTCGGGACTTCACGGTCTGAAAAGTCGTATTAGTTTAAAGGCTCTCAAGCAACCGCTCCGGCCGTGCCGTGGAGTTGAAGATGTCTGACGTGATCAAAGAAATCGAGAAAGACCAACTGCGGAGCGACAAGCTCCCCGAGTTCGCTCCTGGCGATACCATCAAGGTGCTCTACCTCGTTCGGGAAGGCACGAAAGAGCGCGTGCAGGTGTTCGAGGGTGTGTGCATTGCACGCAAGCACGGTGGTGTCGATGAGACGTTCACAGTTCGTAAGATATCGAGCGGCATCGGCGTCGAGCGTATTTTCCCGGTACATGCTCCCACTGTCTCCGGGATCGAGGTGGTACGTCGCGGGCGTGTGCGGCGCGCGAAGCTCTACTACCTGCGTGGCCGCCGTGGTAAGGCCGCCCGCATCCCGGAGAAGCGTACGGCTCGCTGAGAAGCTCAGCGCCGGCATGAAGCCGGATGACAACGGGACGTCGCGGCCCCAGGACCAGCTCGAGTACGAGCGACGGTTCTGGGGCCGCGGTCTGTCTGTAGCAGGAGTCGACGAAGCCGGTCGAGGGCCGCTCGCGGGGCCGGTGTTGGCGGCGGCGGTGGTGCTACCCGACGGCATGTGTATCGATGGCGCCGACGACTCGAAGCAGCTCAGCAAGGAGACGCGCGAGCGGCTCTACTCCGTCATCCTGAGTTCTGCGCGCACGGTCGGAGTGGGCGCCGCCTCCGTGAAGGAGATCGACCGGCGCAATATCCTTCGGGCCACGACGGTCGCGATGCAGCGCGCGTTGGACCATCTCCAGTCGACTCCCGGCCACATTGTCGTCGATGGGCTCCCCGTGAAGCACCTCGGGCGCGAGCACGAGGCTGTCGTGGACGGCGACGCGCTCATCCATTCGATCGGCTGTGCCTCAATCGTCGCGAAAGTGATTCGAGACCGACTCATGCGGCGCCTTGCCTTGCGCTATCCCGGTTACGGGTGGGAGCGAAACGTCGGCTATGGCACTGCCGAGCACCGCGCCGCGATCGACGAGTTGGGCCTGACACCCCATCATCGCCTCACATTTACCGGGCTTCAGTTCTCGCTCGACCTCTGAGGGTATGCTGTCGGTTACATCAGCAGACTGGAGCACTATGTCCGGCGTCCCGCGGTTGGAGGACACCCGACTCGTCGAGGGCTCGTATCACCAAGAGATCATCGACAGCCAGATCATCCGTGAGAGGCACTACACGCTCGCCGCTGAGGGGTCGCCGGCGTGGGACGGGAGCCGCGACTTCTACCTTAGCCGCGATTCGCGGTGGACGGTTGCCGCAGTCGCCACCCTCATGCTCGTAGTCGTCAACTTCGCTCAGTCCTATGCGTCGTACGAGCCGTAGGGGTAGGCATCGTATCTAGCCCCGGCTTGCCGTGCTCAAACGGCCGCAGGATAATACAGCGCCATCCAACAGAGGAGATTGCCGTGCCCACGTCGGTTCGTTCGAGTCTTGGTACTTCCAGCGTTTCCCTGCCTCGGCCCGCGACTCTGGCCGGTATCATAGGCTTCCTGGTCGTCCTGAGCGCCGCCGACGTAGCGGAGCTCCATGCTCAGAGTGGCGACGCGGCCTCCGAGTGGCGGTATTACGGCGGAGATCTGGCCTTCAACAGATACGCTCCATTCGATCAAATCGACCGGTCCAACGTTTCGGATCTCGAGGTGGTCTGGCGCAGGCCGGGCCTGGACCCGTCGTACATCGAGGCTTATCCAGATCTGAATCCGGGCGCCTATATGAGGTCGACGCCCGTTCTGGTCGATGGTGTCCTGTACTCCTCGAATGCGGTTGGGCTCGTCGAGGCCTTCGATCCGGGCACCGGCGAAACGCTGTGGGTCCAAGAGCCGTTCGAACCGACGATCGAAGCGGTGCGCGGGCGGTCGAACCGAGGGGTTCAGATCTGGGGGGAAGGGGATGAGCGGCGCATCATCCTAGTGCGTCAGCCGTACCTGTATGCGCTTGACCCTGAAACCGGACGTCTGTTGCCGGACTTCGGGGAGGGTGGCCGGGTTCTGCTGAGTCCCCCCGAAGGATCGGATGCGTTCAGATGGAGCTTCAGCCCGATCATCGTCGGGGACATCGTCGTCGTCGCGGGCATCATTGGCTCCGCCGGCGACAGTGGCGAGATCAAGGAAGCGTTGCCCGAAGACGTGCGCGGCTTCGACGTTCGCACCGGTCGGCAAGTGTGGACGTTCCACATCCTGCCTCGCCCAGGCGAGCTGGGATACGACACATGGGGTGACGGCTCGTCGGAGTGGGCCGGTGACATGGGCTCCTGGTGCTGCATGAGCGCTGACGAAGAGACCGGGATCGTGTACGTGCCCACGTCGGCGCCGACAGCGGCATACTACGGCGGACACCGACCCGGCTCAAACCTCTTCTCCAACAGCCTCGTTGCGCTCGAGGCTGCGACCGGTGGGCGCATCTGGCACTTCCAGATGGTGCACCACGACCTCTGGGAGTACGACACCGTTGGACCGCCCGTGCTCGGTGACATCGTCGTCGACGGCCGCCCCATCAAGGCGGTCATGCAACCGAGCAAGACGGGCTTCCTGTACGTCTTTGACCGACTGACGGGTGAGCCCGTGTGGCCGATCGAGGAGCGTTCAGTGCCTCAGTCGGGGGTGCCCGGCGAGCGAGCGTCGGCGACCCAGCCCTTCCCGACCAAGCCGGCACCGTTCGGAGCCCAGGGCGCTACGGTGAACGACCTGATCGACTTCACGCCAGAGCTGCGCGCGAGGGCCGTTGAGCTGGTGAAGCCGTTCAAGCTGGGGCCCCTCTTCACCCCACCCTCCATGCCGACGCCTGGACCGAGCGGCATACAGGGTACGCTCACTCGACCCGGCATCTGGGGTTCGGGAAATTGGCATTCTGGAGCCTTCGACCCCGAGACCGGCTACTACTACGCGGTCTCGCACCAGTTGCCGGACATCCACCAGATCAATTCCGCCAGCACGCCCGACGCCACGATGCTGTATGCCGGCCGGTCGGACCTGGGGAGCGCCGTACCCACGCTCGATGGCTTGCCGATCTTCAAGCCGCCCTACGGTCGCATCACCGCGATCGACATGAATACCGGAGAGCACGCATGGATGGTCGCAAACGGTGACGGTCCGCGGGATCACCCGCTGCTAGCCGGACTCGACGTTGGACCTCTCGGCATCTCAGGCCGCGCCGCCCCGCTCCTGACGAAGAGCCTGCTCTTCATCGGCGAGGGAAGTGATGCGGTGATCGGAACCACCGACAGCGGGCTGAATTTCAAGGCCTACGACAAGGCTACCGGTGAGCTGATTTGGACGAAGGAGCTCGAGGCGGGGACGACTGGTGCGCCCATGAGCTACATGCACGATGGCAAGCAATACATCGTCGTGGCGATCGGTGGCGGTCAGGACGACCGCGAGGCCGAGTGGGTGGCGTTGGCGCTTCGGTGAGGTCTCTGAGCTTCCGCTAACAGGGTCGGGGACCCGAGCGCGCCTGGAGTAGTGTCGCCGGCGGATCGGCGAGCAAGATCTCCCACTCGATGCGCGCCGGATCTCCGGCCTTTCCGATGGTCAGCCAGAGTTCGTACGGGGATGCCGGCACCAAGTCCTCAGTGAGTAGCACCTGCCATTGCTGGGCGGACCCGCCCACGTTGAAGATGGGTCATGTCGGTTCCGCGAGCGGCCTCAGCTCGAAGTCTCCCCACGGATAGAACGTGACCGGCTCGGGCACGGACACCGTCAGGCGGCCCGGCCGACGCCCCGGCTCGGGTCCGTCCTGCTCGAGTACGACCATCGTACCACACTCGGTGGTGAAGACGACCTCCGGAGAGCACTCCAACGCGTTGCGGACTTCCCGCACCGAGAGCACGAGCAGCTTGCCAGCCGACGGACCGAGGTTGAAGGGAAGACTGGCCTCGAAGCGCCGGGCGATCAGGAAGTTGGGATCGGTGACGTCGGCGGTCGCCACGGGAACGATGTCGAAAGCGCCCGACGCGATGACAGTGCCGACGAGCGTCGGTCGCGGCTCCTCCTGCTCTTCCTCTACCGGTGGCTCATCCTGCACGACGGACGCCGGGTCACTCGAGCAGGCGGGGAGGACTGCAAGAGCTGTGAGCAGTGCCCAGGAAGTGTTTCTCATCTGCGGCTAGCCACGAATGCGCCTGAAGGCTGAATCGACTTCTGGAAGGTGACGTGGTGACGCGGGCACCGCCAGCACTAGTTAGAGGAGCGCCGCGTGGGTTTGTCCAGCGTGGCGTGGCTGATTGTCGGGCTGGGGCGTCACTCTGGAGCGTGTCGCGCCCAGTGGAGCGGGCGTGCGAAGAAGGGTAGATTGTTCGCTACCAAGCAGACAGGATATGCAGACTCGGTAGCTCAGCTGGTAGAGCAACGGACTTTTAATCCGTAGGT
>Ga0114949_10003129_pt1 | contig 10471 bp, 11 predicted proteins | sample N074metaG_FD_83505 | JGI IMG/M metagenome (GOLD analysis project Ga0114949, IMG submission 83505) | Deep subsurface microbial communities from Kermadec Trench to uncover new lineages of life (NeLLi) - N074 metaG | ecosystem: Environmental > Aquatic > Marine > Ocean trench > Sediment | place... | reverse complement strand
TGTTGAATCAAAAAGTTCTTCAAATCTTTTTTGAACTAAAATGTTTTTCATACTTGAACCTTTTTATTTTCTGCGGCTAACATATTAATAAGCTGCAAGAATATTAACTCTTTCAGAATGATATCTTGCAGGAATATTGGTTTTAGTATTTTGTTTAATTCTACTTATTTTATTAATTCCATTAATTACTCTTAAAAAAGTAAAGAAATCAGCATCCTACAAAAACTTCGATAGCTAATATCCTGAAAAAGTTGCAGGATATATGGTTTAACCCTAATGCAAGATATGAGGTCTTTGGATAATCATCTCCTGCCTATCTCATTACCACCAACGTCAAGACACGCCCCAGACAGTATTGTAGTTGATAAAAGGGACTACGTAAAGTCACTCCTGCCTAATGGTTCTAAACTAATCCTTTTACGGCAGGCACCCGCAAATTAAAACAATGTCAGGTTAATCTCAATTGTTGTAGGGCAATTTATCATCATCGTATTTTAACATTACTAACTTTTTTTGCATTTTCATTGTGATAACAGGATTTTTACTGAATGACCGGGAGTTTCCTGAACTTGAACTTTAATCTGAACTTAAACTTGAACCAGAACTACTCCTGAATTCAAGTTCACGTTCAAGTTTATGAATATGAGGTTGATAATTCGCAATCTAATGATTAGAGTACAATTATTATGACAGGATTCTTTCTAAATGACCAGGAGTTTCCTGAACTTAAACTTGTAGATGAACTACTCCTAAGTTCAAGTTCATGTTCAAGTTTAAGATTAAAATTAAGATTATGTGTGAGATTATGATTGAGGGGAAAATTGACAGCAAGGCAAAGAGTTTAAACAGAGTCAGCCAGGAATTTTTCTGATAGTTATCACACGGTGTAATTGCAATGGTAATAATTAACTGAAGTTTAGTTAATATTTGCAACACATACAATATTTGTTGGAAGTAAATTATTAATCTCATATATTCACTATACTTATTTAGATTAAATCTTGATAGTAATAATGAACAACTACTTTTTAATAAAATACAGAAGAGGTTAAGAGATGAGATACGGATTTGCAACATTAACAGTTTTAGTTGCAATGTTTATTCTTCCAAGTATTGGAGTCTCACAGGATTTCGATTTTTTTGAACCTCATACTACTTTAGGCGGTTACGGAGAACTTCATTATAATTACAGTAAAATTGAAGATGCGAAAAGTAAGAAAACTTTGGATTTCCATCGGTTTATTATGTTCTTCGGATATGCATGGACTGAGAAATGGTCTTTCAAATCCGAATTGGAATTAGAGCATAATTTTGTGGATGGGGAAAAAGGCGAGTTAGAATTGGAACAAGCTTATATTAATTATCATCATGCTGATTATCTTGGTTTTCAAGCGGGTGTTGTATTAGTTTCTACTGGATTAATAAATGAATTTCATGAACCGCCTCTCTTCCTCAGTGTGGAAAGACCATACTATAACAAAGTGATATTACCCACAACCTGGTTTGGTAACGGCGCAGCATTGTATGGAAACACCAGTGGATTTGATTATAAGATAGTAGTGATGGAAGGATTGAACAGTGATAAATTCTCTGCAAGCTCAGGAATAAGAGGCGGAAGACAAAAGGGATTTAAAGCTGATGCAGAAAATCTTTTATACAATGGAAGGGTTGATTATTTGGGACTGCCGGGATTAAAAATTGGTGCATCTTATATTTATAATAATGCCAACGGCGATTCTACAACTATCCAAATTGGTTTAATTGAATTTCATACTCAATATCAAAATAAAGGATTGTATGCTGCTTTTGAAATTGGTAATATCAGTTATGATTCCGGAGACGTTGAAGCCTCCAGAGGATACTATTTTGATGTAGCTTATAACATAGGTAAACTATTTGGGATAGATAGTAAAATTCTTCCATTCTTTCGCTATTATGATATCAATACAGCAGCCGAAACAAAAAGTGGTGGTGACTCCGAAAAAAAATATCATTACACACAGTGGATGATCGGTTTATCTTTTCTACCGATTGATCAGATCGCATTTAAAATTGATTATGCCCAAAAAACGGTTGAGTTAGAATCGATTACTACTGATCTATTCAATTTGGGTGTTGGATACATGTTTTAATTATCGTGTTACTGAAAATTATATTTAACATAAAATGAAAAGATTATTAAAGATATTTTTTTTGCTTTTATTTTTAATGTTAAATCTGATTGAGATGAAAACTCTTGCCCAGGTAATAAAAGAAGAAACAGAGGCGTTAATTATAGAAATTTTTGGTGAAGAGGTAAATTTCACATTTTCGAAATTCGAGTTAGCAGATACGATAAAGAAAAAAGTGGAGAGTATTGTAAAACAAAAATTCTTTGGTGAATTCATTTACTTGTACACTATCTCAGCTAATGATAAGATTATAGCATTTGGTTTTTTAGATAATGTTTACGGAAAATCTATGCCAATTACTTTTTTTGTTTTGATTGATATTAATGGCAATATTATTTCTACAAATATTATTAAGTACCGGGAGGCTTATGGAGGCGCTGTATCAAATAAAGCATGGATTGAACAGTTTACAGGAAAGAACATAGAGGCAAATTTTAAAGTGGGCTGGGATATAAGCAGTATTAGTGGTGCTACAATCTCAGTAAATTCAGTAACTAAAGGCATCAAAAAAATATTACTTCTTTATGAAGAGATAAAGGATGAATTATGAATATTAAATTGTTAGAGTTAGATAAAACATTAAAAAATTTTTTAACGACCATATTACTTGTACTTGCTGCAGGAGTTGTTGTTAGTTTAGCTTACTTAAACCTTACAACAGATTTTAGCCCGGAAGGGACGACCTTAAGATTTAATGGAAATGCTGATGAAACAACTACCGCAGAGTTTGAGATTCCTGAAAACTTTCCTAAAACAGTATCGGAAATGCTGATAACTACCCACAATCATATTTTCGGATTTTCATTTCTCTTCTTTATCACAGGGATAATATATTATTTTAATTCTATTATAAATGGTTTCTGGAAATCATTTTTTCTTATTGAACCAATCATTTCAATTTTAGTTACATTTGGTTCCATTTGGTTAATGCGTTATATAGATGAAGATTTTGTTTACCTAACTATTTTTTCATCTATCGTTCTTTACCTTTCATTCTTTTTTATGGCGTCAGTATCCGTGTATGAAATGAAATTTAAGAAAATTACAGTGTCAAACTAGTTTGATGTAATCTTGTGCATAAAGGAGAATACATTCCTTAATATATTATTTACTCATGTTACGCAAAATCTGTTTTTGACTTGCCACGTCCTTTAGGGCGTGGGTTAAAAAGTCCTCAATGTTCTGGACTTTAGTCCAAAAAAAACAAAATAATATGGGCTAAAGCCCGGTTTTCGTAGTGTCTTTTTGCCACGACTTAAAAGTCGTGGCAATTCACATAATATTGCGTAACGTGAGTTATTTAGTAAACGGTTTATACAGTGGAAAAATGTAATTTAAGTATCATACTAAAAAAACCTTAAATTGTTTGTTAAATAGTCTGAAAGGACTTTATTTATTTCCGTTCCATCTATGAAATACCTAATAATTTTATACTGAATAATATTTTCCCCAACTATTGCTATTTAATACTTCAAGGGTTATTTTCTATATTAAATTAATTCTTGGTGAGGGCCATATTTTAATATGATTACGCTTTTCAAAAAAAGCCTGAGAGATTCATTTAGCCTATACTATATGATCGCTATAGCAATCTCGATAATGTTGTTACTGATTTCAATATTGTAAGAATAAAATTAATTTATAATTTTTTCTTCCTTCGGATTTTCTGATGATAAATTCATAAATCCGTTTTGACTCGTTCAAAAATAACTGGTTAATTTTCCAATTGAAATCTCAAGTTAGTAGATGTTGAGAATACCGGATGAACATCATTTTATTAGTACCATACTTTTAGTATCATAATTGCCATTCACACTTAATCTATAAAAGTAAATACCTGAGGATAAGTCTTTATTTTTCAATAAGTTAATACTATCGAAATCAACTTCGTAATAGCCTGGAATTTTATGCTCATCAACTAATTTTATTAATTCGTTACCCAGAGCATCAAACACTATTAATGAGACAAATCCTTGCTCCTCAATCTGATATCCAATTATTGTAGTTGGATTAAATGGATTCGGATAGTTTTGTTTTAATTCAAATGATGACGGAGGGGGGGGTAAAATCCCCAACATCAACTGTAATGAATTCTATGGGAGCCGTCCATATTTGATAGATGCCGGTTGAGTTATCCATCCACACAGGCCAAAGGTTGGTACTTGTTGAGGTGATATCAATATTATCGCCTTGATTACCTGCAAGAACAGAAGTTGGTTTAAAATTATGATCGCTAATTTCAAACTCAGTCCAGCTATCGCCGCCATCTATGGAACGTGCCAGAAAAACTCCGGAAGAATCATTTGTTGTATTTCGATCATCGTAAAAGATTATGTTAACACCACCAAACCTATTAATATTTAAAGCAGGGAAGTATTGAGTCTTTCCATTGTTTACTGCATCCTGATTAACTCTAATTGCCGAAGACCATGTTCGACCGCCATCAGTAGAACGGTTCAAAATTATATCCGGATCGGAACCAGCCGGGGCGAGATCTTTTTGTCCCGTTACAATGTATATCCAACCGTTTCTTAGTCCGCCAGTTGTATCAACTGCAATACTTGGTAAACCGTTTACTCTTATATTTCCTTTGTTTGCAAGGACACCGGTTGTACCATTTACATCAAAAGCATTTTCGTGAACATTCCAATCTACGACGCCATTAATTGAAGACGCAAAACCAACCAAAATTTCTTTTGCAGGAAATTCATTAATTAATCCAGCCCAACATACATAGACTTCTCCGTTTGGCCCGATAGCCATATCTCCCTCGGCGCTTCTGCTTTTTGGTGAGGGACTAATTATTTGTTGAGGAGGACTCCAGCTTTATGTACTGTCATCCGAATATGCGAACCATACAGAGAAAGGAATTGTAAACCGAACCCAGGCAGCATAAGACCTTCCGTAAAATGAACTTGTAGCGATAGCATCTGTTGTGATAGTCGCACGCTCTAAGTCATCGGTGGAAATTACTTTTTGAAATGACCACGTTTGACCTTTGTCAGTGGAGAAGTGTGAGTATAAACCAGTAAATGGAGATCTACCCAATCGTGTAATAATAAATGTACCATTTTTATCTATTTTTATTCCGGGATCGCCGCCATGGAATGCGATTGGTTCACCCCGGCAAGTATCACTTCCTTGCCAGCTATTACCGCCGTTTGTAGTAACATAAATTCCTTCGCTTATGAAGAGGGGAATGAAGTTTAACGTATTGCCTGATGAGAAAAGTATATTTTCATCTACCGGACTTTTAACAATGAATACCTCTGTTTGAGTTACATTGCTGGGATAAATTCTATAATTCTTGCCCATTACTATAGATGAAATTTTGTTTGTTGTATTTCGAACATATAGACTAAGTGCACTCAATAGTAAGATCAGAGATGAGAATATTATATTATTTTGCAATGTGGTTAATATCTTTTTTAATGATTAATTTTTCAGTATTGAAATTAGACTGGTAAAAAAATTGTAAATTATATATTAAAATGTATATCCAATATTAAGTGATACAAAATAGTTCCTTGGTGCGCCAACTTCATAAAATCTTTTATCTGCGGAATTAGTGTTTGTGAATCCAACATAAAGTAAATCGAAGATATTATTAACACCGCCGGAAACTAACAGTTTAAAGTTGCCGAATTTCATATCGAATCCTAACACTGAATTTAGCAGGTTATAAGCATCAGTTTTATCAGAATTTACATCATCAACCCAAAGACCGCTAACCCCCATATAACTAAATTTTATGAATCCATTTAAATTCTTGGCAAATAAGTATGAGTAAGCAAGAGACATAAAAATATTATGTTTGGGAACACTTGGAACAATATTACCTGAAAAATCCTCTTCCGATTCTACAGTATTGCCGGTTGAATCGATATCAATTGTCTTTGCAAAATATGAGTTGTAGCTGAAGTTTGAATAAGTGTAAGAAAATATAAAATTTAATCCATCAACAACTTCTAATTGTGTACCTAATTCTAATCCCAGCCTGTTTGTTTCTGCAGCGTTTCTGAAAAATACATCTCCTAAAACTTCGAAAGGAACAATTTCATTATTGATATTAATATTAAAAAAAGTTGCTTCAAACAAAACCATTCTAAAAAATTGAGCATCAGAAGATATTATATTTCCCTTAATTCCTAATTCAAAGTTTTTGGATTCTTGCGCCTGAAGTTCCTGGTTGTACAGTTCAGCAGGATCAAAAGGATCCAATTCATTCTTTGCGGGGCTGTCAAAACTTAATCCGAAAGATGTGTAAACAGCAATGTGTGGAGTTATCTTATAATTCAATGCAATTTTTGGAGTGAACGCATTAAATGTTCTTTCGTCGGTTCGGGATGGAAGCGTTTCTTCTGTTATTTTATATGCAATGTAATCATATCTTCCGGAAAGCAATACAAACATTCTGTCTTTTATTAGTTCAAAATTATCTGATACAAAAAAACCGGTATTGTTAATTCCTTCATCCAGCAATTGTAAAAGCTGATCACCCTTCTGACCATTAATGTTATCATAAAATTCTATACGTGCAGGCTGAAGAAAAATATCGGCACCAAATGAGAACTCATTTTGAAGTCCCAAAATATCAGTACGATTAACATAATGTGTTGTTAACCCCAAACCGTTCCTGTTAATTATTTTATAAGTTCTTGAAGGACGATGAAAATATTTAATCGTTCCGTAAGCAGTAATTTCAATTTCGTTATTTAATGAACTACCAAACTTAGTGTTGAATCTAACTCCTAACCTTCCTTTAGCTGATATCCTTTTACTATCTCTATCAACCTGTCTCTGGTCCGGCTGAAACGGGTCTTCTTCAAATTCTTCTTTTGTAAGTGAGCCGGGTAATTTCATTAAGCCATCTACAAAATAACCAAGAATTTTTAAGCTTGTATTGTCTCCCGGATGAACTTCTAAAACAGTGTTAAAGATATGCCAGTATTCATTATTGTGTTCTCGGTAACCTTTATAATTTTGGTAGCTGTAAGCAGCCAAAAACCCATATTTATCTGTACGAATTCCGGTTTTAATACCATTTCTCCTTAAATCGAATGAACCGAATTGATTAAATTGAACGGCGAATGATTTTGGAAAATCTACATCATTTATAAAATTTACAACACCGCCGGGAGCATTTGTGTAAAGCGAAGATGAGTTTCCTTTTACAATTTCAATCCTTCCAATTGAATTAAAATCGATGGCTTCTATTCTGGTTTGTCCATCCGGTTCTGATTCGGGAATACCATCTAACAAAATTCTTACACCTCTAATGCCAGAGTTCGATCTGCTTCCGAATCCTCTTATTGATATTCGTACATCGTGGTTACCGTACCTCGATTGCAAAAACATTCCCGGGATTGATTGCAAAACATCAGAGACTCCAACCTTTCTATCGTATTGAAATAAAGAGTTATTGATTCGGACAACCGGGTAAGGAATATCTATAATTTTTTTATTTGACCTGGAACCTGTAACTACAATGTCATCTAATTCGTGGTGAAGTGTATCTATTAGAAGGTAATGAATTGTAGTATCAGCCGGTTCTACTGTTTGCGAGAATAACTTTATACTTAAAACGGATAAGAATAATAGAATTAAAAATAATCTGGAAGTGATTTTAATTTTACTCAATCATACTCCGGTTTAGATCGATTAACTGAAATAACAATATAGAAATTTACCAATTTATTTTCAAACAGCTATTTAAAAAAAATGGTTCTTTTTATAGAACCATTATAGTTATTAGTAATAAACTAATAGAAATATTAGATATGATCATCTATAAATCTATTAATAAATTAAAATATTCATCAAAAATAATTTATAAATTCTCTCTTACTTGTTCTTCGAGCGGGTGTTCAGGACAAACATGTTTTTCTGCATAGCTCATCATTTCATTGGCTAAAGTTTTTAATCTTCGTTCAATTTTTTCATCTAAACAGTTTCCATTTATATCAAATACCGAACGTACATTTGCAATTGATACAGGACCTGGCAATACAATCGCACCGATATGAGAACAAACACTTCTTAATTGTTCTAACGATTTAATTGCTCCAATAGATCCACCGGCTACGCCAAGAAGAGAGATTGGTTTACCTGAAAGCACTGATGGGAAGCCAAGATTCTCTATAATTAATTTTATTATACTGCTAAAACTGCCATGGTATTCGGGTGTGGAAATAATAATTCCCGAAGCATCAGATAAAAGTTGCTGGAGATTTTTAGCATCAGAATTTGAATCGGATTGACCGGGGAAAGGCAGATTAAAATCATTCGGATCAATTTTAACCAGTTCTATTCTATCAGATAGAGCTAATTCACTTTGAACGATCTTTAAAGCATTTGCACAGGAACCATCTTTATTTAAACTGCCTAATATGGTAACTAACTTCATTTAAGTATCCTAAGTGATTTAGATTAGATGATTCAAATTATAACAGGCAGGGAATAAAACAAAATGTAATTAAATATAATTTTTTTAATCAAACTTTAAAAACTTAAACTGATTGCTGCAATTTTATTGAATGAAATATTAACAGGAATATTTGATGTATTCAGTTCATTATTTTCATGTATCAGCGGAATTAAATAGCCTATTAGACTTCCGATAAGTGCACCTGCAATTATATCGGTAGGAAAGTGATTACCCGATGTATATCTTAAATAACCTGTTGCAGTGGCAAGTAATAACGATGAAGCCCAAATGTAAGGTTTAAGATTGGAATTGGGATTGTACTTGCCGAACGTTGTAGAAAGAAAAACCGCTGATGCAAAAGCTACTGATGTATGAGCAGACAAAAATGAGTGAGTAGCATCAGCATTTTGTCTTATTTCATCCGGAATATCTTTATTATAGGCGTATGGTCTGTAACGTCTGATCAACGCTTTTGGTAGGTGGGATACAGAATAAGTAGTTAAAATATTCTGAAGATACATTGTTGAAAAAGTTCCAACATCGTTACGCACTGCTGAAGAGGTGAACAATAAAAGAGGTGATGCAATTGCAGTAATTAATAGAACATCACTAAGTTCAGCAGATGCAGGGGACCAGTTATTAACTGCTCCGCGATCAAAAGCACTTAAATTTTCCTTTGAAAGATTAGAAAGTTCTTCGGCACTAATGGTCTTTTTGTTATTAATTAGACTAATATTAATTACACCTAACGCAATTCCACTGCCAAATACTATTACTTCTCTTCCGGTACTAAGTGAGTAAGGAGATTGAGAGTATGATGCTATCTGAAAAAAAAAGAAAAATAATATGAGGTAAGATGCTGTAAGAATATGCTTCATATTAATTTTATACTAATTCTAATGCGTACATTTGATAAGAAATTAGAATCGGGAAAGATTATACTTCTGCTTTATTAATTATATTAGTATTAACACCAAAATTCTGATCAAATATATCATTTTATGATCTACGTAATCTATTCCAAACAAATATTCAGCTTTCAAATTGAGCTCAATATTCTCATTCCCGATTGTTATTCCGTATAAATATAATAAATATACACAGTTCATAAAAGAAAGATTGATTTCAATATTTGAGTATAGTGATGATAAAAAATTATTTGGATGTGCTGAAATAGTTTAACTCCAGTTAAAAAACAAAACTTATATTAACCGTTTTTTTCGATCCAAATGATACCTTGATATTGCTTTCTTCTTTGTTACATCTGTTAAGATTATTAATTTTATCAATTGTATGCGGTTTCAATTCAATACAAAATATATTTTTGATATGTAAATTAATGTTCATCATTGAATTCGCCTTATTTTTATTGGCAATCTTGATGGCATAGTGATTGTATATTTAATAAAAAATTAATTATAAGGGTGATTATTATAATAGTTTATTATTTAATTGGGATTATAATTTTAGGTCTTGCAATTTATGTAGCCTCAAATTTAATGGCTATTTCAAAATCAAGTTTGGGTGTCCAGAAATAAGTATATTTCTTTTTTAATTGAAAAGGTATTAAATAGCAATGAGGGGTTATTTAATATGAGTGATCGCTGATATAGCGGTCTCTTTCAGTTTTAAATTAAAGAAACCAATATACTATTGGGCTCATTTTTTGGTTTATACTTGGTAATGTTGTTTTTATTCCTTACAGCTTTCAATAAGTTTAAGTAAATAAACTTTGAGCAAGATATGAATAGTATTATCCAAATATACATGCGTTTATCACCTCCTTTCGGCAGAATTGCAATTAACATTCAGTTCCATTTTAATACATAATATTTAAATGATACTAAATATGTTAAGATTATTGTTAATAAGG
>Ga0114949_10003127_pt1 | contig 10472 bp, 7 predicted proteins | sample N074metaG_FD_83505 | JGI IMG/M metagenome (GOLD analysis project Ga0114949, IMG submission 83505) | Deep subsurface microbial communities from Kermadec Trench to uncover new lineages of life (NeLLi) - N074 metaG | ecosystem: Environmental > Aquatic > Marine > Ocean trench > Sediment | place... | reverse complement strand
CTTTTTGCTTGTCATGATTAGTTGTCATATTTAATATCGGACCCGCACATTGCCGTTGCTTTGCCTGTATTGGTGCCCTCTGGCACAACGGAGATATTCCTTGTCACCCAGGAAATTACGTCTAATACGACCTTCTGGACGTACGCAAGAATCCCGCAAATACACTGCCAAACAACGGATTTTCCAAGGGTTTGAGTATGCGGATGCCCCCGCCAGTGCGGCGTGATCGCCGTCACAAATAACTCAAGGAATTAACATAAAGTGATCCACGTCACATCCCAAAGTGTGACGGTTGCGGTCTGCGTGTCGGCCATTTGGCAATAATGCCCTGAAACGTTACGGTGTGACTCATCGTCCCTGTACTTTCGGGCAACTAAATCATCCGCCGTATATGACCAGTGCCAAAGTGGCTTCGCAGCCAGGAATTCTCTCCTATGTTTACGGCATCTATGCTTGCCTTGCATTTCTGCCGATTCTGATTGCTGCCGTTCTCGGTGCCATCGTGATCCCGGGCCTTGATCGTCGTCGCCATTGGGTACAGACAGTCTGCCGCGTTTATTTTCGTATTGCCGGGATTCCGGCACAAGTGACCGGTCTGGAAAATCTACCGGACGGACATTGTATTGTGGTCGCGAACCATGCGAGCCACGTTGATGGCATGGCCCTGCAGGCTTTTCTCCCACCTCGATTTTCCTATGTAATAAAAGGGGAAATGCGCAATGTTCCTGGCGTACATTTTCTGCTTCGCCGCATCGGATCGAGATTTGTGGAACGCTTTGTGACCTCGGCCAGCGCCCGCGATGCCCGCAAGCTGTTACGCGCGTCTGGTGGTGACGAATCATTTGTATTTTTTCCCGAGGGGACTTTTATCGCTGAACCCGGCCTCGGCCGATTTCGGCCCGGCGCCTTTGCCACTGCAATCAAAGGAGATCTGCCCGTTGTCCCTTTGGTAATTCATGGGGCTCGAAGCATTCTACCCGCATCCGCCCGACTGCCCCATCACGGCGCAGTGCATATTGAAATCTTACAAGCGATTCTGCCGTCGGACACAGCTTACAATTCAAGCAGGGAACTGGCATCAGCAGCGCGCCAGCGAATGCTACGGGTTCTCAACGAACCTGATTTGGACCCGCCCGGACACGAATGACTTCTACCCTTAAATTGTTATTGCGGCTCACCGACAGATACGCCAAAGTAGCATCGCATCGCGGATCGTGCCGCATGCTCTTAGATGGAATTCCCTGTTAACCATTCCTAATATTGTGTCGAGATAAATGAATTACGAAACTGTGGATATCGTTGCGGCCCGGCGGACGCCATTGGGCGCGTTTCAAGGTGAGTTGAGCGCTCTCAGCGCTACAGACCTGTCAGCTGCGGCCACTCGCGCGGCCATTGCCGATTGCGGAATTGCCGCGGCTGACATTGATGAGGTGTTGCTCGGCTGTGTATTGCCGGCGGGCCTGGGTCAGGCGCCCGCACGGCAGGCTGCGCTTGCAGCCGGTATTCCCGTTGGCATTCCATGCACGACGCTCAACAAGGTATGCGGTTCCGGCATGAAGGCCACCATGCTGGGATACGATCTGATAAGAGCCGCCAGCGGCAAAATAATTGTCAGTGGCGGCATGGAGTCCATGAGTAACGCACCATACCTGATGCCAAAAGCGCGCAGTGGTTATCGCATGGGCCATCAGGAGGTCCTGGACCATATGTTCTACGACGGACTCCAAAGCCCGTTTGACGGCCATATGATGGGCCACTTCGCCGAACTGACGGCGCAAAAATACGGATTTTCCCGCCAGGAGCAAGATGAATTCGCGGTGGAGTCGGTGACTCGCGCACAAGCAGCCATGGAGGCAGGTAGGTTCGCCGCCGAAATAACTGCAGTCAACGTGAAAACACGTAAGGGCAAGCATGAGGTGAGTACCGACGAAGTGCCGCGGCGCACAGATGTTCAAAAAATCCCGACGCTGCGACCGGCATTTGCGAAGGACGGTACCGTGACCGCGGCAACGTCGTCATCGATTTCCGATGGGGCGGCGACGCTCGTCCTGGCGGCTCGTTCAGAAACCCAGAAAAGAGATCTGGTCCCGCTGGCGACAATCGTCGGGCACTCGGATTTCGCGCAGGAGCCAGAGTGGTTTACGACCTCCCCCGTATTTGCCATTAAAGCATTGCTCAACAAACTCGACTGGACACCTTCGAGTGTCGATCTGTTCGAAATCAATGAGGCATTTGCCTGTGTGACCATGGCGGCAATGCGCGATGTTGACCTGCCTCATGACAGGGTGAACGTAAACGGTGGTGCCTGTGCGCTCGGCCACCCGATCGGCGCCTCAGGTGCGCGCATCATCGTTACGCTGATTCACGCACTTCGATCAAGAAACGGCGGGCGCGGCATAGCGTCTTTGTGTATTGGCGGCGGCGAAGCTGTTGCGATCGCCATCGAAGTGAACAAGAACCAGCACGTCAACGGATAAACAGGAACGGAGAATATTATGGATCTGGCCTTGGCAAAAGCAGTGGTAACCGGCGGTGCATCAGGATTAGGACTGGCAACCGCACGCTGGGTCATTAACGCCGGTGGATCTGCCGCCCTGCTTGACATGAACGAAGAACAAGGCGCTGCGAGTGCCGCGGACCTTGGTGAGCGTGCCGAGTTCTTCAAAGTGGATGTATCGGTGGAATCCGAGGTGCAAGAGGCCATCGGCAAGGCCGCGGAGTTCATGGGTGGCATTACGCTGGCGGTAAATTGTGCTGGCATTATTGGCGCTGCGCGGGCGCTTGGTCGCGAAGGTCCCATGGCCGGTGACTTTTTCGCTAAAACAATTCAGGTCAATTTGATCGGCTCGTTTCTTGTTGCAAAGGAATCTGCGAACGTCATGCAGAACAATGAACCGGATGCGGAAGGCGAACGCGGGGTCATCATCAGCACCGCTTCTGTCGCCGCGTTTGAAGGTCAAATTGGCCAGGTGGCCTACTCCGCCTCCAAAGGCGGTGTCGTTAGCATGATGTTGCCGCTGGCACGCGAATTCGCCCGCATTGGCGTAAGAGTGAATACCATCGCGCCGGGTATTTTCCGTACACCGATGGTTGCCGGTATGAGCGACGAGCTCCAGGAATCACTCGGCGCGCAGGTCCCGTTCCCACCAAGACTCGGCCGGCCGGATGAGTATGCGGATTTAGTCGCCTGCATTTACGGCAACACGATGATCAATGGGGAGACCATACGCCTGGACGGAGCGATACGGATGCAGCCCCGCTAAGACGTGCGAAAAGAGATATCGCAGACCAACAGGAGCCAATTATCGTTACGATGAAAACGGCAACCTGGTCATAAATGCAAGACTGCCCGCAGACCGTTACCAGGTTGGCACCCCTCAGGAGGCACTCCTTGGAATGCCTTGCTGGAGATTATCCCAAGGCGCGACCTCATTGAGACAAGTCCGGCCGAGAATAGTCAGGAGTAACTCGAGGCTGAATGGTATCTTGCCTCCATGAGTCTTGACTTCAACACCCTCGACATTCTGCGTCGGAACCATCCGGCCTGGAGGCTGTTGAATTCTCCCCATGCGCCATTGATTGCGAGTTTTCTGCAGCGAGTCTTTATCGTGCCGAATGAACGCGTGATCGCACAGGCCGATCTGGTCGAAGTACTGGAAGACGAACTGTTCGCGCTGCGTGAACAGTTCGGCGCTGATGCGTTTCCCAAGTGTGCACTGGACTATCTCAACGATTGGGCCGGCAATGACAAGGGCTGGTTGCGCAAGTTCTATCGACAGGGTTCCGATGAGCCGTGGTTCGACCTGACCCCGGCGACCGAGAAGGCCGTCGCCTGGCTTGGATCGCTCGCCGAGCGTGCCTTCGTCGGCACCGAATCGCGCCTGCTGACCCTGTTCGAATTACTCAAGCAGATCAGTTCCGGCAGTGAGACCGATCCGGAGGTGCGAATCGCCGAATTGCAACACCGCCGCGATGAAATCGATGCGGAGATTGCTCGCATAAACGAGGGTGATTTGGCATTGCTCGACGACACCGCACTCAGGGATCGCTTCCAGCAGTTCACCGTGGTGGCACGTGAGTTGTTGTCTGATTTTCGCGAGGTCGAACACAACTTTCGAGTGCTCGACCGGCGAGTGCGGGAGCGCATCGCCTTGTGGGAAGGTGGCAAGGGCGCCTTGCTTGAAGAGATCATGGGCGAGCGCGATGTCATCGACGATTCGGACCAGGGGCGCAGCTTCCGCGCCTTCTGGGATTTTCTGATGTCCAGCGTGCGGCAAGATGAATTCAGCGAGCTGCTGGACAAGGTTCTGGCCTTGCCCGCGGTGGCGGAACTCAAGCCGGACGCCCGTAGCCGACGGGTGCATTATGATTGGCTCGAAGCCGGTGAACATACGCAGCGCACGGTGGCGCAACTGTCGCAGCAACTGCGGCGTTTTCTGGATGATCAGGCCTGGCTGGAGAACCGACGCATCATGGATATCCTGCACGGCATCGAAGGCAAGGCGCTGGGTGTGCGCGAGTCGGCGCCAGCCGGGGAGTTTGTCTCCATCGCCAGCATCGGGGCGTCGCTCAAACTGCCCATGGAACGGCCGTTGCATGCACCGGCCCTGAAATCACGTATTGTTGACCGGGTGCTGGAATCCGCTGATGTGGAGGTCGATGCCACAGCGCTGTTTTCGCAGATAGTGGTCGACAAAGCCGCGCTTGATCGGCATATACGTCACGCCTTGCAGGGGAACATGCAGGTCACACTGCGCGAACTGTGTCAACGCCGACCACTGGAACACGGCCTGGCCGAGCTGGTCGCCTATCTCGAACTCGCGGACGATCGATTCAAAAGCACCATTGACGAGACAACACAAGATATCATTGTATGGCACGGTGAAGATTCCGCGGGGCAGGTGCGTACCAAACAGGCCTGTCTGCCGCGTGTCATTTATTTAAGATAGCGTTATGAACGATCAACCCTCCGAGACGGCCCCCGAAAGCTCCAATTTGTCCGCGCTGATTATCCCCCTGCTCAAGGGCGTGATCTACCGGGGCGAGGCGAGCAAGTCCAATGCCGGGCAGTGGAACGATTTGCTGGGCCTGCAGACGCGCGTACGCGACTATGTCGCCGTGCTGGGCCTGGATCTTGTACTGGATGAGGCTGAGGGCTATGCCTTCCTGCGCTCGCGCGAATCGGATGAGGCTAACGCCACGGTGCCACGCCTCATCGTCCGTCGGCCACTGACGTTTCCGGTGAGTCTGTTGCTGGCGTTGTTGCGCAAGAAACTTGCCGAATTCGATGCCGGTGGCAATTCCGATGGTGGTGACAAGCTGGTACTCGCGCGGGACGAGATTGTCGAGCTGCTCCGCGTGTTCCTGCCCGAGAGCAGCAACGAGGCGCAACTGATGGATCGTGTCGACGCGCATATCAACAAGCTCGTAGAACTGGGTTTTCTGCGGCGCCTGAACACCTCCGGGCAGATCCGATCATTCGAGGTACGCCGTATCCTCAAGGCCTTTGTCGATGCGCAGTGGCTGGCCGATTTCGACGCGCGGCTGGACGCGTATAGCGAGCAATTCGGCACTGAGACGCCGGCATCGTCCGATGAGTGACATCCAGGCTCAGGGCCTCGATTTCGTGGCCGACGATGCGCTGGTGGGATTTCGTCTGCAGCGTCTCGAGGTCTTCAATTGGGGCACCTTCGATAAGCAGGTCTGGATATTGCAGGCCGATGGCCACAACACGCTGCTGACGGGGGACATCGGCTCCGGAAAATCGACGCTGGTCGATGCCGTGACGACATTGCTGGCACCCGCGCATCGTGTGACGTACAACAAGGCAGCGGGCGCGGGCAACAAGGAGCGTACGCTCAAGTCCTACGTACTGGGTTATTACAAGTCGGAGCGTAACGAGGTCAGTGGTGCTTCGCGGCCGGTGCCTCTGCGTGATCACAACCACCATTCAGTGATCCTCGGCGTATTTTACAATGCAGGTTACGACCAGACCATTACCCTGGCGCAGGTATTCTGGATCAAGGACGCGCAGGGTCAGCCGGCGCGTTTTTATGCCGGTGCGGAACGGGCGCTTTCGATTGTCGATGACTTTGCGGATTTCGGGCCGGAGATTGCCCCGTTACGCAAGCGTCTGCGTGCAGATCGCGTCGAGGTGTTCGACAGCTTCCCGCCGTACGGCGCCTGGTTCCGGCGCCGCTTCGGCATCGACAATGAACAGGCACTGGATTTGTTTCTGCAGACGGTGTCGATGAAGTCAGTGGGCAACCTGACCGATTTTGTACGCGATCACATGCTCGAGCCCTTTGACGTGGCGCCGCGCGTTGCCGCGTTGATCGGTCATTTCGATGATCTCAATCGTGCCCATGAGGCGGTACTCAAGGCCAAGCACCAGGTCGAACAGCTCATCCCATTGGTCAGTAATTGCGACCGGCACGCGCAGCTGACCATGGCCAATGCTGGAACGCGAAGCAGCCGTGAGGCCTTGCGGCCGTACTTCGCGAAACTCAAGCTTGACTTGCTGGAATCGCGCATTGCCGGTTTAAGTGCAGAACAGGAACGCCAGAATACGCGCATTGCATTGTTGAGCGAGCGGCAGGCAACGCACAATGCTAACGCGACAGAACTCAGGCAAAGTATTGCCGAGAACGGCGGTGATCGACTGGATCGTTTAGCTGAACAAATACGCAGTCAGGGAATAGCACGTGATGCGCGCCGGCAAAAGGCCGGGCGTTACACCGCACTGGTTGAGACTGTCGGTGGTCAGGCCGGTAAAGATGAAACGGCGTTCCTGAGCGAACGTGATGAGTACGAACGTTTGCTGGATGCCAGTCGCAGCCGCGAGGCCGAGCTGCAGAATGATCTGACCGAGCTGGCCGTCGACCGCAAGGAAGGCAGGGCGGCATATGAGGAACTCTTCGCCGAGATCAACAGCCTCAAGGCACGGCGTAGTAACATCCCGGCTGAACAGGTGCGGATGCGATCGGCATTGTGCCAGGCGCTGGATCTTGCCGAGACCGATATGCCCTACGTGGGTGAACTGATCCAGGTGCGTGGAGATGAACGCGACTGGGAGGGCGCCGCCGAACGTCTGTTGCGCAACTTCGGCCTTTCCCTGCTGGTGCCGGATACCTGCTATCAACAGGTGGCGGACTGGGTGGACCGGACGCACCTGCGCGGACGCCTGGTCTATTTCCGGGTGCGGGGAACCACGCGCGGCGATGTGTCGGCATTAAACCCCGATTCGCTGGTACACAAACTCGCCATCAAACCGGATTCGCCCTTTTACGACTGGCTTGAACGTGAACTGGCGCGGCGCTTTGATTTCGCCTGCTGTGCGACCAGCGAGCAGTTTCGTCGCGAGACTCGCGCCGTTACCCGTAACGGTCAGACTAAATCGCCTGGTGGGCGTCACGAAAAGGACGATCGTCACCGCATCGACGATCGTCGCCGTTTTGTTCTGGGCTGGGATAATGCCGAAAAAATTACTGCGCTGGAAACCGAAAAGGCGCAGGCGGAGAAACAACTGCGCGAACTGGGCCGTCGTATCGACGCGTTGCAGGTTGAGCAGGCGTCGCTCAGGCACCGTCTGGATGCCCTGGCCAAGCTGGAGGAGTATCAGGATTATCGTGAAATCGACTGGCAAACCATTGCCGCCGAAGTCGCCCGTCTCGAAGATGAGAAACGCAAGCTGGAGACGGCGTCTGATGTTTTGCGTCAACTCACTGAACAGCTTGAGTCGCTGACCGAGCAGCTGCGCGAGATCGAACAGGAACTGGAGACACGCAAGAACGAACGAGCACGAACGGACCAGAAGCATGAAGATGCCGAGGCCCTGCGTGAGCAGATGCGGAAATTGCTGGAAGACCCGACCGTTGCAGATCACAGGCAACGCTTTGCAACCCTCGAGGAACTGCGCCCGCAGGCATTGGGCGAGCATCGCCTCACGGTCGAATCCTGCGATAACCGCGAGCATGACATGCGCGAGTGGCTGCAAAAACGTATCGACGCCGAAGACAAACGCCTCAAGGGCCTGAGCGAGAAAATCGTTCGCGCAATGACCGAATACAAGGAGGCTTACAGACTGGAGACTGACGAAGTCGATGCGAGCGTTGCGGCGGGCTTTGAGTACCGCACCATGCTCGAGGGGCTTGAGGCGGACGATCTGCCACGCTTCGAGGCGCGCTTCAAGAAGTTGCTCAATGAAAACACCATTCGTGAGGTGGCAAACTTCCAGTCTCAGTTGGCGCGCGAGCGCGAGACGATCCGTGAACGCATTGCACGCATCAACGAGTCGTTGTCCCAGATCGACTACAACACAGGGCGCTATATCCGGCTCGAAGACCGCTTCAGCCCGGACGCGGAAATTCGGGATTTTCAGAATGAATTGCGTTCGTGCACGGAAGGCGCACTTACCGGTTCCGACAATGCCCAGTATTCAGAAGCCAAGTTCCTGCAGGTCAAATATATTATTGACCGGTTCCGTGGTCGCGAGGGGCAATCGGAATTCGACCGTCGCTGGACAGCCCACGTCACCGATGTCCGCAACTGGTTCGTGTTCGCCGCCAGCGAGCGCTGGCGAGAGGACGATAGCGAACACGAACACTACTCGGATTCGGGCGGCAAGTCGGGCGGTCAGAAAGAGAAGCTGGCCTACACCATTCTGGCCGCGAGCCTGGCCTACCAGTTTGGACTGGAATGGGGCGCCGTGCGTTCACGTTCGTTCCGCTTCGTGGTTATCGATGAGGCCTTCGGTCGAGGCTCGGATGAATCCGCGCAGTATGGCCTGCGCCTTTTCGAACAACTCAATCTGCAACTCCTGATCGTCACGCCCTTGCAGAAGATTCATGTCATCGAACCGTTCGTGCACAGCATTGGCTTTGTCAGCAATCCCGACGGTCGTGCGTCAACGCTGCTCAACCTGAGCATCGAGGAGTACCGCGAGGAGAAGGCGAGATCGATCATATGAGCTGGACTGATTGCGGTGCGTTGCGCGCCCAGCTCCAGCGTAGCTGGGATCAGGGCAAGCTGCTGGCCGAAGCGGTCAGCGGGGCATCGTCTTTTCCGCGTCGCCTCACGCTCAAGGCGCCCACCTCCGCGCAAATGGCCGATGATTTCGATGCCGTGCGTGCGTGGATCGCTGACCTGCGCGCATTGCCGCACTACCGCATTGAAATGCGCGAACGGCGACACCGCGTGCTGGGCGCGAATCAAATTCCGAGCGCCGTTTGGGTCGATTCGCTCGATGACTCGCTGGCAATTCTAGGCAAGCGTAGCGAGTTCGAGCGGTTCAAGAAACAGGTCGAGCGCACCCGCGTACGTCGCCCCGAACTCCTCGACTGGATGGCGCTCAAACCCCACAAGGCGCTGGCGCTGGCGGATGAATGGGATCGTCTGCTGGATGTTATTGATTGGCTCCTGGCGCATCCGCGTCCCGGAATCTACCTGCGCCAGGTGGACATCCCCGGTGTGCACAGCAAGTTCATCGAGGCCCATCGTGGTGTATTGATGCAATGCCTGGATCGCGTACTGCCGCCGGACGCTATTAATAACCAGGCCCGTGGCGTTGGCGGTTTCGCCCGGCGTTACGGGTTCCGTGAAAAACCCCTGCGTATTCGTTTGCGCGGACTCGACCCAACGCGCTCGTTGCTCGACGGATTCGTGGATGCGGATATCACTTTGGACGCTGACAGCTTTACCCGGTTACAACCTGCAGCATCGACGGTGTTCATCACCGAAAACGAAATAAATTATCTCGCCTTCCCGTCGATGGACGACAGCCTGCTGGTCTTCGGTGCGGGCTATGGTTTTGACGTACTGGCGCAGGCGGCCTGGCTGGCGCACTGTCATGTGTACTACTGGGGTGACATCGACACCCACGGTTTCGCCATACTCGACCAACTACGTGCACATGTTCCACACGCTCGCTCGCTGCTGATGGATCGCGCTACCTTGCTGGCCTTTGAGGACCAGTGGGGAATCGAAGAAACGCAAATACAACGCAACTTGCCGCGTCTGGACGCGGATGAATGTGCGCTGTATGACGACCTGAGAGATAATCGGATACGCTCCAATCTGCGTCTGGAGCAGGAGCGGATTGCCTTTGGTCGGGTTGTGGATGCGCTGACCGCTATTTCTCTCCGACAACCCGTTGCTGGTGCTAATGTGGCTTCTTCCGATTAATCCTGAGATTGATCCGAAACCCCTCACATCCCCGAATAATTCGGCCCACCGCCCCCTTCCGGAACGACCCAGACGATATTTTGCGTCGGATCCTTGATATCGCAGGTTTTGCAGTGAACGCAATTTTGCGCGTTGATCTGGAATCGCGGTTTGTCGTTTTCCATGACAATTTCGTAGACACCCACCGGACAATAGCGCTGCGCAGGTTCGTCGAAATTGACCAGGTTGTAGTCGATCGGAACCGATGGGTCTTTGAGCGTCAGGTGGGCCGGTTGGTCCTCTTCGTGATT
>Ga0114949_10003126_pt1 | contig 10472 bp, 29 predicted proteins | sample N074metaG_FD_83505 | JGI IMG/M metagenome (GOLD analysis project Ga0114949, IMG submission 83505) | Deep subsurface microbial communities from Kermadec Trench to uncover new lineages of life (NeLLi) - N074 metaG | ecosystem: Environmental > Aquatic > Marine > Ocean trench > Sediment | place... | reverse complement strand
TGACCTCGTCCAGCGGCTGGAGCTTTCGGTGCAAGTATAGTTTCTGTGTCGTGCCTCGCACGCCGGCACGGATCAACTGGTCGACCTCAACGGCCTCAGCGAAGGCCTCCGGGTGATTGGTCTTGAGATCGTACCACTCGCGATCGCTGTGATACGGACAATAGGTGCAGGCTGAGCGGCCTGGTTCTGGATATCCGCGCGCTTTCATCCAGTCGAGACAGTCCTGGCGGCGCATCCCGAGCTCTACCAGCGGCCAGGTATGCTCGATCCATGGCGACCTTGAGGGCCGCATGCGCAACGACTCGTCGTAACTGATGCCGATGTACTGAGTGACGAGGATCGTGTTCTTCGGCGCACGCTGGCGAGGCTCCAGGCCAACCATCTTGCGTAGCTGCTGGGTGATCGGCTGGACTTTGAACTCCCTGGTGCATTGCCGGCGAAGCTGTCCCTCGCGCTTACCGTCCGACTCAGTGTAGAACGGGGCCCCAGCAAAGCGCTGGCCGGCGATAGAGTCCTTGATGTTGGCGGTCAGGCCTTCCTTCCACATCACCCGGTGCACAGGAAATGGCAGCATTGTCTCGAGCCAGTCGAGCCACTTGTACACGTAGGACGGCTCACCGCCCGTGTCAGCGAAGATCGCTGCATCCGGCATTGTCTGCTGCATTTTGCCATCCGCAAACATCAACGCCAGGGTGCTGGACTGCACGCCGGCACCGAGGCTGAGTACATGGATCATTCCTTAAGCTCCAGCCTGGCGCGATCGAGCATGGATCTCATCCACCAGCTTTTGAGTTCCTCCTGCGACATGAGCCGCGGGTCCTTCCAGCCTGGCACGTACCGCTTAGGCGCACTCGTCGAGTTCGTAATCGAATCTCTCGAGATAGATGATCTGCTTTCCAGGCAGGCCTCCGTTGAGCTTTTGGACGACATGAATCTCGTCCTCAGGAATCTCATTATCGATGACAATATCGTACCCTCCGAGTCTTCTGCTCAGTTCGCTTAGCGCAGCCTTATGCTGATCGTTGCCCCTAACTTCCATCGGATTCTCGCAACCTGCGTCACGCTCTGCGGCTCCCACTTCTGCCTACCGGTAACCCACCTGCGTCTATTTTACCCAAGTAATGACCGAGACAACAACCGAAGAAGAGTCCGATCATGTTTCCCCAGGTGACCAGGTCGAAGAGATCAACGGCTATGCGGCCCACCAGCAAGTAGATCAGGATGTAATAGACCACTGCGACCTTGAGCCAGTTCACGAGGGTTCCGGGGTGTCTTCCCAACCGGGACAAGGGCCAGGCGCATGGTTGTCACCGCAATCAAAGCAATATGGCGCTGCCATGAGGCTGTTCTGATGATGTTCTGGGGTCTTGGTACCCGCGAGTTGTGTTTCAGGCCACCCTGGTGGCCGCTTTTGAGGCAATTCTGCCCGATTTACGGTGATTGGCAGTGAATGGTGCTGTCGACCGAGTAGTCCCATCCAGTCGTCTGGGACCTCTACATCCTCCCCTTCGACGATCACAGCGACCTCGACGCCACGGGTATGACTGACATCGATCATGCCGTCATCCACGAATATCAGCACCTTGGGGGTCATCTGCTCTGGGCCTTTCATTGAACGACCGTTCACTTCTCGTTCGCGTTTCGTTCAGCTTTCGTTCGATCCCTCGCCCTTGCGAATCTGCTCCTCGAGGTACCGATGGCGCTCAGTCGCTGGCTTCGGAGGCGGTCGCTTCTTTGGCGGTGGCTTCTTCGGCGGTGGCTTGGGGGCCGGCGCTTCGCCGTACTCCTCCTTGCGTCGCTTACGTCGAGCTTCGCGGTTCGTTGCTACCTTGCACGAGATGCCCTTCGGGTCTTCACGGCAGATTTCTTTGGCAGACCGTGAAGAGGGCATTATTCCTCCGCTCTCTCCACGGCTTCATCCGTGTCCTTGCCTCGGTCTCGTAGTACATCGTACGTGGACCGACCAGGCTCGCCGATAGTCTCCGGGGTTGGCTTGGGTGCTTCTGATTTCGTGACCGGTGTGTCGCGCGCGTTTTCGCTGGCGTCTTTGCCTTCCTGGACGCGACGTTCAATCTCGCGGCGTCTGGTTTCCTCATCGGCAGGACCCGCTTTCGGGCGCTGCGCGCTTGGAGGTTTAGGCTTCGGTGTTGATAGTGGAGCACCGTGAGCAACAACTGGTTTGGTCGGAGGCTTGTCAGGCCTGCCTGCATTCGCCCTACGATCTGCCCTTCGATCGGCCACTACTTCTGCGTCGGTGCCGTGCGAACCTTGCCGTAGCGAGGATCGTCGTAGCCGCCGCTCTCCGCCTTGCCAGTCCGTTCGCTGCGTAGCTCGGCGGATGAACCTTCATCGGCCGCTCGTGTAGCGTACGGTGGGTCGTACGGTGGGAAGTGTGGATAGTCCTCCATCTTCCGCATCCCGAATTCGACGTCACCTTCCTCAGGATAGGTGTCTTTGGGATTGGCCTCTTCAGGCGTCTCGTGGAGTTTGCCTGGTTTCAATCGCTCGTCCATTGTAGCCCTCCAACAATGGTGATTTGCGGTTTTTGCTGCTCGCGGAGTCTATCACCCTCGAGCGGCGTGTGTCTTGGCTGCCGGATTACCGTTGGGCGTCACGCAAACCTCGCCAGGTTTCGCTCCGCACCTCGGGCATTCGTTGTCTGTCGCTGAATCCACGGCCGCAGCGCCACCTCCGCTTGCTAGTTGTGCCTCGCGTTGTCGATTGCGTGCTATGCCAGCAGCGTTTCCAGTCCTGCGTTTGATATCTTTCCTGCGGCCCATGGCTGTCTCCTAAGCTGGTATTTTGTCGATGATTTTCTCGGCAATTTTCTCGACGGGATCGTAGAGGTTGCCGACGATGATGCCTGCGGCCATGCCTCCGAAGAATAATGTCGTGGCTCCAGGCCACACGAAAAACAGTACCGTGGCAACAACGCCCGCAAGTATCGCTTGCTTGCCCAGTTTCTTGAGAAAGTCCATATCGTGTCCTCCCCTCAGTGATTAAGAGAGCGCGCTGGCAACTGAGAGCCTACAGTGCAGTTTTAGGCACATGGTGTCGCCCGATGATTCCCGTTTGCCTCCAGCCAAACGCGCTCGCAAAAACCGGTGGCTTTTGTCAACGCGCTAAACTCGAGCAGCTACTCGTCTCGCTTGCTTCTCATTCCTGCCTTCGGTATCTGCATCAAGCAGCGCCTGGCGCTCTGCCTTGGCTGCGGCGGCTGCCTCCTCGGCTGCCTCTTTCCCCCAGCCGATCGCCTTGCCCCATTCCTCCATCATTTTCTCTTCGTATTTCGCGCGCAGTTTCGCGAGCGCCTTGTGGGCGCGCTTTACGAGTTTGGGATCTGGGTGCAGGTCCTTGCGACTGGCCCTGTGGATGCCGGCAGAGATAGCCAGGCTCAGGGCGAACTTGCCGCAGTCGCGCCTAACGCCCACGGCCTTTGCCTTTCATTGATCTGGATAGTCGGCCGGATCGCTGGTCAGCTTTGTTATATTCTTGCGCGACCGCCCGAGAGACGCCAGCCTTCCGTGCTTTCTCTGGATTGTGCGCCATCATCGCCATGTATCTGGCTTGCTTGTTCGACCTGCTCGGCATCACGGTACCCTCCGTGCGATTGCCGGAGTTTAGCGATGGCTATTGCTTGTGTCCAGCAAGAATCCTGATCTCACATGCCCGACGGCGAAACCTGCTGCGGTCATGGTGCCGCACGACAGGCAGGTAGACTGGGTATCCAATCGGCACGCGAGCAGCCTGGCGATCACCGTAGTGCGCGCTCCACAGAGCGTACCGCACTGGATCCTGAACGTAGAGATAGGCCTGCGGCATCGGGTAGGCGTACCAGAATGCGTCATCCGCGCAGGCATCCTGCGCCAGCAAAACAATTGCGATGATGATCGCGATGAACAGGCCTGTCGGGGCTTCAAAAGTTACTTCGAATCGTTTCATTATGGATGGCCTCCCTTGAGAGCCATTAAGGCTCCGGTGCCAAAGATGTAGATCATGCCCAGTAGGATGACGATGATCACAATTCTCCTTACCCATTTTGCCATGATTTCCTCCTCACGATAGGGCACCAGTCTCATTATCGATGGTCGACGGGCCGCTCTTATCTGGCAGTTTGCCGGCATGGGTCTTCAGTTCGCCCATCCACTTCTCAAGAATCTCGTCCGGCACCTGCGACAAGTCCACCCGGTAGGTCTTGGTGATGCGCTGCTCGAGGATGAGCTTCTCGTTGAACATGCCGAGATGCTGACCCATGTCGCGCAGCGACTGGCGCTTGTCGTAAAACGTGTAGCGGTAATCGAAATCGTAGCCGCCATCGACCACGACTTTCTGCCGGTCCCAGCTGGCGACCGCTTTCGCCTGGTCGTCAGTCAATTCATTCGGCGGCTTGCCAATCACCATCGAGGCGCCGCGGTACTCGACCACTCGGATGTAATTCTTGGGATTGATGAATCCCATGGCAGCCAGTTCCTCGACAACGGCGTCGACCGTGACATCGAAGTTGCGCTTGATAACCTCGGCCTTCTCCACCCGAAGATGTGCGATGTACGGCGCAAGTTGTTTCACCAGCGTTGGGATTTTCTTTCTGACTGTCGACTCTGAGTAGCCTGCCTTGCGGCCGGCCTCTACCGGACCCAGGCCATCGACAACGAGCGCCTGGCACAGCAGGTCCTGCTGCTTGGTCTTCGGCCAGCCACGGCCATTGTGTCGATCGATCTCAGCCATCAATGCCGATCCCGAATACCCGAGAGACGCGATTGGTATCGCCGGGGAACTCATGCCAGATCATCAGGGATTGCTCCTCAGTCACGGGCCGTACTTCAACCCGGTTGGCACCCTCAATCAGCAGCCCAATGTCCTCCAGGACCTTGCCTGCGGCCTCCATTCGCGTCCAACCAGGTAACCGAGCCATACAGTTAGGCACCTGAATCTCCACCGTAGCGCCGATACTGGTTACGATCATGCCACGAATGACCTCCAAAATTCACCCTCCAGTCCCTTGACTGATGTACTGTGCTGTAGTAATGTCAGTTCCAAGGGTAGCAAATCACATCATAACAGGAGCATTACCATGGCCAAACGGATCACACCGAAGCTAATCAAAGCTTCCGATGACCTCGGACTAGTCCTGGCTCAGATCGCTGAGCTTCAGGAAGAGAAAGGCGCGCTTCAGCAAGTCCTGATCGACTCAGGTTTCGACGAGATCGATGGCGAATTGTTTCGCGCCACTGTCAGCCACAGCGTCCGCAAGCAGGTCGCATGGAAGCGCATCGCCGAGACGCTCGGCGTCTCAAATCAGCAGATCGCTGCCAACACCACCAAGATTAAGATCGACACCGTTCGCGTCGTCGCAAGGAAGGCATCATGAGAAATTACATCGCACAGTTCAACGGCCAGATTCTGATCACCTTCACCGCGTTCAGCAAGCAACTGGCGCAAGCAGCAGCCCAACGGTACGCACGGGACAACGTGCTGCACCTTGACGAGGTGATCGCATCATGACCTCGCTGACATCTGCGCTCAAACTTGAAGTCGAAAAAGCGCGGCCGGAAATCAATGTTTTCCATTGGGATCGGTCGCGCTACTACGGCAAATTGAAAGACGGGAAAAGCTATGTTTGCCCCGTTGAGAATGGCGTCTGGAAAGGTAGCCTCATTATCCAAATTCGCGACAGGAAATTGCATAGCCATGTTGTCAGCGAATGGCGGCGTTATGAGTAACCACATCAAACTGACCTCGTGCTGCAACGCTCATTCGACGTTCGACGAGAACGGCGAACTCTACTGCAAGGCCTGCTACGAGGTCGTGCCGATCGGCGAGGGCGATGGCAGCATAGAGATCAAAGATCCGTGGGTCATCCTCTGCGAAGTCTGGGGTGGCGTCACGGGCAGCCGCAAGGCCTTCCACAAGTACAACGGCACCATCGTCGTGTACGAAGGCCAGTCCGCTGCCAAGTCAGCGGCCAAGCAACTGGACACCTCGGCAAATTCCAAATATCGAAGCGCCAACTTCCGATACACCGCCCAACCCGCCGAGGCTATCTGATGGGACTGATCAGCATCACGCCAACCGTCAAGACCGTCGGCACGATCGACGGCCTTTCTTTCGGCACCCTTCACGCGATGGGTCTGCTGGAAATGAGATACGAATCAACAGGGATTCTCGACCACTCCGACCTCGTGTGGACGGTCGTGGGTCCAATCACATTCACCGATTCAAAAGGCAATAACTGGAAACAAGGCGACGAGATCGTCTGGGAGAAATGAAGTGGAAATCAAGAAAATCACACCGGCAGTGTGCAAGAAATTGCGCGACGAGATCGACTCAAGGCTCGCTGCATTAGCCCATACATACGGCCTCACCATTCATGCTGGGCATGCATCCTACGATGCCAACGCAGTGACCTTCAAAGTCGAATGCGCGCTCGCTGGCTTCGACAGGGACAAGGATGATTTCGACAAAACCCACTTCCTGTTCGACCTGCCAGCCGACGCATACGGCAAGGAATTCACCTTCGGCGGTCGCAAGTACACGCTGGTCGGATTGAAACCGAACCGTCCAAAATATCCGATTATTGCCGCCCGTGATGGCAGCAATTACAAACTGCCGGAGCAAGCAGTCGCATCGCTGCAGAAGAAATCATGACCATCCATATCAAACTGTGGATAGACAACCAGCGTTCGCGTGAGTGGACGCTGGAGATGGACGCCCTCGCCAAGAAATTCTGGGAATGGAATGCGGCCAACGATCGTCTCACCGACTCGTGGCCGCTGGACCGTTGCATCCGCAAGTTCATCACCGACGCCGAGAAAGAGTTTGGGCTTCAGAGCATGTTCGATGAAGATCAGTACAACGAAATCTACAGCGGCATCCGCAACGCATGGCCGGAGGATCAGCAGTGAGTACCTACAAAATCATTCGATTCTTTCAGGACCACCCGAAGCAAACCATCGACACCGGTTTGACTCTTGAGCAGGTCCAGAAGCACTGCTCTGATCCAGAATCGTCATCCAGGTCATGCACCAACGACGATGGCCAGACACTCACCACGAAGCTCGGACCCTGGTTCGACGGCTACGACGAGGAGTAAATCATGGGCAGCAGCAACATCGAATACATGACCAAAGAGATCGCCGACAAACTGGTCGGTGCCAAAATCACGGGGGCAATTGAGTCACCCGGTGACGAGTTTTCAGAGGGCAGCTTCGGTTTCAACGTGACCGCCAAGGGCGGCAAGAAACTGCAGGTCTGGGTTGACATGGACCCCGAAGGCAATGGGCCAGGCTGGCTTCACATTTGCGAGGCAACGTAATGGATATCGATTTCCAAGTCCTGAACGCAGTCAATATTTTTATTCTGTTTCCAATCACTGAGCGGGCTGACAACTGGGTAAGCGACAACATCCAGATCACCGACGAGACCCAGTACTGGGGGCAGAAAGGTATCGTGATTGAGCATGGCTACATCGGCTCAATCATGGAAGGGATTCTTAACGACGATCTGACCATGGAGGCGGCAGCATGATGTACCAACTTGAGATCAAATTATCCGACGGCTTTGAGCCAGTTTGCCAGAGCCAAGACCCAGACATACTCTGGAAGCGCTTGCAGAAAGAACGCGAGAAGCGGAAGGCATTCCCACTGTGTCCGCAATGGTTCGGCCACCGAATCTTTCGCGCTGATCGCAAGCGCCTGAAGAGCGGCGAGCTTGCCGGTGCGCCGAGGGCCGCAGCCCGTCGCGTCTCACCCGGTGTCTTGGATGTGCAGCGCCAGGCCAAGTTTGCAGCCGAACATCTCCGCAGCACCGACCAGAAGGGCGTCCATGTATTCCCGCTCGGCAAGGGCCACGCTCATACATCGAACCAGTTCCGCAAGTACCTGTTCGGTGACCTCACCGGCCGCACCGGGTGGCTCGACGAGAGCGATCGGGTGAAGGCTGAGGCCGCAGCAGAGCGCCTTGGCTACATCATCATCGAAGTCAATCCCGACGACTGGAGTACCTCATGAAATATCGCGTACAAGTAAACACCTATGGCGATCCCGAGGATTCGTGGGCCGGCAACGCCATCACCCACGCCTCCAGGGCGCAAGCAAAAATCGCCGCAGAGGATTTGGCTGGCCGTTGGACGGCGGTCAAATTCTGGCGCGTCATCGATCAGAACGACAAGGTCGTCCTATCCAGTCAGGACCCGTCATGAAACGGATAATCATCACGGTCAAAAACGAGGACCAGGTCGAAATTATCCATCAGGTCTTGTGCTGTGCCGCAGACGAGGATGACAACTGCGACTTCCCATTCACTTTCGATGTGGAGGATGTCGACGACATCGTCCACCCCTACTTTGAGGATGGACAATGATCGAATTCTCAGAGGACACCGTTGGCATATGGTTCGTTGGTTTGCCAGACAGCGATTGGCTCGCGTCCATATTCATAAAGGATGGCAAAGCCTGCCTGATATACAGATTTCGTTATCACGTTGACGACAAGTCCTTCGACTCCAAAGACGAGAAGAACTGGTACACGATGGAGCCGACTTCCGGCAGAGATGGCGACTTGGAGAAATTACTAGCGCTCGTGCGCTCCATCGCCGGCCTGATGGCCGCTAAAGCCGACACCGAAGTGTACGAGATCATGATGGAAAATTTCGACGACATGGGCGCGTTCTTGGAGGAGTTCAGGAAGGCACCATTCGTGACCATAGAAGAGAGGAAACTACATTGAACAGGAAACCACTGCTCAATCCGATGTCGCTGACGCAGGCGTTTACCGACATCAAGGTCCGAAAAGATAGCGAGAAGCTTCGCGAAAACAGCGCCGACGATCACGGCCTGAAGGCTCAAGGCTACTCCTACCTAATCGCCGACAATGACGTCATGCATCCAGAGGATGGCTGGATATCTCCGCCTGACAAACCTCGATCCCTCGGCGACTGGCACTGCAGGTACGCGAAGCCATGCCAGGAGATCCTTGACACCTGCCTGCCACTCTGCCTTGAGGGCGCGATCGGTTCCTTCGATATCAAACGCTGGCGAGATCCGCAGCGCATCATGCTGCTGTTCACTGACTCAACGATGATCGCCACCTACCTTGTCTGCGAGCTTATCGCCTCGACGCTGTTCCAGAAAATCGTCGCCGCCGGCATCGACTTCGACCATCACGAGAGTGATCTGTACATCGAGAACACATCCGTAGCTCTGGATATTCTCAAGGGATTCCCGCTGAACAAAAAAAATGCGCGTGACTTTATCAGCCAGACCGATGGCGAGGCATGGATCGATGTGCCGTTCGCCTACGAGCCATGGTGGATCAAGAGGAGAGCGCAATGACGACATCTGACAAACGCGCCACGATGCGCCGAGCGGTTCGCTACAGAAGCGGCCCTGGATTGATCAATGAAGTCTATCTCGGCGGGCTGGCGACCACACACATGATGCATATCTTCGGAACGTCGGCAACGCAAGCAGCACGTGACAAGCAGTCGCTGATTGATCTGATCGATGAAGCGACAGATCGCCAGATCGAGGAAGCAAACGACTACCAGGGCTATCAATGGATTCTTGGCCATTACCGAAAGGCCGGATCAAAGCTCTACCGCTACAACGTAGTGCCAGTGGAGATCGAGTAATGACCAAACGAGATCAGAGACGCATCATCATCGAACTATGCCACACCCTCAAAAAAGACCTGCTGGCCAAGCTCATAGACGGCAGGGTTCCTGTTGAGTGGGATGGCCACGAACTCCGGGCATGGTTTGCGGATCGGGCGAAGTCCGACTTTCAATATCACCTCATGTCGCCGAAACGCAGGCGCGCCTACAACAACGACCTACTAGTGAGAAACCTATGAGTGAGCCAGAAGACGCCAAGAGCATGACCGACAACAGCATCCTGATGTTCCTGCACTGCGGCAAATGTCTTCAGGATTTCAAGGATGACGCACCCGGAACCGAGGGCGAAAGCCCGTCCACTTACGCGCAGCTTGAGTTCGGATGGACGCTACTCGGTCTCCAGGTCTGGTGCCGTCGGCACGACTGCAATGTCGTGCATGTGGACTTCGAAGGCATGAAGCACCCATCAGCTTAAAAACGGCGGCCCTTTCAGGTAAATTTGAGGGTAACAAATCGGCCAGGAGCGAACGATGTGGAGTCAGGAACCCGACAAGGATTCTGGCTACCGACGCTTACTCGGGCCGCCTAAATTCAATATACCAATTCTTCCAGTCGCACGACAACCTTTCCGCCCTTAATTATTTCCTGCTGCATCAGCGTACGGTGGCCCTTGATCTGGCTGTCATCGAGAAATACACAGGCATGCTCGAGCGCATCAATCAGCGGCTTGTAGTGGTTGTCGAGGTCGCGCTGGCGCCGATCCGGCGCATAGAAATCCATGTACATCAGCAGCGGTTCCCGGTAGCCCTTGTTCAGGCGATTGCGCAGCACGTACTCCTGCACATCCGCGCGGTATGCATGGC
>Ga0114949_10003125_pt1 | contig 10474 bp, 9 predicted proteins | sample N074metaG_FD_83505 | JGI IMG/M metagenome (GOLD analysis project Ga0114949, IMG submission 83505) | Deep subsurface microbial communities from Kermadec Trench to uncover new lineages of life (NeLLi) - N074 metaG | ecosystem: Environmental > Aquatic > Marine > Ocean trench > Sediment | place... | reverse complement strand
TCCGAACTCAGTTCCGTATACATCAGCTCGCTGTACTTGCCATACGATCCGTTGCCTGAATTGAGCGCAGCATAGCCTCCATTTTGTTCTGGCTGCTTCTGTTTCACGATGTCAGCCTGAATCGTTGCTCCCAAGTGGTTGGCTTGTCCCGTCAGATCCGCGCTGGATTCGTGATTGACTCCGTCTACTTTGAACCCGGAGTTTCTTAAGTAGCACCAGAGTATGGTTGCCATTCCGAGCTCGTGCGCTTGAGAGAACATTTCAGAAACTTCGACGATCTGTCGACCGGAATCGTCCGAACCGAAGTAGATCGTTGCACCTACCGCCACGCATCCCATGTTCCACGCGTCTTCTATCTGAGCGAACACGATTTGCTCAAACGTATTTGGAAGCGTAAGCAGTTCGTTGTGATTGACCTTCAAAATGAACGGAATCTTGTGCGCATACTTTCTTGCGACAGCTCCTAAAATGCCGTATGTAGAAGCCACCGCGTTGCACCCGCCTTCTATGGCAAGTCGAACAATATTCTCCGGATCAAAATAAATCGGATTCGGCGCGAATGACGCTCCGCCGGCGTGTTCAATGCCCTGATCTACCGGAAGAATCGATACATATCCCGAGCCGGCGAGTCTTCCATTCCCATAGAGGGTTTGCAAGGATCTTAGCACACGCGGGTTACGATCGGTATCCATGAACACGCGATCCACAAAGTCGGAACCCGGTAGATGCAGGTCTTCTTTCGAAATAGTGGAGCACGTATGATCCAGTAAATAACCAGCTTCGTCTCCAAGAATTTCAGCTGTTTGAGATGCGATTACTTCCGCCATGAGGGATCCCTCCAGTTAAAATGCTCTATATCTGATTTCCCGAATCGTTAGGAGAAACAGTTTACTCCCCACGAATTGTCCGGTGCCCTTATGAGTGTAGATTAACGCTTATTTCCCTCGGAATCGCACTGGGTTTCGCGAAGAATTTTGGTAGTTCGCGTGCCAGGAGGGGGGCCATTAACAGACCCTTGGCACCCAGGCCCGTAAAAACCCAGACATTCTTCCTTCCAGGGAGTGGGCCCAGCATGGGGAGTCGAACTTCTGGAACCGTAACCCGAACGCCGGCTCCAGCGTCGATGACCGTTGACCCCTCAAGAGAAGGCACCAACAGGCATGCCTCTTTGTGAAGCATTGTGATCACTGCTTCGGTAGGTTCAAGATCCGAGTACACGTGCTCATAGCTGCTTCCAACGACGATTCCTTCGTCGTCCATTGCCAGAAAGGACTGAGATGAAACGGCCACCGAATTTTTCAGATCGTCGGGAGACGTAAGTCGGATCCATTGACCCTTGATCGGGTGAAGATGGAGGGCGTGGAGCTCTGGGAACTCTGTATACCCTTCGCCCAGGCACAGCAGAAGTCGCCTCGCCGTCAATTCCTCGTTCGTCGAAAGTTTGGCCGAAATGTGGTCTCCGCGGTCTTCCCAAGCCTCGATCGAACAAGCGGACTTCGAAGCCGCACCCCGTTCGCGAGCCGCGCGAATGAGGGCCTGGCAATAGTCGGGCATATGTACGATGCCGCCCGACATGACGTCCAGGACACCGTACTTGGAAAACAGGTGAGGCCAGCGTTCGGTCGCGGGTTCGGGTTCGAACCACGACCCGTGATGCGGCCATTTCATTGCCGCGTCTTTAAACTCAATCGCCTGTTCACTGCTTCTGGCTGGTTTCCGTACGCCGCAAGCCGAAAAACGACTCGATGCCTTCGACTCTTCCAGCACGTAATGGAAGGATCGGACCGCTTCCTCCATTCGCCACACAGGCCGAGCTCTGCGCGCCATGAGCGGACTGACGAGGCCGAGAGGAACTCCAGACGCTCCGGATCCTGGCTGACGGGCGTCCAAAACCAGGACCCGTTCATTCTCCGACAGCACGAACGCCGCCGAGGCGCCCGCGAGTCCGGATCCTGCAATAATCGTATCAAACGAGAGATTCATGGACCCATTCCTGCATCTCGAAACTATTTCGCGCCCATGCATTACGTTAGCTTGGATTCACGATTATTTTCAAGATAGGATCGAATCGCCGAGCGCTACTCGAATGGAGAAGAAATCAGTCATCATTGTAGGAGGCGGCATCATAGGAATGTCGATTGGCTGGGAATTGCTTCGATCCGGCCACCAGGTGACCATCGTAGAGCGAGATCGCGTTGGCCGGGGTGCCTCCTGGTTGGCAGGTGGCATGTTGGCGGCCAATGCTGAGGTGGGTTTCGAAGAAATGGAGTTTTACCGGGTGTCGGCGGAGAGTCTTCGCCGGTGGCCAGCATATGCCAGGATGCTTGAGAAGGAGAGCTCGAAGGGGGTTTACTACCGCGAGGAAGGATCCATTTCAGTCGCGGATGATCGAGATAGCGCCGAGGCACTCAGGAGAAAGTTTGATTTTCAGACTGAACATGGCTTGGACGTTCGATGGCTGTCTGGCGCCGAAGCACTGGAACTGGAACCGTTCCTGGCCCCAGGATTGTCTGCAGCCGTTCATTCACCTCTGGATCATCAGGTCGACAACCGACGTGTTCTCGACGCGCTAAAGCATCTAATTCTTGAACATGGGGGTCGCATCGAGGAAGATTCTCCGGTCGTTGCTATCGTTCCCGACGCCGAGGCTCCGGCGATCCAGATGGACGGTCGGGAGTCGATCAGCGGAGACGTAGTCGTTCTGGCAGCAGGCGCATGGTCGCGTCAACTGAACGGTGTTGAGCCCGAGAGCCTGCCGGCCGTTCGGCCTGTCAAGGGTCAGACTCTCGATCTTCAGGTCGAAGCGCCATTCGATTTGAGACACGTGGTTCGAGGCCCGCATGCATCTGTCATCCCCAAAGACGAGACAAGAGTCGCTGTTGGCGCAACGGAAGAGGAGATGGGATTCGACGTCCACGTTACCGCCGGAGGCGTCTATAAGCTTCTGAAAGGGGCCTGGGAAATCGTACCGGGCATCTACGATCTTACATTCGTTGGCTCCCATGCCGGTTTACGACCCGGATCAAGAGATAACGATCCAATTGTCGGCTGGTCCGATGCCCCGGGTGTGTATTACGCCAGTGGCCACTATAGAAACGGTGTATTGCTTACGCCCATCACAGCTCAAGAGGCCGCGTTGGAGATCGCAGAGAATAATGAGTCCGACTGGCTTCGGGGGTTTCGACCACAAAGATTTCAACTAACAGACCCTATCGGGTAGCGGGATGGCCATCGATATTGTAGTCAACGGTAGCAAGAGCGAGGTTCAAAAGGGATCGACCATCGAAGACCTGCTTCAGATCATCGATATTGACATAAATAACAGGACTGGAATCGCCATTGCGATCAATAGTGAAATTGTCCGTCGTCCGGAGTGGAAGGGGAGAGAACTCAACGAGGGCGACGTAGTCGAACTGGTAACCGCCCGACAGGGGGGATAAAGTGTGGCGAAGACGGGCATGAGAAAATGAATATGGAACAGGTTGGCGCCATCAATTCTAAAATCAAAAAGGACTCGATTCAGACAGAGTCTCCTGGTGAAGCCATCGTTGCTGAATCGAAGCTATGCGGTGACCTTTGGTCGATCGGACCCTTGGAACTCAGATCCAGACTTCTGTTGGGAACAAGCGGTTTTCCAAATCCATCAGTCATGCTTGAATCGCTGGAAGCGTCGGGTACCCAGCTTGTGACGGTTGCCATTCGGCGCGTGGATATTCATGACCGTTCCGATGAAAGTCTGTTGGAATTGCTATCCCGGGTGCCCGTAGACGTATTGCCGAATACAGCGGGCTGCTTCACGGCGAAAGAAGCTGTGTTGGTTGCCGAATTAGCGAGAGAGGTACTTGAAACCGATCTGGTCAAGTTGGAAGTCATCGGAGACGACGAGACGTTACTCCCGGATGTAGAACAGTTGCTTAAGGCAGCAAAGACTCTGATTGACTCCGGGTTCGTCGTTCTGGCGTATACCAACGATGATCCGATCACGTGCAGAAAACTGGTTGATCTGGGATGTGCTGCCGTAATGCCACTGGCGGCACCGATCGGGAGTGGAATGGGCTTGGTGAATCCATACAATTTGCAGCTCATTCGAGAAATGAATCCGGATATTCCCCTGGTGGTCGATGCGGGAATCGGAACCGCGAGTGACGCAGCGTTGGCTATGGAATTGGGCTACGACGCTGTGCTCATCAATACGGCCGTCACGAAGGCCAAACACCCCGTTCAGATGGCCGCTGCCATGCGAAATGCCGTTCGGGGAGGGCGACTCGCGTATTTGGCAGGACGAATTCCAAGACGCTTTTATGCACAAGCCACTTCTTCCATGGAGGGGAGGGTCGGCACGTGAATCAAAGAGGATTATTGCCGCGACTTTTACTGATCGGCGATCGATTCACCGATCCAGGTGTTGCTTCAAAGATCTTGGAGGCGGTGAAGTGTGGAGTCCGTTGGGTTCAACTTCGCGACCACGACGCTGATACAAACACGTTTCTTACCGCAGCGAATTCCCTCGTTGAATCGCTACGGGCTGTAAGACCCGATTTATTGATTTCCATCAACGCGCGGATTGCCGTTGCCGAGAAACTTCAGTGCGCGGTTCATTTGCAGTTTAGCGGTCCGCCCGTCGACTCAGCAAGAACACGTATTCCGGACGGTCTTCCGGTCGGTATCTCCGTCCATACATTTTCAGAAATTGACCATCTGACTTCTGATTACCTGATCTGGAGTCCAGTTTTCGAATCGAGAAGCAAGCCCGGCCAGGAAGGAACAGGACTTGATGCGCTGTCGCAGGCTTCAGAGCTAGCCTTTCCGATACCCGTTATTGCAATGGGAGGTATCACACCCGATACGGTAAACGATTGCCTGGCATCGAACGTCCATGGTGTGGCGGTCTTGTCGGGGATTATAGCTGCGAAAGACATTCATCTTGCCGTCGGTTCGTATTTAGAAGCGGTTCAACCCAAAGTCACGGCGAATGGATGATGTAAAGGTTTGTCTCACGATCGCTGGTAGCGATTCGGGGGGTGGTGCCGGGATCCAGGCGGACATCAAAGCGATGCAGGCAAATGGCGTCTTTGCCACGTCTGTTCTTACCGCAATTACCGCGCAAAACACAAGAGAGGTTACGGACTCATTCGATTTGCCCGTCGGACTGATAGAGTCCCAAATCGACGCGGTGATCGACGATTTCCAGGTCGCCGCCACCAAGACAGGCATGCTCTCGTCGGTGGAAATCATCGAGGTGGTTGCTGAAAAAATATCTGCGAGAAACATCAGTCCGCTGGTCGTGGATCCAGTGATGATCTCGAAAAGCGGCTTCAAACTCCTGAAAGATGACGCCGTAGATGTGCTCAAAACCGTTCTGTTGCCGCTTGCAACGCTGGTTACTCCCAACGCACACGAGGCTGCTTTATTAACAGGTTTTGCCGTCGAGTCAGAGGAAGACGCTCGAAAGGCAGCTGAAGCCATCGTCGGCATGGGTCCCGGGGCTGTCCTCGTAAAGGGCGGGCATCTGGAGAAAGAAGACGAGGCGATCGATGTGCTCTTCGACGGAACGGAGTTCCATTCTTTCCGCGAGGACCGGATCGACACGCCACATACCCACGGTACGGGCTGCACGTATGCTGCTGCGATTACGGCAAACCTGGCAAAAGGATACCCGCTGCGCGTCGCGGTTGCCCGCTCAAAACTCTATGTGACGAAAGCGATCCGAGCAGGGCTTCCATTGGGGTCGGGTCATGGCCCGACCGATCACTTCTACTATTTACGAGCCGCCAGTGATTTTCCGTTTGGCTGAGTCGTTATCGCAGTCATTCAGGTGGATCTTGGACCGTCGATTTTTTTGACCGAGAATTCGCCCATCAAGCAAACCTTGCATTGAATTGTCCTAGGTTGTCAGGGAAAGCGTCAGCCGAACATTTTCATACTAATCCAGATCTACTATCGTTACCTGGACACGCTTTCGAGCCACTTTTTCAGATCCGAATCCAGAATAATCATGCTTCGCAATTATCTGCGTACCACCGTTCGCGTTCTCCGCAGACATCCCAGCTACACCGCAATCAATCTCACGGGGTTATCGATCGGAATCGCGGCGTCTTTTCTTCTCCTGCTCTTTGTTGGGAACGAGATCACTTTCGACCAGAAGCACCAGAACGCAGACCGAATTTATCGAGCTTGGGTACTCGAGGATTACGGAGATGACCAGCAGTTTTTCAACACCACTACACCTGTGCCGCTAGGTCCAGGGCTCCAGGCGAATCTCCCTGAAATCGAAACATTCGTGCGTTTCGATCGGCTGACCCATACCGTGAGAAAAGGAGATACGAGCCTCAACGAAACGCTTTTTATGGTCGACCCGGCGTTCCTCTCGGTATTCGATTTTCCGGTGTTGCTCGGTAATCCAGAACAGATGTTCGCGAATCCGGATGCAATCGTGCTGACGGAATCCGCGGCAATTCGATATTTCGAAAGCGACAACCCAGTCGGTGAAACGCTCACGATTGAATTCGGCGAAGACCTGAGAGAGTTCGAGGTTACCGGTGTATTGGCTGACGTTCCGGAGAACTCAAGTCTTCAGTTCGAAATGCTTCTGTCATACTCGGTCACTGATTGGCTCTACTCGGATCGAATGAAGCAGGCCTGGATGAATGTGAGTCCAGAAACGTACGTTCTTTTACGAGACGGTGTGGAGATCGCGGACGTCCGAGCGAAGCTCCCCGCCGTAGTAAATCAACTTCTAGGTGACCGCGTGGAGGAAGGCCAGTACCAGGTCGGTCTGCAACCGCTTCTAGATATTCATATGAATCCGGAATTCCCCCAGGGATACGCTCCCGTGATCAATCCATTATACGTTCGCATCTTGTTGGGCGTAGCGCTACTGATCCTGGCGATCGCGTGTATCAATTTCGTAACGCTGACCATTAGCCGATCCACTGCGCGATCGCGCGAGATCGGAATCCGAAAAGTGGTCGGAGCGAGTCGATCTCAACTGATGCGTCAGTTCTGGGGGGAAGCGATGCTCGTAACAGGGATCTCGATCGGGATTGGATTGGTCCTTGCCCGCCTCCTGCTGCCGGCCTTCAACGAGCTAAGCACCAAGAGTCTTTCATTGACATTCGAACCCGTAACGGTAGTGATGATCGTGAGTTTGTTCGCGGTCATCAGTCTGGTCGCCGGGCTCTATCCTGCCGTCGTTTTGTCGGGACTCAATCCGCACCATGCGCTCTATGGAAAGTCGGATGCGAAAATGCAAAAAGGCCGCGTTCGCAAAGGTCTTGTTATTCTACAGTTCAGTCTGGCTATTCTTCTGATGGTCAGCACGTTTGTGATGGGGAGTCAAATGCGCTTTCTCGAGGACAAGGATCTGGGTTTCACCCCCGAGTCCGTCCTCGTTATTCCAACCGAGATTCGTCAGTCGAATGTCAACGATTTGGTCGAACGACTGCGCTTCGCAACGGCCGGAAATGACGAGATCGTATCGCTCACGTCATCCATAATGTTATTTGATATAAATGGATGGGGAAGAATAGGTTACGAGGCGACGGACGGTACATACAAACGATTCTTTGCAAACGTTGTTGACCATGAATTCGTCGAGACACTTGGACTTCGATTGAAGGAAGGAAGGGACTTCAGCCCCGATCAGCCGGGTGACCTGGAACGAGGAATGCTGATCAATGAATCGTTTGCCAGGGCCTACGGGTGGGAGGATCCGCTTTCAGAAACGATTCCGGGAAACTTCGATGAGCATCAAATTATTGGTGTCGTCCATGATTTCCACTACGCCTCGCTGCACACCGACATTCAGCCAGCCGTCATAGTGGTGAACGGCAATGTCGCGTTCTCCGGGGCGGCCGACTTTGACTACGGAGCCTCGACGGCAGCAAAAATAGCAATTCGAGTTCGAACCAACGATCTCCAGTCGACGATTAAGGACTTGGAAGCCGCGTGGGCTGAGTCTGCTCCTGATCTTCCTTTCTCGTATACATTTCTGGATGATTCGATTTCGTCACAGTACGTCCAGGAAGAGCGTCTTTCGGACGTGACAATGCTCGGAGCCGTACTGGCCATCTTCACCGCCGGGCTTGGGCTGTTCGGCCTAGCGGCGCAATCGGTGGCCCGACGCACCAAAGAGATCGGGTTGAGAAAAGTACTCGGAGCCAGTATCTCTACGATAGTGCGGCTTTTCATCCGAGAGTTCAGTCTGCTTATGGGAATTGCTTTTGTTCTGGCCATTCCAGCTGGTTATTTCGGAATGAATAGGTGGCTGGATGCTTTTGCCTACCGGACTGACATCGGCATTCTTCCTTTCGTGCTCGCCGGAATTGGAGCCGCGTTGGTGATGTGGGTAGCCGTCGGTTTTCAGTCGATTCGGGCTGCGCTTGCCAATCCTGTCGACGCACTCAGGGACGAATAGGTGTCATCGCTAACGACCGATTTCTAGAGGAATATCCCAATGGAAATGGTTGTTCTCTTTGTAAACCAAGCCGTCTCTCATCACGAAATGGACCCCGTGGATGGCCATGATATCATCGAGTGGGTTTTCAGAAACGGCGACGATATCTGCGGCCAAGCCTTCTTGAAGCACTCCGCGTTCGTCCGAAATGCCGAGCAAGTCCGCTCCATTTACCGTCATCATTTTCAGGATGTAGGGCGCCGGGATATCTGCTTCAACATAGCTGGCGAGGAATTCAAGGGTGAGTGATCCACGAGTTTCACCATCCCTGTACCACGTTTCATCGGTCCCGAACGCCATCGGGGTGCCGATACGATACGCCCTCCGAATGCGGTCAATTCGATCATCATACGCTCGGGGCGAGCGTTCGCGAGGGAAATCTGTTCCGACCAGATACACGTGTCGATCCTTCATGAGCTGGAGAATCTCGTCTGACAGATAGGTGCCGTGCTCAATGGAGGCTACTCCGCCCATGATGGCGCTTCTGGCGGTATCGTCCCAATATGCGTGAGCAGCGACCTTGATATTCATTCGAGACGCTTCGTCAACGGCTGCTCGAATATCTTCTTCCGTATAAACATACGGTTGATTGTCGACGATCAGCTTGATTACCTTCGCGCCGAAATGCACGTTTTGCCGGACGGCCTTTCGAAGCTCTTCCTGTGTGTCAGCGAAGAAATACTCCGGTTCTGCCAGCTCGGGTTTCTCTGGTTGGAGGTGGAATTGGCCACCGAACGGCGCAATGAGGCGACCGGAGTTGATAATCTTGGGGCCGGGGATCCACCCTTCTTCGATCGCCCGTCGCAGGTCGGTATCCGCATAATTTCCGGCATTGCCGACGTCGCGTATGGTGGTAAAACCTGTTTCGAGCATGGATCTCGAATTGGTCACTCCCTGAATCGCTCGATAGGGGGTGGGCTCCAGGAGGGTGGTGAAATAGTATGCTCCGAAATCCCGTCTGGCCTGGCGAGTAAGAGCCATATGAGTATGGGATTCAATCAAGCCAGGAAGGACATACGAATCGCTCAGATCTATTACGCGAGCTCCATCCGGGATGTCAACGTCTTCGCCTATCGAGCTGATCAGACCGTCCGAAATCAGTATAATCTGGTTATCATGGATCGTGCTCGATTCAACGTCGACCAGGTGGCCGGCTCGAATGGCAATGTCTTGCGCCTCCGCCGGCGCTACGAACAGGCAAAGGGATACGAGAGAGCGAGTCAGTTTCATATCGGTCACCAAATGGGTGGGAGATAGGATGGGCCTGGTGTAGAGAATGATGGTAGTGCTTTCTCCCATCACTTGACAACACTTGGACAATTGATTATAATGGTAACCAAATGGTTACCAATTCATATACCGCAGAATTCAGAAGCGCCCACAACCTGGACCAGACATTCGGGGCCCTTGCCGATTCGACTCGCCGCGCGATTCTCGTGCGACTGGCGAGTGGCGAGGCGACTGTCGGCGAGCTTGCCGGGCCATTCGAAATATCTCGCCCGGCCATATCCAAACATCTTCGAGTTCTGGAACATGCTGGACTCGTCCACCGAACCGTGGATGGCCGGATAAGCCGATGTGAATTGAATGCGGCGCCGATGCGTGACGCCGCGGAGTGGGTTGAGTACTACCGCGAATTTTGGGAGGGTCAACTCGATCTCCTGGCCAGCTATTTCAACGAAAAGAAGAAAACCACTAAGGAGGAACCAGAGAAATGAGTGTAGAAACCACATCATCACTGAAAACATCCAGGATCATCAACGCTACTCGCGAGGAAGTTTTTGACGCATGGACCACACCGGACCAGATTCGGCAATGGTCCGCTCCCGAAGGGATTACCGTCGCTCAGTCGGACGTCGATTTGCGCGAGGGGGGAGAATACACGCTTCTGATGCATGCCCCGGACGACAAGACGCATACGGCAGTGGGCACGTATAAGGAAGTCACACGCCCGTCGCGTTTGGTTTACACGTGGGACTGGAAGGAAGAAGACAGCCGGATGGGCGATACACTCGTGAC
>Ga0114949_10003120_pt1 | contig 10478 bp, 5 predicted proteins | sample N074metaG_FD_83505 | JGI IMG/M metagenome (GOLD analysis project Ga0114949, IMG submission 83505) | Deep subsurface microbial communities from Kermadec Trench to uncover new lineages of life (NeLLi) - N074 metaG | ecosystem: Environmental > Aquatic > Marine > Ocean trench > Sediment | place... | reverse complement strand
CGGTCGGCCCGCCCCGGCCCGCCCATATCCCCAAGCCAGCCTCGGCCGACATCACCACCATCCCGCGCCTGATCCCGGCGGCCCGCATTGTGCTGAGAGACGGCTTTTGCGCCACCGCCATCCCACGGGACCGCAAGGGCTGGGGCAATCTCTGCCGCCTTATTTCCTTGGGCCGCCTGCGCGCGGAAAAGGGCGCCTGTCGCCTTACCCTTGGTGATCTTCTGGACTGGGGCGCGGGGCTGGAGCTGTTGCTGCATCCACAGGAAGCCACAGCACCGCCCGGCGCGCACGACTGGCTGACACAGACGCGCCGGTTGACGCGCCGCCTGCCCGGGCAGGTCTGGTTGCTGATGGCGCCGCTTTATGACGGGCAGGACGCGGCGCGCTTTGGCCGGCTTGCCAGGCTCGCCGCCCGGCTTAACATCCCGACGCTGGCCTCGGCCGCCCCGATCATGCATCACGCGCGTCGGCGCGCCCTTACCGATGTGCTGACCGCGGTGCGCACCGGCACACGGGTCGATGATCTGGGCCGCGCCGCGCTGGCCAATGCCGAACGGCGACTGCGCTCAAGGGCCGAAATGCTGCACCTGTTCAAAGGCCATGCGGATGCGGTGCAGCGCAGTGGCGACATCGCCGAACGCTGCACCTTTTCCCTGGACGAATTACGCTATGAATACCCGTCCGAGGTCGCGAACGGCGAGACCCCCGCCACCCGCCTGTCGCGACTGGCCCACGAAGGGTTGAAATGGCGCTATCCGGCGGGGGCGACCACCAAGGTCAAAGCCATGCTCGCACATGAGCTGGCCCTGATCACCAAGTTGAAATACGAGCCCTATTTCCTGACCGTGCGCGACGTTGTCGCTTTTGCCCGGTCCAGAAATATCCTGTGCCAGGGCCGCGGTTCTGCCGCCAATTCGGTGCTGTGTTACTGTCTTGGGGTCACTTCCGTCAGCCCTGAAATCGGCTCGATGGTGTTTGAACGTTTCGTGTCCGAAGCCCGCGACGAGCCCCCCGACATCGATGTCGATTTTGAACACGAGCGCCGTGAGGAAGTGATCCAGCATATCTATGAACGCTATGGCCGCGCGCACGCCGGGCTGTGTGCCACGGTGGTGCATTACCGCGGCAAACGCGCGGTGCGCGAGGTAGGGCGCGCCATGGGCCTGTCTGACGATACGCTGTCGGCGCTGTCATCCCAGCTTTGGGGTTTCTTTTCATCGGGCGGCATCGAAGAACGCCGCCTGCGCGAAATCGGCCTTGACCCAACCGACCGGCGTCTTAGGCAAACCCTTGACCTGATAGAGGAAATTCAGGGGTTTCCGCGTCATTTGTCCCAGCATGTCGGCGGTTTTATCATGACCGAAGGGCGGCTGGATGAGTTGGTCCCGATCGAAAACGCCACCATGGAGGACCGCACCGTCATCTGCTGGGACAAGGACGACATCGACAGTCTTGGCATCCTCAAGGTCGATGTGCTGGCGCTCGGCATGCTCACCTGTATCCGCAAGGCCTTTGATCTGATCAGCCAGCATCAGCAGATCGACTATACTTTGGCCACCCTGCCGCCCGAAGATCCGGCGGTGTACGACATGCTGTGCAAGGCCGACAGTATCGGGGTGTTTCAGGTGGAAAGCCGGGCGCAAATGAATTTTCTGCCCCGCATGCGGCCGCGCTGTTTTTACGATCTGGTGATCGAGGTCGCGATTATCCGCCCCGGCCCGATTCAGGGCGACATGGTGCATCCATTCATCAGGCGCCGCAATGGCGAGGAAGAGATCAGCTTTCCCTCGGACGAACTTGGTCAGGTGCTCGGCAAGACCCTTGGCGTGCCCTTGTTTCAGGAACAGGCCATGCAGATCGCCATTATCGGCGCCGGGTTCACACCCGAAGAAGCGGATCGTTTGCGCCGCTCGCTGGCCACGTTCAAAAAGCACGGCAGCGTCAGCGAATTTCGTGGTCGCTTCATGCGCGGAATGGCCGCCAATGGCTATGACGAAGATTTCTCCACCCGCTGCTTTTCCCAGATCGAAGGCTTCGGCGCTTACGGTTTTCCTGAAAGCCACGCCGCCAGTTTTGCGTTGCTGGTCTATGCCTCGGCCTGGCTGAAATGCCATGAGCCCGCCATCTTCGCCTGTGCCCTGCTGAATTCGCAACCCATGGGGTTTTACGCGCCAGCCCAGATCGTGCGCGACGCGCGCGAGCACGGGGTCACGGTGCACCCCGTTTGCATCAACGCGTCCTACTGGGACAATGTGCTGGAGCCCTGCGGCAATGGTGAAATGGCCCTGCGCCTTGGCTTTCGGCAGATCAAATCAATGCGTGAAGCAGAGGCGGGCTGGATTACGGGTGCGCGCGCCAACGGTTACACATCGCTTGGCGATGTCTGGCGCCGCGCCGGCACCGAACCCCGGATGCTGCGCGTGCTGGCCGAGGCCGACGTCTTTGCCACCCTTGATCTCACGCGCCGCGAGGCGCTCTGGGAAGCCCGCGCTTTCAGCACGGGCGATGCGCTGCCGCTTTTTGCCGGCGATCTGGACGGCGAAGGTATTGTCGAGCCTGCGGTTCACTTGCCCAAGATGAGCGAGGGCGAGGAGGTGGTGGAAGACTACGTCGCCATGCGCCTGACCCTGCGCGCCCACCCGATGGCCTTGCTGCGCCATCGCCTGACCCCGCAAGCGGTGTCATCAGACCAGAGGGTCGATAATTGAGGCCCTTCGGGCCACGGTTATTTTCAGGATCGCCTCCGGCGGGGATATTTGAGAAAAAGAAGAAACAAGTGGTGAGTTTATCATTTCATCAATCGGACAATTATCTATCGCCGCAGCCGAACCAGAATCTCATGGGTCGGATAACCGTCGGCGACAAGACCCTGGGATGTTTGAAAACTCTGTAGTGCCGCGTATGTGTTGGGCCCGAAAATTCCGTCAATGCCCCTGGGGTCAAACCCCGCAGCACTTAGGCGCTCTTGAAATTCGCTCCGCTCAGCGCGGGCCATCGCGGCCTCTGTGCGCGGCCATGCAGCGACAAATTCGCCGCCGCCCTTGATCCGGTCGGCAAGATGCCCGACAGCGATCACATATGCGTCTGAGGCGTTATAGGTGGCCAATACTTGGAAGTTTTCAAAAATCATCAATGCCGGCCCGTGGGCACCCGAAGGGAGCAGAACCGAGGCAAGTGTGTCTGCAGGCAGCGCGTGGCCGTCGGATCGGCCAACGCCAAGCTTTGCCCAGAATTGCACGCTCTTTTTGGTTTGGGTTCCGGTCAGCGCGTAATCGAACCCATGCGGCAGGGTGATTTCAAAACCCCAGGGCCGCGCAAATTTCCAGCCATTTCGCGCCAAATAGTTGGCGGTCGATGCAAGTGCATCCATTGGGTCGTCAGCCCAGATATTCCGCCTGCCGTCGCCATCAAAGTCCACAGCATATTTGATGATACTCGTCGGCATGAACTGGGTGTGGCCTGCAGCACCGGCCCATGATCCGGTCATCTGGCGTAATGTGATGTCGCCAGCCTGGATGATCATAAGTGCGCTGACCAGGTGACCTTCAAACAGGCTCCGCCGCCTGGCATCAAATGCCAGCGTGGCCAAAGCCTCGATGATTGGGTAGCTCCCCCTTTGTACCCCATAAGCGGTTTCCAGCCCCCAGATCGCGACGACGATTTCCTGTGTCACGCCGAACTGGTTTTCGATCTGCTGCAACAGATCGGAATTTTTCGACAACGCATTTTGAGCTTGCGTGATGCGTTCGCGCGACACCGCGCGGTCCAGATAGTCCCAGATATGCTGAGAGTGCTCTGGCTGGTGACGGTCATGGGCAATGATTTCTGTATTGGGCTGAAGATCAGCAAACGCCATGTCCAGCGTGTTGGCAGAAATACCCTGCCGCAATGCTTTAGCCTTGAAAGCAGCTAGCCAATCTGAGAATTCGTTGGACACCGCGTTAATATTCGCCTTTCGCCTCGTTCCATCGCCGCATGCGCCTTAACTACGCTTGCGAGACGTTTTGCGTTTAATTTTTTGCGCTTTACGACGCGCGGCAGCCGCCTTGCGCGCGGCGGGCTTGGCGCGGCCCATCGTCCGGGCCTTCGGCAAATTCTTGTCTTCGATCGTCAACAATTCCAGCAGCAACCCGCCGGTCACCGGCACCGCTTCGGACAATCGCACGACCACCCGTTGGCCCAGCCGGATTGTCAGCCCGGTTTCAGCCCCGATCAGCGCCTGCGCTTGCGCGTCAAAATTGAAATATTCCCGCCCAAGAGTGCGCACCGGAACGAGCCCGTCAGCGCCAGTCTCATCGAGCTTCACAAACACCCCGAACCGGGCAATGCCACTGACCCGGCCCGCAAATTCACTGCCAACGCGGTCAGCCAGGTAAGACGCCAAGTAACGATCTTTGGTGTCGCGTTCAGCGGCCATCGAGCGCCGTTCGGTCGCTGATATATGCGTTGCTGTCGCTTCAAGCTGGTCAATGTCATCCGGCGAGAGGCCGTCATCGCCCCAGCCATGCGCCAGGATCAACGCCCGATGCACGACCAGGTCGGCATAGCGGCGGATTGGCGAAGTGAAATGGGCATACGACTTCAACGCCAAGCCAAAGTGGCCAAAGTTCTGGCCGCAGTAATAGGCCTGGGTCATCGACCGCAGCGTTGTCAAGTTGATCAGCTCGGAAAATTCGGTGTTTTTGGCCTGTCCAAGAAGCGAATTAAGGTGCCGGGTTTGCAGGACTTGCCCCTTGGCGAGCGTAAATCCGCACGCCTGCGCGACGTCCCGCAATGCGTTGAGCTTTTCGGGTGTGGGCTCTTCATGAACCCGGAACAAGAGTGGGCGGCGCCTGGCGATCAATTCCTCTGCGGCTGCGACATTGGCCAGAATCATGAATTCCTCGATCATCCGGTGCGCGTCCAATCGATCGCGATAAGCGACCGAAGTCACGGTGCCGTCATCTGCCAACACAATGTGTCTTTCAGGCAGGTCAAGGTCCAGCGGCTGGCGGCTGGCGCGGGCGCGGTTGGCAGCCTCGTAGGCTTTGAATAGTGGGCTGATCACCTTTTCGATCAAGGGCGCTACTTTATCGTTCGGGTTGCCATCGCGGGCCGCTTGTACTTCGGCGTAATTCAGCGACGCGGCGGATTTCATCAGACCCCGCGTGAAGCGGTGGCTGAGCTTTTGGCCGCTGGCATCCAGCACCATGCGTACTGCCAGACAGGGCCGCGGCATACCTTCGTGCAATGAACACAGATCGCCCGACAGCCGATCCGGTAGCATCGGCACCACCCGATCCGGAAAATAGGTGGAATTGCCGCGTTTTCGAGCTTCTCGGTCCAGCGCCGACCGTGGACGCACGTATCGAGCCACGTCGGCAATCGCGACCCAGACGACGTGCCCGCCCGCATTTTTTGGGTCGTCGTCGGAGTGCGCCCAGACCGCATCATCATGGTCACGCGCATCTGCCGGGTCGATTGTTACCAGCGGCAAATCAGTCAGGTCCTCGCGCTTGCCTGCTCCGGTCGGTCTGGCGCGATCCGCTTCGGCAATCGCGTCGTCAGAGAAAGCATCGGGAATGCCGTGCTGGTGGATTGCGATCAACGAGACAGCTTTGGCTGCAGAAGGATCGCCAAGCCGGTCAACAATGCGTGCCGACCAGCGGCCCATACGCGCTTTTGGCCCGGATTGCTCGGCCTGCACCAGTTCACCGTCGCGCGCGCCTTTGGATGCGCTCTGGGCGACCCGCCATTCCTTATCCGCACCGCGCTCAATTGGCACGATCCGCCCGCCGTCTGACCCCTTTCGAAATATACCCAAGAAGCTTTGCGGACTGGTCGAAATGCGTCGGATCATGCGTGCTTCATAGGTATGATCATCATCCTGGACCTCGGTCAGGCGAGCTAGTATGCGGTCGCCTGCGCCAAGCGCCGGGTCAGACGTGCGCAGAATTACAAGGATCCGCGGCTCAGCCTCTTCGCCCTGCCATTCCGCTGGCCGGGCGAACAAATCACCGTCGCTGTCTGCTTCCAAAACTTCAAGTACAGCTACCGGTGGCAGCTTGCCGGGGCCGCGATAGGTCTTGCGGCGCTTGTCCAGATGCCCCTCTGATTCCAATTCCTTCAACAGCCGTTTCAGACCGATCCGATCCGCGCCTTTGACGCCAAAAGCACGGGCGATATCGCGTTTGGAAGACTTGGCTGGGTTGTCGGAAATCCAGATCAGGATATCATTTTTCGTCGGATTGCGCTTCATGGCGCTCGCCTAACATGTTCACCGATATTCGTCGCGGCAAAAAGCCGATCAGAGATCGCTGGCTGAATCCACGTCACTAAGGCTGTCAACCAGCGCAATCCAGTACCCGGCCAGAGTGGCCATACTGTCGGCCAAAGCGTGTTTGCTGGACCACCGGACATTTGCAAACAGATCGGGCGGACGCGGGCGTGTACGCTTTAGCCCGACCAGCCAAAAACCACCATCCGGCGCCGGGCCAAATACAGCATCACTGGACCCGAGTGCCCGGAACGCATGCGCAATATGGAATCTCTGTATGCCTGGAATGTCGGCCCCAATGATCAGTACCGGGCCCTTTGGCATCGCGTCAAAGACCCCTGCCATCCGGTCGCCCAAATTGCCCCGCCCCTGCGGCCAGCGTGAAAGATCGGCGGGCCAGATGCGGCTTTGCGCTCCCTCGCGATCAGGCGAAACAGCCAGTATCATCTGCCATCGCGGATCACGCATGTTGCGGATCAGGCTGGTGCATTGATGGCGAAACCACCACGCGGCCGTCGTCGTTCCAATATCGCCAGCCAGTCTGGTTTTGACGCGGCCCGGTCTTGGTTCTTTGACCATGATGACCAATCGGCGCCGGTATTCAGGCGAAATAGTCACGCAGTATCCGGCTGTAGATGCCCTTGAGTTGGTGAACCTGCGCCAACTCGACCCGTTCATCGACCTGGTGCATGGTTTTGCCGACAAGGCCGAATTCCACCACCGGGCAATGATCTTTGATAAACCGCGCGTCCGAGGTGCCGCCAGCAGTGGACAGGATCGGCTTAATTCCGGTTTCGGCTTGGACGGCTGCCGCAACCAGATCAGACAACGGCCCCGGCGGGGTCAGAAAACTTTCACCCGCAACATGTGTTGTCATTTCAAAGGTGACTTTCGTTTCCTCTGCCAATTTGTCGGCCTCGGCCTGCATCCAACTGATCAGCTCACGCGACGAGTGCGCGTCATTAAAGCGGATGTTTACCGTCGCCCGGCATTCGGCCGGAATGACATTTGTGGCCGGATTGCCCGTGTCGATCGACGTGACCGCAAGCGTCGAGGCATCAAAATGCTGGGTGCCGCTGTCGAGCAGATGCGTGCTGAGCCGATCCATCAGGCGGGCTATGGCTGGAACCGGGTTCAGTGTTTGATCAGGATAGGCCGAATGCCCCTGCACACCGCGCGCGGTAAAGAAGGCGTTCATCGAGCCGCGCCGACCAATCTTGATCGCTTCGCCCATTACATTCGGGCAGGTCGGCTCGCCCACGAGGCAGGCTGACATCGCCTCTTGTCGCTCGGCCATCCAATCCAGGATCGCGACGGTCCCGTGCTCGGCGTCGCCTTCTTCGTCACTCGTCACAGTCAGGATCACGGCACCGTCAGGCGGGGTCTCGCGCACGAAATCAATCGCCGCAGCAGCAAACGCAGCGACACCGGACTTCATATCTGTCGCGCCGCGACCCCACAGGTAGCCATCGCGTATTTCGGCACCGAATGGCGCAACGCTCCAAGCCTTTTCGTCGCCAACCGGCACGACATCCGTATGCCCGTTAAAGCCAAAAGTCCGCTTGTGTCGCGCGGCGCCCCATCTGGCAAAGAGGTTCGAAACACCGCCCCGGTCAATGCGTTGACAGGCGAAACCCGCACCCGTCAAAATGTCTGACAGCAACACCAGCGCACCACCTTCTGCTGGCGTGACCGACGCGCAACGAACGAGTGCCGCTGTCAGAACAACTGGATCGGTTCCGGTACTATTCATTGCTCCCCCTGTTGTATTTGGTTAGCCGCTCACCTGGTGCGCTGCAACGGGTGAATGTGGCGAAATGGCACCAATGTGACTGTCAGACGGCGCGAATGTTTTCAAATGGTTAACAGCTTGCAAGCGATGCGCCATAGTCAGCGCCAATAATAACGTCCAGAGGCAGGGCAGGGACCGACATAACTTCGGCCCGTTCGATTGGTCAGATATTAGCAAAATGCCGGGCCGGCATTTTGGCGGTGTGTGACGTCCTGCCGTTCAAGGAGCAGGAATGTCGATTAGACAAAATCCGGGCCGCCAATTGTGCCATGCAAGTGTTGATTTCGCCAGTCTCCGCGACGGTCGGATGCCGGTTCTGGTATGACTTGGCTGGGTGTAACAGACCTGTCGTCGCCTTCTTTTGGCAGAGCTGTGGCGGCTGGCCGATTGGCCACCATGTCTGTCGATCCGGAAAACGGCGTGAACGGCGACCTTCTTACTCGCGGATCGCTTTTGGTCGAAATTGACTATTCGATCGACGGTCATGCCCCAGCAATGCTTTTGCACTTTGAAACGTCGGAAGACTGGAAGCGCCGGTTCACCATATATCTGAACGCCGATTATTCGTTGTCCGTCGAAACCCAACAGGGGCGTGCTCGATCGTATGTCCGCATTACCGACACCCCGACGGCGCCGACCGGCAAGGCACGGCTGACATATTCCTGGGACGCCCCGCGCCAGATCGGGCTGTTTTCGCTGGAAGATCTGGAAAGCGGCGCGATCCATCAGGCGGTGTTTCAGGCACCAATACCGCTGCCAGTGATCGATGCGGCGGCGATCATGCAGTCGCAGAGCGCGGTGCAGGTTGACAACAGAATTTGCGCATTGGCGCTTTCCGACCAGATCGAGCCAGTTGGACCTGCTCCGACCATCGCTGCGGGTGCTCTGGTAGAAACACCTGCTGGCCCCCGTCCGATCGAAAGCCTTCGAATTGGTGACATGATTGACACCGCCGCCCGCGGCCCGCAGCAAATCCGATGGATTATCAAGTCAGAGCTTCCGGCGCTTGGGCATTTCGCACCGATTTGCCTGCGCGCACCATATCTGGGACTGTCACGTGACATCACCGTCGCTCAAGATCAGCACGTGGTGATTTCGGGCGTCGAAGCCGAATATAATTTTGGCGAGGATTCGGTTCTGATTGCAGCGCGGCAACTGACCGGTCTTCCGGCAGCGACGGTCCAAACCGGCTGTACGACGCATCTATATTATCAAATTCTTCTGGATAACCATGAGTGCATTAGCCTGTCGGGTGCTTGGTGCGAAAGCCTGTTTGTCGGGCGCTTGGCGCATTCACCCGAGATCTTGGCAACCACTAGATTGGCTGCGATGTCATCCTCGGCGGTTCCCGTGCATCACGGGTTTGCGCGACCGGTCTTGCGAGACTATGAGTCGCAAACACTGCTTGCCGCCCTGATCGCATAGACTGGCGGAGGGCTTGGGGTCGGCCAGTGCTCCTTTCAAATCATGAAAGACGTTCACAGTTATTCATCTTCGAAAAATGGCGTCATCTGTGCCACAATCACCGCGTTTTCATCTAACGCCCGCGCCATCAGAGCGCGTTCTTCTTCGGAAATATCGTGACCGTCTGCCAGACGTTCGTCCAAGGTGCCGTAGCCCGTGACGTCCAGTGGTGCCAAGTTGGCCTGCTTCAGAATCGTCACGGTTTCGCGAACCGCTTCGGCTTCGTCACCGCCACAAGCATAGCACATAAGTGCTGCGCCAGTTGCACCCTTGGGCAGATCGTCGCCCGCTTTGCGACCGACTTCGACCAGCAGCGTGTAGATATTTTGCCGTCTAATTGCAGCGGTCTTGGCGTTGCCGGGCATGTCAGTCGCGCAGCAATTCATTAATCGCAGTTTTTGAGCGCGTACGCTCGTCAACACGTTTTACGATCACTGCACAATACAAGTTGACCCCGTTCCTGGACGGCATAGATCCGGCCACCACCACCGAATATGGCGGCACTTCGCCGTACATCACTTCGCCGGTTTCCCGGTCCAGAATCTTGGTGGACTGGCCGAGAAATACGCCCATGCCAAGAACCGATCCTTCGCGCACAATGCAGCCCTCGACCACCTCGGATCGCGCGCCGATGAAACAGTTATCCTCGATAATCGTCGGCGCCGCCTGCATCGGTTCCAGCACGCCGCCGATGCCGACGCCGCCCGACAGGTGCACGTTCTTGCCGATTTGAGCGCAAGACCCAACGGTGGCCCAGGTGTCAACCATGGTGCCCTCGTCCACGTACGCGCCAACATTCACAAAACACGGCATTAGCACCACACCGGGCGCAATAAATGCCGACTTTCGAACGACGCAGTGTGGAACCGCCCGAAATCCGGCAGATTTCCACTGATTGTCGCCCCAACCTTTGAATTTGCTGTCTACCTTGTCCCACCAACCTCCGCTTTGCGGGCCGCCGTCCTG
>Ga0114949_10003119_pt1 | contig 10479 bp, 11 predicted proteins | sample N074metaG_FD_83505 | JGI IMG/M metagenome (GOLD analysis project Ga0114949, IMG submission 83505) | Deep subsurface microbial communities from Kermadec Trench to uncover new lineages of life (NeLLi) - N074 metaG | ecosystem: Environmental > Aquatic > Marine > Ocean trench > Sediment | place... | reverse complement strand
TACACCGCAGACCATTCAGGACGTGGTGGCCTCATTCCAGCCGGAAGTGATGACCGAAGGCCTCCCCTCGACCCAGCAGGGCACCTTGGCCGCATCGGCCACCGATCCCCTGCTCAGGCTTCTCGAGGGGAAAAATGCAGCAGCTATGGGACCGGGGCTCGGTCGGCATGAGGAAACGATTGAGTTGATCCACAACGTCGTTCGCCAGAGCACGGTTCCTCTGATTCTGGATGCCGACGCCCTGAATGCTTTTGAAAATGAGGTCGACAAGCTGGGAAACGACCACCTTCAGCCTCTGATCCTCACTCCTCATCCCGGAGAATTCTCCCGTCTGGTGGGTCGTCCCACCCGTGAGATCCTTACCCACAGGGTGGAGCTTGCTCGTCAAATGGCAAAGGAAAGAGGGGTCTGGGTGGTTTTGAAAAGCTTCCGCACGCTCATCGCCCAACCCGATGGGCAGGTCTTTACCACTCCCCTGGGCAATCCCGGTATGGCTACAGCGGGCATGGGCGACGTTTTAACGGGCACCATCGCCGCCCTGGTGGGAATCTATAGTGCTCAGGGAATGAGCGAGCCGCACCAGATCTCCCGGGCCGTTCAGGTGGGTGTGTACCTGCACTCGCTGGCGGGTGATCTGGCCGCCATGGAGGTGGGCCTCCAGGCTTTGACGGCCGGTGACGTGGCGGCCCATTTGGGTCGGGCCTATCAGGAACTGGACGATTAGCCCGGATGATGCATCCATTATCTATTCCAGTGCCGCCAACATCCACGCTGACTGGGTTGTGCTTCCTGGTGCTCCTCGGCATACTCGACGAGTACGCCTGCGGGGCCCTTGGGGTACCCGCTTGCGGGTCACACGCCTTGTCATCGCGGCGCCTGCGGCACTTCGGCACGAAAACCTACCCATCATCCGGGCTAGAACCCTGATGGAGATCCAATCTTCCGAAAGCGAACAGGAAACTTTCCTGCTGGGCCGGAAAATCGGCCGGCAGCTGCAGCCTCCCCGAACCATTCTGCTTTACGGGGAACTGGGCTCGGGCAAGACGGTTCTGGTTCGAGGACTGACCGACGGGCTGGGGGTGAGGGATCCGAGCTTGGTGCGGAGTCCTTCCTACACCTTGGTCAATGAGTACCCAACCGAGAACGGCACCATTTACCACCTTGACTTCTACCGCCTGGACGGCCTGCGGGATCTCTATTCGATCGGCCTGGAAGAAATTCTGGCTCGTCCCGCCATCGTCATCATTGAATGGGCGGAAAAACTTCTGCTCGAGGTTAAAAACCCCTTTTCCGTCCGTATTCAGGTGGACCCGGAGAGGGGTGTTCGGCGATTTGAGTTTGGCTGAAGCGCTGGTCTTCGACCCGCACGTTCCAGGTTCCACGTTTCACGAATAGAAGAACGAAACCCTGGGCCGATTCCGGAGGGCCGCACTTCGTTTTCTCCACACCAAGCGTCAGCGAGGCGTTGGTCTGCGCGCCAAGCGCGCTCTATTGTTCTATTGCACTGCTCTATTGTTCTTTTGATCCTTTGTTCTTTTGTTCTTCTTCTCCACGCCGAGCGTGAGCGAGGCGTTTCTCTGCGTGCGAAGCACGCTCTAATTTTCTTCGCACTCTTTCGAGTTGAGACGTTATAGCAAGAGATGAAACACCCCAAAGGATACAATCTGTTCGAAGTCACGCTATGGTGCATTCTGGCCGGCACCCTCTCAACGATCAGCCTGACTGTCATCGAGGGAATTCGGGATCAGCAGCGGCTTCATCTGGCCGGCGAGTCCTTCTTGTCGGCTGTCTCGGCTGCTCGATTCGAGGCCATGACCAAGAACCTGGCCGTTCAGATCAGGGTCCATCCCAGTCGAAGTCAATTCACGATGGCTCTAGCAAACGACGAGCCCCATCTCTGGCACAACCTTCCTCGAGGAGTCTTATTCTCCAAGGTACCCTCCAAGCCCATCACCTTTTTCTCCCGGGGAAATGTTGCTCCCGCCGGGACTTTCATATTGAAAAACAAGCGAGGCCAGATCCGGGTCATCGTGTCTATAAGCGGAAGGGTTCGATGGGAAAGGAAGAGTTAGGCTTCACACTGGTCGAGGTATTGATTTCATTGATGCTTCTCATCCTGGCAACCGTGTCCCTGTTCCAAAGCCTGGACCAGGCTTTTCGCCACTACGGTCTCGCCGAAGGCCGATGGAAGGCAACGGTTGAGGTCTGGAATCAAATCGAGCTTCTTCGGGCGAAATCCCCGGCGACAGGAGAACCCCTTCTGATTCTCCCCAATTCCCGCCCTCTTTATCGTTCGGTTGTCCGGGATTCGCGGTTAGTGGGTCAGTCCGGCTGGGAGATCCTCATTGCGGAAAAATAGAGGCTTTAGTTCTCTTGAGATGATGGTGGCTTCGTTGCTCTCCACCCTCGTTTTTCTCGGATTCTTCCTGGTAGTTGAACAATTTCAAAAGGGGTGCTCTGACCTTCATCTTCTTCTGGACCGGGATTCCAACCTTTGGCTGGCCCCTTTGCTCCTTTCCCGCTGGATCGCACCTGCTGGAAATAACCGCTGGGATCAGCCCTGGCCGGGTGTGGCGGTTCAACCCGAGCTCCTGGAGCTCAACAGCGACATCCACGGCAAGGGAGGCTTCCCTGATTCCGAACTCTCCAGCAGCTTTGAAGCCTTGCAGCTCAGGGCTTCAAGGACCAACCTGCAGGTCAAAAGTGGTCAGGGCTCCTTTCAACCGGTGATCAAGAATATCGCCGGCTTGACGTTCGATTCCGAACAGATGCCGATGATCACCATCAGGCTGGAAGCCGTGACCGACCGACCGCCGTTTTTTTTTGAGGGTAACCTGCTGGAAACGGTGGAGTTTTTCGTCCTTCTTCGAAACTATCGGCCCAGTCTCTTCCGGGAGGCCCGGTAGGCACTTCAATGCGAGGCTTCAGTTTGATCACAGCCATACTGGTGATTCTTCTGATCAACTCCCTGGCCGTAGTCCTTCATTTCAGAATCATTCGTCAATGGGAAATGGCGACCCGGGTGGAATCCCAACTCCACAGTTTCGTCCTGGCGGAAAATGGCATCGAATATGCCCGGACCCTGCTGCCTCATCTGAACCTCAATTCCCTTCTCCTGGGTGTCGATGGAACATTTTGCGGGAGTTCGGCCGACGAATGGAGAAGTCCGATGTCCTTTGCCGAATCCCTCCGTGTGGACCCCTTAACCTGGAGTCCCACCTGTGACGACGGTCTCCCCGCCTACAACGGCGAGATTTTACTACCCCAGGGTTTCCAGGCAGCAGGAAAGGGCCGCTTCTTCCTCAGATTTTCCAACAATCCCGAAGAAACTCCCGAGCTCGATGAAGACTTTGTCATTCTGGTCAGAAGCATGGCCATCGTCCCGGATAGTATCAGGAATCCCTTTCTTCCCTCGGTGAAAAACTCGGTGGTGCTGATTGAAGCCCGTTTTCGCCAGGAGCAGTCCTTTGCCCTGCCAAGCCCTCTCACCCTCTTCGGTGATTCCGGAAACTTTCAGTGGGAGGGTGCACTCTTTGAGACTGAGGCAGGTGAGGAATTCGAAATTTCTCTGGTTTCTCTTTCCACATCCACACTCTATGAGGACCTCATGAATTCTCTCGCCCCTGGGCAGATTCAATCCATTCGGGGCCCGGCAATCCAAGATGCCACTTCTCTGTACGTCAACAGCCCGATGTACCGGCATTTGTTCAGCTCCGAGGTTTGGAGTCACTTTCTCGATCAGCTGCCCGCATTCACCGACTCGAGGGAAGGAGGAATCAAGTTCTTGCCCGATGGAGGAGTACTCAACGGCCGGCTCTCGGGAATGCTGATTGCTCAAAAGGACCTAGTACTGGAGGAGGGAACCAGCTTCCGGGGTCTGCTGCTTCACCTGGGAGAGGGCACATTGACGCTTTCCGAGCAGGCAGAAGTCGTTGGGGGAGTTTGGATGTCCAATCTGGATTCATCGGGAGTGGACCTGGTGTCCCGCCCACTTTCTTTGCAGATGTCGGGCAACTCCGCCATTCGTTACAACCAAGCAGCGATTAGCGAAGCGCTTGCTCTGGTACCGCCAACCCAGCTGGGATGGCGCATTTTGTTCCCGGAGACAGTCAGATAGGGTACAATAGCTTCATGTTGACCTTAGCGGTCGCCTTGCTTCTTCTTGTGCCCACCGGGAGTCCAGCTCAGGAACCTGAGGAGGTTTCTGAAAAAGCCGAAGTCTCTGAAGAAGCATCCGAGGAGGTTTCTCTGGCTGAATTAGCCCGCAGAGAACGGGCACGCCGATCCAGCATGGGCCGACCCGACCGGGTGATCACCAACGCCAATATCAGGGAAATCAAAGGACTGGTCAGTACCAGTGGTACACCTCCGCAGGTGGAAAGCACGATGAGCGATGGCGAAGACGAGTCCGCTGAGGAAACCGAGGAGAATACTGAGGAAAATACTGGACCCGATCTAGGAGAGTGGCAGGCCGCCTTTGCGGAAGCGGTTCAGAACTTGAAGAACGCTATCAACCTCGGTCTGGTCCTGGAACTCAGGATGGTGGATCTCAATAATTCCTACTTTAGCTCGAGTGGTCCCGCTAAAGCCGCTATCCAACAACAACTGCAGGAGACTCGGCAAGAAATACCGATCAACCAGCAAGAGGTGCAAGCGGCCCGACAGGCTCTGAATGTGCTGGAGAGCGAGGCTGCTGGAGACGGGATTCCTCCCGGAACCATCCGCGAAATGATCGGGGAACTGCCCAAACGGCAAGCGATTCGGAACACCCCAGGCAGCTAATCAGCTTGGAGCCCGGATTTCTCACACCCCCTCTACTGCATCGGCGCCATGATCCGTCCTGACGGTTGCACTCGGTCGGCCCTTGCTTCACTTCGCTCAGATGAAGGCGGCGGCGCTTCGTGACGAGAAGGTGTGAGAAATCCGGGCGCTTGCTCGCCTCCCAATTTCAATCCGCGGATTTTTGCGCCAGGTGCAGTGTGACGATGCCTGCAGTCAGCTTGTAGTGTCTCGGGGAGATAAAGCCGGCTTGCCGGATGATGGTCTCCAACTTCTGTGGATCAGGGAACTCTCTGACCGACTGGGGCAAATAGGAATAGGGTCCCTTCTCACCCGATAGACGTTGTCCGATTCGGGGTAACACTCGCATACAGTAAAAAAAATACAACTGCTTCAGGACAGGATATTGGGGTTGAGAAAATTCCAACACGGCCAGACTTCCTCCGGCCCGAAGCACTCGATGCATCTCTTGTAAACCTTCAAGGTAGCCCGGTAGGTTTCGGAGACCGAAGGCGATGGTCACACCATCAAAGCACCCCGAAGGAAAAGGGAGTTGCAAGGCATCTCCTTCCACAAAACGTATGATCCCGCTACGGCCAGCGGCCTGCACCTTCTGTTGGCCCAAAACCAGCATGGGATGACAAAAATCACATGCCGTTACCCGGTTTTTCCGGGATAACTCGATGGCTAGATCGCCGGTTCCCGCACACAGATCCAATACCACGGCCGATTCGGGTAGTAGGTCCTGCAATTTGCGGCTGCACACACGCCGCCATCGACGGTCCTGAGAAAAGGAGAGCAGTCGATTCAACAGGTCGTAACGATGGGCGATCGACGCGAACATTCTCCGTATTTCACGGGACTCTTTGTTGAGCATGGATGTCATCAATCCCCTGACCGGTTCTTGTGTTCTATTGTTCTGGCGCTATAGGGCGCACGGCCCAGACTGTCTCACAACCCAGTGAAGCCGTATTGGTTGAGTAGGGGCGCACAGAGTGCGCCCCTACCTGCCTGAGTCAAGAGCATGCAGATCTTTGAGACGGCCTGGGCCGTAGCCCCTACAGAGCCTCCCAACGAGAGCGCGAAAGCACGACCTAGCGAGTAGTCTGCTCCCATGCCTCGGTCAGAAGCTCCCCCTTGATATCGCCCGTGATGACGGTGGTGCCAATATCCTTGAGAAGAACGAAGATGATCCGATCTCCCTGATGTTTCTTGTCCCTCTTCATGGCTTCCATCAAACTCTCGATGGAAACGGAGTCGATAGGAGGCAGACTTCCAATGCTGCGGACCGTTTGAATAATCCGCTTGCTGGTGGCCCCATCGAGGAAACCTTGCAGCCGGGAAAGGTGGGTTTCAACCAACATTCCCCAGGCGATGGCCTCTCCATGGGTGAACTCCTGATATTGGGTGGCCGCCTCCAGAGCGTGGCCGAAGGTGTGTCCAAAATTGAGGATTCTCCGCAGATCCTTCTCTTTCTCATCCTGAGAAGTGATTTCCGCCTTGATTTCACAACATCTGCGAATCACTTCCCCCAGGATGTCGGCGACCTGATTGCGAATGTCTTCCAGATGAGTCTCGAAAAATTCAAAAAATTCCGGATCACAGATCAGGCCATACTTGACGACCTCGTATAGTCCTGACTGGAATTCCCTGGCCGGAAGAGTCGAGAGGGTATCCGTGTCAATACAAACCAGATCGGGTTGATGAAACGCCCCGATCATGTTCTTTCCCAGTGGATGATTGACGCCGGTTTTACCCCCCACTGAGCTGTCCACCTGGGCAAGCAAAGTCGTGGGGATCTGAATATAGGGGATTCCCCTGAGCAAAGTGGCTGCAGCAAATCCGGCAATGTCTCCGGTCACCCCACCTCCCAGCGCGATGACCGTGGACGAACGATCGGCCCGGTGGGAGAGGAGATCCGTGTAGATTTGTTCCACGGTTTTGAGATTCTTGTGTTGCTCGCCGTCCGGAATGATAATTTCGTTGACCTGGCAACCACGGTCCGAAAGTTGCCGGAGCAGATCCTCTCCGTAGAGCTCAAAGACCCGGGAGTTGGAGATCAAAAAGATTGTTGGGTGAATTCCGCGGTGTTCAAGGAGTTCTCCCACCTGACTGAGAAGACCGGATTCGATAAGAATCTCGTAGCTTCTGTCACCGAGACTGACCTGAACGGTTTTCACATCTCCTCAATCTTCTCGGTGCTGATGGTTCTTCTGCCAACCAAGGGAGCACGGCCGTGCTCCCCTACAATCTCGGCGCGAAGCACGTCATTTCACCACGCCTTCCAGGGGACTGCTGGCAGTGGCGTACAGTTTTTTGGGCATCCTCCCGGCCAGATAGGCCAGGCGCCCCGACTCAACGGCCAGTTTCATGGCTTTTGCCATACCGACAGGATCCTTCGCTCCGGCGATCCCGGTATTCATCAGCACGCCGCCAACTCCCAGTTCCATGGCAATCGTCGCATCGGAGGCCGTTCCCACACCGGCATCGACCACCACCGGAACGGAGACCGTTTCTAAAATGATTCGGAGATTGTTGGGATTCTGAATACCCAGTCCTGAACCGATGGGAGCCCCCAGAGGCATGACTGCAGCTGCGCCCGCTTCCTCCAGCTTTTTGCAAACAATGGGATCATCATTGGTATAGGGCAAAACGGTAAATCCTTCCTTGACCAGGATCCGAGTTGCCTCCAGCAGCGCTTCGTTATCGGGAAACAGGGTTTTCTCGTCGCCGATGACCTCCAGCTTGACCAACTCGGAAAGCCCAGCCTCACGGCCCAGACGAGCACAACGAACCGCATCTTCGGCTGTGTAACATCCCGCTGTATTGGGCAACAAGGTAAAACGATCCGGATCGAGATAGTCCAGCAATGATTCCTTGCTTTTATCGGTCAGATTGACCCTTCGAATGGCCACCGTCACCATATCTGCGCCACTGGCCTCCAAAGCCTCGCGCATCAGGTCGAAACTTTCGTATTTACCGGTTCCAACAATCAACCGAGAACTCAGTTCCCGCCCAGCTAACACGAACTGATCTGCCATCCTTATTTCTCTCCTCCTCCGACAAAATGGACCACTTCAATCCGATCTCCTGAAACAAGAGTTTCCTCCTGCCACTGATTCCGACTAACGATCCGCCCATTGAGTTCCACGGCAACCTGTTGACCCACCAACTCCAGATCCTGGACCAGATCGGTTAACGTCCACTCCGTCGAAATCTGGGTCCCCTCTCCATTGAGGATTATCTCAATTTTCTCAGGCATATATAAGAGAACAATAAAACAATAGAGCGGTAGAAGAAAGTGGAGCCGGCCCGGATGATGCATCGCTTCTCTGCTGCATACCCCGGGCTAACACCCTTTAACTCGTCATCAGCGTCAGCTACACTTCTTCTGTATAGAAGAAGATGTTCCGCAGAAAAAGTTTCGCCATCCTATTTGTTTGCTTATTCCCGTGTTCGAACCTGCTTGGGGCCCAGGATTCCAAGCCGTGGAATGTCATCCTCATCACGGTCGACACCCTGCGAGCGGATCATCTGGAACCCTATGGCTACACACAAATTCGCACTCCCTATATCAACAGATTGGCTCACCGGGGAGCGGTGTTCGAGCATGCCGTGGCCTCCTCGCCACTGACCCTGCCTTCCCATGCCTCCATCTTGACGGGCACTTTCCCCTTCTACCATGGAGTTCAAGACAATGTGGGCTTTATCCTCTCGGAAGATCAAATCACCCTGGCCGAAGTCCTCTCCGAGTCGGGGTTCGCCACGGGAGCCTTCGTGGGCTCATTTGTTCTGGATCCCCGGTTCGGACTGGACCAGGGTTTTGACACTTACCTCGCCGATTTTCAACTGACGGGAATGGAAGTCATCGCTCCCGGCTACATTCAAAAAAAAGCCGAGGAAGTGATGGAATTCGCCACCCGCTGGATGGAAGAACAAATCTCAGTTGGGCGGCCTTTCTTCAGTTGGATTCACTTATACGATCCCCACGCCCCCTATAACCCTCCATCTGAGTTCTCGACTCTTTACCCGGATCGTCTCTATGACGGCGAGATCGCCTATGTTGATTCGGTCTTGGAGAGCCTGGGAAAGTTTCTGAGTGAATCGAAAATCGAGGAAAAGACCATGCTGGTTCTCACCAGCGATCACGGGGAGAGCCTGGGAGAACATGGTGAGAAAACACACGGATATTTCATCTACGAAGCCACCCAGCACGTTCCGCTGATTTGGGTGACGCCGAATGGCAGTTTGGCCGGAAAAAAGATAGCCGATACGGTCCGATTGGTGGATATTGCTCCCACTGTTCTTCAGCTGCTGGATATCGAGGTGCCCCCCGCCATGCAGGGTTCCGGACTCACCCCTTTACTTCTGGGAGAGAAACAGGGTCCGAGAGTGGCCTATGCGGAGACCCACTATCCAAGATTGCGCTTTGGGTGGAGTGAATTGCGGGCTATCTATCGATTTCCCTACAAGTATATCGAAGCCCCCAAACCGGAATTGTACGATCTCGCCCAGGATCCAGGCGAAACCAACAATCTTTTGAGAACGCATTCAACACTTGCCCGATCCCTGCACGACGAACTGATGGAACTCGTCAACAATCAATCGCGCCAATCGAGTCAGCATCTGGCAGGCGTGGATCCACTGGTGGCTCAAGCTCTGGGCTCATTGGGATATGTGAGCTCCAGATCTTCGGCTCCCTCCCGGGACGCTTTGGTGGACCCCAAAGACAAAGTCCGGCTCTACGGAAAGGTCACCGATGCCCACGCATTGATCGCTTCGGGTAACCTGGCCGAGGCCATCCGGTCACTCGAAGCGGTTTGGGCCGAGGACCCAGAGGCGGTCTTCGTACATCACTCACTCGGTTTGGTCTACTCCAGAATGGGCAGACACGAGAAAGCTGTGGAGGCTTATGCGAAGGCCATGGAGGCCTTTTCGGAAGATCCGTTGTTGTTCTTTAATATGGGCACTTCCTACTTGCAGCTCGAGCGATGGAAAGACGCCGCCCAGGCTTTTGAAAGGGTTCTTGACATCGACCCCAGCCACTTCCGCGCTCGCAGCAATCTGGCCACCCTATGGCTGCAGGCAGGCCGTTTTCGAGCCACTCTCAGGGCTTCGGAGTTGATCCTGGAAAAGCACCCAGACTATGAACCCGCTCTCTTCAATGCCGGCCTGGCTTCATTGGCTTTGGAAAAGGGAGACCAGGCCATTGCCTACCTGCTCCAGGTCCTGGAGATCAACCCGCGCAACTCCAATGCCTACCAGGTCCTGGCCCAGGTGTCGCTGCAAAGAGGTGAATTAGAGAGTGCAAACGAGTACTTGGCCAAGGCCCGAGAGTTGAAGAGAACAGTTGAGGAGAACAATAGAACAATAGAACAATAGAGCACACTTCGTGCGCAGAGAATAAGAGACGCGCGCGGAGAAACGCCTCGCTGATGCTCGGCGTGGAGAAAATAGAAGTGATCGAGGCGCACGGCCGCGCGCCCCTTGGGTCTGTGGTTTGGTTTCAGGGGTCAGCGCAGCTCAAACGTCTCTTCCAGCATCAGGCTCTCATCCCGGATTCGATCATGAATATCGACCTGCAGTCGGTACTCGCCGGCCTGCATTCCCTCGACGGGAAGGGCCTTCACCAGGACGGTTCTCCAATCGGAATAAATGCGAATGCCCTCCCCTCGTTCTCCCGCTACCTCCAGAACGATC
>Ga0114949_10003117_pt1 | contig 10482 bp, 7 predicted proteins | sample N074metaG_FD_83505 | JGI IMG/M metagenome (GOLD analysis project Ga0114949, IMG submission 83505) | Deep subsurface microbial communities from Kermadec Trench to uncover new lineages of life (NeLLi) - N074 metaG | ecosystem: Environmental > Aquatic > Marine > Ocean trench > Sediment | place... | reverse complement strand
TTCCGACAGTTTCTCGCTCTTGATTTTGACGTACCTGACCCAGTCGGTGTCTTCGTAATTTCCCTGCTGCAATACCTGGCCATCTTGCAAGGGTGACGCCGGTTGAATGACATTGCTTAATGTGAAATCCAGCGACGGCAGTCCGTTCTCGCCCACGGTAATTTTCTGCACATCGCTGTATGCGTTGCCTGGAGACTCAAACGGCTTTTGAGACGCGCCGCTATTCATATGAGCCTCAATGACATGGCCGTCGGCGCGGTGAAATGTTGTATAAACATTGAGAAATGCTTGCACGTAATATTCGCCCGGCGGCAACATCGCGACACGTTCAATCGGATACCCGCGCATCGTGTCCGCTGTGTCCATTAAGACGACGGTATCGCCTGCTGAGAAATCGCGTACATCAACGCCCCACAAAGGATTTCCAGTCACACCGGTGCCCAGTCGCGGCTCTTCTTCGTGATCTCGGGAAACAATAATAAATGCACGTCCGACGATCGGCACTTCGAGGCCCAGATCGGCGATACCCTGTGCCGCGTTTTTGCTTAGCCCAATGCGAATTTCAGCACTCTGGGTACTGTCTGATTCGCTGCAGCTGCAACAGATGATCAAAAAACATAAACCGGCGAGAACTAATCGAAGTGATTTCATAGCGGACTCCATGAAGTACAGGAAATCGCAGATTCCTGGACGCTACAATCCAAAAAAAAGCGGCCCCACAATGAGGCCGCTCGTTTTGTATCGCCAAATACCACCAATTATTGCCGGTAGGTCACACGCAAGTACCCTACGCGTCCTGGCAGGTCATGAACAACTGTGCTCATTCCAATAACACCGCAAGGGAAGCAAATCGGTGGATCTTCATCAAACACATTGTTGAATCCCAGGGCAATCGTCACGGCATCGTCTGCGAATGTATAGCTCAGGCGCAGGTCTGTGAACATGACGGAATCGACTGTGGTGCCAGCGCCGAGGTCCATTTCATCCGTCCATCGAAATGCCATTGAACCGCCCCAACGATCCTTCACCCAGTTAACGGTCGTTACCGTTCGTAATTCCGGGAACGCGCGCTGGAAGGTCTCATTTGTGTGCGTTCCAGTTCGATCCGTAGCCGCAACCGTACCGTCAATATTGGCAGTAGTTTCGGTGTAATCGCTGAGGAAGGTCGCATTGAGCGTCGCGGTAAATGAGCCGATGTTCCATTCCGGGCTCGCGTACGTCACCGCCAGATCGAAACCGGACGCTTCAATACTACCGATATTCTGCAGCTGATTATCAATAACATCGAGCGCGCCAGAAACGGTTCGAGGCGTTAGATCGCAGAACAACGGATCTAAGGTCTCTACACAAGCGACCAAAACATCACTCGGTATACGCCCTGATATCGCGTCGTCGATTTGCAGATCGTAGTAATCGAGCGATGCGGTCAAGCCGGCAATCCAGCTAGCACTGAAATCTCCACTCCACACCACACCGAACGTCACGCTGTCTGAAGTTTCCGCTGTCAGAGTATCGTTGCCAGCAGATACTGACGACAAGCTCGGGTTGTTCTGAATAAACGTAACTGGCACTCCAAGCGTGTTGCAGTTGGCGATGATGTTTGCTGGCTGAGGTGTATCCCGTCCGCCGTTTGCCGAGCCAAACTGTCCCAGGACATCAGCACAGGGGTCGAGAAACGTAAAGTCCTCGCGAGCAGCACCACCGAAGAGCTCTCCAATTCCAGGAGCGCGAAATCCAGTTGAGACTGAGCCGCGCAGAGACAGTTGATCAATCGGCTGGTACAACAGGCTGGCTTTATAGGTCGATTCCGAACCGGATGTGCTGTAGTCCGAAGAGCGAGCGGCCAGATTCAATTCCAGGTATTGATCACCCGATATCAGCGGTAAGTTGAGCTCCCCGTAAAATTCGGTGACGTCAAATTCTCCCACCGTCGCACCGGCCGGTATACCTGCCGTTTCACCACGTGCCGCGATTGGGTCCGGACGATACGATCCCTCTTGTTCCCGGTATTCGATGCCTGCGGCAAACCCTGCACTACCTGCGGGCATAGAGAAGAGATCGCCGGCGATATTGAAGGAATAGTCCTTGAGCGTCTGCTCACTGAAATCACGCTGCGTGAAACGCACGAAATCCAGCATTTCTTCTGTGATTGAACCGTTACCATCAGGTCCCTGTCCACCAAAGAAGTTGAACGGTACGCAGTTCGGCGTGGCAGCACAGACAGCGGGATCACCCATTGCGACCTGTAACTTGGCCGCGTTGTGCGAATTGAACTTCTCCTGAAATCCACGGTTATCGCCATAGCTGGCGTTCAGGTCCCAGTAAAAGTTTCGATCGCCTGCTTCGAATTCACCCTCGAGGCTGGCGGTAAACATATAGGTATTAACATCCTGAAAGAACAGGCGACCACCGGATTCCAGCGGCCGGCGACCAAAGAATGACAGGGTTCCGTCTGCCACCGACAGATCAACGCCGAATGGATTGTATATGTTTTGGGCCGAGATGAAGAAATTGTCATTAATCCGGTTACCACAACCTTCACCCAGACACAACGGCTCAGGTGCCGCCTTCGTGGCGGATGTTCGGTTGGTGTATGACCCCTTCACCACCAGATTGATATTGGGTGCCAGCTCATGGGTTGCGGTAGCGTATAAATTTAAGCGCTCATTCGGCGTACGCAGGTAATTAAAACCGGGCCCATTGTAGTTAAAGCGGTCGTCGGCCGAAAACGCGTGAAAGTCGTCACCGAACGGATCGTTAGGGTCGAAAACAGGAATATTGCCTGCGCCGTCGTTTAATACGCCGTCATTCAACGTGATATCCGCGCCACCAAGTGCCGGACCGAGGATCAGCCGTGCCTGAGGCGTAAACGACGAACAAAACGATCCCGCGACATTGCAACTCGTTGCATTCGGGTTCGGATACGCCGACACAGGACGATTTGCCGTCTCGATTCCTTTCTCCTCAGCGTAGCTCGCACTAAACACGACGTGAGTTTTCTCATTCCCGGCGCCCCACTTCGCGGCTATTCTGGTCGATTCGCCGTCACTATCCGATAGGTAACTGCCAGTCTGCAGGTCGACGCGAAATCCTTCGAAACTTCGATCGGTAATGAGATTGATCACGCCGCCGATCGCGTCGGAACCGTAAATTGCGGAGGCGCCATCCTGCAATATTTCGATGCGCTTTATCATATTGTCCGGGATCGTATTGAGATCCACTGTAGCCGGCACTCCGGAGGCTGACGCACCGGCGATCCAGCGCTTGCCATCCACCAATATCAATGTTCGTTTCGCCTCAACGTTACGCAATGAGAGCTGCACGCCACCCGCACCAATTCCGGCACCATCCTGCGGGAAACCCGAGTTACCTGGCACATTGAACTGCGAATTCGGTGCTGAACCCGTGATTGGCAGATTTTGAAGTGCGTCTCCGAGATTGGTCAGACCCGTATTTTCAAGTGCCGCGGCATCAATTTGCATAATCGCGGTCGCTTCGTTGAGCGGATTGCGTCGAATGCGCGAACCCGTCACGACCACTTCTTCTATTGCATCAGCTTCGGCTTCCTGCCCATTGGCAGTCTGGACCGGTGCGGCGAATAGCAGCAAACCGAGGGTGGCCGAGATTGACCCTGTCAAAAATACGAATGTTTTCATTTTGTACTCCACTTGAATTTTCAAAGAGTTGAGGCTGGTGAGAATCGACATTGCCATGTAAGCTACCAGAATGAACATATGTTCGCAATAAGCGTTCGATTTGTTGCATAATTACAACGATCGTTTGATTTTGCTTGCCAATCATATTGGAACATAAATGCCTCTGTACAACATGATAGTGCAGTCTCTTTTCCAGATCGTGGCAAAGTTACTACTCTTAGGGGATTCAGCCTGGTTTTCACATTCACCTCAGCAAATGCGCTGAACGCCAGCGGGTCGCCCGGCGACATGCATAAAATCTACGCTAGACACCTAAATCAGAATTGGTGAGGATTGATCCGCACTTATGCAGCTTCGCCATAAGATCGATTCTAACTTTGACACTGTTGTGGTCGGCGGTGGCGTTGTTGGCCTCTGCCTGACCTGGTTTCTCGCCCGTGAAGGTGTGGAAGTTCTGTGCCTCAATGACGGTCGGCACTCCGGATCGACTGCCAATGCGGGGAGCCTTCACGGCCAGATGCAAAGTCGACTGATACAAATGTTTCCAAAGCGTGTTCCCGACTTTGAGAAAACGCTTTCAATTTACCCACGCGCGATCGACTACTGGACTGAGATCGCAGATCAGCTTGATGACGATATTGAAATCAGCATTTGCGGCGGCCTCATGGTGGCTGAAAACGATACGCAGATGAAAATGCTGGCCGACAAATGCCGCTTGGAGCGTCGCAACGGCATCGAGACATCGTTGCTGGGCCGATCGGAATTACTGCAACTGGCGCCATATCTCAATCCGGATATCAAGGGCGCCGTACTTTGCCCGAAGGAAGGCAAATTGAACCCACTGCTTGCGAATGCGGCAATTCGCCGCCAGGCATTGCGGCACAGCGGGACGATCGCAGATAATTCTCGGGTTGATTTTATTGAACGCGCCAAGCGCGGATTTATAGTTGCTTGCGGCGAACGAAAATTTCTCGCCCGGCGCGTGATCATAGCAGCCGGTGCCGGCTCCGGTGCGCTCGCGGCCACGCTCGGAATCCGCCTGCCGATAACGGCGGAACCCTTGCATATGAATATTAGCGAACCCATTGAGCCGTTCATGCAGCACGTGGTTCAGCATGCGGAACGCCCGATCACCATGAAGCAAACTCACACCGGACAACTCGTGATTGGTGGTGGGTGGCCAGCACATTTGGGGTGCAGTCGCGGCGTGCCGACCGTGTTGTTGGAAAGCCTGCTTGGCAACCTCCGTCTGGCTCAGCACATTGTTCCTGGCATTCATGAATTACGTGTGGTCCGAACCTGGGCGGGAATCAATCCGATGCTCGACCTGATATCTGTTCTCGGAGCAGTCGAGTCACTGCCAGGCATCTATTTAGCTATTCCCGGTGATGCCGGCTACACGCTTGCTCCCTATTGCGCTGCACTGGTCGTTGACGCGATGTTAGGACGCGAACCTGACTATCCATTGCAGCAGTTTTCGCACCAACGGTTTTAGACCGAATACCGAAGGCGACGGGCAAATAAGCGCCGCGCCTGCGGAGCTGAGCGTGCACTCCCGCATAATTCAGGCAAACTTGCATTTGTCAAAACCATCAGTGACAATTGGCGAACACATGTTCGCCAAGCGCACGTTCGCCCACTCAGATCGCGAACAGAGTAATTACATGAGCATCGAATCCGAATCACCACAACCCCTGGACGTTCATGGCGGTGTGACAAGGCGGTCTGTATTGCAAGGTGCAGCCGCACTAAGCGCATCCATGTTGCCCTTTTCGGTTGCCCGCGCGTCGACGACGATTCGCTGGTGGTCTACGCAGTCCTCACCTGAACAGTTCGCTGCCTACAAATATCAGATCAAGACCTTCGAGGCCGCGCATCCGGGCGTCAAAGTGCTTTTCGAACGAACCTCAGACGAGGGCTACCCAATGCAACTGGCGGCTGCCTTTGCGGGCGGCAGCATGCCGAATCTGATCACCCACCTGCCGTCATTCGCAGTTGCGAACTACTGGGACGCTGGATTGCTGCTTCCTTTTGACGATGTCATTAAGGCCGTTGGGGTCGACGATTTTAATTCAGGAGCGAATCGGATCTACCAAATCGATGCCGATACGCACTCCGCTGCCACTCTCGGCAATACCGCGGCCAATATGCTGTGGGTGCGTTCAGATCTATTGGAAAAAGCGGGTATCGACCGTCCCCCGTCGACGTGGGACGAGCTACGCACAGCGTGCCAGAAGATGCACGGCCGCGGCATCTACGGCGCCGCCCTGCCGTATGCCAAAAACAGCGCGACGACCTTGATTATTATCGGCTTCATTCACCAGGCTGGTGGACAAATACTGTCAGCAGATCTCGACGTCGCGATTGACAGCGATGAGGCTGTAAACGCGCTCGAGTTTTATCATTCAATGCGTGAATTCTGTCCGGTAGGGGCGACCAATTACAGCTGGGGCGAAATTCTCAGCGCCTTCACTAGCGGTGCAACTGCCACGAGTTTGTATTCCGGACGCGTGCTGATCAATGTAAACAATCAGAATCCTCGCATTGCGGAACACGTGACTTGCAGGACCTACCCCACTATTGCCCCTGACGTAAAGCCATGGACCTACAACGACTTTCCCAGTGTGTTCATTCCCGCCGGTGCAGGCGACCTTGAAATCACGAAGAAATTCGCAGCTTGGCTGTATCGCTCTGACGGCTATATCCGGCAAATACATGCTGCGCCCGGACATGTTTTGCCGGTTCTGAAATCGGTGACCACCAGCCCGCAATACCGCGACAATGAAATTATTCGTCGCTACCAACCCGAGATCGAGAGAATGGATTCGGCCGCCAGAGCCGGACACAATCTTGGTTGGGAAACGCCGCTCCACAAGACAAACGTTAAGGCTGGTGCAATCATCAACAGCGGAATCCTTGCGGAGATGGTCCAACGGGTGGTGCTGAACGACGAAGCACCACGCGCAGTATTGGCCAAAACAGCAAAGAGAATCGAGGCGATTATGAAATCATGATCGTGACCCGCAAACGCCTGTCTCTGGATGCCAAATACAGCATTCTCGGCGCAATCCTGATCGCGCCCACGATACTGGTTTTTTGTACGATCATCGTGTACCCCCTTATTGCGGCGATTTATTTAAGTTTGTTTTCCATCTATACACCGACGATGGAAGGTCAGTGGGTCGGCTTTGATAATTACGCGCAACTGCTTGCCTCGGGTGAATTCTGGCGTTCGCTTCTGAATAACATTATCTGGACTGCCGGGACCCTTTCATTACAACTCGTATTCGGTATTCTCGTCGCGTTGATGCTGCATCAGAATATGTTGTTCAGATCGTTAGCCAGAAGCCTGATCTTGTTTCCGTACTTTCTGTCAACCGTTGTTGCCGTGCTCATTTGGCGCTGGATGTTCAACGATCTTTACGGTGTGCTTAATCACCTGTTGATGTGGGCCGGCATCCTGGACATGCCGGTCGACTGGCTTGGCTCAATGCCAAATGCCATGGTCAGCCTGATATTTATCGGCGCCTGGAAATATTTTCCGTTCGTCGTCATCGTTGTGCTCGCGCGCCTGCAATCCATACCTGAATCATTGTACGAAGCAGCGACCATGGATGGTGCCGGTCGCTTCGCACGGTTTATCGATATCACCTTGCCGCAGCTGAAAGACGTCCTGATTGTCATTATTCTATTAAGGACCATTTGGGATTTTAAGGAATTCGATTTGATCTACTTATTGACCGGGGGCGGCCCAATTATATCGACCCAAACGCTACCGCTTATGGTCTACAGGGAGGCTTTTGCTCTCAATCAGATGGGAAATGCATCTGCCGTAGCCGTTTTAATGATGCTGATCATGCTGGTATTCATGACTTTGTATCTCCGTAAGACGGAAGACTGAAGACATGGCCATGCGCAAGAAAGGATCGCACAAAATTCTCTATAGCATTTTCGGCTGGACCGTTGTTCTGTTGATCTCCTTTCCGTTGCTTTGGATGATTCTAACCTCACTAAAACCGCAGTCGGAGTTATTTCTCATTCCACCCAGCCTCCTGCCCAGTGAGATTACGTTCGAACACTACGTACGACTGATCCATGAAACACCGTTTCTAACTTACCTGAAAAATTCGATTATTCTTGCCGTCGGCACGACTGTCGTTGTTGTCGTCATTGCAACGCTTGGCGCACACAGTCTTGTCCGGTTTTCCTACCCGGGCCGCAAGAGTCTGGCAGTGCTGGTTTTATATACCTACCTGCTGCCGTCCGTTGTCCTGATCATCCCGCTTTACTTACTGATGGTAAAGGTAGGCCTGTCGAATACCCTGGTCAGTTTAATCATCGCTTATACGACATTCGCTCTGCCCTTTGCATTGTGGCTCTTACGTTCGTTCATGGCCGCGATTCCCGCTGACCTGGAGGCAGCGGCGATGATTGATGGCGCAACACGAATGCAGGCATTTTTCGACGTAATTCTCCCGCAGGCCATACCTGGAATAATTTCAACAGCGTTGTTTACGGCAATCCTGGCATGGAATGAGTACCTGTTCGCGATGGTACTCATCAACAACGATGAGGTGCGGCCGCTGACCACGGGCATCATGAGTATGTTGGTCTCTTCCTTTAACATTGAGTGGTCTCTGCTAATGGCAGCCTCAGTGATGATGAGCGTGCCATTAATAATTGTGTTCGCGTTTCTACAAAAATATCTGACACGCGGCTTCGGTGCAGGAGCCATAAAAGGATGACCGACACTAGCCTCGGCATTCATATCGAATGCGTTAGCAAATCCTTCGACGACATACTAGCCGTTGACGCGCTCGATCTCGAAATCAGGAAAGGCGAGTTTGTAAGCATCCTGGGACCAAGCGGTTGCGGAAAAACGACTTTGCTGCGCATGCTCGCTGGTCTGGAACAGCCGAGTAAGGGCACTATTTCCATCGACGGCGCGGTGGTCAACGATCTGCCACCGTCAAAACGAAACATTGCCATGGTCTTTCAAACGTATGCACTGTATCCGCACATGACCGTCGCGGCTAACATCGAATATCCGCTCAAGAAACGTCGTACACCAAAGGCAGATCGTACTCGACTGGTTCACGAGGTTGCAGCCGTACTGCAACTGGAGCAGCTACTACAGCGCAAGCCCCGAGAATTGTCGGGCGGGCAACAGCAACGAGTCGCGTTAGGTCGCGCGCTTGTGCGAGATCCGGCTGTTTTCCTACTGGACGAGCCGTTGTCGAACCTCGACGCGAAATTACGCGCACACATGCGCGCGGAACTCATTTTACTGCACAGACGCATTGGTCGCACGATGGTCTACGTTACGCACGACCAGCTTGAGGCGATGACGATGTCCGATCGAATCGCTGTGATTTGCGACGGCAGGTTGCAGCAATTCGAAGCTCCGAACGACGTCTATTCTCGGCCCAGAAATAAATTCGTCGCAGGTTTTATTGGCACACCTTCTATGAATCTGATTGAAGGTCGCCTGTCCGGCGCGGGCGACGATAGAGTATTCCGTAGCGGTGACTGGACCCTGCCGATCAGGGGCCTGGCCCTCACTGGCGATGCCGAGAACGGCATAGCGGATCTGCCAGTCACAGTCGGATTCCGTCCTGAAGATATTTTACTTGGTAACACCGGCGACGAAGCGCGGGTCACCGTGGTTGAACCAGCCGGCCACGAAGTCATCGTCGTTTGTAGGTTTCACGGTCACGAGATTTTTCTGCGCGTGAGTCCCGACACTCGTTTGCGGCCCGATGACAGAGTTCGACTTACACCCAGGGTGGACAAGCTGCACGTATTTGCCGAGCCCGACGGCCGGCGCATCAATGATGATTTTCCTAAATAGACGGTATTCAACATGAATAGAGAGAGTGTGGACTGGCACGGCCCGATTACTGCCGTTATTACGCCATTTGACGAGAGCGGTGCAATCGACCCACAAGCGATGCAGGAAAATGCCGACCGTATTTTTGATGCTGGCGGAAGCGGGTTACTTGTGGGCGGCTGCACAGGAGAATTCTGGGCACTGAGCACCGAAGAACGTTGCGAGCTGTTCGAGCTTGGCGTCAAAGGCGGCAATGATCGAGGGACGATTCTTGCGGGAACCGGTGCGGTTACGGTATCGGAAACAGTGTTCCTCACAAATGCTGCGAAAGATGCCGGCTGTGATGGTGCGCTGATATTGCCGCCCTACTTCATTCGCCTGACGGACGACGAAATTTTCGAGCATTATCAGGAAGTAAATGCTGCAGTCGATTTTCCGATCGTGTTGTACAACATCCCGGGAAATGCCATCAACGAAATTACGCCTGAATTGGCGTCGCGACTTGCCGACCTCGACAACGTCGTCGCTATCAAGGAAAGCTCCGGCGACTGGAACAACTTTTATACAACTTTGAATGCAGTCAAAGACAAATTGCGGGTTTTCTGTGGCCCCGCATCGATTTTTGGCGTACCGGCGATTGCAGCCGGCGCAGACGGTTTCATCGACTGCTTTCCGAACGTGTGGGTGCCGGGCGGACTGGACATGTATCACGCTGCCCGCTCCGGTCGCCTCGATGCAGCCAATGCACTTCAACAAACGGGACAACGCCTCACAGATTTGTTTACCAGCGACGGGCGTTCGCTGTACCCGGCCACCAAAGCGGCGATGGAGCATCTCGGCTTCGCCGCTGGTAATCCACGACCGCCTTTACGGCCGCTTAGCGGAACCGCACTGCAACAATTACACGCCGGTCTGGCAACACTGAATATAACCTGACGACGAAGGGATCCAAAATGCAAAATCAAATCGCCGCTCCAGCCGCTCAGCCAGAGCTGA
>Ga0114949_10003115_pt1 | contig 10486 bp, 4 predicted proteins | sample N074metaG_FD_83505 | JGI IMG/M metagenome (GOLD analysis project Ga0114949, IMG submission 83505) | Deep subsurface microbial communities from Kermadec Trench to uncover new lineages of life (NeLLi) - N074 metaG | ecosystem: Environmental > Aquatic > Marine > Ocean trench > Sediment | place... | reverse complement strand
TAGAGAGCCCCCAGAGGGAACCTCCCTGTGAAGAAGAAAAAAGTGGCTACGGCCAGGAGAGCCGGGAAGGCCAGCGCTGGCTCCGAGGGCCATTCGTATGCCGACCTCCGACGTACGCTGCGACACGGTGTAGCTCATGACAGCGGTCCCGCCGTCTCGTGCAACGAGCCGAGCTCGGAGCCCCTCAGCACGGGAATGCCCATCGCCTTGAAATAGCCTGGAGTGATCAAGCTGAGCATCGGAACAACGTTGCGTCGCGCCGGCTGCCAAGAGTCCTGGCGTCCAGCGTGTTCTTCAGGACAGCATTCGTTCTCGCCGGTTCGCGCGCATGAACGCCAAGGCCAGGATCGCCGCCGCAACGAGGACGACTCCGACCCGGTTCTGCAGAGTCCACGCAAAGAGCTCGGTGGGATCGGCTTCTTCCAAGGAGTAGGGATTCCAGAAGGGCGAAACGCGGATCTGATTCGCCCCGAAACCACTCAGAACGCCGTTGAGGCCGAGGACGGCGGCGGTCCCCATCGCTCCGGCAGTCTCACTGCGAAACAGAGTCGCCATCGCCATCGCCAAGATCAAGTAGAACGCAGCGGCCTGAAAGGCACCGTAGAGAGCCCCCAGAGGGAACCTCCCTGTGAAGAAGAAAAAAGTGGCTACGGCCAGGAGAGCCTCGCTCACAACCAGTACCAGACCCGCGGCCAGCAGCTTGGCCCACCAAACGCGCTGGCAGCCGCCCGGCACGGTGTAGGTGATCTCCAAACTGCGGCCGTCGATTTCCCCGGCGATGATGCGAAGGCCCAGAAAAACGGCCAGCGCCGTGAGAGGTACGCCGATCAGGGGACCCTGGGCGGAAGCCGGCTCGAAGCCCTCGCCCAGGCCAACCAGCAGCAGCACGGCCTGGAAGCCGAGCCAGAGAAGCGGTAAGAGCGGCAGCACCCAAAAGCGCCGGCCGGCGAGAACGAGAAGCGAAAGGCGAAGCAGGCCGACGTCGACCCATCGACTCATACCGCGGGCTCGATTCGATTGAGCAGCCAGAGGTAGCCGTCTTCGAGCGACGGCTCCAACGGCCGGGCTGCGGCGCTCGGTTTCTCCGAGGCCAGGATCCGATGCACCGCCGAGCCGTCGGCCGCGGGCGTTACCTCGGCCTGGAGAGCGTCGGCCGGAAGAACGAGCTCGGCATCCGACGCCGTCCGCATCTCCCAGACCCGACCTTGCGCTGTTTTCGCAAGCTCGGAAGGCTCGCCGTCGAACACCAGCCGGCCCTTGGCCAAGACCAGGACCCTCTCGCAGGCGACCGCCACATCCTCGACGACGTGAGTGGAGAAAAGCACGATCCGCTCGCGCGCCAGGCGAGCGAGCAGATTCCGGAAGCGTATCCGCTCACGCGGATCGAGCCCTACCGTCGGTTCGTCGACGATGATGACCGGAGGCAAGCGCAGCAGCGTTCGCGCCACCGCCACGCGTTGGCGCATGCCCCCCGAAAGTGCCTTGATCCTTTCATCGGCCTTCTCCACCAGGCCGACCTCGGTCAGCAGATCCTCCACCCGGCGACGTCGCAGGTCGACCGGTAGGTCGTAGAGAGCCGCGAAGTAGGACAGGTACTCGCGAGGCGTCAGGCCGCCGGGGAGACCGGCATCCTGCGGCAGATAGCCCACCCAACGAGCCAGGATCTTCTGCACAACCCGCAGCGGCACACCACCTAGGCCGATGGTGCCGCGGGTTGGATCGAGCACCCCAGCGAGCTGACGCAGGAGCGTCGTCTTGCCAGCGCCGTTCGGCCCAAGGATCCCAACCATGCCCCTCTCGACTACGAAATTGACTCCGGCCAGTGCCAGAACGGGGTTCGACGGCAGATCGAAACCGCCGATTCGCTTCGCGACCCGCCTCCACAGAGTACGGGGATAACGCAGCGCGCCGCGCCGCGCTCGTTCACCGAGCGCGCCGCTCGACTGTCGGCGCGCGCTGCGCCGGGCCGCCTGAGCGAAGGCCAAGAGCGCCGTCCCCACGATGGGCAGGAAGTAGCCCGCCTCGGGCGTCTCGCCTTGCAGGCGGGGCCCGAGGGCCATGACCCAGGTGAAGCCCGCTAGCGCCAACCAGGGCATGACTGCCGCCGTCCAGCCCTCGACACCACCGGGCTTCACGTTGCCCACGGCATCGGCCTTGCCCCGCGCGCGGCGAATCTCGAGAACCCATCGGGAGACCAGAAGCGACGTCGCCATCCAAAACAGAAACCGCCAGAAGACAGACTGCAGTTGCAGTGCCAGGAAAACGAGTCCGAGGGAGCCGAGAACGAGAGGCACCAGTCGATTACGCGCCTCGACGGCGTCGAACGCTTGCCCACCGCGCTCCAGCACCCGCTCGGCGAAGTCTTGCGAGGCCCGTAGGGTCGCGCGCACAGGCCCTGGCAAGCCATAGACCTTGCGCAGGCACCGGACGTCCAGCTTCGGCGGCCCCTGGCTACAGTCGGGCTCGGGCAGCTCGGTGGGGCGGAAGGCGAGCACCGCGACTCCGAGCAGCCCGCCGCCGATCAGAATGCTGAGGGTGACCTGCCACAGAAGCGAGGTGATCGTACCGCTCCAGATCAGTCCGACCATGATCGCAACCGTCATCCCCAGCCACAGCAGGACGAGCCATGGACCGACACGAGCGAAGACACGGTCGAGATGCTGAAGAAGGACGTAGCCGATGGGAATGATGAGCAGCGTGAGCAGGGTCGAGGTCACCAATCCGCCAATGACGATGGTCGCGAAGGGCGGCCAGATCTCATTCTCACGTCCGGTTGTGAGAGCCAGTGGCCAGAGACCAGCGACGGTTGTGGCGGTCGTCATCAGGACCGGCCGGGTGCGCTCGCGTACCGCGGCCAGGGCGGCTGCGCCGGCACTCCAGCCACCTCCGAGCACGAGCTGCTGCATCCGATCGACCAGCAGAATTCCCGGATTGACCGTCAGACCGAAGAGCGCCAACGCTCCTAGAAGAGCCATCATGCCGAGCGGCATGCCCGCGAAGACCAGGGCCCACGTCGCGCCGAGCAGAGTGAGAGGCAGTGCCAGCAGCACCAGCACAGGCAGTGTCAGCGATTCGAAGGTCATCGCAAGGACCAAGAAAAGCAACAGAACGACCGGCACCAGAATTTTTCGGAACCAGCTCGTGGACGACTCCACGCTGCCGGTCTCGACGGTGAATCCCCGCGGCCGTGGGACCGAGCGCACGGCAGCGGCTATTTGATCTTCGATCGCGACCCTCCCAGGACCGGTCGACGGAACGTCGTTGGAAAGCCGGTAGAGCACCTTGAGCTCCCGGCGGCCGTTGTGGTGAACGATCATCGGCGGAGCCGGCATGCGTCGCATGGATGCAAGGGCCATGAGCGGTACGACACCGGCGTCCGTCTGCAGACGCAGACGGGCCAGATCACGGCTCGCACCACTCTGGCGTCGGGCATTGCGCCGCTCCACGACCAGCGGCAGCTCACGGCCGTTCGAGAGAACGAAACCGGTCTGCATCCGCTGGCCCTCTCGGCCCGCCAGGCGCAGTACCGGCAGCACCTGATCCAGGGTCAGACCGTAGGCTTCGAAGGCCCGACGGTTGGGCTCGACCCAGATCTCCTCCAGTCCTGGCCGCTTCGACATCCAGGCCAACGACACCTGCGGCATCGACTCGAGCTGGGCACGGACGTTTTTCGCCAGCGTTTGCAGCAGCTCACTGTCGGGACCCGAAAGCACCACTTCGGCCGGCCCGCCCCCCAGGACAGATTCGAACCCGCCCTGGCCACGGCCCTCCCCGCCGCCACCGCCATCGCCTTCGCCCGGGCGCAGTATCTCAAGACCTTTGACCTCCTTGGCTGCTCTCCGAACAACCTGGCGCACCTTCTGTGCCCGGAAGCCGGCAGGCCGATCGGCTTCATCCTTCAGATGCACGGTCAGCGAGCCACCGTCCTCCTGGATCAGCGCCTCGACCATGTCGACTCCCTCGAGCTCGAGCACCGCCGACTCCAATCGAGACATGGCCGAGCTGGCGGCCTCGATCGAGCCCCGACCCGAGGCAAACCGGACCGCGAGCCGCACCGAATCTGCCTCGGGAGCCTCCTGCGAGGCCGAGTTCACCAGGACCCACGGAATCGCGATGATCGCCGTCACCAGAACGGCGATCGCGGTCCCGGCAATCCATGCGGGCGGCCTACGCAAAGCTCCCGCCACCAAGCGGCCGAAGAGCAGCCGGGCGTGGTCAGGAGCCACCAGACCACCGTGCTCGGCGCGCCGCTGCCGTACCTCCTCGAGTCGGCGCAGCGCGGCCGGAGCCGCCAGTCGATGGGCCAGGAGCGGCACCAGACCGACGGCCACCAGGAGCGACGCTGCGAGCGGCAGCAGGAGAGAGAGAGCAATGACCTTCATCAGCTCCTTCACCATGACATCGTCGAAATCGATCAGGCTGAGTGGCAGAAAGACGACGGCTGTCGTGAGGCTCGCAGCGACGATCGCCCGCACGGTGCGGCGCAGGCCCTCGAGCACTGCGCGGTCGGCGTCCAAACCGCGCTCGAGACGCCGCAGCACCGCTTCGTAGACGACGACGCTATTGTCGACGAGCAGCCCCACAGACAGCGCAAGCCCGAAGAGCGTAATGAGATTCAGCGATTGGCCGAGCAGAAAGAGCATCGAGAGTGCAGCCAGCAGGCTGACCGGAACAGACACGCCGACGACTGCAACGGCGCGCCACTGGCGCAGGAAGAGATAGAGCACCACGAGGGCGATCAAGAAGCCAGAGGCGCCCAGCCTCATCAAACGGCCGATCTGGTCTTCCACCATCTGAGCGGCGTCGAAACCCACGACCAGATCCAGGCCCATCGGCCGGAGCTCGACCTGCAGCTCGGCGAGGCGATCTCGCAGCCGGCGCCCCAAACGCACCAGATTGGCACCCTCCTCCTGGAAGAGAATCACACCCACCGCGGGTTGCCCGTTGACCCGGAAGAGGGCCTCTTCACGCCCGGATCCGTAGGCGATCTCGCTCACGTGGCGCAGAAGAACGGGGCGATCCGGCTGCACCCGAGCCTCGCCCAGCGCGAGCAAACCCTTGGGTCGGCCGTCGAGCACGACGGGGGTTCGCCCCTCTTCACCCTCCAGACTGCCGAGAAACTGAAGGTGGCTGACGTTGCGCTGCACCGCCCGGGTGATGGCGTCGGTCGTGACCCCCAGGGCGGCCGCACGGTCGGGATCGACGGTCACGAGGACCTGGCGCCCGGCACCACCTCCGGTCAGAGCTTGAGAAACGCCGGACACCGAAGCGAAGCGCGGCGCGATGAGCTCTTCGACCAGATCGTGAAGAGCGTTGTGATCATCGCCTTCACCACCGAGAACGTGGATCATCATGACGAAGCTGGCGAAGGCGGAAGTGTCGAAGGCGGTGACGTTGATCGACGTGCCTCGCGGCTGCTCGCGCTGTAGATCGGAAGCGATCCTTCTCAACTCGAGCTCGCGCACCTTGAGATCGGTGCCCGGCTCGAAACGAACCTGAAAGCTGCCCACGGAACCGCGAACCTCGCCCCAGGTTTCAGACACCAGCGGCAACGCAGAAACCCTCCCCTGCAGAGGAAGAAGAATCTCGCGCTCGACCACTTGCGGCTCGCTCCCCGGCCGCACAAAATTGACGAAGATGCGATCTCCTTGCAGAGCCGGAAAGAGCTCTACGGGCATGCGCCGCCAAGCCACCACGCCAACGAGCACGATGCCGAGAAAGAACATCGCAACGGCGACCGGCCGCCGGATGGGCAGTGCGAGGAGACTCACGCGACCGTCTCCCTGCGGCCTCCGGGGCGCAACCGGTCGAGCACGAGATAGAGGCTGGGTAGAACCAGCAACGAACCAACCGTGGACGCCAGAATTCCACCGATGATGGTCACCGCCATCGGTCCCCGGAGCTCAGCACCTTCACCGCTACCGAAGGCGAGAGGCAGCAACGCCAAGCACGTGGTCAGTGTCGTCATGACGATCGGACGCAGTCGAATGCCCGCCGCCTGGGTCAACGCCTCGATCCTCTCGACACCTTCGGCGATGAGCTGTCGCGCGGTCACGAGGAGCAGCACCGCATCGTTCACCGCCACTCCGGCAAGAACGATCAATCCGACCATCGCCATGACCCCGATGGGTCGGCCGCCCGGCACCAGGGCGATGGCCACTCCGATCAAACCGAGCGGAATCGCCGCGAGCACCGTGATCGGATGGAGTAACGATTCGAAGGTTCCGGCCAACACCATGAGAACCAGCACCAGCGCCAGAATGCCGGCCAAGCCGAGCTCACCGAACGTCCGGGCGCGCTCTTCTTCCTCACCCCGAAGCTCCGCCCGCAGCCCAGGCGGTAACGGTGCCGACGCCAACGCCGCCTGCACAGCCGCGATGGCGCTCGGATTGTCGACGCCTTCGGCCAGATGAGCGGTCACTTGCGCGGTGCGGCGCTGGTCGCGGCGGAAGATCTCGCGGGCTCCCTCGGCCTCGCGGAAACGGGCCACCTCGTGCAGAGCGACCTGCCGTCCGTCTTCGGTTTGAAACACGACGTTCGCAAGCTCTTCGCGCCTCGGGGTCGGCAGGCGCAGGGTCACCGGCCTCTCTTCGTCACCGGTCGATAGCATCGTCACTTCGCGACCGTCGAGACTCACCTCCAGCACCCGGGCGAGGGTCTCGAGATTGACTCCGAGCCCGTCGGCCAGGGCCCGATCGAGCTCCACTCGGAGCTCGGGTGGACCGCCCTCGAACGAAGAGCGCACATTCCACAGCTCGTCGAGTTGCTCGAGCTCTTCTTTGACGACGTCGGCTCCACGCCGCAGATCGGGCAGAGACTGGCCCGAAATTTCGACCACAATCGGTGGACCCGTGGTGCCGAGGGCGCCGGCCAGGGCCGACGACCCGACCTCCCAACTGATCTCGGTCGAAGGCAGCTCGGCGAGCTCCGGCGCAACGAGGTTCGCGACCTGACGTCCGGTCGGACCGGCGGCGGCCATGCGCACGATCAGGCGCGCCGTGTTCTCTTCCGTGAGCTCGCTGCGAATCATACGGTCATCTTCGGGCAGGCGACCCACCTCCGAAAGCATAGCCAGCACGCTACCCTGGCCAGCCTGCTCGATAATCGCCTCGACGCCTTCCATGACACGGGCTGTCGATTCGACCCGCTGGCCCGGTGGCCCGACAAGACGGAGCGAGAACTGACGTGGATCGGCCGGCGGCAGAAGCTCGGTACCGAGCCCGAGGAGCGACCAACAGCCAAGCACGGCGAGGACCACGGCCACGAGCACGGTGAGCCAAGGATGCCCCAGCAACCGCCTCACCAGACCCTCGAGACGCCGGCGATGGGCCGGCATGCCCGCCGCCAAGACCGATCTTCTGTAGGCTTCGGGCGACGGTAGGAACCACCGCGCCAGGGCGGGAATCAGGAGCATCGCAACCACTAGCGAAGCCATGAGCGACGCCACCACAGCGAAGGCGATACCTTCGATGAGGCGGGCCGCCAGTCCCTCGACGAAAAGTACCGGTAGAAAGACGACACAGGTCGTCAGGGTCGAAGCCGTAACCGCTCCAGCGACCTGGCCCGTGCCTTTGGCAGCTGCCTCCAAAGCAGAATCCCCCTGCGCGAGGCGTCGGTAGATACTCTCGACGACGACGATCGCGTTGTCGACCAGCATCCCGGCGCCGAGAGCCAACCCTCCCAGGGTGACGATATTGAGACTCTGATCGCCGAAGCGCATGAGAAAGAGAGCCGCGAAAATCGACACCGGCACGGCCGTCGACACGATCAGGGTGGCGCCGGCCGAGCGCAGAAAAACCGCCAGGACGAGAACGGCCAAGAGAACGCCGATTCCGGCCGCGGTTCGGAGATCCGACAGGGCGTCGACCACCAGCGCAGCGTCATCGCTGATCTCGGTCAGCTCGACGTTCGGTAGATCCTCCGCCAAGCCGCCGAGGGCCGCATGCACCGTCGCCGAGACCTGGACCGTGTTCGATCCCGCTTCCTTGAAGATCGAAAGACCTACCCCCTCGACCCCGTTGACTCGCACCAGATGGTCGATCTCCCGGTCAACGAGCTCGACTGTGCCAAGGTCCGAGATGCGTACCGGCTGGCGACTTCCGTCGTCGCTCTCGAGGTACTTCACGACGACTTGCTCGACGTCTTCGGGTCGGCGGAATCGCGACATGCCGCGCACGAGGTAGACCTGACTACCCTCCTCCAACGTGCCCGCCGCGATGTCGACGTTTTCCGCCACCAGCCGGCTCTCGATCATCGCCAGTGTGACGTCGAAGGCTTGCAGCCGGTAGCGGTCGACCAGCACTCGAACCTCTTTCTCGCGACCACCCGTGACCCGCACTTCCGCAACGCCGGGCAGCTGCTCGAGAGCCGGCGCGATCTGGCGCCGCGCCAACCGGCGCAGCTCGGCCAGATCGGGCCTTCCGTCGGGAGCCACGAGACCCAGGGTGACGATCGGCGCCTGGCGCGGATCGAAACGCCGTACCAAGACCTCGTCGACGTCAGGATCGGCGCTCACCGGACCGACGGCCTTCTGCACATCGATGAGCCCCAGGTCGATATCCGCATCCCAATCGAAGACCACCGTGGCGATCAAGCGGCCGGTTCGGGCGACCTGCGAGATCTCTCGAATGCCGCGAACGGTAAAAAGACGTTGCTCCACCTGTTCGCCGTAGAGACGCTCCATCTCGATTGGCGGTCGATCGCCGGAGCGTACCGAGACGACAACGGTCGGGCTCTGCAGATCGGGCAGGAGATCGAGCGGTAGCTGCTGCCACGCCAGCCATCCGAGCAAGGAGACCGCAATGGCCAGAACGCTGACGGCGACGGGGCGACGGGTGGCGAGTCTGGCGACCGACTCCGCCCAGGTCACTGGGCGCTCACCACACGCACTCGCGTTTGGTCGGTGAGGGTCTCGAGCCCACGCACGACGATGCGGTCACCCGGCTCGACGCCCTCGAGAACCTCGACTTGGTCATCGTCGCCGAGGCCGAGCGATACGTTCCGACGCACGACTCGCTGGCCGTCGAGCACGAAGACCACGCTGCGCCCGGCGCGCTGGGTGACGGCCTCGCGAGGCACGACGGTGACGTCGGAGCGGCGTTCGACAATGATCGACACTTCGACGAACATGCCCGGCCGAAGCATGCGCTGCGAGTTGTCGATGTCGACTTCGGCGCGAAACGTGTGGGTCCTCGGATCCACCGACGGCGCCAGGCGAAGAATCCTGCCCTCGATCGTGATGCCCTCGAAAGCGTAGTGTCGGGCCCGCACGAGCTGGCCAGGGCGCACGCGGGCAAGCTCGGGACCGACCAGGTCGATGTCGGCGATCAGACGGCTGAGCGGAGCGATCTGTGCGACCTCGAAACCGAGCGATACCATCTGACCGTCGGCGACGGGAAGGCCGGTGGCGTCGCGTGCCAACTTCAAGATGACGCCGCTGATCGGCGTCGAGATGCGCGTCTTGTCCGCGGTTCGCTGACTGGTCTCGAAATCGTGCAGGGCATCCTGATACGCCGCTTCGGTGCGGCGCACGTCCTCCTCGGCAATGAGCTCTTCTTCGAAGAGACGCTGGCGCCGTTTCATCTCGGCCTCGGCGGTTTCCAAGTGTCGACGCGTTGCATCGAGACGGGCGGCGAGTCGCGCGTCCTCACCGGTAATCTCCGCGATCAGCTGGCCCTTCTTGACCTCCGAGCCTTCGGCTAGGCGCCGCCCCCCGGCATCGCGCCCCAGCACCAGGAATCCCGGAGTTTCGACGTTGAGGACGACGCCTTCGGGGGCGCGCAGCGTTCCGGTCGTGACGATGCGATCCTCCACCGTATCGGTGGTGACTGCATCGACCTCCACGGGGATGCGGAACTCGACTTCGGTATTCGATGGACCGGCTCCACAGCCCGAGAGAGCCAGCAGCAGCGAGCAGAGAGCGGCCGCGAACAGGGTTGGGTACTTCATGATCGGCCCGAGCCTATCCGTCTTCGGTGAGAGATCGCCATCGAATCGCGTCGGCAATCACCACCCGGCCTGAAGTTTCGTCGGAGACCAACACTCGCGCCTCGCCCGCAGGCAACTCGAACTCACCGAGACTGTTCCAACCGGCCTCGGCTGCCGAGGCGTCGAACTCGAGCTGGCGCTGCTCTCCACCCGCATCCAAGGTGATGTCATAGGTCCCCTGCGTGCCACCGAGGCCGACCCGAGCATTGATCCGAATGCCGGGACCGCTCGTCGATCGGCTCTGAGTCGTTAGCACCGGCAGGTAGTACTCGAGATGCCAGCGGCCCGCTTGGGGCAGATCCGCGGCGAAGACCGCTCGCTGTCGTCCCGATCCACTCCTCACCATGGCGATCGTGTGGCGGTACTTGCCCCAGCTCGAATCGAGCTCGCGCCGGCTCCAGCCCCGTGGCGGCGGACCAAACGCCTGGAACTCCGGCAAGCCCTGGTCCATATCCCCCGAGGGGAAGAAGAAGGTCGAGAGCCCGCCGCCCAGGCGAAT
>Ga0114949_10003114_pt1 | contig 10486 bp, 9 predicted proteins | sample N074metaG_FD_83505 | JGI IMG/M metagenome (GOLD analysis project Ga0114949, IMG submission 83505) | Deep subsurface microbial communities from Kermadec Trench to uncover new lineages of life (NeLLi) - N074 metaG | ecosystem: Environmental > Aquatic > Marine > Ocean trench > Sediment | place... | reverse complement strand
TCGCCTTGCCGGAAACTGTGGGGCTGATCGAACCGGTCAACGCGCAAATTCCGGCCAGCACCTATAGCGAAGACGATGATATCGGCCTCGCGGCATTTCGCGCTAGTGCGCGCAAACACGCTGTGACTATTCTGCTGGGGTCGCAGCTGATTCGAGAGCGGGGCGTTATTTTCAATCGCAGCTTTTTGCTGGATAGCAATGGCGAGATCCTGGCCCGCTATGACAAGTTGCATATGTTCGATATCGAATTACCCAACGGCGAGAGTTACCGGGAATCGGATGCGATAGCGCCCGGGGATAAAGCGGTGCTGGTGGATACTTCCCTGGGTAAGCTCGGCCTGACGATATGCTACGACCTCCGTTTTGGCGCGCTTTACCGGGCGCTGGCAAAGGCCGGCGCGGAGTTCATAACTATTCCTGCCGCGTTTACCCGGACTACCGGCAAGGCGCACTGGCATACGCTGGTTCGCGCGCGCGCGATCGAAACCGGTTGTTTCATCATTGCGCCGAATCAATGCGGTCACCATGTCGATCGGCGCGCGTCCTGGGGCCATTCGCTGATCATCGATCCCTGGGGCGAGATACTGGCTGATGCGGGTCCTGAACCGGGTGTGATCTACGCTGATATCGATCTGACGCGGGTAAAAAAAGCGCGCGATAGAATTCCGGCGCTCAACCACGAGCGCGCCTTTACCCTGGCCCGCATTTCCCGGCCAGGGGATTATGAGCGATAACCCACCCATCGTATTTTACCCGGGCAAATTGCGCCTCATCCATGTCGCGATCAATTTGGCCCTGATGCCGTTACTGCTGTACCTGTTCAAAATCTGGTCCTGGCCACCCACCCTCATTCATATGGGCGTGTTCGCCTTGAGCGCGATGATGGCGATACGTTTCTATCGACTCAGGATGGGGAAACCCCGCCTGGTTTTCGATGATGCCGGATTACATGGCGAAGTCAGTTACGCGTCCGCGGACATTCGCGGGGTCAAGCCAACCCTGGGCGCGCTTAGCATCAGGGTGGATGAGGAAAGCGGCAGCAAGGAGCATTTAATCAATCTGTGGTGGGCCAGCAAAGCCGACCTGCGGGAGATTTCGAGACTCGCGTTAGAGCGCTACGGAATGATGGATGAATAGCAAAGGATTCGAATCTAAAGGCTAGTCGTCGCCCCAGATCAGTTCACCGCACAAATCCTGGTCATAGCCACCCAGCTGTTGCGCCAGGCTATGTCCCCGTTCAGAGCCGAGACGCTCTATCAAGTCCTGGAAGAGATGCCTGAACCAGATATCCCTTGGCATGGCAAAGTCGAGGTGTTCCCAGCCCAGGCTGATAAATCGAAGATGAAATTCGTTTGCCAGCGCGCGCGTGCCGGGAGCGATATCGCACAGGTCCAGGTTTAACGCGGCTGCGGCTTCGCCCAGGCTGAGCGAGGTAACGCTTTGCTGGAGTTGGCTGATATTTAAATGGTGCTTGCTCAGAATTTCCATCAACCAGCGTTGCGAACCCGATCCCTCTTGCGCGACATCCCAGCGATATCGCGCATCGAACAATGCAGGCAAGGCCAGCGATGCTGCGGTTAAGGATGGGTTTAGCATTATTCCCTGTTCGCGCCGCAGCGCCCTGATCAGAATCCAGTTGTTGCTCGCGCCATACTGTTGTAGCAGTGCAGGGTGTCGTGTGCCGCTTTCGCGATCGGGACCCCAGTTCATGCAACAGATATCGATCTTGTTTGCGCTGAGCAAATCGAGACCATTGCGAGTTGTGGTGGTGGTATAGGTGACCACCGCCTTGCTGTTGAGCGATTCAGAAAACTCGTTGATGATCCGGTTTAATAATGGATCATCGCTGCCGGCAATCATAAGCCTGTCACGCAGCAGGCCATGATGGGTCGAATCGAGTATCCATTTATCGATCAGTTCTCGCGGAAACATCCATTTACCGGTGATTTTGGTGGCGGGAATTTCCCTGTCGCCAGCCAGCGAGTAAATTTTCTTTTCGTTCAGTTGCAGATAGCTGGCAACCTGCTTGACACTCATGAAAACCTGGTTTGTCTGATTGGGTCGGATGCTCATTAAATCGCTCGGTTAGTTTTCCGGATATCGTCCTGGTCGGATCGAATGATGCAGAGCTGATACAAGACGGGTAGCAAAAAACATACCGCCCGGGTAAGCGCGGCTAATGGCATCGGATGATACCGCTTCTACGCCATCGGTGATCCAGGGTAAAAATTTGAAAAGGGTAAATTGGGTCTAAATGTCACAATTAGGCTGGCCTGATGCGACAAAATGGGGCATTTTTTCCGAGATTGCTTCAGGCTGAATGAAATGAACGGTTTAACAGTGACAGGCTTTCGGCAAATGGTATAACCTTTGCAGTTGATTGTTGTTCCGCTAACTGCGACAGGTGCCCATGGAAACGATGAAATTGGATGATTTCGACCAGAAATTGCCCGATAAAATGAATATGGCGGTGGTCATGTCAAAGAGGCCATCGTCCCATCCATGGGCTGATTTTGAGTACCAGGCGGTGGGCGTGGTCGCCACCGAAAATGATGAAGCACAACCAGTGCGACGAATCTATCAGGATGGCGAGGTAGAGCATTACCTGTTCAGTGGGCTCAGTTTACGGCTCTACGTGGATGAATGTGAAAGCTACTATCACAATTTGATGTCGCCGCAACCGGGATGCTTTATTGTCGCCGATGATTCCGAGTCTGAGGGAGAAATGCCGGTACCCTACCTGGTCAGCCTGAGCTTCGATGAAGCACACGCTTATCTCGAAGGCGATCAGCAGGTTTACTCGGTCGAAATACCGCCACAACTCTACCAATGGGCGGAAGCCTTCGTGCTGATTCACTATGTAGCGGTAAAGAAGAGCAAACGAAAATTGAAAAACTGGAGCGAGCCTGAAAAAGACGCTTCCACCGGTAAGGCAAAATCGCCATGACGCGGGATAATAATGAATCGGTGTTGTCGCGTTGGTCTCGACGAAAACTCGAGACACAGCAGGCACAGACAGACATTGACAGGCCGATGCAGCAGGCACAGACAGACATTGACAGGCCGATGCCGCAGGCTGTGGCAGAAGAAAATGTCGAGCAGCCCGTATCTGCGCTGGCGGATCAGGACGAATCGCAACCCCTGCTAACCGATGCCGATATGCCGGCACTCGAATCGCTCGACGAGGACTCGGACTACAGTGGCTTCATGTCCGCGGGCGTCAGCGATAAATTGCGCAAGCTCGCTTTGCGCAAGCTGTTCATGGCGCCCGTGTTCAATATCCGTGACGGGCTCGATGAGTACGACGAAGATTATACCTATTTCGAAAAGCTCGGTGATATCGTGACCTGTGACATGAAGCACCAGATTGAAGTTGAAGAACAGCGATTGCGTGAAGCCATGGAAGAGGAAGCCGAATCGGCCGAGGCCGTCGAAGCAGTCGAAGAAATTGACGAGGCGGCAGATGACGATGCGGTGACCGTCGAGGCAGCCGAAGCGGAAACCGATTCGATCGATCAGGCCGAACCCGACCCTGAGCCGGAACTGAATTCGACCGCTAACCCGAGTAGACAATAATGAGCGATAGCCAGGCCCGCGAGCAGGCGCTGCTCGCCTACGATGAAGTGACCCCAAAACCAACCAGCCTGATCACCTATCGTTCTTCAGGACGGGTGATTGCAATCGGTGGCGACGACGCACTGGGCAAATGCAAGGAGTTGCCACCCGGCATTGATCTCGGACAGATTTCAACCTCCGACCCGGGCAATAATGTACAGATAAGCGGATATCTGGGCGAATTTATCGTTAGCGTCACCGATCGGCATGGCAACGTAACTTCCACCAAGGCCGATGCGATCCTTGATTTGCATGAAAACCCGCTCCTCAACCGGGAATTGCTGCCGCCCGGATATTTTCATGTCGCGCCCGGCGACTGGGATCAGCAACAGGTTGTCGAACAACTCGAGGACCTGGTGGGTGAATTCGATAAACCCAGGTATTTTGATTACGACGCTTCAATTTGTGCGCACTCGGTAAACGGCAAAACTGTCTGCCGCCTATGCATCGATGCCTGTCCTGCGGATGCGATACAAAGTCTCGTCGATCGTATCGAGGTTAATCCTTTTTTATGCCAGGGCGGCGGGAGCTGCACCACGGTTTGTCCCTCCGGGGCGATTCGCTACCTGTACCCGGGTATTCGCGACAATGGCAAGCGGTTGCGCAACATGTTGCGTGTTTATCAGGAGCAGGGTGGGGAGAAGGGCATCATATTGTTTCATGGTGAAAGCTATTCCCCGCAGGCATACCTGCAGGCCCATGACAATCTGTTGCCGGTCAGGGTCGAAGAGCTGGCCAGTGTTGGCATGGAATTGTGTCTGTCGGCACTGGCCTTTGGCGCTACGCAGGTGGTTTTGTTCGCGGATGACCAGGTTCCGGCGAGTTCACTGGATAATCTCAACCGCCAACTGGACTGGTTACGGGTGATCCTGGTGAATCTTGGCCTGGATCCGTTATCGGTCAGCATTTGTTCGGCCGAGGCACAGATCGCGAAAATCGAGGTGGGCGAACCCATAGAAGCCGCCATCGCCGATTTACCCGATTCCAAACGCAACGCGTTTTTCCAGGCCCTGGACCACCTGACAGGCAGTCTCAAGCCTGTCGAACCCCTGGTCGAGCTACCGGTCCCGGCGCCTTTTGGTGAAGTGATAATCGACGCGGCCAAATGCACTCTATGCATGGCCTGCGTGGGCGCCTGCCCTGGCAAAGCGCTGCAGGATGGCGCCAATCGCGAAGTGCCCGAGGTCTTCTTCATAGAAGCGAATTGCCTGCAATGTTCGGCCTGCGTGCAAACCTGTCCTGAAGATGCGATCACCCTGGCGCCGCGCATGGTGTTTGACCGCGAGCTGCGTAATCGTGCGCATGAATTAAATAGTGATACCCCGTTTGCCTGTATCAGCTGTGGGAAAGCGTTTGCGTCGACCTCGGTAATTAGCCGGATGCAGGAAAAACTGAAAGGCCATTACATGTTCGAAAGCGAGCGTGCGCTGAATCGATTGAAAATGTGCGAGGATTGCCGAGTGGCCGATATTGTCCAGGACCCTGAAGCAATGAACGGACAATTTGGCCCATCAAACCAATCACGGCATTAAACACTACCCTAAATGCTCCGTATTTGTTATTTTTTTCCGCATGAACCCGGTACACAGATTGCATTATGAAAAGAAACAATAAAACCGAATCGATGACAACAGCAGCGTTGGAGCTAAATTTAGAGCCTTCTGATCAGACCGCCATGATGCCTGATGCGCAGCCTGTGGGCGGCGAAATCGACGAGGAGCAGGTTTATCGCGCTTCGGCCTACAGCCTGCTGGCGGCGTTGCTACGAGCCTCCCCCGATCGCGGCCTGCTAGACCATTTATGCCAGCTGTCCCCGGTGACAGACGGAGACAATGACGACCTGTTGCTGGCCATGTCGACGCTGGCGTTATCGGCTCGAAATCACCGTGAAGAAGAAATTAAAGACGAGTACCACAATCTGTTCATCGGTCTGGGCAAAGGCGAGGTGGTTCCCTATGCATCCTGGTACCTGACCGGATTTATGATGGAACAGCCGTTGAGCGATTTGCGCGATGACCTCAGGGCGCTTGGTTTTGAGCGTAATGCCGATATACACGAGCCGGAAGATCATGCGGCCGCTTTATGTGAAGTCGTTTCAATCATGATCAACGACAACGCCGGCCTGCCCCGGCAAAAGAAATTTTTCGAAACGCATATGCAAGCCTGGATAGGACGGTTTTTCGAGGACCTGGCCAGTGCTAATTCTGCCGTATTTTATAAATCAGTAGCGCGTTTTGGCGCGGCTTTTATCGAGTTGGAACAAACCTATTTTTCGATGCAAAGTTAACCCACAGATGACGAACTTAATGCCCCGAGGAGGACATACGATAGTGAAAAACAACAGCAAACAAACAAACCAGGAACGAAGAGATTTTATCAAGAAGTCCACCCTGGTCGGGGCGGTCGTGGTTGCCGGCTCCGTAGCCAGCGTAGAAGCCATCGCCGCGGTGAACAGCGATCGGGCGGAACCGCCGGAACAGAAAGGTTACCAGCTAACGCAGCATGTCATGGACTATTACAAATCGGCTGATATTTAATCCCGGGGGAAGAATAATGAAAAAACTAGTCAAAAAATCGAATAAGGTCAGCAAATCCAGCCCCGCCAGTCCGGTATCCGGGGCGATCAGCCGACGCGCTTTCCTCAGAAATTCCAGCCTGATGGCCGGTGGTGCGGCGCTGGCTACCTCGGTAGCGCCGGTAATGATGAAGAAGGCCGAGGCCGCTGTTTCGACAAGGGGAAACATCAAAGAGGTCAGAACCATCTGCACTCACTGCGCGGTTGGTTGCGGCATCATCGCGGAAGTTCAGAACGGTGTCTGGACCGGGCAGGAGCCCGCCTTCGACCATCCTTTCAATAAGGGCGCTCATTGTGCCAAGGGCGCTTCGATTCGTGAGCATGGCCACGGCGAAAGACGTCTGAAGTACCCGACCAAACTGGTTGGCGGAAAATGGCAGCGGATTTCCTGGGAGGTGGCCATCAATGAAATCGGTGACAAGATGCTCGAAATCAGAAACACGTCGGGTCCCGATTCCGTTTTCTGGTTAGGCTCGGCCAAGCACAGTAACGAGCAGGCTTACCTGTTCCGCAAGATGGCGGGCATGTGGGGCACCAACAACGTCGACCACCAGGCGCGCATCTGTCATTCCACCACGGTTGCCGGGGTAGCGAATACCTGGGGATACGGCGCGATGACGAATTCGATGAACGATATTCATCATTCCCAGGCGGTAATGATAATCGGTGCCAACCCGGCGGAAGCCCACCCGGTTGCGTTGCAGCACATCTTCCGGGCCAAGGAACGGAACAATGCGCCGATCATCGTAATCGACCCGCGTTTTACGCGCACCGCGGCCCATGCGAACCACTATCTGAAGATACGTCCGGGTACCGATGTAGGGATAGTCTGGGGCATGATGTGGCATATCTTCGAAAACAAGTGGGAGGACAAGGAGTTCATCCGCCAGCGTGTCTATGGCATGGACGAGGTGATGAAGGAAGTTAAAAAATGGAACCCTGAAGAAGTTGAACGCGTCACCGGTGTCCCCGGCAGCCAGGTCTTCGCCGCGGCCAAGGCCATGGCCGATAATCGTCCAGGTACCCTTATCTGGTGCATGGGCGGTACCCAGCACACCATCGGCAACAACAACACCCGCGCCTACTGCGCATTCCAGCTGGCGCTCGGTAATATAGGCGTCTCCGGTGGCGGGGCGAATATATTTCGTGGTCACGACAACGTGCAGGGCGCCACCGACCTCGGCGTTCTCTCCAATACGCTGCCGGGCTATTACGGCCTCTCGTCGGGTGCGTGGAAGCACTGGTCGCGGGTATGGGGTCTGGATTACGAATGGGTAAAAGGTCAGTTCGATAGCGGCAGTTACGAACAGAGCAAGGGTAAGGATGTCCATGTCATGAATACCAAGGGAATTCCGGTTTCTCGCTGGATTGACGGTGTTCTTGAAGACAAGGCCAATATCGCGCAGAAGGACAACCTCAGGGCGATGGTGTTCTGGGGGCATGCGCCCAACAGTCAGACCCGGGGCGCGGAGCAGAAGAAGGCGATGGAAAAACTTGACCTGCTGGTTGTCGTCGATCCCTATCCGACGGCCACGGCGGTCATGCATGATCGCACCGACGGGGTTTACCTGTTACCGGCGGCGACGCAGATGGAAACCTATGGATCGGTTACCGCCTCGAACCGGTCATTCCAGTGGCGTTCCAAGGTTATCGAGCCTCTGTTCGAGTCGCTACCCGATCATACCATCATGTACAAACTGGCGAAGAAGCTGGGGATTTCAGATCAGCTGTTCAAAAACATCGCGGTCAACGGCGAAGAGCCGCTGGTGGAAGATATTCTGCGAGAAATCAATCGTGGTATGTGGACTATCGGTTATACCGGGCAGAGTCCTGAACGCCTGAAAAAGCACCAGGAAAACTGGTGAACCTTCGATTACGATACCCTCAAGGCCGAAGGCGGTCCCGCCGACGGTGATTTCTACGGATTGCCCTGGCCGTCCTGGGGTACGCCGGAGATGAACCATCCGGGTACGCCGAACCTGTATGACACGTCAAAATCGGTGGCCGAAGGCGGACTTACCTTCAGAGCGCGCTTTGGAGTGGAACGCAATGGGGTCAACCTGTTGGCGGAAGATTCCTACAGCAAGGATTCTGAAATCAAGGATGGATATCCCGAATTTTCCGACAAGGTGTTGAAGAAGTTGGGCTGGTGGGATGACCTGACGGCGGACGAAAAGAAAGCGGCCGAAGGCAGAAACTGGAAGACCGATTTATCCGGTGGCATCCAGCGTGTGGCGATCAATCATGGTTGCTCGCCTTTTGGTAACGCCAAGGCGCGAGCGATGGTGTGGACCTTTCCGGATCCGGTGCCGATTCATCGGGAACCCCTGTACACCTCGCGACGTGACCTGGTGGCGCAATATCCAACCTATGAAGACAGGAAGTCTTTCTGGCGGCTACCGACGCGTTACGCTTCGATTCAGGCCAAGGATTACACCAAGGACTATCCCATTATTCTGACCTCGGGACGACTGGTTGAATACGAGGGAGGCGGCGATGAAACCCGCTCCAACGCCTGGCTGGCCGAGTTGCAGCAGGAGATGTTTGTCGAAATACACCCGCGGGACGCCAACAACGCCGGCATCAAGGATGGTGACGTGGTCTGGGTGGAGAGTACCGAAAAGTCCAAAATAAAGGTCAAGGCCCAGGTCACCCGCAGGGTTGGATCCGGGGTCGCATTCCTGCCATTTCACTTTGCCGGGGAATTCCAGGGCAAGGATTTGAAATCGAAGTATCCGGAAGGCGCCGCGCCCTACGTGGTCGGTGAGGCAGCGAATACCGTGATGACCTATGGTTATGACTCGGTGACACAAATGCAAGAATCAAAATGCAGCTTGTGCCGCATTACCAAAGCTTAGAGCGAGGAATTATAAAATGGCTAGAATGAAATTTTATTGTGATGCGGAACGCTGTATTGAATGTAACGCCTGTGTGACGGCCTGCAAGAACGAGCACGAGATCCCCTGGGGCGTGAATCGCCGCCGCGTGGTGACCATCAGGGATGGGGAAGCCGGGGAACGTTCGTTGTCGATAGCCTGTATGCATTGCTCCGATGCACCCTGTGCCGCGGTATGTCCGGTCAACTGTTTTTACACCACCAACGACGGTATCGTTTTGCACGACAAGGATATCTGCATCGGTTGTGGATACTGCTTTTATGCCTGCCCGTTCGGCGCACCGCAGTTTCCGGAAGCCGCAGCCTTCTCGTCGCGCGGCAAGATGGACAAGTGCACCTTCTGTGCCGGTGGCCCGGAAGCGGACCACAGCTCGGACGAGTACAAGAAGTACGGGCGTAATCGAATCGCCGAGGGTAAGTTGCCGCTTTGCGCTGAAATGTGTTCGACCAGGGCGCTGCTTGCAGGCGATGCCGACATGTTGTCGGATATTTATCGCAAGCGGGTTATCAATCGAGGTGCCAGTGTTCTTAACTGGGGCGTTTCCTACGACAAAATCAAGCTAGAGTCGTAAATCTCAGCTAAGGAAAATAAACGATACAGGGAAGTATCGTGCCCCCCAGTAGGGACCAGTTTCGTTAATTCGCTAATTCAAAAGGTAAAAGTCTTGAAAACGCTGAACCTGTTATTGTTAGCCTGCCTGATGGTAATTCCATTTCAGGTAAATATTGCTGCAGATACCCCTGAAAATACCGGGGTCGTGCAAAATCCGGGTACCGATTTATGGCGCCAGGTACGGCAGCGTGATATGGAGATCGTGGGAACCAGCCAGGTGAAATTTCCCGGTGCCAATGTGATGATCAACGTTGCCGGCCAGGAGTGGCGCGAGTATCGCGTGCTGACATTGATCCCCAAGGCAGGCCTGGTGATTTTTCTGGGATTGCTGGGCGTGTTCGTATTTCGAATTCTTCGAGGTAATATCAAGATCAGTAACGGTCGCTCGGGTATCAAGATTCTGCGTTTTTCGCAGATACAACGTTACACTCACTGGACCACCGCAATTTTGTTTATTGTGCTCGCACTGACAGGTCTGATTTTGTTATTTGGTCGGCAATTCCTGATTCCGGTTTTTGGCGCGGATGCCTTTGGCGGTATAGCCAGCCTCGGCAAAACGCTGCACGATTATCTCGGACCCGTTTTCGTGGTTTCGTTGACGGTTTTATTTGTCTTATTCGTGCGTGACAACATACCCTCACCGAAGGCTGATCTGAAATGGATTATGCGAGGCGGTGGCCTGTTCGGCAAACACGCCAGTGCCGATCGCTTCAATGCCGGCGAAAAAGGCTGGTTCTGGATCGCTATACTGGTCGGCCTGGTACTGGTGATCAGTGGCCTGGTGCTC
>Ga0114949_10003113_pt1 | contig 10489 bp, 9 predicted proteins | sample N074metaG_FD_83505 | JGI IMG/M metagenome (GOLD analysis project Ga0114949, IMG submission 83505) | Deep subsurface microbial communities from Kermadec Trench to uncover new lineages of life (NeLLi) - N074 metaG | ecosystem: Environmental > Aquatic > Marine > Ocean trench > Sediment | place... | reverse complement strand
GCACAGAAACTTTTGTCCTTGATGGGAGATGACCTGTAGAGCTTCGGCTCGCCCTTGGTGGTTCGGAGTGCGGTTTGGGGAAACCCTACTGCTACCATGAATGCGCTACCCGTCGATTTCTGGCACATACGACAGTGGCAGATTGTAGTTCTAATTGGCGGCGCGCTCGACTCGTAGCGCACCGCGCCGCACAGGCAGCCGCCGATTATCAGCGTCGTCTCCTCGACCATCATTATTATCCCGGAACATTTTGTTTGTGGATGGAGTGTAGAGGACGCTGATGACCGAGTCGAACGGCGAGGTCCCAATGTCCGTTGTTGGCTATACCCGGCTGTTCACACAACATCTCTTTGAGGTCTGCTCCAACCCACCAAGCCGACATACAGCCAGTGAGACATACGATTCGAGTTCCAGCACGATGAGACGCGAGATCACTTGCCACGCTCAAAGGATCACCCGGTCTCCATCCCTCGCCGCTCCCCGACCTAGATGGGAGAGATCTGGGCCACCGGCTTGGGGCGCGCGGTTGATCCTTGACGCCGAGCGTGCTTTCTACGGAGGTCGCAATGGACGGGGACGTGAAGGTGGCCGCGCTGAAACCTGCGCCCGGCCCGGAACTGGGTCCGGACGTTCGCCAGATGACCACATCTCCCACCCGCCTCGAGAATCCCGAAATGAACCAGCCCCCGAATCTCCTGTTCCTCATGTCGGACCAGCACGCGCCGCGGATCACCGGGTGCTATGGCGACCCGGTGGTGAGGACGCCCAACATCGACCGGCTGGCGGCCCGGGGCGTCACCTTCGATAACGCCTATTCGCCCTCGCCGCTCTGCGTGCCGGCGCGCATGTCCTTGCTCACCGGGCGCCATCCCTCCTCCCAGGACTGCTGGACCAACAGCGACCCGCTGGCTTCCGACCTGCCGACCACGGCTCACGCCCTGGGCGCCGCCGGCCGCCGGCCGATCCTTGTGGGCCGGCTTCACGCCATCGGCCCGGACCAGCTCCACGGCTTCGCCGAGCGCCAGGTGGGCGACCACAGCACCAACTGGGTCGGCGGTTACGCCCACTCCATGGGCGTGCTGGCCGACACCAACGGCCCGTTCCGCGCCAGCTTGAAGAAATCGGGCCCGGGCCGCAGCTCTTACGAGGTGCACGACCACGACGTGGTGGCCAGCACCCTTGAAGTGCTCGACCGCTTGGCGGCGGACCGGGGCGAAGACGCCCCGCCTTTTTGCCTCAACGTGGGCTTCATGTTGCCGCACCAGCCCTATGTGGCCGACCCGGAGATTTACCACGCCTACGAAGGTCGCGTGGGCTTGCCCAATGTGCCTCGGCCCGCCACCTCCGACGATCACCCCTACTTGCTGTGGTGGCGCGAGACGACCGGCATCGAGGCCGTGGGCGAGGATGAGGTGTTGCGCGCGCGCATTGCCTACTACGCGCTTGTGGAGACCTTCGACCGCATGGTGGGGCGGGTCTTGGACCGCCTGGAGGCCCTGGGCCTCGCCGACAACACGCTGATCGTCTACACCTCGGACCACGGCGATCAGATCGGCGAGCGGGGTCTGTGGTGGAAGCAGACGTTCTATGACGATTCCATCAAGGTGCCGCTCATAATGTCGTGGCCCGGCGCCTTGCCCGAAGGCGAGCGCCGTGAGCAGGTCGTCAACCTGATCGACCTGGCGCCGACGATCCTGGAGGCCGCCGGCGCGCCCGCCCTGCCGGGGGCCGACGGGCGCAGTTTTCTGGCCGTGGCCCGGGACGACGCGGCTCCCTGGGACGATGAAACCTTTGCCGAGTACTGCACCGACGGCATGGCACCTTGGACCAAGGGGCTCGCGGTCCAGCAGCGCATGGTGCGCGCCGGCCCCTGGAAGCTGGTCTACTACCACGGCCAGCGGCCCCAGCTCTTCGACCTGGCCAGCGACCCGCAAGAGTCCCGAGACCTGGCGGAGGAGCCCAAATACGGCGCGATCCGTGATGAACTGACCGCCAAGGTGCTGGCCGCCTGGGACCCGGAGGACATCGCCCGGCGCATGGCCGAGCAGCGTCGGCGCAAGGAGCTGCTCAGCGCCTGGAGCCGCAGCGTCGAGCCGCCGGACAGCTACCGCTGGGCCATGAAGATGGAGGACAACTGGCTGGCGGAGGGCTGAGGACGGGTTAACCCCGACCGCGCAGACTGCGCAAATTGTGCACGTGGACCCAAGCGCCCCGGCGGATTGGCGCGCTGGCCTCGCCGATCACCTCGCCGTATTTGCGCACGGGCTCGCCCGGCTCCAGGTCCGTGACCGCGACCTTGTGGCAGAGCGCGATCGCCTCGGATACGGTCAGCTCGGCGATCCGACCGGGGTAGCGCAGATGGATCGTCTGGCCGGCCTCGAGCGGGCGGAGCGCCGTGGCGACCCCGTCGGCCTCGTCCAGAACGATCGCGTCCCAGGTCGGTGCAAGGGTCACAGCGCGGCCCCGAAGCGGCTGACAACCTCCTCGCCCTCACCCAGGATCTCGCCCCAGGTGGCGGTGCCGGACGCCACATCCAGAAGGGTCTGGAACAGGCGGTCGGCGGCGGCCTCGATCGGTTCCCGTCCCAGGAAGACCTCCGCGGCTTCGAAATCCAGCTGGACGTCGAGCCGGGCGCAGGTTTCCGGATTGGCGCTCACCTTGAGGGTGGGCGCGAGCAGACTGGTGAAGGAATTGCCCACACCCGTGGTGAACAGCATGACCTGGGCGCCGGCCGCGGTGAAGCCGGTGAGGGATTCGGGCGCGTAGGCCGGGGCATCCATGAGGTGCAGGCCGGGCGTAGGGGGCGCCTGGGCGTAGGCCAGCACGCTCTGGATCGGCCGGCTGCCGCTCTTGGCGATGTTGCCCAGCGACTTCTCCTCGATGGTCGAGAGGCCGGCGGCGATGTTGGTGGGCCCGGGGTTGTGGCCGAGCAGGTCCACGCCCGCGTCCATGGCCAGCTGTTCGCGCCCGCGCACCGCCTCCAGGATCGCCTGGGCCACGGCCGGGCTGGCGGCGCGTCGGGCCAGGAGGTGTTCGGCCCCCAACCATTCGGTCGCTTCACCGATCACGGCCGAGCCGCCGGCATCCACCACCCGGTCCGCGATCAAGCCCAGGAGCGGATTGGCGGTCAAGCCGGAGCTCGGGTCCGAGCGGCCGCACTCCAGGCCCAGGAACAGCGCGGAGACCGGTGCCGGCTCGCGCCGCTGGGACGACACGTCGCGGGCCAGCTTGGCGCCCGCCCGCACCCCCTTGTCGGTGAGCACCAAGGCGTCGTGGCCGCAGTCGTCCAGGCTCAGCGCCTCGACCGGCTTGCCCGTCGACGCGACCGCCTCGGCGATCCGTTCCACCTTCGGCGGGTTGCCGCCGATCACCAGAACGGCCCCCACGTTGGGGTTGCGCCCCAGGCCGACCAGGGCTCGGTGCTGGGCCGCCTCGTCCTCGCCCAGAACCCCGGCGTCGTAAGGCATGGACACGGTCTTGGAGCCCTGGATCGCAGCACAGATGCGCCGGGCGGTGGGCCCGGTGAGCCCGGTGGCCGAGAGCACCAGAACGTCGTTGCGTACCCCCACGGTCCCATCGGACCGGCGATAACCGAGGAAGCGGTCAGTCTCAGCCATCGTCCGGCGGCGCCGCGGCGGCGGCCTTGGCTCGGCGGCTGCGCTTCCAGTCGCCGTAGATCGGCCAAACCAGCAGCACCAGGGCGATCGCCATGAAGGACGCCGACATCGGCTCGGTGAACAACGGCTCGTAACTGCCGGCCGTGATCATCAGGCCCGTGCGCAGCTTCGACTCCGCCAATTCCGCCAGCACGAAACCGATCACGAAGGGGCCGAGCGGTATGCGGGCGCGCTCCAGGAAAAAGCCGATGACGCCAAAGATCATCATCACCCAGACATCGAGCATGGTGTTGTCGAGCGCGTAGGCGCCGATCACGCAGAACACCAGGATGGTGGGCAGCATAAAGGTTCTGGGCAGATACATGAGCTTGGCCAGAAAACCGACCGCGCCGGTCATGACCAGGTACATCACGATGTTGGCGACCAGGCAGGCGGCCATCATGGCGTAGACGATGTCCGCGTTGTTGATGAACAGGGTCGGGCCCGGCTGGATCGAATGGATCATCAGGGCGCCGATCAGGATCGCGTCGATCACGCTGCCGGGAATGCCCATGGCGATGAGCGGGATCAGCGCGCCGCCCACCGTGGCGTTGTTGGCCGCTTCCGAGGCGACGATGCCCTCTTCCGATCCGGTGCCGAATTTCTCCGGCGTCTTGGACATGTTCTTGGCCGTGGAGTAGGCCATGATCGAACCGATGGAGGCGCCGACCCCCGGCAGAATGCCGACCCAGGTGCCGATCACCGAGGAGCGGATCAAATTGAAGGCCTGGCGCTTCCAGTCGATCAGCGACATGAGAATGCCGCTGCGGGACATCGCGACCCGCTCGGCCTTGCGCTCGAGTTCAAGGATGTCACCGATGATTTGGCTCACCGCGAAGACACCGATCAATACCGGCAGCAGCTTGAGACCGCCGTTGAGCATGTACCAGTCCCAGGTGAGCCGAGGCATGCCGGTGGAGGGATCGACCCCCGGCATGGACACCAACATCCCCAGCAGGCCAGAGATCAGCCCCTTGACCAGCGAGCCCTGGCTCACCGAGGCGATCAGGACCATGGCCATGAGGATCAGCGCGAAATAATCGAAGGGGCCGAAGCGGGTGGCGATGATCGAGAGCGGCTTGGCCAGCAGAACCAAAGCCACCCAGGACACCATGCCACCCACGAAAGACGCGGAAATACCTAAACCAAGGGCCCGGCCCGGACGGCCGCTCCGCGCCATGGGATAGCCATCCAAGGTGGTCATGACCGCCGCCGGCGTGCCGGGCATCCGCAGCAAGGTGGCGGTGATCAACCCGCCGCTGATCGCACCCACGTACATGGAGACCAGCAGGATCACCGCGTTGATCGGCGTCATGTAATACGTGAGCGGCAAGGTGAGCGCGATCAGCATGGCCCCGGTGAGGCCCGGGATCGCCCCCACCGTGATGCCCAGCACCGTGCCGATCATCATGTAGAAGAACGGCCAGGGCGTGAAAATCGTGCCGATGGCTTGCAGCAGTTCCATGGTCGGACGGGGCCCCTCGCTTAACTGGTGGGCAAGTCGACGACGAAGACCTGGGTGAAGAGGTACTCGCAGCCGAAGCCCATCACCAACCCAAGCACCAGGGCGACGGCCAGCGCGCGCCGACGAAAGCGGGTCAGGAATCCGATGGTGAAAGTCAGGAAGACCGTGGTCAGGATCGCGAAGGAGGTCAGTTCCAAGGCCAGACCCAGAATGTAGATGAGCGTAACCACCACGACCCCGACCGCATCCAAGTAACGCAAGGGGAACTCGGGTTCGCCGGTGGTGACCCCCTCGCCCCGCGCCATGCGTCGGAGCGCCTGCACCAACACCACCAAACACAGCAGGATGATCAGCCCGGCAACGGCCCGCGGGATCGGTCCGGAGCCCAGCGGCTCATAGACCCCAGGCGGGATCTTGCGCGCCTCCCACAACACCAGCGAGCAGACCACGATGAGAAACAGCGAGACGCCGATGTCGGTCCGGGGCGATGATTGTTCGGACATAAGTGCTGCTGCCTAAAAGTTACTTGGCGTGGCGGCCCGTCCCTCGAGGGATCGGGGAACGGACCGCCCGCCTAGCAAAAGTCGCGGCTAGTTCTTTTTGACCGCGGCGCCGGCTTGCTTGGCAATCGGCTCGATCCGCGTCCAGGTCGACTCTAGATCGGCCTGGAGGGCGTCGCCTTTCAAGAAGGTCGGGGCGAACAGCCGTCCCTCCATGAACTTCACAACCCGGTCGGTTTTCATGGCCTTCTCCAGCGCGCTGGCGAAGCCGTCGATGGCTTCCTGGGGCGTGCCCTTGGGGGCGAACCACCAGGACTTGACGCAGAACTCCACGTCGAAGCCCAGCTCCTTGGCCGTGGCAATGTCCGGCAGCTTGGGATGACGCTCCGCACCGGTATAGGCCAGGGGTTTGATCTCCGCTTCCTCCAACGGATTACCGTCCTTATCCAGGGTGAAGCTGACCACCTCGGCCCCGGCCAGCACCGTCGCGTCGGTCTGGGCACCGGTGAGCGCAGTGAAGTTGGCCGTGCCGCCGCCAATCTGGACGAAACGGAAGGCGGCGCCGGGCATGGCGTTTTGCAGCATGATGCCCGCCATGTGGTTGATCGCCCCCAGGTTGGCGCCGAAGATCAGGGTATCGGGCTCCGCCTTGGCCTTGGACAGGAGCTGCTCCAGGCTGTCGATGCCGGAATCCTTGCGCACCATGGGCAGAAGGCAGAACTCGGTGGTCGCCGCGACCGGCTCGAAGTCGCGCCACCCGAAGTCGAGCACGCCGGAGCCCTCGCCGCCCATCAGCGCGATATGGATCAGCAGGAAGTTATAGCCGTCGGCATCGGCTTCCATCACCCGCCGGGCGCCGATCGAGTAGTGGCCGCCCACGTTGATGATGGTGATCGGCTGGGGCAGCAGATCGTTATCCTGGATCGCCGCCTGGAACACGCGCCCGGTTTGGTCCGAGGTGCCCCCGGCCTTGAAGGGAACGATGAGTTTGATCGGTTTCTCCGGCCACGCGGCCATGGCCGATCCGGACAGGCCCACGGCCAAGGCGGCCAAGGCGGCTACGACGACTCTCTTCATCACATTTCCTCCCTAGTTTGATGCACAGCGGTGGTGACGGCCCGCTTTTTCCGTCTTGCTACCATGTTGGTCTGGACGGGTCCAACGGGCCACGAAATTGTCTCTAAAACCCAAGTCATGGCGTCCCGACCACTCGGCCGGGCTGGCTCAAGGGTGGCTGCGGAAAGTGCAAGCCCCGTTGACCGGCCAGTCCCCGGTCCGCGCCCGGGGTGAAGTCCGGCGCCGCCATGCCGATCAGCCGCCCGCCGTCGACCCACCCAAGGTCTTCACCGTAAAGCCGTTCGATCAGCGCCGTTTCCAGGCGCCGGCGCACGTCCGAGGCCGATTGATCTTCGGCCAGGTCGCTCTGTTCCTTCGGGTCCTCGGCCAGGTCGAAGAGCTGCACCCGGTTGCCGGCCGGGTACCAGATCAGCTTGTGGCGCCCGTCGTGGACCATGCGCATGGCCTTGGCGCCTTCCAGGGCTTCGCCATAGAAGATCTCGTGGGTCTTTTCGCCGACCATGGAGAGGCCTTCGCAGGTCTCCGGCCGGTCGATGCCGGCCAGGTCGAGCAGGGTCGGCATGACGTCGGCCAGGCCCACCAGGCGCGGGTCCCGCCGGCCGGCCGGCACGCGCCCGTCGCCGGCGGCGCCCACCAGGATCATGGGAACCCCGGCCGAACCCTCGTAAAACAAGCGCTTGGCGTAAAGCCCGTGGTCGCCCAGCATGTCGCCGTGATCGCCGGTCACCAGGATGACGGTGTCGTCCAGCAGGTTCTCCTCCCGCAGGGTGCCGATGACCACGCGCAGCTGGTGGTCGATGTGGGTGCAGAGCGCGTAGAACGCCCGGCGGACGTCGGCCAGGCGCGTCTCGTCCAGCGCCGGCCAGAACCCCCGGACGGTTTTCAAGGCATAGGGCAGAGCCTCGAAATCGGCCGACCAGTCGGCGCCGACCGGCAAGTCGATCTCCCGGCCCCGGTAGCGCTCCAGATAGGAGGCGAGCGGCACCAGGGGAGGATGGGGATGGGTGTAGGACAGGTGCCAGAAAGCCGGCCGCGTGGGGTCGCGCCGCTTGATCTCCCGGGCCATGGCCCAGGTGGTCCAGTTGGTGACATGGCAGTCCTCGGCCAGGTGCCAGGGCCGCCAGACATAGTCGTTGTTGCCCATGGCGTGGAGGAACTGGGCCCCGCCATGGCCCCGGTCGGCCAAGAAGAGGTCGTAGTCGTCGACCGCGCCCAATTGGGGCCGGCCCTCCTCGGCGATCAGGGCCTCGTCGAAGCCGATGCGGTCGCGCTGAGGGTAGACGTGGAGCTTGCCCACCGCGGTCGCCTGGTAGCCGGCGTCGCGGAATGACTGGGCCAGGGTCGGCAGTTTCGGCATGGGGGCGGCCGGCTGGAACACCCGGTCGCCGTGGCGCCGCGGCGAGGTCCCGGTCATGACCGTCCGGCGGGCGGGAATGCAGATCGGGCATTCCGAGTAGGCCTTGGGGTAGACCGTGCCGAGCCGGGCCAGCCAGTCCAGGGTCGGGGTCTCGATCACCGGGTGCCCGGCCAGGCCCAGCAGGTGGCCCGGCCATTGATCCACCATGACGAAAAGCACGTTGGGCCGAGCCTGGCTCATGGCACCGCCTCCCGTGTCACCTGGCCCAGGGCGGAGAGTTTCTCGTCGCTCAGATAGCCGTAACGGTTGACCGCCATCTTGCCGCCGGAGGCGCGCCAGGCCACCGCCAGGCGCGCCCGCACATCTTCGAGCGGTCCGTAGCCGTGGGCCATGGCCACCACCGGGGTGCCATTGGCCGCCCGGCGCACCGCCTCGATCTTGCGGGCTTGAGCGCCGGGCCCGGCCAAGTGCGGCTCTTCCGGTCCCGGATAGGCAACCTCTTCGAGGCGCTCGGGGATGCCGTCGTCGACCAGATCCAGCCAGGAAAACAACAGGCGCAGCAGAAGCGCCGCCGAGAGCCCCGGATTGGCCGCCAGCAAGACGTCGGCATAGGCTCGCACGATCATCGGCCAATGCATGGTGTAGAGCTTGACCCCGATCACCTGGCAGCTCCCGGCCAGGCGGGCAACGTCGAACCCGGTCACCTGCTGCCACGGCGGCGGAAAACCTTGAATGAAGAGCTCGGTGCCGGGGCCGGCCGCCGCGCTGAGCGCGGCCCGGTAGGCGCCGATCAGCTCCACCACCAGGCAAGCCCTGAAGCGCGCCAGGTCGTGGACGCCGGGACAGCGCTCGAGCCAGGACAAGGGCCCCTCGCCGCTGTCCAGCGCCAGGGTCAGATGCCCGTCGGTCAGGCCGCCGGTAAGGAATCCATAGAGCCGCGCCGCGTCATTGCGCATCCGCGCAAAATCGAACCCCAGGCGTTCGGCCGCCGCCGCGGCGTGGGGTCCAAAGTCGAAGAACAGGCTGTCGAAGCTGTAGGGCGGCACCTCGGGCCAATCGATCCTGAACCCGTCCACGTTTGGGTAGGCCCGGCAGAGGTCGCGGATCAAGGCGCAGCCGTAGGCCTTCACCTGGGGGCTCGCCAGGCTGGCGTTGTTGTCCACCCGGCCGCCGCTGGAGGTCCCGTCCGGCAGCAGCGGTTGATCGTCGGGCTCCGGGCCGCCGAACTGCACCCGGTAGCCGGGCGGTATGGCGGCTTGGATCTGCAGATAGGTCTTGAGGCCGCGGTCCTTGGCGGCCGCCAGGAAGGACTGGACCACCGGACCGTCTCGCGCCGTCAGCTCGTCGGGCGGGGGCGGCTGATAGCGCAAGCCGTCATAGAGCGAGCGATCCGCCTCGAAACTGGGCGCCGTGCGCACCGTGAGCGCGCGCTGGCCCCATAACGGCCGGTCCAACAAACGCACGGACCCGGCCGCGGTGTCCCCCGGCGGCTCCCGGCCGGCCCCCGGCCCCTCCGCCGGCGCCATCACATAGGGCGACGTGGTGACCGCGGTGGCTCGGGCGCGCTCCTGCAAGTTGTCCAGGACCGCCTCCACCCCCTCGGTCTGCGGGAATTCAGGCATCACCGTAAGGTTCAGATAGCGCTCTTCCATCATGCCGTGCCCGTCATCCGCCAAGTCCCCCACCGGCCACCGGATGGGGCCGTCAGTGCCCCTGAGGACCGATCTCCACCCACCGAGGCCGATCTCGACCCACTAAGGCCGATCTCGACCCACTAAGGCCGATCTCGACCCACTAAGGCCGATCTCGACCCACCGACGCCGATATCCACCCGCTAAGGCCGATCTCCACCCGCTAAGGCCGATCTCGACCCACCGACGCCGATATCCACCCGCTGAGACGGTCACCAGACCACGTCGTTCCCCACCGGCAAACCTCGTCGTCGCACTAGTATGGTAGTATGTTATTGCGATGGCAATGTCTGATTTGCTGGTCCGAGCGTTTCCGTCTGTTCCGAGGACGGGGATCCTGGAATGAGGGCCAGGAACGGAGGATCGAATGGGGGGAAACGAACCCGGAGTCTCGAAGCCGGAGACTCAGACCCCTGCCACCGGATATGGCGGACAAAGCACGACGGATCATCCGACTGCCGCGCCCCACGATCATGGTCCCACCGCGAAGGACTGCTTCGATCATGGCAAGCTCGGCGAATCTGGGCGCGAGGTCGGTGACCCGCGTCCCTGGGGCAGCACCCTGTGGACACCGGCGCCCCCTGCCGTCGCCGCCATGACCGGATCACCATGACCGGGCCGCCCAAACTCACCAGCAGACACTGGCGGCTCTGCTGAAATGGTTGTATGGTAATAGGGTAGTTTGGATGATGCGGTTTGTTGGCTGGTTGGCTGGTTGGCTGGTTGGTTGGTTGGCTGGTTGG
>Ga0114949_10003109_pt1 | contig 10491 bp, 9 predicted proteins | sample N074metaG_FD_83505 | JGI IMG/M metagenome (GOLD analysis project Ga0114949, IMG submission 83505) | Deep subsurface microbial communities from Kermadec Trench to uncover new lineages of life (NeLLi) - N074 metaG | ecosystem: Environmental > Aquatic > Marine > Ocean trench > Sediment | place... | reverse complement strand
TGTCTGGGAATAGTGAAAGAAGAAATAGTCATACGCGCGGACGATCTCGAGCAAATCCTCTTCTCCCATGGCGTCGGCGCCGAAGCGCCGCCGGGCGCGTTTCGCGAGCACGTCCGCGGGCACCTGTAGATAGACCACGAGCTCGGGCGACGCCACTTCGACGGCAATCGGCCCGTAGATTTTCTCGTAGAGCATGAGCTCGGTGTCATCCAGATTCAGGTACGCATAAATCTTGTCTCGGTTGAGGATGAAATCGGAAACCCGCGTTTGCGAAAAGAGCTCGCGTTGCGCCAAACCCGAGAGCTGGCGGTAGCGGTTCAGCAAGAAGAAAATCTGCGCCTGGAACGCGGCACCGCCTTTTCTCGCCAGGCAGTCCCTGAGGAACGGGTTGTTTTTTTCTTCGTGAAGCGCCGCGCCGTCGAGCCGCGCCGCGAGAGCTTTCGAAAGCTCGGTTTTGCCAACGCCCGGTGGACCCTCGACGGCGATATACCGGAAGGTCATCGGGCGAACGCTTCCTCGAGCCGGACGACTTTGCTCTCGTCCGTACACTCTTCGAGAAGGTCGCGCATCGTCTTGCGCAGGCCGGGATGGACGACGTCGGGAGCGATCTGAACCATCGGCTCGAGAACGAAACGACGTTCATGAAGCCGCGGGTGGGGGAGAGTCAGCTCATCGCTCGCAAGGACGAGCTCTCCGAGCAGCAACACGTCGAGATCGAGGATGCGCGGCTGGTGACGGCGGGTGCGTTCGCGTCCGCGGGCTGTCTCCACGTTCAGGCAAATCTGGAGGAGCTCATCGGGCCGGCCTCCGAAGCGAATCTCGGCGACCGCATTGACGAACCAAGCTTGCTCCAGCGCGTCGACCGGCTCCGTTCGGTAGAGACTCGAGCGCGCGCGGAGCTCGACGCCCCGAGACTCCAGCTCGCCTACGGCTCCGCGTAGCTCGGCGATGGGATCGCCCAGGTTCGACCCCAGTCCGATGTAGCCGTCCACAGCCGGAATTATACGTTAAGCCCGACAACAGGCGCGTGCCGGCTGGCCGAGAGGGTGTGCTAACATTCCGCGCAACCTGGAGTGACTTATGGAGTTCGCGACTCTCAATCAACTTCTCGCGCAAGCGGTCGAGACCTACCAAAAACCGGATGCGCTTTCCTACAAAAAAGACGGCACGTGGCATCGGATCTCTTCCGAGGAGTGGCTCGCGCGTGCGCGGAACATCGCTCTCGGGCTCAGAGAGCTCGGCGTGCGAGCCGGCGATCGGGTGGCGCTCCTCTCCGAAAACCGCCCGGAATGGTTTCTCGTCGACTCGGGCATGCAGATCCTCGGTGCGGTGAACGTACCGCTTTACTCGACGTTGATGCCCGAGCAAATCGCCTACATCGTCAACGACTCGGGCGCGAAAGTCTTGATCGCATCCGACGCGAGCCAGCAAAAGAAAATCGCCGAGATCAAGAAAACTCTCGGCACGGTCGAGCACTTCGTGGCCCTCGACGCGAGTGCGGAGCTCGACGCCATCGCGCTTGCCTCGGTCGAAGAAAAAGGCAAAGCCGCCGGCGAGAAGGATCCCGAGCTCGTACAAAAATTGGCCGACGCGGTCTCCCCTGACGATCTAGCGAGCATCGTGTACACGTCGGGAACGACCGGAGACCCTAAGGGAGTCATGCTCACCCATGCCAACCTGGTGTCCAACGTTCAAGCGGGCCTGAAAGCTCTTCCGATCAAGCAAGACGACATCGCGCTTTCAGCGCTTCCCTACAGCCACGTGTTCGAGCGGATGGTGGCGGTCTATCTCTATCCGGCGGCTGGTGCCAGCATCGCCATTGCGGGAAGCATCGAGGAAGTGCCTCAAGATCTCGGCGAGATCCGGCCCACGGTCATGACCATGGTGCCGCGCTTTTACGAAAAACTCTACGCGCGCGTGCAAGGATCCGTCGATCAGGGGAGCTCGGGCAAGAAGAAGATCTTCGAGTGGGCGATCGGAGTCGGCGCTGAGCATGGCAAGTACCGACTGAAAGGTGTCTCGGCTCCCTTCATGCTCGAGCTCAAGTACAAGATCGCGACCGCGCTCGTGTTCAGCAAGCTCAAAGCGCGTATCGGCGGCCGGCTTCGTTTCTTTGTTTCCGGAGCGGCGCCGCTCGCCAAAGAGATCGCGGATTTCTTCTGGGCCGCGGGTATTACCATCCTCGAAGGTTACGGGCTGACCGAGACCTCGCCTTTGATCTCCGTGAACAGCCCCGGCGCGATCAAGTTCGGCACGGTCGGCCGAGTCGCTTCCGGCGTCGAGGTCAAAATCGCGGACGACGGCGAGATCTGTGCGCGTGGGCCCAACGTGATGAAGGGTTACTACAAGAAAGACGCCGCCACCCGTGAGGTCATCGACGCCGACGGCTTTTTCCACACCGGCGACATCGGTGAGATCGACAGCGACGGTTTTCTGAAGATCACCGATCGCAAGAAGGACATCATCGTGACCTCGGGCGGCAAGAACATCGCGCCGCAACCCATCGAGGGTCGGCTGAAGACCAACGCGTACATCGCCGAGATCGTCATCGTCGGCAACAAGCGCAAGTTCCCCGCGGCTCTCGTGGTTCCCGACTTCGACAAACTAATGCTCTGGTGTCGCGCGGAGTCGCTCCCGGCAGACACCCGCGACGACATGGCAGCTCACCCCAAGGTGGTGGAGTTCATTCTCGCGCAGATCGAGGATTTGAGCGGCGGGTTCGCCAAGTACGAGCGCATCAAGAAAATCACGATTCTCGCCAAAGAGTTCACGATCGAGAATGGGGAGCTGACCCCGACGATGAAGGTCAAGCGCAGGGTGATCGAGTCGAGATACAAGCACTTGATCGACGAGATGTATCGAGAGTCCTCCGCCACATGAGCGAGCCTGCCACCGCATGAGTGAGTATGACACCGTTATCGGGCTCGAATGCCACGTGCAGCTCCTGACGCGGACAAAGCTTTTTTGCGGCTGCCGCGCGAGCTTCGGAGCGCCGGCGAACACGAACATTTGTCCTGTTTGCATCGGTCTTCCCGGTGCGTTGCCGGTCTTGAATCGCCGCGCCGTCGAGCTCGCGACCCGAGCGGCGCTCGCAATAGGCTGCCGCGTCAACGAGACATCGGTGTTCGCCCGCAAGAACTATTTCTATCCCGACCTTCCCAAGGGTTACCAGATCTCTCAATACGATCGCCCGCTCGCCGAAGGAGGCTCGATTACGCTCGAGCTCGACGGCGAGGACGACCGCCAGCTCAACGGGAAGACCAAGACTATCCGCATCGAGCGCATCCACATGGAGGAAGACGCCGGCAAACTCCTCCACGGAGGCTTCGATGATGCCTCGTCGAAGAGCGGCGTTGATTTCAACCGGAGCGGCGTGCCCCTGATCGAGATCGTGAGCGAACCCGACATGTCGAGCCCCGACGAGGCCACGCGCTACGCCGAATCGCTCAAGGAGATTATCGAGTACACCGAGGCCTCGGACGCTGACATGGAGAAGGGAAATTTCCGTTTCGACGGTAACGTGTCGGTGCGGCCGCGAGGCACGAGCGAGCTCGGCACCAAAGTCGAAATCAAAAACCTCAACTCGTTTCGTTTTCTTGCGCAGGCACTCGCGTTCGAGGTCGACCGCCAGATCGAGCTCATCGAATCGGGTGGCCGTGTAGTTCAAGAGACCCGGCTGTACGATCCCGACGCGGGTAAGACCGCTCCGATGCGCAGTAAAGAAGAAGCGCACGACTATCGCTACTTTCCCGAACCGGACTTGCCGCCGCTGACACTCGACAGGGCGTGGATCGAAAAAGCCCGCGAGAGCCTTCCCGAGCTTCCCGAGGCCAGGCGCGAGCGTCTCGTCTCCGCCTACGGCCTGCCGCGCTACGATGCCGGCGTTCTTACCAGCTCGCGCGAGCTCGCCGATTACTTCGAGACCGCAGCCGAAGGCTCGGGAAATCCCAAGGCGGCGAGCAATTGGGTCATGTCGGAGGTTTTGCGCAAAGTCAAAGAGACCGGCGCCGAGCTCGCATCACTCTCGGTTCCGCCTCGCGCGTTGGGAGAGCTCATCAAGCTCATCGACGAGGGCGCCATCAGCGGCACCGTCGGTAAAGACGTCTTCGAGAAGATGTTCGCGAGCGGCGACGCTCCCGGTGTCATCATCGAGCGCGAAGGATTGACGCAGATTTCCGATTCGGGTGCGATCGAAGACCTCGTCCGTGGCGTCATCGACGAAAACCCCGACCAGGTCGCCGAGTACCGAGCCGGCAAGGACAAAGTCATCGGGTGGATGGTGGGACAAATCATGAAGGCCTCACGTGGTCAGGCCAATCCGAAGCTCGCTCGCGAAACGCTGGTGCAACTTCTCAAAAAACCTTGATCCAAACGTTTCACGTCTACAAACAGTATGGGCGCGACGCCCCCGCGCTTTCCGACGTGACGCTCGAGATCGACAAGGGCGAGTTCGTTTTTCTCACCGGGCCGAGCGGCGCGGGAAAAACGACGTTCTTGAAGCTCATCTTTCGAGAAGAGACCCCGTCACAGGGTCAAATCCTCGTGAACGGAAGAAACGTCTCCGCCATACCGGACGCGAAGATTCCGTTCTTGCGGCGCGACATCGGAGTCGTGTTCCAGGACTTCAAGTTGCTCCGGCGCAAGACGGTCTTCGAGAACGTCGCGTTCGTGTTGCGCGTCATGGGTATCCCCAAGGCGGAGCGCAAACGCCGCGCGTACCAGATCCTCAAGCAAGTCGGGCTTCATCACAAGATCAACAGCTACCCGTTGCAGCTCTCCGGCGGCGAGCAGCAGCGTATCGCGATCGCGCGGGCGCTCATCAATGAGCCGGTGCTCCTGCTCGCGGACGAGCCGACCGGCAACCTCGACCCCGAGCTCGCGTTCGAGATCATGTCGTTGTTTCAGGAGATCAATGCCCGAGGAACGACGGTGCTAGTGGCGACGCACGATAGAGACATGATCACACGGCTCGGGAAGCGAGTGATCAACTTAGAGAAGGGGCGGGTGGCTGACGTGTGATGGCGGCATTCAGGTGATGTCTGTTCTCATTGGTATTGCGGGGGGGACGGGGTCGGGGAAGACCAGTTTTGCTCGGTCGATCGTACGGCGGATCGGGGCGGACAATGCCGTTCTTCTTTCGCAGGATGCTTACTACGTCGATCCGTCGAATTTGCCGTTCGAAGAGCGGACGAAAATCAACTACGACCATCCGGACTCTTACGAGACGAGCCTGCTGCTCGAGCATCTCGATGCACTCAAAGCGGGCCGGTCGATTCCCCGGCTGGCTTACGACTACGTCGAGCACGTACGGGTGGATACGGGAGAGCTCATCGAGTCCGCGCCTCTCATCCTTCTCGAAGGCATCATGGTACTGGCGGACGCGACGCTCCGGGAGCGTTTCGACATGAAGCTTTTCATCGACACCGATGCCGATGTGCGTATCCTCCGGCGGCTCGCGCGTGACCTGAGAGACCGGGGTCGGACGTTGGAATCGGTCACCAAGCAATACCTCGACTCGGTCCGGCCGATGCACCTGCAGTTCACCGAGCCGTCGAAGCGCTACGCCGATCTCATCGTTCCCGAAGGCGCCCACAACGACGTCGCCCTCGATTTGGTCGTCGCGCGCATCCAGGAGCTTTTGAGCACTTGAACTTCTAGAACAAAGAGACCAACGCAAAGACGCGAAGGCGCAAGGACGCAAAGAGAGCATAGGCGCCATTCCCTTTGCGCCTCTGCGCCTTTGCGTTGAAATTGAAAAAGTTTCTTAGACCGCGCTACTGAGGAACTTCCGCACGGAAAGCGCGCTCCCGAGCAGCCCGACGAACATCCCGCCGAAAACGATCGCCGCCCACGCTGACGGGGGGACGAAACGGAGCCAATCCGACGACGGCAAGAGCTCGAAAGAGCGCAGGGCTTCACGGAGCAGATACTGGTGTGCGACGTACAACAATCCGAGCGCAAGAGCACCGCCGAAACCGCCTTGCAGGATTCCTTCCACCAAGAAAGGACCTCGTATGTAGGCGTGGGTGGCGCCGACGAGGCGCATGATGCCGATCTCGTCTTGCCGGCCGTAGACGGTGAGCTTGATGACGTTGAAGATGGTGAACACCGAAGCGACGACGAGGGCGCCTCCGATGGTGAGCCCGATGATGCGAACGAGCTCGATGATTCCGGTGAGCCGTTCGATCCACAGGAGGTCGTAGTCCACTTCGGACACCGCGGCGAGCGTGCCTAGACGGCGGGCGAAGGTGCGCACCCGATCGGAAGCTCGGTAGGCGGCCGCGATCTGCACCTCGTACGAAGCGGGAAGCGGGTTCGATTCGAGCACGTCCGGCAACGTGTCGAGCTCCGGAAAATAGGACTGGAACCGTGCGATCGCTTCATCTTTCGAGACGAAGTCGAACGACTCCGTTTCCGCACTCTGAGATAAGACGCGCTCGACTTCCTCGCGGTCCGATTCGCTCGCGTCTTCTACGAGATACAGGGTGAGCTGCACTCGGCTCGCCCAGCCTTCCATGAGCTCGTTCAGGCTCATGGAAATCGTGAGAAACACACCGACGATGAAGAGCGACACCGCAATCGTGGCAATCGAGACGAGGTTCACGAGTCGATTGCGCCAAAGCTCGACGAACGCCTCTTCGATGCAGTAGCCGAAAGCCCGGAGTAATCGCATGCTCGGGGCTCTATTTTACATCAGCGGAGGGACGAGCTCGCGGAAGATGGAACGATCAGAAATCGTAGGTCTTACCCTGCTCGCAGAGCTCGACACCCGGGAGGTTGAGCTTTTTCAGCTCCGCTTCGATTCGGGGCAGGTGTCCGGGCTTGATGTGGGTGATGAGAACGCGCACCGGTTGCTTCAATTTCTTCAACTCGGTGGCCAGCATGTCCGGCGTCATGTGGCCGCTCGAATGGGCGAGCGCTCCGGCATCGTTCGAGAACGAGACTTCGGTAATGACCGCTTTCAGGTTGGCCTGCGCCGACGCCACTTCCCACACGCGATCGGTGGGACCGGTGTCACTCGTGTACACGATGGCGCTGTCGCCGTCCTCGACGAGAAACCCGACCGTAGGAATGAGATGCTCGACGTCGATAGGCGTGAACGTGAGCTTACCGATGGTGAAGGGCTTCTCGATCTCGATTTCTTGAAACCGCAGCGTCGGCGCATCCTCTGAAGGCAACTTCGCAAAGTCAGGCCACAGCTCGTCGTTGAACATGTGACGCTTCAGGCTGCCCACGACCGCTTTGGTGCCGTAGACGATAACGGGCTCCTCCCTGCGACTGTATATATTGTCGACGAAGAACGGAAGGCCGCAGTTGTGGTCGAGGTGGGTGTGGCTCACGATCACGTGACCGACCTTGAGCTGCTCGTCGAGCGTGAGCGGACCCGCGAGGCCACCGGCATCGAGCGCGATATGGTCGTTCAGGAGATAGCACGACAGGAAGCGATCCTTGACGCTTCCCCCGGAGCAACCCAGGACGCGAAGCTTCATGACGCCGGCTAGACTAGCCTCGGGCTAGCCGCAACGTCACTTCTAGCAATGATGTGCATTCGGCAAGAGTACGTCTGGTTGTGAGCCTTCAGTTCTAGAATTGGGCAACTCTGAATCCTGAATATATCTGGTAAAAGTAAGGGATGTCAACGCTTGGGAGTCTGATGGCCACCCGCCGAGACGCGCCGTGAGCCTCTTCGTCGTGATTCTCGGCGTCATCAGCGCGGTGATTGCCTCAATCTCCCTGATGACACGAGCCAGTGCACCGCGCCGCGAACCGCTTTTGCGCGAAGACGAAACGCCGTCGGTGACGCTTTTCGTCCCCTGTTGCGGCGCGGAAGAAGGTCTAGCCGCAAACTTGAAGGCCCTGAGCTCGCAGGACTACCCCGGCCTCAGGATCTGCTACGTCGTCGAAAACCGCGACGATGGCGCGATCCCCATCATCGAGCGACAAGAGCCACACACACTCGTCGTGGCCGGTGCGGCCGCAGGAAGCGGTCAAAAAGTGCACAACTTGCTCACTGCGCTCGAGGAAGTCGAGCCGACCGACGTGTGGGCGTTCGCCGATTCAGACGGCCGGCCCGATCGTGAATGGCTTCGGCGGCTCGTCGCGGCGCTCACCGAGCCGGACGTCGGTGTCGCCTCGACGTACCGGTTCTATGTGCCCGAGCCCGCGAGCTTCGCGACCTTGCTGCGCTCGGTTTGGAATGCGGCGGTCCTCTCTCTACTCGGCGAGCACGACCGGAACTTTGCGTGGGGCGGCGGCATGGCGATACGTCGCGATGTGTTCAAACGCATCGGGGTGCGAGACGCGTGGCGCGGAGCCCTCTCCGACGACTATGCGCTTACCCATGCAGTGCGACGCGCTGGGCTCGAGGTGAGGTTCGTGCCCGAGTGCCTGGTGCCGTCGTATGGCCGCATCGGCATCGGAGAGCTCCTCAGTTGGGTCACGCGCCAAGTCAAGATCACGCGCGTCTACTGGCCCGCGTGGTTTTGGGCGGCGGCGGCGCATCACGGGCTCTACGCAACGTTTCTCGTCCTAGGCCCTTGGGCGGGTGGGTGGCCAGCGTTTGTCTTGTGGGTGGCCGTGTTATTCATGGGAGCATGGAGCGGTGCTCGACGGGCGCGCCGCATTCCCTGGGCCAGAAACTACGCATGGGCTTACGCGACGATGTTTCCCTTGGCGAGCTTTCTGACCGTCCAGGCGGTGTTGCGAGCTTTGGTGTCACGCCGCATCGAGTGGCGAGGGCGTGTCTACGAGATGCGCTCGCCGAGTGAGACCATAATCGTGCGTTAAGCGCTCACGCCGTGGCGCGCGGCGTCCTCGATCGCGTTCGCGAACAGATCGACTTCCTTGAGCGTCGAGAAGACGTTCGGTGTCACGCGGATGCAGGTGAACTCACCGTCGACGAAACGCGGACGCACGTGGATATAGTATTTCTCCTCGAGAAACGCGGTGAGCTCCCGGGCACCGATGCCGTCGATGCTCATCGCACCGATACCGCACGACTGCTCGGGTGCGTCCGAGTTCCAAATCGTCACTCCGGGGAGTTCGCGCACGCGATCGGTCCAGCGCCGCCTGAGATAGCGCAAGCGCGCGGCCTTGCGCTCGGAGCCGATGCCTTCATGAAACGTCACCGCTTCGGTGATCGCTCCTCGGAGCGCAATCGGATAGGTACCGATCTCTTCGAACTTGCGGATGTCGTCTTGCATCGACGCGGGCGCACTCATGAGAGGCCAGAGCTTTCGGATCTTGTCGCGGCGCACATAGAGAAACCCGGTGCCGACCGGCGCGAGGAGCCACTTGTGAAGACTCGTTCCATAGTAGTCGCAGTCGAGCTCGTCACGGTTGAAGGGAAACTGCGCGAACCCATGAGCGCCGTCGATGACGGTCTCGATGCCGCGAGCGCGCGCCATCCGGCAAATGTCGCCCACGGGAAAGATCTGGCCGGTCGTGTAGGTGACGTGGCAAACCAGAATGACTTTCGTCCGCGGCGTGATCGCCCGCTCGATGCGCTCGACGAGAACGTCGGGGCTCTCCGGCGGCGTCGGGTACGGGACCATCTTCAAGACGATGCCGTTTCTTTCCTCGCGTTGGCGCCACGTCGTCAACATGCGCGGGTAGTCCTGGGTCGTGGTCAGGATTTCGTCTCCGGGCTGCAAATCGAGACCGAACTGAACGATCTCCATCGACTCGCTCGTGTTGCGGGTGATGGCGAGCTCTTCCGGGTCGCAGCCGAACATCTCCGCGAGCCGGCGCCTCACCACCTCGACGCGCGGGCCGAGCATCTCGTCCACATAGAGGGACGGACTCATGTTGGTCACGTCCCAGTACTGCTTCATCGCAGTTTGCACGCTGCGCGGTGAAGGGCTCACGCTGCCGCTATTGAGGTTGATGTGGTTGCGATCGATGGTGAACGCTTGCCGGACTTCGAACCAGAAGTCTTCGTTACGGGCGGCGTCTTCAGCCGAGGTGCCCGCAAGGGACTGCGTCGCCGCTTCCAGGCTTTCGAAAGAATTCACGCGGAGCGCGGCAAGACCGCCTCCGGCGGCGGCCAAGAAAGATCGTCGATGCATCAGAGTCTCCCACTACTTCAAAAGGAGGTAATCCTATCTCGACTGTCCCGAAGAAACCACCGCGTTCAAGCACCAAACAACCCATCATGGCATAGTGGTGACATCATGATGGCGCGAACTCCAATCACGCTTGATCCGGAAACGCAGCGTCGTGCTCGCAAACGCGCTGCCGATCTCGGGATCTCATTCGCGGAGTACGTTCGTACACTCGTCCGCCGCGACCTCGAGCGTCCGAGCCGGAGTGGCGCATCCCCATCCGTGGTTTTCGATCTCGGCCGGTCGAATGCCGCGGACGTCGCGCGCAACCAAGACGTCATGCTGGGTGCCGCGGTGGAAACACAGCCATCGCGAAAGGCTTCTGAGTGAGCCTGGCGGCCGGGGCCTGGCGTTTCAGGGGATGAGGTCGCGGACCGCGATCTCGAGG
>Ga0114949_10003107_pt1 | contig 10493 bp, 27 predicted proteins | sample N074metaG_FD_83505 | JGI IMG/M metagenome (GOLD analysis project Ga0114949, IMG submission 83505) | Deep subsurface microbial communities from Kermadec Trench to uncover new lineages of life (NeLLi) - N074 metaG | ecosystem: Environmental > Aquatic > Marine > Ocean trench > Sediment | place... | reverse complement strand
CTTTCGGCCAGCTGTGGCTCTCCACGGGGTATTTCTTCTATGGCAAAGGCGTACACTCTCCCATAAAGCCCTGGAAGAATGAGAAGCAGCGAAAGCAGCTCCTACAAGATACAGGCCGTGAAGAGAACTAGCTCTGTTCGTCCATCGGTTAGGACACCAGACTTTCAATCTGGGAAGACGGGTTCGATTCCCGTACGGAGCACCAACATTATTCTTTCAGATTCTAGGCAGATGCCGTCCCAACTTTTGCTCCTGTCGTCTAGCGGCTTAGGACACCGCCCTCTCAAGGCGGAGACCGTGGGTTCGAATCCCATCAGGAGCGCCACATAGAAAGGAAGAAAGAGATGATCACCTTCAAAGTCACGCGCATGCAGGAAGATACGCTGGCCCTCTTCGGGAAGCACCCGGAGACCACGGGAGACTTGCTAGTCTTCCTGGAAAAACACTTCGGCAAATTGCCGGAAGGATTTGTCGCCATTGGTGGTCTCCTAACCAACCTTCAGATGAGAGGAGACGACGCTCTCAAGTGGTGGTCCGACAACGTGAGCCGGTACGTCCATGAAGAGGACCCGGAAAGCAAGGCAGAGAAAGTTAGCGACAAATGGTTCTTCCTAACAGAAGGAGAGGACGGCAAGCCCTTGCCAGCCCCCGACGCCACACTGTAGGGTTCTATGAAAACGTACGAGATAAAGTATCACGAGGTGGGGCGAGATTGCTGCGGCAGAAAGCCTAAACCCTCCATGACGATCCGTATTCAAGCCAAAGACCCTGAAGATGCTCGCAAGAGATTGCGACTGAGGTCTCCAGGAGCTAGGTTTGAGACGGTTCGGGAGATTATAGAATGAAGACAGGTCCTTGGAAGACATTGTATGGTAAGTCCTCGACAGGCAAGATCAAGATTTGGAAGATCTGGGTTGAGAGAGGACGAGATGGTATCGCCAACATTATTACGGAGCACGGCTACGAAGAGAGCGAGAAGCTCCAACGTGCCACTGTCAAGATTACGTCCGGTAAGAACGTCGGTCGTAGCAATGAGACCACACCGTACGAGCAGGCTGTCCTAGAAGCCACAGCCAAGTGGGAAAAGAAACGGGACAAGAAGTACACCGTTGACAAGAAGGAGCTGTTCGAGAATCGGGCACCGCTGCCCATGCTGGCCCTTGACTTCAAGAAACGGGGCAAGTCCATGGAGTGGCCTGCATTCACCCAGCCCAAGCTGAATGGTATCCGCTGCTTAGCAACGAAGCTCAGCGAAGACGCCATGGATTACACGTCGCGAGGTGGTAAAACCTTCACGACGCTAGACCATTTGACTCCCCACCTTCTGGAAATGATGGATGTGGGAGAGATCTTTGATGGGGAAATCTTCACGAAGGAGCTGACCTTTCAGCAAATCACCTCCGCCATCAAGAGGCAGCAGGACAATTCCTTGCTGTTAGAGTTCTGGATCTACGATGTAGTCCAGGACGAACCCTTCGCTGATCGATCCGACCACCTCGCAGCGCTCGGACTTTTCGATCCGCTAGTCCTAGTGCCCACCATCTCGGTCAAGGACGTGGACCAGATGAAGAAGATGCACAACCAAATGGTGGAGGCTGGATACGAAGGCACCATCATTCGTAACTACCACGGGGTCTATAAAGCGGATCACCGGTCCGCAGACCTCCAGAAGTACAAAGACTTCATCGACGAGGAATTTGAGATCGTCGGAGGAAAACAGGGTGTCGGTAAGGACGAGGGGGCTGTTACCTTCCTGTGTGAAACAGAGGAGGGGAAGCGCTTCGATTGTCGTCCTCGTGGCACCTACGAACAGCGCCAGAGGTGGTGGAAGGATCTTTCAAACCTCATGGGCAAACAGCTCACAGTGAGGTATCAGGTACGCTCAGATGACAACATTCCGATCTTCCCGGTTGGAATAGCAATCCGAGACTACGAATGAATGCTGCCGGGAAGTTCTACTTAGATCTCATGATGGCCAGAAACTATCCCGAGCAGGAACCGGCCCACAAGGTGGCCCGCAATTGGGACCTGCTTTGGTTGCTGGTACCCATCCTAGGGTTTTTGATCTTTGTCTTAGCGATAGACGATCGTTACAAGAGGGGCAAGGGCCTCTCGGGAGAGAAGTTTTCTGGATAGGTGGCTGAGCGGCTTAAAGCGGCGGGTTGCTAACCCGTTGTACCTCAAGGAACGGGGTACCGTAGGTTCGAATCCTACCCTATCCGCCATTCAGGGGTTGTAGCTCAGTTGGTAGAGCGCCTGCTCGACACGCAGGAAGTCGTAGGTTCGAGTCCTACCAGCCCCACCAAGAGGAAGACATGCCTACCTACGAGTACAGATGTGATGAAGGCCACGTGTTCGAAGTGGCGCAGAAGATCACAGACGATCCCGTCACTGAGTGCCATCACGAGATTGGGTACGCCCACTTTGGGCCCCAGTTCTGCAACGCTCCGTGTCGCAGACAGATAGGCCCAACATCATTTCACCTCAAGGGAGATAACTGGGCCAAAGATGGTTACTCTGGTAGCGGAGGCAAGAAGAAGAAGAAGAAGGAATGAATGGGGGAGATATACGTGACGAGACTACAAGAGATAGAAGAACGATTGAATAAGAATCGCGACAGTGAAGACGACCGCGCGATCTTTCGCGACTTCGTAGAAGATGATATCCGTTACCTATTGGACGAAATACAACGGATAAATCTTCTGCAATATAGTTTCTAGAGCAGAGAAGGACGAAGGGAGGTTTGTACGGTGGCCGAACTAAACACCCAGGAAGAACGCACGCTGGACGCTATCAAGATGGTCATGAAGACTGTCTTTGATCCTGAGATCCCCGTAAACATCTACGATCTAGGTTTGATCTACGGGGTTGACATCAACGAGGAAGGGGTAGTCGACGTAAAGATGACCCTCACGTCTCCGATGTGTCCAGTAGCCGAAGAACTTCCTGCAGAGGTCGAGACTAAAGTGCGAGGAGTCCAAGGTGTCACCAAGGTAAATCTTGAACTCGTCTGGGACCCACCCTGGTCCCCCGACTCAATGTCCGAAGCTGCTAAACTAGATCTCAATTTCTAACATGCGTGCGTGGCGGAACTGGCAGACGCGCTAGCCTTAGAAGCTAGTGTCCGAAAGGGCGTGGAGGTTCGACTCCTCTCGTGCGCACCAACTTAGGAAGATTATGCCTAGACCTTACATCGTTTTGAAGCAGCGCTACCGTCCCAAGCGGTGGCGTGCATGGAGCATAGGTCGCTACCTTACTCGTCTCACCGAGGAGAGGGGGTTAGTCCCGTTGGACGACTCGATTCATGGACCGCAGACCTTTAGAGCCTGGTGTAACAAGGATCTCCACGCCGAGTGTGGGTGGGTGACCTACAAAGGAAACCAGGGAGAAGGCTGGCACCAAGACGGAGACCTCGCTCCGGGATCTCAAATGGATCACGCTGAAGTGTTGTGGTCTAACCGGACTCCTACGGAGTTCCAGTACAAGGGTAAGATTTACCAGCCCAAACCCTTCCAAGTAATTCTGGTCAAGAACCTGTCCTGTATGCACAGAAGACCAGCCAACGCTCCGAAGCGACGCTGGTTCTTCCGACAGAGGGTAGAGGTACCCACACACATAAGAGGTTTACCATGACCAAAGAACAAGTTTTACAGGTCGTCAGTGAATACCGTACTTACCTCGGACAGGCCGGGGATGGGCCGCAGCAGATCGACCACAATCTTGCTCCCACCCGAGGGGAAGCGCTGCGTCACTTGCTTTTCATGTGTGACCACGTCGAGAAGATGGTGGAAGAGGACATCGAGAAAGCCATGCGTTGGTTGGGTTTTATGCAGGGAGTGTTCTGGTCCCAAGGAATCTTCACCTTGAACGATCTGAGGGAGCACAATATTCGTCCAGTCTCCCGAAATAGTTCTTGACAAAAGGGGAAACCTATCGTATGATTGTATCTGACACCCAAAAGGGTGTCGTGGAGAACAACATGGTACTCTGTTTAGTCTCGCATATAGCCAAAGTAAAGCCGTCCCCCTTTAGCTATATTTGGGCCCCAAATTCAGCCCACAACGAGACCTCCATGTAAGTACCACACCGACAGCAACACCCGATACGGTGTACCACTTCAGAAGCGGAGGTCCCCAACAGGACGCTCCGCTTTTTGCGTTCTAGGAGATAGAAATGGACATACGAAGGAACACCTTGACCGCTCTCCGAGCTGCCAAGCAAGAAGATCTGGATCGAGAGTGGCGAGAGAGATATCCCGAAGGACAGTATGCATTGCTCATTCAGGAAGTTCTGGACCCAGGCACAGTGACAGACTATTATCGCAAATATCTGGCTACGGAGAGACGTATTTCTTTGGCTAGGATCACTGAACGGAACACCTCCAGACGCACTCGGGGACTATCGGGCATCCAGAACTACGGAGAAGACTGGAGGCGTGAGCGTCCGCGCTTCAAGCTCCTAAGAATTCCTGCCAACCTCGAAATAGGTTGGAAGGAACGTCGCCGAGGCACATGGGAGAGCTTCGTAAAGCTCTGCCACAAGGAAGAGGTTCCCAAGGAACTCCTACAACACGTAGCAGATCTCTGGGACAAGGAAGTTCCTACACGCCCGTAGCTCAGTGGTCAGAGCGCCTGGCTGATAACCAGGAGGTCGCTAGTTCAATCCTAGCCGGGCGTACCACGAGGAGAAGACAGATGTCTGGACACCACAAGTGGTCGACGATCCACCGCAAATCAGAGTACAAGCTGCTCACCAAGGAGAGCACCAAAAGGGGAGACGAGAGTTACTTCCTTCGTTGTTCCTGTTACGGGCATCTCTTGAACATAACCGTCTTTGCAGAAGACCTGGAGGATGAGCAGGGTGCCCTCTACTTAACTATGTATGGCACTGACTGCCGCTACTCTTGGGTCAGCCGTCTCAGGGAAGCGTGGAGGTTGCTCTGGTCGGGAGTAGGTGGAGGAACTGAGATGGTCCTCTACCCCGCTGAAGCTTCAGAGTTGGGCCGGAAGATCGTGCAACTTTCCGAAAGAATGAAAGGAGAAGCATGAAACCGAGCACAGGTGATGCAGTAATGGCAGGCGCCCAGAAACCTATCGAAACCCAGACAGAAACTTGTATAAGTGGCGGACCCGTAGCCAACTATGTGTACAAGCCCTGGACGGACCGCCCCGGAAAGGAACTTGGCTTCACTGCTGTCGGCCCTGGGTGGGCCCACATCCTGAAGACTCTCGACAGTCTCATGGCCAACGTGATCGAGAATGCTATCAGCAATGCCACCATTGCTCGTCCCGAGTATCGTGTGAAAGGAAACACTGCTGAGGCCACCATCGAGGTAGTCCAGATCAAGGAGAAGTTTGGAGGACTTCGGGTTTACTATCAAACTTCAGGCATAGGGCCCGGGATGGTCGATTTGCTGGATGGAGCTGTTCGAATGGCGGAAGGACTCGCCTGTATCACTTGTGAGAAGTGTAGCTCTCTTGAAGGAACCGAGACTCGCGTCAAGAAGGACTCCAAGTATGGCAGGATCCTCACCCTCTGCTCTAAGCACCACAACGAAAGAGACAACCTCAACTCTAAGCAAGTGTTCGAGATTGGGAACGGAGACGAGGTATAGAGGGGTCATAGCTCAACTGGGAGAGCACCTGGTTTGCAACCAGGAGGTTTGGGGTTCGATCCCCCATGACTCCACAAGGAGAAACCAATGCTTAAGGTGATTGCGAAACTCGGAGACATTCCCGTAGGCGCTACCGTCACCAAGGTCAAGGGATGTTTCGAGTACACCGTGAGAGATAGGCTCACCATCTATCGGCAGGGAGGCGACAAGCAGGAGATGCTTGCCGAGAATGGTTGTGTCTTCCTCCAGGACAGCAGCAGTGGTCGTGCCAATGCCTACGGGATGGACAAAGAAGTCGTCTGGCATACTAGCTTAGAGGAATTGAACGATTTACGCGAGGCAGCAACGGCCCAGTAAAAGGAGTAGTATATGTATAGATTCGTAGTATGTGTAGACGTAGAAGCCAAGAACCTGCCAGACGCTTACGCAGGACTCTTGCAGCGAATGAACGCCAACGATTGGGAAAGCACAGACGAAGCGTACGATCCTGATGGGGAAGAGATCGACGAGGCCGAGCTAGCCAAGGCGAGAGACATAGTGCTGGCGATTCCCCATGTATGACCGTAAAGAAAGGGAACCTATGAGAGGGCTAGATCTGGATGCCCTGGAAGAGGTCTCAGAGAAACTGGGTATTCCCTTCGCCGAGGTACGCGAATGCTTCGAAGCACTAGAAGCAGAGGGCAGCGCCTTCCGAGCCAAGGACGAGGTATCCGGTAAGACCTTGTGGTTTCACTCCTCCGAGTTGGAAAGGGAGGCCAAAGATGTGTAGCAAGAAAGAGTGGAAGGCAGCAGCAGAGCGTCGTCTAGCTGAAAACCTCGCACTTAGGATGTTTGTTGAGCAACTGGATCAGATTCTCAACAGACCTTCCGACGATTTGGCGCAAGCCAAACGACTTATTCGGCGGGCCCGACGTAAGGTCGCCGTGGCCAAGGAGATAGGAAGATGAGTGCAGACAACGGAATATATATCCTTAAAACGAGATGTGTCGGTCTTCAGGCGCCGTTCGCTAACAATGATCCCCAGAAGGTTATCGCCCCTTTCTACGAGTATCGGGTGCTTCACGCCCAGTGCATTGGGAACATCTACTACCGTGTTGAGACCCAGAGCGACCAGGACCAGACCAACTTCGTTCCCGAAATGACCTACGACTACTTCAAGGAGTGCCAGCCTCTCTACGACGAGAGGCAGGCCCTGATCTACGCCCACCGTCTCGCTGACCAGACGAGCATCTTAGAATACGGTGTCGAGATCCTGGATCACGGTGAGCAGGTCTTCCAGACCTTCACCGACAAAGAGATCCAAACCTTCGAACAGCGCTCCGACGAAATCACGGCCACCAACCGTAGGCAGCGAGACGCGGAGATGAAAGCCCAGCGGAGCGCGGCCACTGTGGAGCTGACCGACCTGGATGGGTTTCATCCCACCCAAGTAACGGGGTTCATCGCTGGCCCCAATGGAGAAAGAATCTACGGGCGGCTCAGCCTCACCACAGAGGAGTTCGAGAAAGTGAAGATTGTCCACCTTGAGAACGCCGAGCTGAGCTTCCTTCCCCACGACTGGAATAGGGGGTAGACAATGGATATTTTTCGCTTCATAAGAAACGGGATCCTCTGCGCTAAGGGATTCTTCAACCAGGAAGGCCTGGTCTTCTACGTTCTCCCGGGGAGTTCGGAAGATCTCTGCCAAGCCCTGGACGGCGTTCCCGCCGAGATAAGAGAAGTTTTATCTCTGCCCGGGGAGCCCACAGTAACTTGAATGGTACCGTAGCTCAGTTGGTAGAGCAGTTGGTTGAAGCCCAGCGTGTCCCAGGTTCGATTCCTGGCGGTACCACCACAGAGGAGAGTGATTTGAAACGTTCACACCGAGACGAACATGGTATCGGTTATTTCCCTCACATGTTGAGGGCCCTGACCTTCGGAGTCCGCTGCATCTTTTGGACAGGGGAAGTATTCATTCATGCTTTCATCCCCGACCTGTGCACGCGCACCTCAGAGAAGATGAAGGCAGAGATCAAGAAACTAGACGGGCCGGAGAAGAGATCATGACGAGTCAGGAAATCATTCAACTTCTCAAAGATTTACGCTGGGGCGGTTTCACTGCTCCCGACGGTCAAGTTAGGGAGTGCCGAGGTTGTCCCGCCAGTTACATGCCTGGGCATCAAGCCCTCCCCGAGCACGATCAGAGTTGCAAAATTAGTCGGGCCATCAGAGCCTTGGAACCCCAGATGGGAGACACAGCGCGAGTCCGCATCGGCGATCGAAAGCGAGGGAAGAAGGTTCGCAAGAACCAGAGGGAGAAAGTCAAGAGAGTCAAGGGGGCCAGACGGAGAGGTTAATCATGCTGGGGTCGGCATTCAATGGTGAGATAAGCGGGCTGTAACCCCGTGGCCCGATTGGGCTTTGTAGGTTCGACTCCTACCCGACCCACCACTTATTCAGGCTGAGAGGAAGCTTCCATGAAATCGGAAACCTGTAATTGTCCATCGTACGTCCACCTGGGGTATGGCCGAGCCACTACTCTAGCCCTTTGTGCTACTGTACTTGTGCTAGGGGCTGCGAACATAGTTCAGAGTCTCATCATCGTTGGCTGGCTTTTGTAGCGGGCCATCAAACTCGCATCAAGCAAGGCAGGAGCATTATCATGTTTGATTTCAGCATCCGGGAGATTCTTCCGCACGTATATCGCCTCCACTTTCACTCTAGTTACGATCTGGCGATGCACTTCTTGCGGTTCCAGGAGTACTACGAGTCCCCCAGGTATTACAAGCAGATCTTCTCCTTGGTGGACTACATGGAGTGGTATTCCAAGGAGCACGGGCATGGAAAGTTTACTTACGCTGACGATTGGAGCGGATTCAACGTACCGAGCTGGGCACTCCGCGATGTTCGCTGGGCTGACATTCCAGATCCCAACAAGTACGACCGGCTCATGTTCTCCCTGGTAGATTGGGTAGAACAGGTCGAGCATCCGAAGGAGTATTACTTCATCGGTACCTCCGACGAGGGGCACAGAGAAGGAGAGACAGCGGACGACATTTTGGATCACGAGGTGGCTCACGCCCTCTACACCGTTAACTCTCAGTACCGGAAGAATGTGAACCGACTCTTGGGTGACTGGGACGGCCCCGGGGGCCATAAGGGAGAGGAATTAGACAGTGCCAGGACTGTTCTCAGATCGATGGGGTACCACGAAACCACCGTTGAGGATGAGATCCACGCGTACTGTGCCACTGGGCTCTGTGATGAACTGAAGGGTGTAATCTCCAAGCGGGAGATGAAACCCTTCCAGAAGCTCTTCAAGGAGTACAAAGCGGAATGCAAGAGCGAAATGTAGAAGTAGCAGTCGGTTTTTCCGACCACACGTGGAGAGAAATCTGGGTGAAGGTGCCCCAAGATCCCGACCACATCCTCAAAGATGCCGAGGTCTCCACCAAAGCCCACGACATTGTCATGACTATGGCCAATGAGAATGGGTGGAACGTGGCCTTCATCTACATCATCTACGTGGAGAGCCCGGACGACATGGACGAAATAGTTTAGGGATGGGTGGCTGAGCGGCTTAAAGCACCGTCTTGGAAAGGCGGCGTACCTAAACAGTACCGCAGGTTCGAATCCTGCCCCATCCGCCAAAGGAAAAGCGATGACTTACTTTGTACTGAGAAAGAAGAGCCGTTGGGAGAGCAACATCCATCCTTATCAGGGGTGGTCGTGCGCGATGGCTGGGATAACTCCGGGACAAATATACACCGATGAGAACCTAGCAGAGACGGACGCGCAGAAGCTATCCAAAGTCAATCCCGTTGGGTTTGATGTGGTGCCGGTCAGACTGCAAGAATGCGAACAGACCTCAGGAGGGTGATATGATTACCAGGGAGAAGGTACAAAGCCTGGCGCTCCGAGTTAATGATGCCATCGAAGAAGCGTGCAAAGTCGAGGGCATGGACCTTCCTGACAGCTTCGAGGACAAGTTCTACGAAGAAATGGAAGAACTCTTAGCCAAATTCTACGGGGACCCTGACTACGGCAATTATAACTAGCGACTATGGTGAAACTGGTATACACGACAGTCTGAGAGGCTGTTGCCGCAAGGCATGTAGGTTCGAGTCCTACTAGTCGCACGAGGAGAGACATGGTTAGACGCGGTAAGAACAGGCCTAAGCCGAAGAGCAAGGTAGAGTCTCCTTGCATTGGGTACTGTTACAACATAGATCTTGAAGACAGTGTCTGTCTGGGCTGCTTCCGCACCATCGATGAGATTGGTAAGTGGTGGAACATGACCGACAAGGAGAAACGTAAGGTACTGGAGGGTGCCGCGGAAAGGTCCGCAACTGGTCTTGAAAACCAGGGTAGATGAAAGTCTAGGGGTTCGATTCCTCCACCTTCCGCCAAGGCTTATTAACGAGGAGTATTACCATGAGTAACAGGGTATCCATTCAACCTACCATCTTCGAAGACCACGCCGATGGGAACAAGACCTACGGGGTCCGTATCTACGATGATTATGACACCGTTTATACAAACCTGTGGAACCCAGAAGATCTAGACGCACTTCCCTTGGACATCTTGGCGAAGGTAGTGGAAGGCGCTTGCCAAAAGACAGCAGAGATGCTAGACTTTGTCAGAGAAGGCCAGCACGGCATCTACATCGGAGGAGATTGGCTCACTTGGGAATTCATCAGAGAAGTTCTGATGGAAGAAATGGAGGAGTATTAAAATGAAAAGACGACAACCCGACAACAGAATTCACCCCGGAAACCTCGGCATGATGATCCTGAACGGCCGAAGGTTTGTAATCAACCTCCGCCCAGGCGTACCGTTCAATGCCTGCATTGAGGAAACCCGGGATGGAGCGCTCCAATGTTGGGCCAGCCACAAATGG
>Ga0114949_10003105_pt1 | contig 10495 bp, 8 predicted proteins | sample N074metaG_FD_83505 | JGI IMG/M metagenome (GOLD analysis project Ga0114949, IMG submission 83505) | Deep subsurface microbial communities from Kermadec Trench to uncover new lineages of life (NeLLi) - N074 metaG | ecosystem: Environmental > Aquatic > Marine > Ocean trench > Sediment | place... | reverse complement strand
TTGCCCACGGCCATGAGTGCCACTGGTGTGGGGGCGGGGAGCCGCTGAACCGCAACCCGCCGGCCCTGACGGGCTTCAGGCCGTCCCGGTGTCTCCGTCGACCACACGGAGAGCGTAATTGGGAAGACTGAACGCCGCTGTGTGGGCCGGGGCGTTGTAATAGCGGCAGACGGCGGCCATCTGAGCCGACGGCCGGGGGCGGGGCCGGGAAGGGTCATGAGCTTCGCGGCTGGCGTAGGACCAGCACCAGGTACCGCTCTGATAGGTGGGGAGTTGACCCAGGTAACCCCGCACGTTGGGAAACGCCTGGCGCTGCTGGTCGAAGACGGCACTCACCAGGTCGGGTTCCCAGTGGGGTGAGCCGACCTGGGAGGTGAGGACGCCGTGGGGACGCAGGGCGGTTGCCGCATCCCGGTAGAACTCGGCCAGAAAGAGAGCCGTGGCCGGTCCCCCCGGGTCGGTGCTGTCCACGATGATCAGATCCCAGGCCGATGGCCGCTCCCGGATATAGGCGCAGCCGTCTCCGTAGACCGTTTCCACGCGCGGATCGGCCAGGGCAGGAGCCACCCAGGGGAACCACTCCTGGCAGACCTCGGTGACCCGCCGGTCCAGCTCACACTGCACCACTCGCCGGATGCTGTTGTGGCGCAGGACCTCACGCAGGCAGCCGCAATCACCCCCGCCGATGATCAGCACCGACTCCGCTGCCGCCAGGTTGCAGAGAGGGACATGCACCAGCATCTCGTGGTAGACGTACTCGTCACGCTGGGTGAACATCATGATGTCATCCAGCGTGAGAAAGCGGCCGAAGAAATGGCTGTCGTAGATGCTGATGCGCTGGTAGGGTGATTCTTCATGGTGGAGGCGGGCGCGGACCCGGATGGCCAGGCGCACGATGTCGAGATCTTCCTCGGTGTACCAGCCGTCGTGGTACCGGCCCCGGGTCTGCCCGGCGCTCAGGTAGGCGGTGGGAACGCCTGCGGGGATTCCGGCTTCAGCAGCCATGCGCGTCTTTCCCCCGCCCACGTCAGGCGTCAGAGATGAGCTCGTTGAGAGTGCCCATACGGGTGATCACCTGGATATCAGCAGATACCGGCTGCGCCGCTCCGGCCAGCTCTTCAGGCAAGCCCCGCAGGATTTCCTGGACCCTGCTTTCCCGGGCCCCCAGCTGTTGTTCCAGATGGCGGAACCCCAGGCGCGGGTCCAGACCGCCGCAGGTGTAGATATCCACCGAGACGTAGCTGTATTCGGGCCAGGTGTGGACCGAGAGATGGCTTTCGGAGATGACAACCGTGCCGCTGACACCCTGCGGTGTGAACCGGTGAAAGGTTGCGCCCATCACCGTGGCCCCGATGACCTCGGCTGTTTCCAGCATGACCCGGCGGATTCCCTCCAGATCGTCCAGAAGCGCATCCTGGCAGCGATAAAACTCGACGATGAGGTGACGACCAATGGTCTTCATGGCTCTGTCCCCAGCATGGCTGAAGCGATATTACGCTTTCAGGTTGATGCCCTGGCGGCGCTGCCTGCGCGCCGTCACCACCTTCTCATTATTGACGCAGGAAGACGCGAAAAAATAGACCGTGCGCGCGTTCTTGTCAACGGGATGTACGGAATGGGTGCATTGAGAGGCGGTCCCTCCGGGCCGCGGTATTGCGGTGGTGGAGGATGGTGCTGCTCACCCGGCCGGGGTGGTCGGCGTGCCACCTGCGCCTCGGCCCCTCATTGCGGGGCTGCCGATGTCTTGCTGTGCTCCCCGGGTTTGCTGTATAAGGGGGTATCAGCGCCCGTAGCTCAATGGTCAGAGGTGGTTCGCGCGCGTGGGCGCGTTTGATGCGTTATGGACTCCCGTGGAACGGCCTGGTTCACCGGCACCCACGTCGAACCTGGAGAGCGCCGTCGTGTCAACGTGCTCCGGGCACAGCGTCGCCCATGCGACCGGGATTTGCCCAAGAGCGCCGGTTTGTTAACCCGGAGGAGCGGGTTCGATTCCCGTCGGGCGCACCAGTTTCCCACCGCAGAGTTCCTGGCCGGTGAGCCGTACCCGGGATTTTCGGGCCATGGAATCGCGCTGGCGTGATGCCTGGGAGAAAGCCGGCTGCTTCCGTGCTCCGGACCATCCACGTGGCGAGAAGTACTTCAACTACGACAGCGGCCCGTTCCCCAGCGGCCCGTTGCACATGGGGCACGTGCGCACTTATGTGCTCGGGGACATGACGGCCCGCTATCAGCGTCTCCTGGGGAAATCGGTTCTCTATTGTACGGAATTTGATAGCTTCGGACTGCCCAGCGAGATGGCTGCCATTGCCTCCGGTACCGATCCGGGTAGCTATAACGAGCGCTGCATCGCCCTGATGACGAACCAGCTCCGGTTGCTGGGCATCAGCTACGACTGGGAGCGCGTATCTACCACATCCGATCCGGCATACTACCGCTGGACCCAGTGGCTGTTCCTGAAGCTCCTGGGTCTGGGTCTCGTGGAGAGGCGTCAGGCCGATCTGAACTGGTGTGACACATGCCGGACGACTCTGGCACGCATCCAGTGCGAGGGAGGGCGTTGCTGGCGGTGCCACAAGCCCACCGGTACGCGATCCATGCTGCAGTGGTTCGTCAAGCTCTCCGTCTACTCCCACCATCTCCGCGAGGGCCTCGATGAGCTCGAGGCCTGGAGCACCATGTCAAAAAAGTTGCTCACCTCGTTCATCGGCAAGGGGCTGCCGCCCACGGAATCCGGCCGCTCCCAGGTTCACGACTGGCTGGTCTCGCGCCAGCGCAGCTGGGGCACGCCCATCCCCCTGGTGTACTGCAGCGCCTGCGGTTGGGTGCCGGTGCCGGAGGACGAATTGCCCGTGCGCCTTCCTGACGGACTCGACTGGTCCCAGGGGGCCGGCTCACTGGCCTCATGTGCCGAATTCATCGAGACAATCTGCCCCGTGTGCGGCGCACCGGCTCGCCGCGAGACCGACACCCTCGACTGCTACTTCGACGACATCTGGTGCTTCATGGCCTGCCTGGTCCCCATGGAGCGGTTCTCTTTCACACGCGCCGATCTTGCGTCCTGGATGCCCATGGATCGATTCCACAGTGGCCTGGATACTTTTTTCTATCTGCACCTGCACCGCTTTTTAGGCGCGGTGCTCTGCGAGGAGGGGATCCTGGGCAGTCGCGAGCCGATCCGCAGCTATCTGGGGCACGAGATGGTCGTCCTCAACGGGCGCAAGATGAGCAAGCACCTGGGCAACACCATCTCCCTCAGGGCGATACTGCGGAAGTATGGAGCGGATACCCTGCGCGTCGGCATCCTGTGGGCGGCCAGCCCCCAGCGGCGCATTGCGTGGGATCGGGAGCTTCCCGAGCGGGCCAACGCATTTCTCGACGGCGTGTGGGATCTGTATCGACGCTGCGCGGAACCGGTCGCCGGGCCGGCCGGCATCAACCCGGGTGCGCCGGAGAGGACAGGTGAGCCGGCTGCGGGCACGCAGGCACCCTCGCGCGCAGTGCGCGCGCTCCGTGGGGCAGCCACGGGGGTCGTGGCGCGGGTCGGCCAATACATCGACGATTACAGGCCCAACGCCGCCATCCAGGAGCTTTTCCTGCTGTTTCGCCGCATCGACCGGTTCGTGACGCCTCGCATCGAGAGCCGGCGGCTCAGCGATGTGGATGCCGGCGAACTTCGCGCGGTGCTTATGGATTCCATTGTCGCGCTGTGTCCCTTTGCACCGCACCTGGCCGAGGAGATCTGGTGCCTGCTGGGCCGGGAGCCGTTCGTCTGTATGGCTTCGTGGCCGGTCGGCCACAACCGGTGACAGGCTTGCGGGTGCCACCGGGTGGTACACTTCTCTCATGACCAGGCCCGCCAAGTCCCCAGGCGATGGCTTCCATGATGAATGCGGCGTTTTTGGCATTTTTGATCATGGGGAGGCCGCCAATATGGCTTACCTGGGTCTCCACGCCCTGCAGCACCGAGGCCAGGAGTCGGCGGGAATTGTTGCAGCCAACACCCGAGGCATGACCCAGGAACGGGACATGGGGCTGGTGGCCGATATCTTCACCGAGGATCGGCTCGCGCGGCTCAAAGGCAGGCATGCCATCGGGCATACCCGTTACTCCACCGCCGGCTCCAGCCAACTGATCAACGCCCAGCCGTTTCTCATCGATTGTCATCGCGGCAAGATGGCCGTAGCCCACAACGGCAACCTGCTCAATGCCGCCGCCTTGCGGCTCGAATTGGAGCGGCAGGGGTCCATCTTCTCCACCTCGTCAGATTCCGAGGTCATACTCCACCTGGTTGCCCGCTCGTCGGCACGCACCCTGGAAGGAGCGCTCGTTGACGCTCTCTCCCGGGTGGAAGGTGCCTACTCGCTGGTCTTTCTCATGCGCGATCGCCTCATCGCTGTGCGGGATCCCCATGGCTTCAGGCCCCTGTCTCTGGGCAAGCTGGATGGCGCCATGGTGGTGGCGTCCGAGACCTGTGCTTTCGATCTCATCGGTGCGGGTTTTGTGAGAGATGTGGCGCCCGGTGAATTTCTGATCATCGACTCCTCCGGTCTGCGTTCCGAACAGCCATTCCCGCCGCAGCCCACGCGCCAGTGCATCTTCGAACATGTTTACTTCTCCAGGCCGGATTCCATGGTCTTCGGGCGTTCGGTCAACCAGGTCCGGCGCAAGATGGGGGTCGCCCTTGCGCGGGAACATCCTGTCCCCGCCGATATTGTGGTGCCTGTTCCCGATTCTGGCCTGGTGGCAGCGCTGGGTTTCGCGGGTGAGTCGGGAATCCCGTTCGAGTTCGGGCTGGTTCGCAATCACTATGTGGGCCGTACCTTCATCGAACCCAAGCAGGAGATCCGGCATTTCGGCGTCAAGCTCAAGCTGAACGCCGTGGCTGCGCTTATCAAAGGGAAGAGGGTCATCCTGGTGGATGATTCCATCGTGCGGGGGACGACCAGCCGCAAGATCGTCACCATGGTGCGCGATCTCGGCGCTCGCGAAGTGCATATGCGTATTTCCAGCCCGCCCACCACCGGTCCCTGTTATTACGGCGTGGACACGCCCAGGCGCGATGACCTCATCGCCTCCGCGCACTCGGTGGAGGAGATCCGGGCTTTTATCCGGGCCGACAGCCTGGGGTACCTGTCCCTGGAGGGCCTGCGGAAGGCGGTGGACGACGGAGACACCTTTTGCGCTGCCTGCTTCGATGACAACTATCCCATAGCGGTGAATCAGCGCGCCGGCACCCAGGCCAATCTGTTCGACATCCCGCGCTGAGAAACCTCAGGCCCGGTGCCGGGACTCCAGACGTGCCATGAGGCCGCCTGTCAGGATGATGACGAGAGGCGCAACCTGCAGCAGGAGCCTGTCCAGGGCCACTCCCAGATGCCAGCGGATGTCCGAGCCCGTCACCGTGAAGGCCAGGAGATCGGCAGCCAGTGGGAGAGCGATGAGGAGGGCCAGGAGGTGGGACCCCGTTGGCCTGAGACGCAGGGCGAGAGCTGTGAGCAGGGCTGCCAGGGGCAGGACACCGTAGAACGCCCAGCGGCCCGTGAAAGGTGCCGTGGCCATGGCCGCCAGTGCCTCCGGCAAGTTGTTCCTCACCCCGCTGGCCAGCGCCTGCGGCGCCAGCCGGGCCAGGTAATTCTCATCGCCACTGTAACCCACCGTTCCCACGGTGGGGACGGCGACGTGAAGGGCCACAACTGGAAGGATCAGCAACGTCAGGAGAACAGCTGCCGCGCTGCCGCGCCGCCATCCCGGTCGTGATCCCGGCCGCAGAATTGTCGCGGCAGCCACCAGCAGGGCGGCCACGAGGAAGACCACACCCTCGGGCTTCACGGCGAACGCGAGACCGGCGAACAGGGCCCCCGCGAGCCAGGCCGGAGAGGCCTTTCCCCCGGCGGCGCCGGTGCCGGGAACCAGGCAGAGAGCCAGTGCCGCGGCCAGAGCCGCCAGCGGCAGATCCGCGAACCCTGTATGGATCGGCCCTCCCTGGATGCGAGTGGCCAGGTGCAACGGTGGCAGCGCGGCCAGCAGGGCCGTCAGGAGCGCGGCCGGACCGGAGCCCAGTCGCTGGCGCAGGGCACCGTGCACGGTCAGCACCAGGCCGAGGAAGAAGACGGGGAAGAGTCCCTTGACTGCGCGCTCCTGGGAAAAACCGCCGGCCAGCCGCGCCAGTTGCGCCTCCAGGGCCGGGAGGGCAAGAGGATAGCGGCGGTGCAGGTGGGGGCGATCCAGATCCTGAAACGATGGCCCGTTGATCCCGCCCTCGTGGAGAAGAATTTTCGCCTTGTAGGCCCACTGGAAGCGCTCGTCCCAGTGATGCATGGGTTCGCCCATGGCCCTCATCATGCCGGCGGCAAAGAGAATGGCGATGAGTCCGGCGACCAGGTACGGGACGAGTCGAGAGGCCCCGGTCTGGCCCCTGGAGGGACGGCTCTCGCCACGCCTGAACCAGCGGCGGGCCGGCCACAGGGCCGCCAGACCTCCCAGGGTCATGGACAGGGTCAACCACCAGGAGGCGGTGGCGCCGGCGAAAGCGGCCATGAATCCCACCATTCCCATTCCGCCGAGGCCGGACAGGAGAGCGAGTCCGGTGCGCCCTGTCCCGTGGACCGTGAGGAGAAGCCCGGGGGCGATGAGGAGCAGGAGCCACCCGCCCCAACCGAGTGCGGCGGCCGTGGTCAGGAGGAGAGCCATCACGCCGCGGCCAGATGGCCTTTCCGGGGGCAGGACGGGCGAATGGTTCACATCCTCAGGCACGGGTTTCAACTCAGGCCAGGTCAGAAGGTGTCCATCCCGGAGCAGGAAGCCGGCCTCAGGAAGGGGCGGGCCGCCGGCGCGGTCCCGCAGGGCACGTGAGGAGATCACATGCACGGCCCGGGGATAGAGGTAGTACGCCGTCAGCCAGTCGGGGTCGGCCAGTTCATCGGCGACCATCAGAATCGATGCACTCTCGGGAGTTGCCGCCAGGACTCCGGGGAGCCATGGAGAAGTGGGGCCGGCCACCTGTCGCAGTTGCTGCTGCGGCGCAGCGGCAAGGCGGGCGAAGGCCCAGCGGCCGTAAGCCTGCAGGTCATGAACGAGAGCACCTGCAGCCAGGATCGTGATCACCAGCAGCAGCATGCGCCGTGCATGGAGGGCAAGCTGTTGGCGCTGGAACAGTGTCATGGCTGTTGACCTGCCCGGTGCAGGCCTGCCACGGCGGGGGCGTACCCGGGCTGGAGGCGCAGGGCCTGTCCATAGGCGGTCGCCGCGTCACCTCGGAGTCCCTGCGCGAGAAGGACATCGCCCAGAGCGGTGGCGCTGTCCAGGCGATCAGGATCGATGTTCAAGGCGCGACGGAACATGGTTGCCGCCCTGTCCATCTCGCCCACCCGGCGGTAAAGAACGCCCAGGACATGGTGGGGGCGGGAACGTCCCGGCTCCAGGCTGATGACGGTGGTGAAGGCGGCAATGGCGCGGCGGTCCTCACCCAGTCGAGCCAGGGCCTTGCCCATCTCAGCGTAGGGCTGGGGGCGGGCCGGGGCCTCCCTGGTCGCCTGCTCGAACTGGGCCAGCGCCTGTCTGAGCATGGGCTCTGCGTCCTGGCTTTCGTCGGCATAGCGGGCGAACGCCAATCCCAGGTTGTAATGGCCCTCCACCGCCGATTCAGCCCGGCGGGGGAGGCCCGCCACCGCTGCCAGGCGATAGGCCCAGCTCTCGGGGTGGGCGTGCACGGGCAGGTGGACGCCTGCCGTGAAGGTCATCAGGATCAGCAGCCGGAGCAGGAGGGCGCGCCGCAGGCCGGGCCGGCGGAGGTGGCGCGCCAGGTCCGCCAGAGCGTACCCCGCAAGGGGGTAAAGGGCCGGCATCATGGCCAGGCGATAGCGGGAGAAGACGAAGAAGAGAACGACGCTGCCTGCATAGACCGCCACGAACAGCAGCAGCCCTCGTGGCCAGCCGCTGCGTCCCGACAGAAGGATGGCGCCCAGGAGCGCCAGGGGTACCACCAGTCCGTAGCCGGGTAAGGGCAGGCGCAGCACCGGGGCGTCGCTCCTGTACATGCCGTAGTCCAGGTTGTCGGGAACTTCAAACGCGTTCCAGTAGGTTGTGAACTTCTTCCAGGTCAGGCTCAACCAGTCGCCCGGATGAGTCTGCATCCAGGTCCATGACTGCGTGTACCAGTAGCGTGAGATCTCTGTGGGGCGCATGGAGCGACCGGTGCGTCTCCGGGCCTCGGCGGTGAATCCTTTTTCTTCGAACTTGGGGTTGGCGCCCACGAACGGCAGGGTGGCATAACGGCCGGTGGTGTTGACAGGGTTGTTGCCCAGGTAGAAGTTCTGCCCGCCCTGAGTGGTTGTCATGACCCACTCGCCGCCGACCACCCGGTTGCGCAGGGCGGTGGGAAACAGGATCAGACTTGCCCCCAGGGCCAAGGCGAGGGCGTCGGCAAGGTTCAGCCTGCGCGCAATAGAGAGGTGGCGTCCCGGTGGTGGCGATTCGCTTTTCATGAAGGGGATCGCAAGGCGCCAGATGATGAGCACCGGCAGGACCAGCAGAAGGTTGCCGCGGACCAGGCAGCCCAGTCCCAGTGCGATGCCGGTGCACAGCCACCCGAGACGGCGCCTGCCGGGGACGGTGAGAGCGCAGGCCATGCACCAGAGGGCCAGAGCCACCAGCGCCGCACCCAGCCAGGTCTTGAGGATCAGGCCCTCGAAGTAGATGGCGGGCAGGTACGCGGCTGCCAGCAGGCCGGCGGCGGGAGCGGCGGCCCTGCCCAGTCCCCGTCGAGTGGCGTCGTAGACCAGGAGGGGGACCAGGGCACCGAGAGCGAGTTGCACGAGGGTGACCGTGACCCTGTGATCGCCCACGAGGGTGTAGAGGAGACCCAGGAAGTAGGGATAGAGCGGGTCCTGGTAGAAGACTCTCTGGCCCAGCCAATCGCCGGCGGCGATGCGCAGGGCCCACTCATGGTAGGCGAGCGGGTCGAGCCCCAGGTAGAGGAAGAGAGGGGATCTGCGGATGGTGGAAAGGTGGACCAGACGCAGACCGAGACCGCCGAGAAAGAGCCCCAGAAGCCAGCGTCGATCCTGCCTGGTCATGCCGGTCGCCCCTTCCTGCAGCAAGGCGCCGCCAGGGGGCACGGCCGACCGGGAAGAGGCGGAAGCACGGTCCTCTGGGGCCTTTGCCCGCTTCGCCACGCCGGCAGTCTAGCACCAGAGGGAAGGTTGTCTGATAAGGTTGCCCGGTGCCACGAGGAAGATCACGGCTCAGGCGCATACTCTTCGCCGCTACCGCGGTCCTTCTCGGTCTGGTGGCCGTGGAGGGTGGCTTGCGCCTTGCCGGATATGGACCCCTGCCGACCCGTCCGGCCACCGGCAACAGCGAGATCCTCTACCAGTACACCAAGTTCCGTCCTTCAACCACCTTGACCTGGGAACTCACACCGGGCTGGAGCGGCAGGGAGGGCGGCGCCCTGGTGATCATCAATGAAGATGGACTGCGGGAGAGGGATCTGCCATGGGAGAAACCGGCCGGCACGAGGCGCATCCTCTGCCTCGGTGATTCCGTCACCTTCGGCCACTGGGTCACGGCGGAACAGGCCTTCCCGCGGCAACTGGAGCACGCCCTCTCCGGTCGGGTCGGCGGCAGGCTGGAGGTCATCAACGCCGGTGTGCCCGGCTATTCTCCCTTTCAGGAACTCCTCTGGCTGGAGGAGAAAGGCTGGAGTTACCAGCCCGATCTCATCATTGTCGGCTTCGTTCTCAACGATGTGGTGGAACGCTACCTGACCATGGCCGCTTATGGCGGTGCCCAGACCATCCTGGGTGTTGACACCACGGTGACCATGAATCCCCTGGCGCGCTTGCTGCGACGCACGGCGTTCCACCGCCTGGTGGCGGGACTCATGCAGGGGCAGGCTCGTCGCCGGGAGGTTTACTCGGTGAGGCAACTCTTTGTTGAGCCGTTGTCGCCGGAGATCGCTGCGGCATGGGATCGGACCGAAGATGAGCTGGCTGAAATTGTTGCCTCGGCCCGTCGCCATGACGTTCCGGTCTGGCTGGCCATCTTCCCCTTCCGCTTCCAGGTCGCTGAAGATCTTCCGCCGCACCCCCAGAAGCGCCTGGCGCGCTGGGCGGCCGGCCAGGGGATCCCCGTGGTCGACCTGCTGTCGGCATCCATCAGGCTGGGAGCGCGGGCCGCCTTTCTGGACCACGATCACCCCACACCGGCCGGGCATGAGGCTGCGGCCCGTACCCTGGCGGAAGCTCTTCTCGCGGAGCGTCCGCCGGCTCTGTTCACCCCATTGCCACAGGAGGCGAGCCGTGTCCCTTGAAACCTGGCAGGATTTTGATGACCACTGGATTCATCATGGCGACCTGGGCTTCAGTCTGGATGTGAGCCGGATAGCTGGCCTGCCGGAGACCATCACCGCCATGGGGCCTGCCATGAACCTGGCGCTGGCTGCCATGGCGGATCTGGAAGCGGGCGCCTGTGCCAACCCCGATGAAGAGCGGCAGGT
>Ga0114949_10003102_pt1 | contig 10496 bp, 9 predicted proteins | sample N074metaG_FD_83505 | JGI IMG/M metagenome (GOLD analysis project Ga0114949, IMG submission 83505) | Deep subsurface microbial communities from Kermadec Trench to uncover new lineages of life (NeLLi) - N074 metaG | ecosystem: Environmental > Aquatic > Marine > Ocean trench > Sediment | place... | reverse complement strand
CGCGAACGGAAGAGCCCCGAGGAAATCGAGAACATCCGATCTGCGGCAACGTTGGCGGGCCAGGCGCTGGAGACCGTTTTGGACACCATTCGCGTGGGCGACCGTGAGCAGGATATCGCCGCCCGCCTGGAGTACGAGCTACGGACCCTGGGAAGCGAGTGGCACCCGTTTCCCACCATCGTCGCCTCGGGGCCCCGGAGCGCTCTCCCGCACGCCTGCACCAGTACGCGCGAGGTCGATGCGGGTGATTTCCTCCTGCTTGACTTCGGGGCCCAGGTCCAAGGATACTGTGCCGACATCACGCGGACTGTGGTGGTCGGCGCTCGGGCCGACGAGCGCCAGCGGACCCTCTACGACCTCGTGCGCGAGGCGCAACAGGCGGCGATTCAGCATGTCCGGCCGGGAATGAAGGGGCGGGAAGCCGACCACACTGCCCGCACCATCATCGAACAACGTGGCTTTGGCGATGCGTTCGGCCATTCGCTCGGTCACGGACTCGGGCTCGAGGTCCATGAGGCCCCGCGCCTGAGTCGTAAGAACGAATCCGAACTCCCGGCTGGCGCGGTGGTGACGATTGAACCAGGCGTGTACGTTCCTGGCTGGGGCGGCGTCCGAATCGAGGACGATGTGTGGCTCAGGGACTCGGGAGCGGAACTGCTCTCGGATGGAAAAACCGAATTGATGGAGCTTGTATAGCCATATGGCGACAACGGCGGACTTTCGAAACAGCATGGTGCTCGACATTGACGGGCAGCTGTTTCAGATCACCTATTTCCAGCACGTCAAACCCGGCAAGGGGGGGGCGTTCGTTCGCAGCAAGCTGAAAAACGTGAAGACCGGTGCCGTCATCGACAAGACGTGGACAGCGGGCGAACGAGTGAAAGATGTTCGGCTCGAACGGCGACCCATGCAGTATTCCTACCATGACGGGCATTTGCACCATTTCATGGACCAGGAAACGTTCGACGACATCCCCATTGACGCCGATGTCATCGGCGAGGATCAATTGAAGTACCTCAAGGAGGGGATGGAGTGTTCGGGGTTGATGCATGAGGGCAAGATGATCATGATCGACCTTCCCAATTTCGTCGAACTCGAAATCGTGGAAACGGACCCCGGCCTGCGTGGTGACACGGCCCAAGGGGGGACCAAGCCGGCTAAACTGGAAACGGGGGCCGTAATTCAGGTCCCACTCTTCGTGGAGCAGGGCCAACGCGTCCGCGTGGATCGCCGCGAAGACAAGTATCTCGAGCGCGTATGATAAACCTCAAGTTCGTGGAGCAACTTCTCGACCTGCTGAATTCAACCAACGCTGGGTCGATCGAGGTTCGCAAGAACCTCTTCAGCACCTCGATCAAGGTTTCGAAAGGCACGGCGCTCGAGAATTCCGGGCCCGTTACGTATCAAGTCACTGCCGGGAGCGCCCCGTCGACTATCGACGATCGACCGTCGACCGACGCCGGTCACAACACGGCCGCACAACCGCCGGAATCGGCCGCCGGACCACCAGCTGATACCAAGCTTCACGACATCAAGAGCCCGATGGTCGGGACCTTCTACGCTCAGCCCGAACCGGGGGCCGAGCCCTACGTGCAACCAGGGGCACGGATAGCTCCCGGCCAGGCACTCTGTCTTATTGAGGCCATGAAAATCATGAATACGATCGATGCTGAAGTGTCGGGCGTGATCAAGGAGATCTGCGTGGAAGACGCGCAGCCTGTGGAATTCGGACAAGTGCTCTTCAAGGTGGACACCAATGGCTGATGTACCGTTCAACTTCAAAGCGGCCATCACGGAGATGGTCCAGCGTTCGGGTTCTGACCTGCATCTCAAGGTCGGCCGCACGCCGACGATTCGGGTGGCGGGTGCGCTGGAGCAACTCCATCAAGCTGCGTTGAAGCCGGAGGATCTCAAGGCTTTGGCCGAACAGATCATGACGCCCAAGCAGGTCAGGGAGTTTGCCGAACACAAAGAGTCGGATTTCGCGATCGGGGTTCCGGGCGTTGGGCGGTTCCGGACGAATGTGTTTCAACAGCGCGGAACGTTGGCGTTCGTGTTTCGGTCCATTCCCTACGAGGTCAAGACCATTAGGGAGCTGAACCTCCCGTCGGTCCTGGAAGATATTTGCCTCAAACCTCGCGGGCTGGTCTTGGTGACCGGGGTGACGGGGTCCGGAAAATCGACGGCGTTGGCCTCGATGCTCGATCACATAAACCGCAGTCGGAAGTGCAACGTCATTACCATCGAAGACCCCATAGAGTTTTTGCACCGAGATGGAGAAGCCAACATCTCGCAACGTGAGGTGGGGACCGACACGCTGTCGTTCGAATCCGCGCTGCGGCACGTGTTGCGGCAGGATCCGGACGTCATTCTGATCGGCGAGATTCGTGACCGCGTGACTTTGGACACCGCAATGAAGGCGGCTGACACGGGTCACCTCGTATTCTCGACACTCCATACGACGGATGCGACCCAGACTATCAATCGAGTGATCTCCTTCTTTCCGCCCCATGAACACAACGCCGTACGGTCGTTGTTGTCGACCGCGCTCGAAGCGGTGGTCTGCTTGCGTTTGGTGCCGACGGCCAACGGCATGGGCCGGGTTCCGGCGTGCGAGGTGTTGATCAACACGGCGGCAGTCAAAGAGAACATTCGCGATCCCGAACTGGCCTTGAATATTCCCGATCTGATCAAAGAAGGCGCCGTGCAGTACGGGATGCAGTCGTTCGATCAATCGCTCATGCAGTGGTATCGCGCCGAAAAAATCACCTTTGACATGGCGATGTTCTATTCTTCCAATCCGAGCGAATTCAAACTCCAGGTGAGCGGCATCTCGGGGACGTCTGACCGCACGTTCGCCGAAGAATCGATGGGAGCACCGCCGGGCGACGACGACGACATGCCGTTGGAGGGCATGACGCGGTAGGCCCGTGTTCAAAAAGGTGTTGATTGCCAACCGCGGGGAAATCGCCCTGCGGGTCATTCGGGCGTGCCGTGAGCTGAATGTCGAGACCGTCGCGGTCTATTCGGAAGCGGATGCCGAGTCCCTGCATGTGCGATTCGCGGACGACGATGTCTGTATCGGACCTCCTCCCAGTCGCCTCTCCTATCTGAAGATTCCCAACATAATCGCGGCTGCCGAAATCACCGGAGCGGACGCGATTCACCCGGGATACGGGTTCTTGGCCGAGAACCCCGAGTTTGCGGAAACGTGTGAGGCGTCGGAGATCACGTTCATTGGGCCGACGGCAAAACAGATCCGCCTCATGGGGGACAAAGCGGCGGCGCGTGAGCTGGCGCAGAAAGTCGGTATCCCTGTGGTGCCCGGTTCGCCGGGGGCGGTCGAAGACCCGAAGGACGCACTCGCGATTGCCCGAGAGATTGGTTTTCCGGTAATCATCAAGGCGGCGGCCGGCGGGGGTGGCAAACGAATGCGTGTCGCACCGGATGCGGAGAGTTTCGGGCGCTCGTTTCAACTGGCGGCGAACGAAGCACTCGCGGCGTTCGGGTCGGGCACCGTGTACGTCGAGAGATACCTCGACCGGCCCCGTCACGTAGAATTCCAAATCATGGGGGATACCCATGGCAACGTGATGCACCTGTGCGAACGCGACTGCTCGGTGCAGCGTCGTCATCAGAAGCTCATTGAAGAAGCGCCGAGCCCGGCCGTCGATCAGGAACTGCGGGAACGGATGGGTGACGCGGCGGTCAAGGCTGCGAAGGAGATCGACTATGTCGGCGCCGGCACGATCGAGTTCTTACTCGATGACGACGGCAGCTTCTACTTCATGGAGATGAACACGAGGATTCAGGTGGAACACCCGGTTACCGAGATGGTGACGAACTACGATCTCGTGAAAGATCAGATTCGTGCCGCCGCGGGCGAAGAGGTGACGTTCCACCTGGTCGGCAACCGCGTGCGCGGTCACGCGATCGAGTGCCGGGTGAACGCCGAAGACCCGTATCGGAACTTTCAACCCTCGCCGGGAACGATCACGGCCTTTCACCCGCCCGGTGGTCCCGGCATTCGGGTCGATACGCACATCTATGACGGGTACACGGTACCCCCGTTCTATGACTCATTGTTGGCCAAGGTCATCGCGCACGGCACGACCCGTGCAGAAGCGTTGACGCGCATGTATCACGCATTGGATTCCTTCATTGTCGAAGGCGTGACGACGACGATTCCGTTCTTGAAACGCGTCATTCAGCACCCCGACTTTCAGGCGGGGAATGTCGATACGAAATTCCTCGAACGGGAGACTGGGCTCTTCGAGCCTGAATGAAAATCTCCGTCTACTTCACGCCACTCGGTGTCACGCAGCATGACGTCAGCGAAAAGCCCGTGGTCGTCATCGATGTGCTGCGTACCACGACGACGGTCGTCGCAGCCATGGCCAATGGGGCCAAGGCGGTGTTGCCGTCAGCGAGCCAAGACGAAGCTTTGCGACATGTCGCCAACCTCGAACGAGATGCCGTCGTACTGGCCGGCGAGCGCAAGCTCGAACGCATAGAGGGGTTCCAACTCGGCAACTCCCCTTTGGAAATGACCGAAGACGTGGTGCGCGGCAAGACGGTTGTCATGTCGACCACCAACGGCACCCCGGCCATTACCGCGGCCGAATCGGGTGCTCCAGTCATGATTGCCGCCGTCACCAATTTTTCGGCGGCAGTGGCCAAGGCGCAAGAGGCCTTCGAGAAAAGCCAGGAAATCGTTATTCTATGTAGCGGGAGAGACAAGATGTTCGCCCTGGAGGACGCGTATGCCGCAGGGCGGTTCGTGCGAGCGCTCGTGCCCGGGAGCATGCGCCGGACCACGGATTTCAACGATGCCGCGATCGCAGCGTACGAGCTGGTGCGGCGCTACGGCGAGAAGTGGAAGCGGGCGATTGCCGCCAGTGCGGCGGCGAAGGAGTTGCGGAAGCGAGGGTTCAAGGCCGACCTTACCGCGGCTACCGAAGTGGATATTCATGATATTGTTCCGGTGTATTCAGGGAAACTCATAACCCTCCCAGACTGAGGACTCCGCCCATGGAGCTCGAGCCGCGTCATAGACAGGAACTGCTCGCGATTGCCTTCCTGTTGGCCGGTATCTTCCTCGCCCTCACGCTCCTTCCGCTCAACGTTACCGGACCCCTAGGTCGGGGGGCCGGGCGGTTCCTGTGGACCTATCTGGGTATCGGAGCGGCCCTCCTCCCATTGGCCGGCTTTGCCTTGGCCCTGGCGGGGTTCGGGCGTATTCCGTCGTTCGATTTTCAGCGCGTCGGCGTGCTCGTCGGCGGTCTCATGGTGCTGCTCCCGTTCGCGATCGCCATCGGGACCGGCATACGCACCATGGCTGACTTTCCAGCCAACCATGCGGATTGGCCGGTGGCGCAGAAACTCGTGGGGGTCGTGCCGGCGTTTCTGGTGTGGGGAGTGTCCAGTGCGATCGGTACCGCGGGCGCGGTCCTGGTGGGCCTGCTCGGCGTGTCCGTCCTCACGATTTACACGGTGGGCTGGCATCCCTTTAGACGCTTGAAGGCGTCCGACGGGAAGACGGGAAGACGGGAAGGCGGGATGGAGGACGCTGAAGGGCCGTCGCTTATCGCTAAGGTCGTTTCTGTTGTCAGGGGGGACAGAGGGGACAGAGGGGACAGAGGGGACGGAGGGACAGGGGGACAGTGGGATGGGGACGCAGAGTGGGCCAACGAACCACGTCCCACCATCCCGCCATCCCGCCAGTCCGCGGGTAAGAGGGGAAAAGGGGAAAGGGGAAAGGGGAAAGGCAAGAACGCCGCCACCGTTGAGGAGCTGCCCCCCAACGACCTCATGGTGTTGCCGGGACGTGTTGTCGATGCTGGTGAGGCGGAGTTGGAGCAACTGGGCAAGGTTTTGATCGACACGTTGGGGACGTTCGGCGTGGAAGGGAAAATCGTGGGGCGCACCACGGGTCCGGTGGTCACCCAGTACGAAGTCGCGCCGGGCTCAGGGGTCAAGGTGGGGCGCATCGCGGCCCTCTCCGACGACCTCGCCCTTGCCATGCGCGCTCCGTCCATTCGCATCGTGGCACCGATCCCCGGCAAGGCGGCGGTCGGGGTCGAGATCCCGAATCCTCGGGCGCGGATGGTCACCCTGCGAGAGTTGTTGGAAAGCCCTGAATGGGAGCGAAACCGGGGGGCGCTTCCCATCGCATTGGGTCGGAACCTCGAGGGAAAACCCGTGATTGCCGACCTTGCCAAGATGCCGCATCTGTTGATCGCCGGTGCCACGGGCTCGGGAAAATCGGTGTGCATCAACACGCTGATCACCTCCCTGGTTTATCGGTACACGCCGCGGGAGCTTCGTATGTTGATGATCGATCCGAAGATGGTCGAATTGGCCATGTACAACACGTTGCCCCATCTCCGCCACCCAGTGGTCACGGATAACCATCAAGCGGCGAAAACGCTGAAGTGGGCGATGATGGAAATGGAGCGACGCTACGCACTGTTCCATGCCAACGGTGCGCGCAATGTCTCTGACTTCAACCGGAACCTGGCTGAAGGGAAGAAATTCACCTTCCCCGTAGAAAAGCGGCGCAAACTCGACGGCACCGAGCAGGATGAGCTGCCGTTGCCGTATGATGAGGGTCCGCTGCCGTACATCGTGGTCTTCGTCGACGAGTTGGCGGATTTGATGATGACCGTGCAGAGCGAGGTCGAGAAGCCGCTCGCGATTCTCGCCCAAAAAGCGCGCGCCACGGGGATTCATCTCATTCTCGCGACGCAGCGTCCGAGTGTGAACGTCATCACTGGGCTCATCAAGGCCAACTTCCCGTGCCGGATCGCGTTCCGGGTGGCATCGAAGGTCGACAGCAGAACCATTCTCGATCAGAACGGCGCCGAAGCGTTGCTGGGCAACGGAGACATGTTGTTCCTGCCTCCGGGAAAGAGTGAACCGACGCGGGTTCAGGGTGCCTTCATTTCTACCGAAGAGACCGAGTCCATCACCGAGTGGTATCGCGAGCGGGTGGCGGAGACGATCGGGTTGGGTGTGGAGACGGACATTCTCGAGTCGGTACGGGCCGCCGAGGCCGAAGAGGAGGACGAAGGGCGAAGGGTGGAGGACGCAGGAGGGGCCGATCGCGATCCGCTATTTCGGGAAGCTGCGGAGGTTTGTGTCTCCAACCAGCAGGGGTCGACGTCGTTGCTGCAGCGCAAGCTGAGGATTGGTTACGGGCGAGCGGCGCGCATCATCGATCAACTTTATGAGGCGGGGATTCTCGGGCCGAGTGAGGGGTCTAAGGCGCGCGAGGTGTTGATTGGGCCTGGCCAAGTCGACGAATACACGTTCTGACAGGGTCCCACTGCCCAACGCCTCGTATTACTATCGGCTATCGGCTATCGGCCTCCCTGCAAGATTCTGGTACTCCCCCGCAACAATTCGGTTACCAGGTTCTTGGTCGCCCGTCCTACTTTACCATCGTGCCGATCAAATCCGATCCTTCCACGTGGACCGACATCCGCCACCGGCGTGGCCTGCAGGGCGAAGAACTCGCCAAAGAATATCTCGAGGCGCGAGGTTGGCAGGTCTTGGAGCATCGGTTCCGGATGGGCCGACTCGAAATCGATATCATAGCGAAGCGGAATGCCATGGTGGTGTTCGTCGAGGTAAAGACCCGGTTCTCGAAGAAATTTGGGAGCCCCCTCGAGGCCGTCACCTGGGCCAAGCAGCGGGAAATCGTGCGAGTCGCGTCAGCCTGGATCGATCGGCACCCGCTGCCGGGGGTGACCTACCGATTTGATGTGATCGGGGTGATGTTTGAGAAGGGTCGCCCGCATATCGAGCACGTCCAAGATGCCTTTTGGGCGGGCTAGCGAGACGGCAGGTTTCGGGATATATTCGGGTGCCCGGAAGTCGTGAGTGGTGGCCGGTGGGCGGTGGCTGTGGGTTGTAAGCGAGCCCTAATCGCACGATTCCAGCCTCTTTTAAGCCGTTTCCACCGGTTGCCGCTCGCCACTCCTCCGGCAGGCAAGCTCACCACAATCCGCTAGAGGGGACCGTAATGGCTGTTCAGAAAACTGTCGAAGCCGCACCGCCGCTCACCAACGAAAAGAAAAAGGCGCTCAACCTCGCCATAGCCCAAATCGAAAAGACGATCGGGAAGGGCTCCATCATGCGGATGGGGCAGGATCTGGCGCGGGGCAAGGTGGATTCCATTTCGACCGGGGCCATCAACCTCGACGCCGCCATCGGGATCGGCGGCATTCCACGAGGTCGGGTCACCGAGATCTACGGACCCGAATCCAGCGGCAAGACCACGCTGGCGCTACACATCGCGGCGAATGCCCAGAAGAACGGCGGGGTCGCGGCGTTTATCGACGCTGAGCACGCTCTGGACGTTGAATACTGCCGGAAAATCGGTGTCGACATCGAGAATCTCCTGGTCTCGCAGCCGGACACCGGGGAAGAGGCGCTCGAGATCGCGGAAATTCTCGTTCGGTCGGGGGCCATCGATGTGATTGTGGTGGACTCCGTTGCGGCGCTCGTCCCCAAGGCGGAAATCGAGGGTGACATGGGCGATTCCCATATGGGGCTTCAGGCGCGGCTCATGTCGCAGGCGCTTCGGAAGCTCACTGGGGCGATCAGCCGGTCTCACACGTCCGTGGTCTTCATCAATCAACTTCGCGAAAAAATCGGCGTGATGTTTGGGAATCCGGAGACCACGACCGGCGGCCGGGCGCTCAAGTTCTACGCGTCTGTCCGTCTCGACATCCGGCGGATCGGTCCGGTAAAGGAACGCGATGAGATTACGGGCTCCAAGGTTCGCGTGAAGGTGGTGAAGAACAAGGTGGCCCCGCCGTTCAGGCAGGCCGAGTTCGACATCATGTTCAGCGAGGGAATCAGCCACGTGTCGCTGCTGGTCGACATCGGCGCGGAATCGGGCATTATCGACAAGAGCGGCGCGTGGTACTCGTACGGGAAAGAGCGCATCGGCCAGGGGCGTGAGAATGCCAAGCTGTATCTGAAGGACCACCCGGATGTGCAGGCCGAGATCGAGGAGAAGGTCAAGGTCGTGTTGGGGATCACGGACGTGGAGCCCGAAGAGGAAGGCGAAGTGGTTGCGGAGGTTGAAGCCGAGAAGGTGGAGGGGGCCGGAAAGGCAGAGTGATTGAGAGGCTGCGGAGAGGTTGGCACTCCGGCCTATGGTAACGCTTGTCGCGACCGCGAAAGTGATAAGATGCATTGGGCATCCCCCTTCGCGAACTGCGATTCGCTAGGATTGGGGCGTGCGCTTACGGTAGCGACTCAACTTTCGCTCCGGGGGACGCCCAACGCCTCCAATTACGTCCCAAGGTCTGTCGACCGTCGACGGTTGTCCGTCTCCGCCCTTCGCCCTTCGTCCTTCGCCCTCCCGTGAGAATCACTACCCTCAAACCCGACAAACGCCACGCTCACCTCATGGTAGTCGAGGTTGACGGGGCGCGTTTCGCTGCCATTCCTGTCGAGCTCGTCCGCGAACTCGAGTTGGCGGAAGGCGTGGAGCTCGACGACGAACGTCGGGACCGCCTGGAGTTCTTGGCCGACGTGGAGGCCTCCTATCTGGTTGCGACGCGGATGCTGGCGGCGCGGCCCAGGTCGGTGAACGAGATCCTCCGGAAGCTCCGCGAGCGCGGGCACAACCCGTCGGCGGCGTCGAGGGCGGTGGGGCGGCTCGAGGACGCCGGCCTGTTGGACGACCGGAAGTTTGCCGGTCACTTCGCCCGCGTCCGCGCGGCGCGGGGGCACGGGCCGGCCCGGCTGCTGAGTGACCTGCTGGGCAAGGGAGTCGAGCGCCGGCTGGCTGAGCGGGCGATCGATGAGGTGCTGGCCGAAGAGGAGTATGACGAGCTCAGCCAAGCTCGGCGGCTCGCGGAGAAGCGGATCGGGCAGCTGGGCGATCTACCCGCCACGACGCTCAGACGGCGCCTCGTTCAGTACCTGGGCCGACGCGGGTTCAGGGGATATGAGGTGACGGCTATGGTGGGAGAGGTGATGAGAGAGGGGACAGGGGGGACAGGAGGGACAGATGGGACAGGGGGTTAGGTGTGGTGGCTGGCCGCGGGATCGTCACGACATTGTGAAGGCCGTGCTAAATATTGTGTTCCGGATGAGAACTCCCAACTGGCTCTGAGTCACTGCCCCCAATGGTATAAGTTGTTCTACAACAAGTAGTTGCGTACTGTAGGATGACGGGTGAATGTGAATGCGGGAAGTGTTTGGTGTGGGTGAGCTACTCGTCATCGGATCGGGCCGCTCGCAGGGCTCGCGGCGGCTGGCCGCCCCCAACCGATCGTCCGTTCCGAAGAAGATGGCGGGAACCGCTGGCTGTACTGGAGACGCATTAGCGGCCGGCGCTGAAGCCACTGCCCGCCTCGGCCTTCAAGCATTGCGACTGGAAGAAGGTTCGCGTCAACATCGACTACTACATCCAGGTAAAGAGACGTCTCTACAGTGCCCCCTCCTACTACACTGGTGCGCCAGGAGGTCGACGT
>Ga0114949_10003099_pt1 | contig 10504 bp, 7 predicted proteins | sample N074metaG_FD_83505 | JGI IMG/M metagenome (GOLD analysis project Ga0114949, IMG submission 83505) | Deep subsurface microbial communities from Kermadec Trench to uncover new lineages of life (NeLLi) - N074 metaG | ecosystem: Environmental > Aquatic > Marine > Ocean trench > Sediment | place... | reverse complement strand
TATCCGAAGTAAAACAGGACCCTGTCTCTCGTGTTTTTAACTGCGTGAAAACGCTGCCAACGGATGTGTTTCACTGCGTGAAGCCACATCCTTGTCTCTCGTGATTTTCACTCCGTGAAATCACTGCCGACGGATGTGTTTCACTGCGTGAAGCCACATCCTTATACAGCGGCCTTTTTACTAACCGCCCTTTTCTTCGCTCTTGCCTTTTTCCTGACCTTTGCTTTTGTCTTCCGTTTGGGTTTAGCCTTCGCTTTGGCGCTCTCGACCCACTTGCCGTTGACATATTCCGCACGCCAACCAGAAGCCTTGCCTTTTTCGACTTCAGTCATCACATATTGTTCTTTGGTCTTGCGCGCAAACCTGACCATTGACCTTCGACCATCCGGGTCTTTTACCGGCGCATGCATCAGGAATCCGTATTTAGGATCAATTTCATTCTGGTGTGGAATAAGTTCATCGACGTAGGGTGCTCTCGTTTCCCTGTTCCGGGGAAACTGGCTCGCTGCCAGGAAGATGCCTGCTGCGCCATCTCTTAAAAGGTAGGTATCATCTACCTTTTCACATTCTAATTCCGGCATGGGAACCGGATCCATCTTGGGCGGTGCGGCTTCCCCACTTCGAAGCAATTTACGCGTATTTTTACAATCTTCGCTGGTGCAACCAAAGTATTTTCCAAAGCGACCCGTCTTTAGCTGCATCTCCTCACCGCACTTGTCACATTCGAGTAAGGGTCCGTCGTATCCCTTGATCTTGAATTCCCCGGCTTCCACTTCAAAGGCCGGGCAATCCGGATTATTGCCGCAAAGATGGAGCTTGCGCCCGGTATCAATGAGATAACTGTCCATGGCGGTGTCACACTTCGGACAACGTTTCTTGGTGCGAAGAATGCGGGATTCCTCTTCCTCATCCCCATTTGCACTGACAACTTCATCGCCGGGAACCAGGTTAATGGTACTCTTGCATCTTTCCTTTGGCGGCAGGGCATAGCCCGAACAACCAAGAAATACGCCGGTACTCGCCGTCCTGACATTCATCTTGCGACCACATTTAGGACAATCAATGTCGGTCATGGAAGGTTCATTGGCGCGCATGCCGGAATCAGCATCACTTGCCTTTTCAAGTTTCTTGTCAAAGTCAGCATAAAAGTCGTCAAGCAGGCTCTTCCACTCAACATTACCGGCAGAGACTTGATCCAACGACTCTTCCAATTCAGCCGTGAACCCGTAGTTCATCAGGTCTTCAAAATTTTCGTTCAGTCGATCCGTAACCAGTTCACCAATTTTCTCCGCATAGAATCGCTTGTTTTTCAGGGTCACGTAACCACGTTCCTGAATCGTCGTGATGATCGAGGCGTAGGTGGACGGGCGGCCGATTCCCTTCTTCTCGAGTTCTCTCACCAGGGAAGCTTCACCATATCGCGGTGGCGGTTTGGTGAAGTGTTGAATGGGTAGTAATTCAACCATTGTTAACACCTGGTTTACCTTATAGTCCGGCAGCGGCACTTCATCTTCCTTACGGCCGGCTGGCGGCTGAACACGTGTGTAACCATCAAAGCGCAGGATTCTGCCTCGAACCCTGAGTTCAAGGTCCGCCGCTTCCACAATGACCGTGGTGCTGGTGTACTCGGCATTCGGCATCTGGCAGGCGACGAACTGCCGCCAGATCAATTCATACAAACGCTCTGCATCCCGCTCCATGTTGACCAGCGATGTTGCTTTCACATTAACATCGGAAGGCCTGATGGCCTCATGCGCTTCTTGAGCACCCTTCGTGCTTGAATAAATCCGCGGACTATCCAGCAGATATTTCTTTCCGAATTCTGATGAAATCATGTCGCGACAGGTCGCCACTGCCTCAGCACTCAAATTCGTGGAATCAGTTCTCATGTAGGTGATGTAACCGGCCTCATACAACCGTTGCGCCATCATCATGGTTTTCTTGACACCATAACCAAGGCGGGTACTCGCCGCCTGCTGCAGCGTCGAGGTGATATAGGGCGCTGTCGGTCTCGTTTGGGTTGGCTTGTCCTCCCGACTTTTGACGACGTAATCAGCGTCCTTAAGTTTCAGAAGCGATGCATCGGTTTGTTCTTTACTGACCGGCCTGAAATACTCACCGGCTTCCTTGGCTACCTGGAACTTGATAACATTGTCCGTCCCTTTAGGATCTTCTGCCAGGTTCGCAAATACTTCCCAGTATTCCTGTGGAACGAAGGCTCGAATTTCACGCTCTCTCTCAACAATCAGCTTGACCGCTACTGATTGCACACGACCTGCAGACAAACCTCTTGCGATTTTTGCCCAGAGCAATGGCGATACCATAAATCCCACCACCCGGTCCAGGAAACGTCTGGCCTGCTGGGCGTTGACGTGATCCATATTCAGCTCACCAGGTACTTCGAATGCTTCCTGGATTGCCTTCTTTGTGATCTCGTTAAACACCACTCGCCGATAACGGCTGGTGTCGCCCCCAATCGCCTCACGTAAATGCCAGGCAATCGCCTCGCCTTCCCGGTCGAGGTCAGTGGCAAGGAATATCTCATCGGCGTTTTCGGCCAGTTTTCTTAACTCCGCAACAACCTTCTCTTTTCCTGGCAATATTTCGTATTGCGCCTTCCAGCCATGCTCGGGGTCGATGCCCATGCGTGCAATTAATTGTTTGCGTGCCTTCTTTTTTTTGTACGCGGCCTTTTTATCCGGGTCCATCTTTCGGGTCTTGGCGGCTTCCTTGGCCCTTGCCTTCGGGTCCACCTTACTGCCGTTCCCACTAACCGGTAGATCACGAATATGTCCCACACTGGACTTAACAATGTAATCGTTACCCAGATAACGATTGATTGTTTTGGCCTTCGCAGGTGATTCAACTATGACTAACGATTTACCCATGTATGTATATTCTTTGTCTCTTACTCGTTTTGTTTAACCGCATGAACCACTCAATTTATGAGCGAAATGATTCAAGCGAGTCCAGCGGGCGACATATATAAGGTGAAATTAATCCAACGTCAAGCGCCATTTTTTTTACATCCTCTAACCGTCGTTGATTCTGAACTTTGTTATATGCCCTTTTAGCTTAGCGCTAAAAACCACTATTTTGTCAACAGTAGATGGTTGAATGGTCCTAAATTGGCTCTAAATCGTCATACATTTTGTAGGGAACTATCGAAGAAGCGCCCTGGAGGAATCTAACAATTGAGGCCAGTCCTTTCTCGCTGGAAGATTCATGCCAATAGACAATGAGCGAATAGTTAACCTCTTGAATTTTCACAACATCGTCAGGCAATGAAGCGAGTTCCCTTAAGAGAAATTGCTCAAACTCATCCCTGATTTCTTTCGGTTTTGATTGACTCCAGTGCCAGCGACCCGGCAAATCTGAAGAATTTTCTGCCCGCCGCTCCAAAATCCATTCAATTTGGGGAGAAGTTCGTAATTCACGGGGTTTTGGCCTGGCGATTCTATAGGCAGCGACGCTGAGAATAGGTTCCAGGGGTTTGCCTGTACTGGACAGATATTTGTCCTGGCGGGGGATTGGATCCTCGATACGGGTCAATTCGACTCCGATTCCTTGTTCCATCGCCTGCTTGCGAAGTCGCATTTGCTCCTTTTGCCTGGCCGAGGGCAGAATCGCGAATATCGGCGCAATAATGAGCAGTATCACGAATCCTATGATTAAGTATGTCATATGCCGATATTACCAAGATGTTGACGACTTATTGCCAGGGCTATTGTCTATAAGTTCCGATGTGTGTAAATTTGCCCCAAAACCGGCTCAATAAAAATAAACAGGACACCGGGACGTGGATCGGGGAAAGACCCGGAAACGCCCAGGGTGCCACAAACTGATAAAGAGGTGGAAGTATGGCTGAATATTCTCATATTCTGGTGGCGGTAGATCTAACTGAAGAATCGCGGCCAGTGGCGAACCGGGCCTGTGCTTTGCGCGGGGCTTTTTCGGCGAAGTTAAGCTGTGCACACGTCATCGAACCCTTGAGCCTGGCCTATGGCGGCGACATTCCCATGGATCTGTCGACCATCCAGGAACAGATACAGGAAACGGCAAGATCACATCTGTCAGAATTTGCCAGGACACTCAGCATTGAACCCGAAAACCAACATCTCATCTTTGGTCGGCCTGAAACAGAGATTCACACTCTGGCTAACCAGATTAGTGCGGATCTCATCGTCGTCGGTAGTCACGGTCGGCACGGACTTGCACTGCTTCTGGGTTCCACCGCCAATGGAGTCTTACACGGCGCGCCTTGCGACGTACTCGCGGTCCGGGTTGGCAACTGATTCAATCAGTCTCAAGCTAACTTCGATTGCGACTGCGATTGCAATTCCGCCTTGCCTTTTCGAGTCCTCGCCAACTTTTTTGTTAAACAGACGATCCCATAGAGTCAATAATCATGGGTGCTTGTTCCAGCTGAAATGCCTGTTAGTGCTGGTTCTGGCTTCAGGATTATCAATACCGGGAGCATCCAGGGCCGAGTTCTCACGGGGTTTGAGCTATGAGCCCAGGCCTGAAGTTTCACGTTACGAGCAGCGCAGGCAATATCAAGACATCATCTACTGGATAAAGACCGGGCAAAGATCCCGATACCTTAAAGCAAAGGATCAGCTTCGCGACTATCCGCTTTATCCCTACCTCGAATATACCGACAAAATCTACCGCCTCTCGCGCCAGACGCCCGATTCAATTATGGCGTTTGTCGAGTCACACAGGGATATGCCGCTCGCCAACCAGTTATTGCAGAACTGGTTATATAACCTCGCCAAACGAGGAGAATGGCAAATATTCCTTGAGCACTATGACCTTGAAACAGCCACGCGCAAAAATTCATGTTTTTACGCTTACGCCCTATCCACGCAGGACCGCATGCAGGAAGCCCTCGATCACGCAGAACGGCTCTGGCTTGTGGATTTTTCACAGCCGGACGAATGTGACTCCATCTTTAAAGTCTGGCAGATCAGCGGCAGCCTGAGTCCTGAAGTCGCCTGGGAGCGATTTAGCCTGGTACTCCAGGCAAACAAGACGGACCTCGCAAGGTACCTGGTAAGATTTCTCTCCCGCGAGGATAAAAAATTCGCCTCCAGCTACCTGCTGGTGCACAGGCGCCCGACAAATATAAAACAGCTCGACAAGTTCAAATCCGAGGATTCAAAAACTCGAGAGATCGTGCTGCATGGTGTGAAACGACTATCAAGATCGGAACCGGTTGAGGCGCTGGAGACACTGGTGAAATATGAATCCATGCACACATTCGAGGCTGATCACCTTACCGAGACTTATGTTTATATCGGTAAGAAACTAGCCAACTCACTCGATCCCAATAACCAGATTGAAGGATTACCCGTGGATCTTCAGGACCACCCGGACCTGACGGAAGCCCGAATTCGCATGGCGTTGCGTAAAGGAAACCAGAGCCAGGCCCTGGTCCTGATCAGTTTGCTGCCAGCAAAAGACCAGGAACAATCTGGCTGGCGATACTGGAAGGCGCGGGCACTGAATGATTCAAACGACCCGACTAACCAGGATATTGCCACTAGTATTTTTAGTGAGTTAGCAGAGTCCAGGACATTCCATGGTTTTTTGTCCGCTGATCGCCTGCAGAAGGATTACAATTTTGACGATCAGCCTTCCGATGTAACAACTGAGGAGATTGTTGCCCTGGAGCAGACACCCGGTATTCAACGTGCCCTGGAACTCCTGACAATCAATGAGCGTAACCGGGCCAGGAGGGAATGGTCTTTTACCACAAGGGACTTCTCAAGTTGGGAGAAAAAGATCGCAGCGAGGGTCGCACAAAAGTGGGGATGGTATAAACCCGCCATCCAGTCCCTTATAGAAGCGAAAGCCTGGAATGACCTGGAGTACCGCTTCCCAATCGCTTACCCGGACGAATTTATCAGGAACGCGAGAGTCGCCGATATTCCTCTATCCTGGAGCTTCGCAATCGCTCGCCAGGAAAGCGCATTTATGCCGGATGCCAAATCGCCCATGGGTGCCTATGGACTGATGCAACTGATGCCCAGCACCGCAAAACGAATGGCGCGGCGAACGGGCGTACCCTTTAAATACAACAGGGAACTGACCGACCCATCACTCAACATCAAACTCGGTTCCGAATACCTGGGAAGGATGTTACGCCGCTTTGATAATAATCGTATCTTTGCTTCTGCGGCGTACAATGCCGGGCCGGGAAATGTGGACAACTGGATTAATCCTGAACTGCCTCTGGATGTCTGGATAGAAACCATCCCCTTCACGGAGACACGTAATTACGTACAGAATATCCTCATGTTTTCTGCAATCTATGGCCGGTTGCTCAAGCAAAACCAGCCGTTTATTTACCGCCATGAATTTGAAGACTTTTTATCGCCAATAAGGATCGCACCATCAAACGATAGTCAGCCCATCAATCCGCAGGAGATAGAAACCCTCGCTCCGGTCATCCAGGGTGGAATAGAAAATACGAACGCATCGGGATGACAAAAACAAGAGACAACCTCGTTGATATCGGAGCGAACCTGACTCACGATTCCTTCGACGAAGACCGGCAACAAGTCCTGGACCGTGCTGCAGAAAGCGGTGTGCTGCAGATGATGGTGACCGGCGCATCAATCCAGGGCAGTGAAGACGCAGTCGCACTTTCCGCCACAAACGACAAGCTGTTTGCAACGGTGGGCATTCATCCACATCATGCAGAAGAAACAAACGACAGTGCCATCGCACGTTTTACTGAACTGGCCAAAGACCCAAACGTTAAAGCCATTGGCGAAAGCGGGCTCGATTTTTTCAGGGACTTCTCGCCCAGGAAAACGCAAATCAGCTCATTCGAACGGCATATTGAACTTGCGGGGGCGACCAGACTTCCGATGTTCCTGCACGAACGGGATGCTTACCCGACATTTGCGCAGGTCTTGAAACCCGACCGTCACCGACTAAAAAATGTCGTGGTCCACTGCTTTACCGGTGACAAGGACGCCCTGCATGCCTACCTGGACCTTGATTGTTACATTGGTATCACCGGCTGGATATGTGACGAAAGAAGGGGTGCTCACCTGATTGAACTGGTCAAGGACATCCCGCCTGATCGCCTGATGATAGAGACTGACGCCCCTTACCTGCTGCCCAGAAATATAAAACCAAAACCAAAATCCAGGCGAAACGAACCGCACTACCTGACGGTTATCTGTCAATTTATTGCAGATGTTCTTGAACTTTCATTTGAAGACCTGGCCCGGCAGACCAGGATGAACTCACAATCCTTTTTCGATCTACCCGAAATGGCCGCAGCGACGAAATGCACGGAATGCAGGGAATGAATGTCGAACTCTACACCACGCTCGGTTGCCACCTGTGTGACGAGGCGCTCGCCATGTTGAAATTTCTGCAAGCACATGAAAAATCACTAACGTTAGCCGAAATTGAAATCGCAGATTCCGAGAAATTAATGGCAGAATACGGCATCCGGATACCCGTCATCACCGCTGACAATTCAGAAGATGACATAAGCTGGCCTTTTACAATTGAGGAACTCCGTCAATTTCTCCATCTGGATTAGACAACTGAAACAACGATCAGCCGGGACACAGGACAAACCCTTGAATTCAAAAACCAGGAAAACAAAAACGAGATCGAGCGCACCCTATGGTTCATGGAAGTCACCCATAACCAGCGACCTCATCATTGCCGAAAGTATTGGCATCAGCAGCCCGACATTTCATCAGGGTGAATTATTCTGGCTCGAGAGCAGACCCCGGGAAGCCGGGCGCAACGTCCTGGTGAGACGGGATAGTGATGGCGTTGAATATGACATAAATCCTGCGCCTTTTAATATCAGGACGCGAGTGCACGAATATGGTGGTGGTGCATGGCTGCTGCACGACGGTACGCTGTTTTTTTCGAATTTCGAAGACCAGCAATTGTACAAACAGGTCATCGGTGAAAATCAACCAGTGCAGCTGACAAATTGCCCCGGGTATCGCTTCGCAAACGGAATGATCGATGCCGCTCGTAACCGGATGATTACGGTCATTGAGGACCACACGGTTGAGGGTGAAGCAGAAAACAAACTCGGCGCGATTAACCTTGCCACAGGCGATGTGTCAGTATTAACGACAGGACATGACTTTTATGCTTCACCGACGTTGAGCCCTGATGGCAAACATCTAGCCTGGGTCACCTGGGATCACCCGGATATGCCCTGGGATGAGACCATTGCCTGGCTGGCAGACATCAACGAAAAAGGGCACCTCGACGATATCAGGAAAGTCGCCGGTGGTAGAATCGGCGAGCAGAAAATATCCGTGCAACAGCCGCGCTTCTCTCCATCCGGGAAACTGTATTTCATCTCTGACAAGTCAGGATGGTGGAATATCCATCGCCTCGACGGGACAAAAGAAACCAATATTCTTGAACGCGAGGCTGAATTCGGCCAGCCCCACTGGGGCTTTGGACTTTGTACTTACCTGTTCTTCAATGAAAACGGGGATGATGATCGCCTTATATGCCTATTCGAGGTGAAAAACGAAAGTCGGTTAGCCATTCTTTCAATGACGAGCGATGCGCAGGGCACCACAGACAAAGCGATGGAAGGCAGCCGCGTTAGCCAATTTAAAAAGAATGATCTTAAGGAAATAGACCTGGCTTATTCTGTGATCAATGGCCTGTCCCTGGATGCCGGGCAACTGGTTTTCATGGGCGCATCTCCGGTGGAATTTAACGGTATTGTGAATCTTGACCTCAAAACCGGCGGCACCCGGAGCATCAAGAAAACCACCGACCTGGTACTGGACGAAGGTTATTTTTCCGTACCGGAAACCATCGAATTCCCAACGACTAATGAGGAAATCGCGCACGGGTTTTTCTACCCGCCCACCAACAAGGACTATGCTGTTCAAAACCAGGACGAACACCAGAACAACCACCAGAACGAACAAGTACAGGAGAAGCCACCATTAGTCGTCATGCTGCACGGCGGACCTACTGGCGCAACTCACTGCGCGCTCGGCCTGCGCACTCAATTCTGGACCAGCCGGGGTTTTGCCGTTCTCGATCTCAACTATCGAGGTTCCACCGGATACGGCCGGGTTTACCGGGATAAGTTGCTGGCCAACTGGGGCATCGTTGACGTGGAGGACAGTGTATCCGCCTGTCACTACCTGGGCGGCAAGGGCCTCATTGACATGTCTCGCCTTGCCATACGCGGTGGCAGTGCAGGTGGTTACACCACGCTCGCCGCCCTGACATTCACTGATACCTTTAGTGCCGGTGCCAGCCATTTTGGTGTTAGTGACCTGGAGGCGCTGGCTAAGGATACTCACAAATTCGAATCCAGATACCTGGACAGTATGATTGGCCCCTACCCTGAGCGGCTTGATATTTACCAGGAAAGATCGCCCATTCATCACGTAGACCAGCTCTCCAGCGCCTGTATCTTCTTCCAGGGACTCGAAGACAAGGTTGTGCCGCCCAACCAGGCAGAAACCATGGTCGCGGCGCTCGATAAAAAAGGGATCCCGGTTGCCTATGTTCCCTTTGCCGGTGAACAACATGGATTCCGTCGTGCTGAAAATATCAAACGATGCCTCGATCTCGAGCTCTATTTTTACTCAAGAATTTTCAATTTTACGACAGCCGATCAAATTGAACCCGTGGAAATCAAGAACCTGCCCACATGAGCGTACTGCTGCAATGTCATCGTTTAAACCACGCCATGGGAACAAAACCGCTGTTTTCAGATCTTGACCTGATCATCAATACCGGTGACAAGATAGGGCTTGTGGGTCACAACGGTTCTGGTAAATCGACCCTGTTTTCCATCCTCAATAATCAGCTGGAACCTGATGATGGTGATATTTCGCGCACCAACAGCCTCCGCCTGGAAACCGTTGAACAATTCATTGACCCTGAACTGAATGACCTTTCATTATTTGAGGCCCTGCACAAAAAATTACCCGCAGAGGAGCGGGACTTTAGTGATTACAAAGCCGTTATGTTACTTCAACAATTGGGATTTGATGAAAGTGAGTTGAGTCACAAGGTTTCACACTTAAGTGGCGGCCAGCAGAACAGGCTCATGTTTGCCAGGGCAGTGATCAATAACCCGACTCTGATTCTATTCGATGAACCCACCAATCACCTGGACCTGCAAACACTGATAGTTTTTGAGAATTTCCTGATATCCTTGGATGCCGCATTCCTGCTTATTTCCCACGACCGACAGTTTCTGGATGCAGTAACCGATCGAACACTCTTTCTCCGCGACCAGCGAATTTACGGTTTCAATCTACCCTATACAGAAGCAAAGTTTCGCCTGGATGAGCAGGACGATGCTCGAGAGGCAACCCGCAAAGTAGAAGAGAAAAAGATCCGCGAATTGCGCGCCAGTGCTAAACGCCTTGCGATCTGGGGCAAGGTTTATGACAACGAAAAGCTGGCACGCAAAGCAAAGAGCATGGAAAAACGGGTCGAAAAAATGGAGGAGAACAAAACCTTT
>Ga0114949_10003098_pt1 | contig 10505 bp, 10 predicted proteins | sample N074metaG_FD_83505 | JGI IMG/M metagenome (GOLD analysis project Ga0114949, IMG submission 83505) | Deep subsurface microbial communities from Kermadec Trench to uncover new lineages of life (NeLLi) - N074 metaG | ecosystem: Environmental > Aquatic > Marine > Ocean trench > Sediment | place... | reverse complement strand
CCGGAAGAACTCATCGACAGGATGAGCGAGGAGCACAAAGCTGATTTCCGGGATTTCGGTATCAGTTACGACAACTACTCATCAACCCACAGCGAATATAACCGGCAACAGGTCGAGCAAATATACCATCGACTCGACGAAGGCGGCTACATTGTACGCCGCAAAATCAAGCAGTTGTATGATGAAAAGGAAGGGATGTTCCTGCCCGACCGCTTCATTCGGGGCACCTGCCCCAAATGCGGAACCGAAGACCAGTACGGCGACAGTTGCGAGTCTTGCGGCAGTACTTATTCGCCAACTGATGTAATCAATCCACGCTCTGCCATCTCCGGCAGTGAGCCGGTACTCAGGGAGTCCGAGCATTATTTTGTGCGGCTTTCCGAATTCGAGCAGCCATTGAAGGACTGGGTTTCTTCCGGGGCATTGCAGGACGAAGTTGCAAACAAGCTGCAGGAATGGTTTGTCGATGGCTTGAGAGACTGGGATATCTCCAGGGATGAGCCGTATTTCGGCTTCCGGATTCCCGGCACCGAGGACAAGTATTTTTATGTCTGGGTGGATGCACCTATCGCGTACATTTCCAGTTTCCGCGAACTGTGTGAGCGCGAAAACCTGGACTTCGATCACTGGTGGCGTGAGGGTTCGGAGGCCGAGGTATATCACTTCATTGGCAAGGATATTATTTATTTTCACACCCTGTTTTGGCCGGCTATGTTGATGGGTGCCGGCATGAGAACGCCTACAGCCGTTTACGCCCATGGATTCCTGATGGTGGATGGGGCCAAAATGTCCAAGTCAAGGGGCACATTTATCAAGGCCCGCACGTACTTGGACCACCTGAACCCGGACTACCTGCGTTATTACTTTGCCGCCAAGCTGGGGCCAGGTATCGCGGACATTGATCTGAACCTTGAAGATTTTGTCCAGCGCGTTAATTCTGACGTGGTTGGAAAGGTGGTCAATATCGCCAGCCGCTGTGCGGGCTTTATCCAGCGTAAATTCGACGGCAAACTTTCGCCTGCCTTGCCGTCGCCGGAGCTTTACGAGGCCTTTATCCTTGCCGGAGACAACATCGCGGCCGACTTTGAAGGCCGTAATTACCAGTCTGCCATCCGTCAAATCATGTCGCTGGCAGACGACGCCAACCGGTACATTGATGATGAAAAACCCTGGCAGCAAATCAAACTCGATGACAGGCAGGAGCATGTTCATGCTGTCTGCACCCAGGGTATTAACCTGTTCCGGGTTTTGATCACTTATCTGGCCCCCGTCTTACCGTTTACTTCAGCCAAAGCTACGGCTTTCCTGGGCCGGGACCTTAATGACTGGCATGCCGTTGATCAGCCCATGCTGGATGTGTCGATCAATACCTTCCAGCCCCTGGTAACACGCGTTGATCCGCTCAAAGTCCAGGCAATGGTCGACGACTCCAGGGATTCTTTGCAAGCCTCAGCGGCAAAACCAAGAACGAGTGCTAACTAGGAGTCTGTCGGATTTAACATGATCTACTCGACAATTGTTCCCGACATGATTCTACCTCCCACATCCCTGTGGTCGTGCGGAAAACCCGAGTTTGGCCAGATTCACGGCTCTTTTGCGTCAAATAGCGGTGCTATTCTCCTTAAAAGACCGAAAAATCTGACTCAAATCGGCTTTTACCCCAGGGCACATTCTCTTGATGCTGCGCATCAATTCACCTTGCCCTCGCTACGATCGGTCAAATCCGACAGGCTCCCAGGATCCGTTAAGTGTTAACAGGCTCTGAACATGTCTGAATACGTGCTGATACTGGTCAGCACAGTGCTGGCAAATAATTTTGTACTGGTACGATTTCTCGGACTGTGTCCGTTCATGGGTGTTTCAAATAAACTCGAAGGTGCCATCGGCATGTCTGTGGCAACGCTGTTTGTGCTGACCATTTCCTCGGTATCCAGTTACCTGCTAAACCGATACCTGTTGCAACCACTGGATCTGGCTTACCTTTCAACTCTCGGCTTCATTCTGGTCATAGCGGTAGTCGTCCAACTGACCGAACTGCTGATACGTAAAACCAGTCCGCTGCTTTATCGGATTCTGGGTATCTTTTTACCCTTGATCACGACAAATTGCGCCGTACTGGGCGTGGCGCTGCTGAACGTGCAGGAACAACACAATCTCCTGCAGTCTGCTCTCTACGGTTTCGGAGCAGCAAGCGGGTTTGGGATGGTCCTGGTGATGTTTGCAGCAATGCGCGAACGAATTGCCTTTGCCGACATTCCGCTACATTTCAAAGGCGCCCCCATCGGACTGATCACTGCGGGCCTCATGGCGCTGGCATTCATGGGTTTTACCGGCCTGGCGAAACTATAAATATGTTCACCGCTATCCTCTCAATCACACTCCTTGGCGGCCTGTTCGGTTTCGGGCTCGGTTGGGCCGCGCGGAAATTCCAGGTTGAATCAGACCCCGTAGCGGACCAGATTGAAGCCATCCTTCCTCAAACCCAGTGCGGCCAGTGCAATTACCCGGGATGCAGACCCTATGCCGAGGCAATAGCCAGTGGAGAAGCCGATATAAACCAGTGTCCACCCGGCGGAGAAAACCAGATTACGGCACTGGCCGATCTTCTCGGTGTTGAGTCCAAACCCCTCAATCCTGAATACGGCGAGGAAAAGCCAAAAGCTGTGGCAGTTATCGATGAAGCGGCTTGTATTGGCTGCACGCTTTGTATCCAGGCCTGTCCGGTTGATGCAATTCTCGGCGCATCGAAACAAATGCATACGGTGATTGAATCCGAATGCACGGGTTGTGATCTGTGTCTTGCGCCCTGCCCGGTAGATTGCATTGAAATGATAGTCAGGAATCCGGCAACCAGTGACTGGCGCTGGCCAAAACCCCGGCCGGAAATACCCCGGCTTGCCGTGATTGCAGATCAAATGGGCATGACTGATGCTCATTGACCAAACAGAGCAGGCGCGCACCATCGGTGAGCAAGTGCATCATTTTCACGGCGGACTCCATCTGCGTCACAACAAGAAAATTTCCTGCCAGACCCCTGTGCAGCGGACGCCTGTACCCAGTCTCCTGTTCATCCCTCTGTTTCAGCAATACGGCGCCGAGGCCAAAGCCACAATAGAGCCAGGGCAATATGTCCTCAAGGGCGATGAAATCGGTTGCTTCGATCACCTGGGCAGCGGCTATGTTCATGCTGCAAGTTCAGGTGTCGTAAAAGCCATAAGCCGACTGCCCATCAGTCACCCATCCGGAAACGACGGCTGGTGTGTTGTGATAGAGACTGACGGGCTGGACCAGTGGAAAAAACTCGAACCACTCACCAACTGGCAGCATGCGGACCCGGCCCTCTTGCGGCGAGAGATCAGGAACTCGGGCATCGTTGGGCTGGGTGGCGCTGTTTTTCCAACCGCACATAAAACCGAAGAAGCCAATAAACGCAACATCCACACACTGATTCTGAATGGTTCGGAATGTGAGCCTTATATCAGCTGTGATGAAATGCTGATGCGTGAACAGCCGGACTTGATAGTTCTTGGTGCAAGGATTCTTCAACGTGCCATCGGGGCCAGCAGGATCATCATTGCCATTGAGGACCAGATGGGTGTTGTCAATATTGCATTGAAGCGGGCAGTCAAAAAGCTTAGTGATGACAGCATCAAGATCATCAAAGTCACTACAATTTATCCCGAAGGGGGGGAGAAACAGCTGATTCAGGTCCTCACCGGCCTGGAAGTGCCAACAGGAGGCAGACCAGCCGACCTGGGCTTGCTTTGTCAAAATGTAGCAACGGCCTCTGCCGTTGCTGAGGCAGTAGTTGAAGGAAAGCCCCTCATTGAGCGGATCGTCACGGTCAGCGGCAGTGGCATCCAGCAACCCCGAAACCTGCTGGCCCGTCTGGGCACTCCGATTTCAGACCTTGTTTCACAATGCGGCGGATATACCCAGGACGTGGCCCGGTTGATACTGGGTGGGCCAATGATGGGATACGCGCTGAATTCAGATGCCAATCCGGTCATCAAGGCAGCAAATTGCATCCTTGCGCTTACAAAATCCGATATTCAACCGCAGCAGCCGGAATTGCCGTGCATTCGCTGCGGTGATTGTGCGCGGGTCTGTCCGGCCGTATTGCTGCCGCAACAACTGGACTGGTTGATTCGAAACCAGCAGTGGGACAAAGCGGCAGAAAACGGGCTTGCTGATTGCATCGAGTGTGGTTGTTGTGACTTCGTTTGTCCCAGCCATATTCCCCTGGTGGCCTGGTTCCGTTTCGGCAAGTCAGAACTGCGCACGCTTGCACAAGAAAGAAAACAGGCAGAAGTTGCAAAACAGAGACACGATGCACGTGACGACCGCTTACTACGCATCAAACAGGAACGCCACCGGAAAATGGCTGAAAAAAAACGAGCCATCAAAAACAAGGCGGCAAAGAAGATCAAGCTCGCCGAAGCCATCAGTCGCGCCGCAGCCCGGCGGGAGCGGAAAGAATGAGCCGTAAATTCGACACAGGTGATGCACCTCATTTCCCGGCCCAAACCACGGTTGCCGGTGTCATGCGGCAGGTACTCTATGCCCTGGTACCCGGAATCATCACCTATTGCTGGTTTTTCGGTCTCGGAATACTCTTTCAAATAATGCTGGCGGTCATATTCGCACTGCTTTTTGAGGCGCTGATGCTCAAGGCAAGGAAGCAGCCTCTTAAGCAATATCTGGGCGACTGGAGTGCGGTTGTCACAGCCGTCCTTTTTGCATTGTGCCTGCCGCCATTAGCACCCTGGTGGGTTGCGCTGATCGGCATGCTGTTCGCGATCATTGTGGCCAAGCATCTGTTTGGTGGTTTGGGCCACAATGTATTTAATCCGGCCATGGTTGCTTACGTCGTTGTCCTGATCAGTTTTCCACAGGTCATGGCTTTATGGCCGCCACCCATATCAATAGCGCCGCACGCCCTCGATTTTACAGCTACGATCAAAACGATTTTCACAGGCGGATTGCCGCTCGGACTGACCTGGGACTCAGTTTCCGAAGCCACACCTCTTGACGCAATCCGTAATAGCCTTGCATCCGGGCACATGGTGTCTGAAGCCCGGCAATCACCCGTTTTCGGAGACTTTGGCGGCCTGGGCTGGGAGTGGATTGCCAACATGTATGCACTTGGCGGCTTCTGGTTGCTGTGGCGCAGAATCATCAGCTGGCATGTACCGGTGATGATGATCAGCACGGTCCTTACCCTGGGCTTGATTGCTTACCTGGTTGACCCGGGCAGCAATCCTGATCCATTACAACATGTATTTTCGGGCGCCCTGATTCTGGGTGCGTTTTTTATTGCCACTGATCCGGTCACCGGTTGTACCAGCACGCGCGGCCGCCTGATTTTTGGTGTCGGTGTGGGAGTCATTACTCTGACTATCAGGCGATGGGGAGCCTATCCGGATGGTGTCGCTTTTGCCGTTTTGCTGATGAACATGGCCGCCCCCCTCATCGATCGTTACACCCGGCCGCGAATCTTCGGACATAGGAATTGATGGTTTTCGCAAGCAACAAAATATTCCGTAGCACAGTATCCCTGGCCTTGGTCGCTGTGATGGGCGTCACTCTGCTTGCTGCAGTCAACAAGCTGACGGAAGCGAGAATCGCTGAGCAGGAAAAAAAGGCCATACTCGCGCAACTGGGGCAGCTCGTCGCGCCTGATCTTTATGATAATGAGCTTCAACTGGACCTGTTTTCGTTTCAAAATGAACGCTACTTCCCCAGGGGTCAAACGGTCGTGGCCTACCGCGCAAGAAGGGACGGCATGGCCGTAGCGGTGGTGTTGAAGATGGCTGCAGTTAACGGTTACAACGGCAAAATCAATTTACTGGTTGGAATCAAGGAAAATGGTACGCTTTGCGGCGTACGCGTTATATCCCACAAGGAAACTCCCGGGCTGGGAGATGACATAGAGGTAAAAAGAAACGACTGGATACTCGGCTTTGCAGGCCGGTTTCTGGGCAACCCAAAGCCGGAACGTTGGGCTGTCCGCCGTGACGGAGGGGAATTTGACCAATTTACCGGTGCAACGATCACGCCAAGGGCGGTTGTAGAGGCTGTGCGGCTGACTCTCGAGTTTTTTGAAGAGCAAAAATTATTTCTATTCGAGTCACCTTCCGATTCTCAAAGCGAAGACAATTCATGATCCACCGAGTCCATAAGCCCAAAACAAAATCAATACAAGATGCAGACTGACTATCGACAGATTTTTGCGGATGGCCTCTGGCACCAAAATACAGGTCTGGTCGTATTGCTGGGACTGTGCCCCTTACTGGCCATTACCAACACCGCCACCAATGGTCTCGGCCTGGGCCTTGCAACGATCCTGACCCTGGTCTTTTCCAACCTGACGGTTTCGCTGGCACGCGGTCTTTTAAGACCGGAAATTCGCATACCTGCTTATGTCCTGATCATTGCTTCGGTGGTGACCGTGGTCCAACTCCTGATGCAGGCCTGGCTTTATGATCTCTACCGGGTACTCGGTATTTTTATTCCGCTGATTGTGACCAATTGCGCAATCATTGGCAGAGCCGAAGCCTTTGCCTCACGCAATACGCCCCTGCCTTCCATAGCAGACGGTTTCGCGACCGGACTTGGTTTCTGCCTTGCCCTGGTCACCCTTGGTGCACTCCGGGAGATCATCGGCCAGGGAACATTGTTCAGCCAGGCCGGATTGATGTTCGGCGAGCCGGGGGCGTTGCTGGAGCTGACCATTATTCCCGATCATCCCGGTTTCCTGCTGGCTTTGCTTCCACCCGGGGCTTTTATCAGCCTCGGAGTATTGATCGCCGGGAGGAACTGGCTTAATAGCCGCAACGTCGTTCGCCAGGAATTGGCTAGGTCCGGTTTGGCCGAATGAAACCGGCTGACAGAAAAGAATTTTTCCAGCGCCTGAGGTCGATCACGCCCAAGCCCGAAACCGAACTTGAATATAAAAACCCGTTCGAACTGTTAACGGCTGTCATTCTCTCTGCGCAAGCCACCGACGTGGGAGTGAACAAAGCAACCAAAAGGCTCTTCCCGCTGGCGAATACTCCGAAAAGCATACTGGACCTGGGCGAGGAGGGCCTGAAGGATTACATCCGCACCATTGGTCTCTACAATTTAAAAGCAGCCAACATCATCAAAACCTGCAGAATCCTATTGGACCGGCATGGCGGAATCGTTCCCGACGACCGCGAGTCACTGGAAGCCTTGCCGGGTGTTGGGCGAAAAACAGCCAATGTTGTATTAAATACAGCGTTTGGTAAACCTACCATCGCGGTGGACACACATATTTTCCGGGTTGCCAACAGAACCGGACTCGCGAGGGGTAAAACTCCCTTACAGGTGGAGATGAAGCTTCTCAAAGCCGTGCCGTCAGAATTTCTGCATGACGCCCATCATTGGCTCATTCTGCATGGGCGCTACACGTGCAAGGCCCGCAAACCCAATTGCCCCGAGTGCATTGTGAGAGACCTTTGCAGTTTCAAAAGTAAGACACATTCTGCCTGATAGTAATCGGGTTATCGTAAATAACCTTCTGATCAGCGTAGTTTCCGGGCATATTCTTATTTGGCTGTAATAATCTGGACCAGGTGCGGGTCTACTACCCTGAAATCGTGTTTGTTTTTGAAATTTCTGCACATTCTGATAGGCTGGGGCGCGACTCGACAATGGACTGTGCTTTTAAGGCTGAGCAAAAAAGGCCGGTCGCCTGACTCGACAGAGTTAAACTGCACTTTGTGCAATGTATATAAACTGAGGGCTACGAAGCCCAAATCTATTAACTTGGAGGATTCAATCAATGGCTAACAAATCCATGATCGTTAAACCAATTGCTGCCGCCGTAGGCGTTGCATTTCTTACATCACTTGCATTCTCAACGACCGCAGTAGCGGACAACAATCCTTTTGAAAGCGCTGATCTCGACAACGGCTACCTGATAGCTGGCGGCCATGAAGGTGAAGAGGGCAAAGGCGAAGAAGGCAAATGTGGCGAAGGCAAGTGCGGCGGCGACAAGGGCGAAGAAGGCTCTTGCGGTGAAAAGGGCGAAGAAGGCTCTTGCGGTGAACACGATGACGACGGTGACGACGACGGTGACGACGACGGTGACGACGACGGTGACGACGAGGGTGACGACGGCGGTGATGAAGGTTAATCTGGTCTACACCAGCCTGGTTCGCCAATGTCAGGTCACAAACTCTCAGGTATGAACCTGTGAGTACCGGCAAATATCCCGTACAGGGAGCCGGACTTGGTTTGAGGCGGGCCCTTCTGGGCCCGCTTCGCACTCATGGAGTTGAAACCTTGGATTTCATGGAAGTCGCACCTGAAAACTGGATCAATGTCGGTGGACATTTGGGCCGCTCTTTTCGTAGTTTTACTGATCGCCTGCCTTTTGTCTGCCATGGCTTGTCTTTGTCCATAGGTGGCCCCGCAGAACTGGATGAGACATTCCTGCATCGCGTTCGTCAGTTCCTGGACAAGCACCGGGTCCGTTACTACAGCGAACACCTGAGCTACTGCACCGACGACGGGCACTTGTATGACCTGATGCCCATCCCTTTCACATGTGAAGCCGTCACGTACGTGGCAGAGCGCATCCGCCGAACCCAGGACATACTCGAACGGCGCATTGCAGTAGAGAACGTGTCTTACTACGCTTCACCGGGTTCAGAATTGAGTGAAATTGAATTCATCAACGCGGTACTGGACGAAGCCAATTGCGATTTGTTGCTGGATGTAAACAACATCTATGTCAACAGCATCAATCATCGTTATGATGCAATCGAGTTTCTAAAGGGCCTACCAGGACACCTGATTGCATATGGCCATATAGCCGGCCACCATAACGAGGCCGATGATCTGATTGTGGATACTCATGGTGCGCAAGTTATTCCTACCGTGTGGGACCTGCTGGACAAGGCTTACGAAACTTTTGGCGTATTTCCCACGCTGCTGGAGAGGGATTTTAATATTCCAGCGGTTGAAGAGTTAATGACAGAAGTTCAGCACATTACTGAAATCCAGCTTAAGTGGCAAAATCATGACGGCACATCTGAACTCCTCAAACAAGCCTGAAGACCTGCGATCGCTGCAAATGTCGTTCGCGGCCCACATCAGGGACCCGGAAAACCAGCCGGCTCCCCTGGATGTCGAAGAGCGGCGAATGAACATCTATCGCCGGCTGTTTTTCAACAACATCGTCAGATTTCTGGCCACTAACTTTCCCGCTCTACGCCAGCTTTACGATGACAAATCCTGGCGACAACTGGCGCGGGATTTTTATACTGAGCACCGCTGCCGCACGCCCTTGTTCCCGGAACTGCCCAGGGAGTTTTTGCGTTACCTTCAGGAACAGAGGACGGACCGGCCTGGCGACCCCGCTTTCATGCTTGAGTTGGCACACTATGAATGGGTGGAACTGGCCCTTTCCATGGATGAGAACGAGTTGGATGACGTTCTGGTAAATCATAAGGGAGACCTCATGGCGGAGACGCCCGTCTTATCCCCACTGGCCTGGCCCCTGAGTTACCGCTTCCCGGTACACCAGATCCGGCCCGGATTTGAGCCTGATAGACCACCTGAAAAGGCGACTCATATCCTGGTTTACAGGAATCGAAGCGACAAAGTGAAATTCATGCAATTGAATGATGTTTCACGTTTATTGTTGAATCTCATGCAAGAAAATTCTGACCTCACCGGTCTTGAGTTACTGACTGAAATCACAAGCAGAATCAACCACCCGGATCCATCTGTGGTGATCCATAACGGCAAAAACCTGCTGCAGGATTTCAGAAATAAAGACATTGTTCTCGGAACCCGGCCAGCCTGACCCCTTACAAGATGTCTGGTCGGGCCTGGACAATCACTGATCGCCACTCCTGGGAGATACCCCATGTTTGACCTGTATGACAACCTGACTGCCCGATTACGAGCAGGTGGAAATTATCTTTGGCCACTGGTATTGCGCCTGATCATGTTCTGGGAATTCTGGGAATCGGGAATTGAAAAATTGCATGGTCAGAACTGGTTTGAGGAGATTCCCTGGGCTGACTGGCAAAAGGGGTTTCCCTGGCCGTTTAATTCCATAAGCCAGGAACTGAACTGGCTGGCTGCCACCTGGGGTGAGTTGGTTTTTGCGCTAATGATCCTGTTGGGCCTGTTCACCCGCCTGTCCGCAATTTCCCTGATTGTCATCACGGTTGTTGCAACCGCCGCGGTTCACTGGCCGGCAGACTGGGGCTCATACCAACAGCTTTGGGAAGGCTATGTGATCACCAGCAAAGGTGCGGGTAATTACAAACTTCCCCTGCTCTTCGTTGTGATCCTGCTGCCCCTGGTATTTCATGGCGGCGGGAAAGTCAGCCTGGACCACCTGCTGCTGAAACTGACCGGCCGCGACAGCAACACGGCAGACCGGATCGGTGACGGCCTGGCAGCCGCCCTGGCATTTGCCATACTGGGCGTAACCACCATTTTCCTTGAACCCGTATGGGGGG
>Ga0114949_10003092_pt1 | contig 10516 bp, 7 predicted proteins | sample N074metaG_FD_83505 | JGI IMG/M metagenome (GOLD analysis project Ga0114949, IMG submission 83505) | Deep subsurface microbial communities from Kermadec Trench to uncover new lineages of life (NeLLi) - N074 metaG | ecosystem: Environmental > Aquatic > Marine > Ocean trench > Sediment | place... | reverse complement strand
GGGCACAGGCCAAGGAACCGGACCAGGACAAAATTGTTGACAAGAACGGTGCCAACCAGGATCAGTATCAGGTCTGACATTTCGAATCTCTATCCTGGCCCTAGGTTACGCGCATTCCGGGCTTCGCGCCTTCATCGGCGGACAACAGAAAAATGTCTTCGCCGCCGGGACCTGTCGCAAGCACCATGCCTTGCGACACACCAAAGCGCATTTTTCTCGGTTTCAGGTTTGCCACCGCTATGACCAGGCGTCCTTCGAGCTGTTCCGGCGAATAGGCGGCCTTGATGCCGGCATATACTTCGCGGGTTTCCTCGCCAAGATCCAGCGTCAGCCGCACGAGCTTGTCCGCGTCTTCGACGGCCTCGGCTTTGCTGATCCGGGCGATACGCAGATCGACTTTTTTGAAGTCGTCGATCGTGATTTCAGCGGGTCCGGAAGGTTCCGCGCCAGCGGTGTCCGGTTGTGCGGTGTCCGGTTGTTTGGATTCTTCAACCATTTTATCGACCTGCGATTGTTCGATTCTTGTGAGTAGTGGTTTGTACTTCGAAATTGAACGTGCGAGCAGCGGCGTCTTTGCGGCATCCCAGGTCCATGGATCCTCGCGAAACAGCGCCTGCGTATCGGCGGCAATGGATGGGATGACCGGCGTCAGGTAGATCATCAGCGTGCGGAACATGTTCAGTCCCTGCGTGCATACGGTCTGTACAGCGTCGGCGCTGGAATCGTCCTTGACCATGACCCACGGCTTCTTGTTTTCAATATAACGATTGGCTTTGTCAGCAAGTGACATCACGATGCGCATCGCCTTGGAATATTCGCGGCGCTCGTAATGTTCCGCAATGATCTCCGATGCGGCCGCGAACGTTACAAACAGCTCAGGATCGTCGAGCGAATCGGCAAGCTGACCGTCGAAGCGCTTGCTGATGAATCCCGCGCAACGGCTGGCGATATTGACCAGTTTGCCAATCAAGTCTGAATTGACCCGCGCGACGAAGTCCTCGAAGTTGAGATCGATGTCGTCCATGCCGGGGCCAAGCTTTGCCGCGTAGTAGTAACGCAGGTAGCTCGGGTTGAGATTGTCGAGGTAAGTACGTCCCCTGATGAACGTTCCACGGGACTTCGACATCTTTTTTCCGTTAACCGTCAGAAAGCCGTGCGCGAAAACGCTGTTCGGCAGCCGGAATCCGGCACCCTCCAGCACCGCCGGCCAGAACAGGGTGTGAAAATACACGATGTCCTTGCCAACGAAGTGGTATACCTCGGTATCGTGACCGGGGGCCCAGTATTCGTCGAAATCGAGATCGTCGGACCGGTTACACAGGTTCAGGAAGCTGGCGACATAGCCCATCGGTGCATCGAGCCAGACATAGAAATATTTGTCCTTGGTGCCCGGAATCAAAAATCCGAAATACGGCTCGTCCCGCGATATATCCCAGTCCTTTAGTCCGGCGGCAAACCATTCCTCGAGCTTGCTCGTAATGTTCTGGTGCAGATTTGCCGATTCGATCCAGGTGCGCAAACGTTCATCGAATTCGCTAAGGCGAAAGAAATAATGTTCGGATTCCTTCCACACTGGTTTGCTCCCGGAAATAACTGAAACCGGATCAATCAGGTCATTGGGAGTGTAGGTTGCGCCGCAAACTTCACATGCGTCACCGTACTGCTTTTCACTTTTGCAGCGCGGGCAGGTGCCGCTAACGAAACGATCCGGCAGGAAAAGTTTCTCCTGTTCGTCGAACGCCTGTTCGATGGTTTTTGTATATACGTAATCGGCATCGCGCAGGGCCAAAAACATACGGCTAACGAGCTGCTCGTTTTCTTCGGAGTGGGTCGTATAAAAATTGTCAAACGCGACGTCGAATGCCTGCAGATCCTCGTGCTGTTCCTGCGAAACCCTGGTCACGAGTTCTTCAGGCGTAATGCCTTCCTCGCGCGCTTTGATCATGATTGGTGTGCCGTGGGCATCGGCCGCGCAAACGTAGGTGCACTGGTGACCACGAAGTTTCTGGAAACGTGCCCAGATATCCGATTGGATGTACTCGACAAGGTGTCCCATGTGGATGTATCCATTCGCGTAGGGCAGAGCGCTGGATACCATTATTTTTCGGACTGGGTTTGTCATCCTTGTCGCCGGAGGCGTGCCTGACTATTCGAGTATTTGCCGAAAATCACCATCCGCGATCGAATGGCGCCTTCAACGCGCAGGGAATTATGCCACGTACGACAAAATTCGGTTGGGTTTAGTTAGCCGGGCAAACTTGTGAAATCAATAACCCTAAACGGGGTCAACATACTCGTCCAGCGACTCGTCAGAATCCTCTTGCAGCGACTTGAACTTGGCCTTGTTATTCGCCTGTTTATAAGCCTCCTGCGTGGAGATCACACCGCTTTCCACAAGCTCCATCAACGCCGAGTCCATCGTCTGCATACCGGTCGCGCCACCGCTTTGCATTGCCGTCTCCAGCTGATCGAGCTTGCCCTGGCGCAGCAGGTTGGCGACGCCGGAGGTGTTGACAAGGATCTCCAGGGCAGCGACCCGGCCCGGCTTGTCTTTCCGGGGCAGGAGTTGCTGTGAGATAACACCACGAAGGGAAGTCGACAACATCGTCCGAATATGATTTTGCTTGTCCGCCGGGAATGTGTTGACCATCCTGTCAACCGTTGCAGCAGCACCATTGGTGTGCAATGTTCCCATGACCAGGATGCCCATCTCGGCGGCCGTAACCGCGATGCTGATGGTCTCCAGGTCCCTGAGTTCGCCCACCAGGATGACATCGGGATCCTCACGCAAGGCCGAGTTCAGCGCATCGGCAAAGGACTCACTGTGCTTGCCGATTTCGCGCTGGCTGATAAGGCAGCTCTTGCTGGCGTGCACGAATTCAATCGGGTCCTCGATCGTCAGAATATGGCCCTTGATGCGCTTGTTGATCGCGTCGACCATCGCGGCGAGTGTTGTGGATTTTCCGGATCCGGTTTTGCCGGTCACCAGGATCATGCCCTGCGTCTGCTTGCAAAGATTGTGCACGACTTCGGGCATGTCGAGTTGCTCGAGCGTCAGTGCCGTCGAAGGAATGGCTCGTAGTACGGCGCCGTAACCGTTGAGGTGTCGCATGACATTGACGCGGAATCGCGAGATGTCCGGTATCTCATACGCAAAATCGACAGCATCATCTTTCTCGAAGTCACGCTGCAGCTGGCCGCTCATGATTTCGTATACTGCTTCTTTTACGAAATCGATTGTCAGAACGTCATCATTCAGCTGCGTTAAGGAACCATGAACACGGACTCGGGGAGGATCGCCAGAAATAAAATGCAAATCTGAGCTGTTCTTCGCGAGCGCGTCTTTGAGGAATTGATCGATCTTATTCATCTGCAATATTTTCGTGAACGACTAGTCGTCCGGATCCAGGGTCGGGACAATATCGGAATTCGTGACGAATCGCTGAAACTTCTTCTTGTCGAGCGCGTAGCGAAATGCATCGTCCGGATCAACTTCTTTTGCCCGAATCGAATCCAGCAGCGCCTGGTCCATCAGTTGCATGCCGACGTTCCTGCCCGTTTGCAGCTGCGATGGAATCTGGTGAGATTGATCTGTCATGATCAGCTTGGCTATAGCACGGTTATTGATCAGAATTTCAAATACCGCCTTACGGCCACGCCCATCGGGCGTCTTGACCAGCACCTGCGTCACCACAGCTTTTAAACTTTGCGACAGGAAGCTTTTCGTTTGTTCCCGCAAATCGCCCGGTAAAGCATCGATGATTCGATCGATCGATTTGACGGCGCTCGTTGTATGCAGCGTACCCAGTACAAGGTGACCGGTTTCCGCCGCGGTCATCGCCATCGATATCGTATCCGCGTCGCGCATCTCGCCGACCAGGATCACGTCCGGGTCCTCGCGCATCGCCGAGCGAACGCCGTCGGAAAAGGTTTTCAAATGCGTGCCGAGTTCGCGTTGAATAAGCTGGCTCTTCTTGCTGGGGTGCACGAATTCGATGGGGTCTTCGAGACTGATGATGTTCAGGCTGCGCGTATTGTTCAGGTGATTGACCATTGCGGCGAGCGTCGTCGACTTGCCCGTGCCCGTGGAGCCGGTAACCAGCACCATCCCCTGGTGGTAATCGCAGAAGCTGCGTATCACGTCGGGAATATTAAGTCTTTCGAGTGTCGGCACTTCGTTCGGGATATGGCGGAAGACCGCCCCGACGCCCGTATCCTTGCGAAACAGATTGACACGAAAGCGTCCGCCGTCTTCCGCGACGTAGGAAAAATCGAGGTCGCGGCCAGAATAAAAGTAGTCCTTTTGCGAATCGCTGAGGATTTCCATGACATAGCTTTCAAGCTCGGTATCCGATAACTTCCTGAATTTGATGGGCATCAGGTCGCCATTCATGCGCAGCATCGGTGGCACGCCAACCGCAAGATGGATGTCCGAGCAACCCTGGGTGAGGCCCAGTTTCAGGAATGAGTCGATACGTGGCATAGAATATGGATACTAAATGCAGCCCAAATGCATGGATTTGCACGTATCGTAGGATGAATCAGGGGTGGGCGCCAGTGCGCTGGCGCACATTTTTAGAGTTGAATTTCGGTTAAAGCGTCCATCAGTTCGTCCATCGACTGATATCGCTTGGTTTTGTCCACAAACATGGACTTGCCGATGATGCGGGCGTAATCGTCCGGAATTTCCGGATTGATCTCCTGGCAGGTCTTGGCCTTGCCCTGGACATGCTGATACATGACCGACATGTGATCACCGCGGCTGTATGGGGGAATACCGGTGAGCATCTCGTACATGATGACCCCAATGCTGTAGATATCGGCAGCCTCATTGACTTTCTTGCCGAGAATCTGTTCCGGGGCCATATATTTGGGTGAGCCGATCACATAGCCGGTTTTGGTGAGTTGGGTGTCCCCGCTGCTCGCCGCAGCCGCAACGCCGAAGTCCACAATCTTTAGCAGGCCTTTCTCATTGACCAGGATATTGGCGGGTTTCAGGTCGCGATGTATTACGCCGGCCTGGTGAGCGACGCCCATTCCCGTCACCATATCCATCGAAAATTGCAGTGCCTTTGCAAAATTCATCGGCTTGCTGTCCGGAATCTCTCCGCTGAGTGTGTGGGACGGGAAATATTCCATCGAGATTGCGTAGGCGCCCTGCAGGTGCAGGAAGTCATAAATACGGATGACGTTTTTGTGTGTGATCATTCGCGAGTAGCGCAGCTCGTGTACGAAACGCTTCATCATTTCTTCGTCTGACGATACATTCGGATTCAGGAACTTCAATATCAATTGCTCGTCGACGACCTGGTCCTCCATCAGGAGCACGGTGCCAAATGCGCCCTTGCCGATTTTTTCTATGTATTTGTATCGGCCATCAATGACATATCCTGGCTCCAGTTTCGAAACGTCGAGAACCGGCAATGACTCGGGTGCGGGTGCGGGTGCGGGTGCGGGTGCGGGTGCGGGTGCGGCGACCGGCGCCTCAGCACCAATTAATTCTTGGAGTTCGTTGTCGTCGAGTAACAGCGTCTGTGTGTGCTCCTTCATCTTTTCTGCACGAACGTTTTCGGCAAGTACGGGTTCGGAGAATTTAGCGTCGATTTCCTTGATCGCCTTGTCCGCGTTATTGACGAGCGTTTTGTCTTCAGACTTCTTCAATTCCTGAAACAAGTTGCGTACGGTTTTGGCGTGAGCTTCGTCGGCAAGATGCGAGATCGCCTTGATGGCCTCGACCTGAATTTCCAGCTCTGGCCGTTTCAACATGGGGACGATCTTGGAAATGATGTCGGCATCACCCAGCTTGCCCAGCGCGCGTACGACGACCGTGTCTGTCTTGGCGTTCCTGCCAAGCATGCCGACGAGCTTCGGCAGCGCTTTCTTGCTGCCGATCTGCGCCAGCGCATCCACTGCACGCTCGCGCACCCACCAGTCCTCATCGTCGGTAGCCTTGATGAGCGTATCGACGGCGGTCTCATCTTTTGTCGCATTCAGAATCTCGATGGCTGTGCGACGGATTTCTTCGTCTTTGTCCTTGACCAGTTCGAGTACCGAGTTAACGACTTTCGGTCCGCCGATCTCTGCCAGCGCATCGCCGGCGCGGGCGCGCACCCACCAGTCGTCATCTTTGATGGCTTCCAGCAAATCCTTGATCGAATTTGGATTGCAGACTTCATTGAGTACTTCGACGGCGGCACGCCGCGTGTACTCGGACTCGTCTTTGAGAGCAGTTACGAGATATTGGATGGTTTCCGGGTGGTTGAGCTTGATCAATAAATCGACGGCTTTATTTTGTACTTCCAGGTCCGGGTCCAGCAGAATCTTCGCCACTTTTTCGATGGTGACGTGTCCTTTCCGATCATGGAGGGCATCGAGTGCGGCGCTGCGTACGAGCTTGTTAGAGTCGCTGAGCTGCATCTCGAACGCCCGGGTGATTTCGTCCTTGTTGAATTTCGTCAGCAGCCTCATGATGTGAATCTTGATGGCCGGGTCCTTGCCGCCCATGCGGTTGATCAGGTCGGGAACCATATCGACGGACACCACATCTTCGATGATTGCGAAAAGCGCCGCCTTCGCTTTTGGGTCCAGTTTATAGGCGCGTTGCATGAGATCATGCACGCTCAGATCCTTTTTATGGACCTTGAGCACGTCGATCAGCGCGGGCTTTGATACGTCGGGATCGTCCAGGAAATCGAGCAGGGAATTGGGATTGTAATTGTTGCTGCTGGAGAGCGCCCACGCCGTTCCCGTAACGACACGATCGCCACCGTCGGCCAGACCCTCCTGGTAATACTTAAGCGTCTTGTCGCTGACCTGGCTTGCGAGTATGTCGACAAAAACCATTGTGTGCGTCTTGTCGCTCATCGCGAGCGCATCGATGATTTTCGGAATGACTTTCGGGCCGATTTTTTTCAGGCGTTCAATGGTTTTTTGGGCGGCCATGGAATTGGCGTCGGATTCGCTCACCAATTGACCAATCAGCTGATCTGTCCGAAAGCCACCGAGGATACCCATCAGCGATAGTCTGCCCGAATGTTGATGGTGGATTTCGCAAGGATTTCTGTGTTTGACACTGGCGAGCGCCAGCACACGGTGCTGGCAATTCGCTCCCATGCACACGATTCGATCTGTGCCTTGTTAATTGACGCCATCAAATTTGAAATCGATTGAGCGAACTGGCGGGTTTTCAGACGCCCAAGCGCCGCATCCGCAGTCCTCTCCGTCCTCACCAACGCGGCATTATGCCATATCACCTGCATGGCCAATTGTGACCCCGGCTTTTTCTGCAAGCCTGGAATCCGTTGAGCCGGGGCAACTTTCCGGCCAATCTGGTTACAATACCGCCCCCGGACGCCAGCATCGGCGTCCCTGGATAAATTTAACCTAATGCAACTGTGGGAAGTGTGACATTGTCTGCAGAATCTGACCTGAAACATAGTATTGGAGCCGTTCAGGTGCCGGGAACAGGCCATTCCGTGGCCGATGTCGGCCGGGTGGCAAGTGTTGCCGTGGACGGCAACAAGGCCTCGATCGATATCCAGCTCGGCTTTCCGGCCAGCGGTATTCATGCCGACCTCGAACAGGCTGTCAAGGAAGCCGCCCAAACGACCGCCGACATTGAAGATGTGTCGGTGGCTGTAGGCACCAGGATCACGGCGCATGGCGTACAGCGCAACCTGAAACCACTCGAAAACGTCAAGAACATCATTGCGATCGCGTCTGGTAAAGGCGGCGTCGGTAAATCCACGACGGCAGTCAATCTTGCGCTCGCACTTGCCGGCGAGGGCGCAAATGTCGGTATCCTCGATGCTGACATCTACGGACCGAGTATTCCGTTGATGCTCGGCGTATCCGGCGAGCGGCCGACCAGCGATGACGGTCAATCCATGAATCCGCTGAGCGCACACGGCATCCAGCTGATGTCCATCGGGTTCCTGATTGACGCCGATCAGCCGATGGTCTGGCGCGGACCAATGGTGACCCAGGCACTGAATCAGATGTTGCAGCAAACACAGTGGTTGGATCTGGATTACCTGATCGTCGACATGCCGCCTGGCACTGGTGATATTCAATTGACATTGTCACAAAAGGTGCCGGTCAGTGGCGCCGTCATTATTACGACGCCACAGGACATTGCATTGCTGGATGCCCGCAAGGGATTGCAGATGTTTCGCAAGGTATCGGTTCCTGTGCTGGGAGTCATCGAAAACATGAGTATCCACGTCTGCACCAATTGCGGCCATGAGGAGCCGTTGTTCGGCAGCGGCGGCGGGGCGCAAATGGCAGCTGAATACGAGCTTGAATTGCTGGGCCAGTTGCCACTCGACCTGCGGATTCGCGAACAGACCGATAGTGGAAACCCTACTGTGGTCGCCGCACCGGATACGGCCCCTGCAGACGCGTATCGGGCGACCGCGAGACGCATGGCCGCACGGCTGGCGTTACAGGGCAAGGACTATAGTCGCCGTTTTCCGAATATCGTGGTTGAAAATAAATGAGCATAAAATCCGATCGCTGGATCCGTAAGATGGCGCAGGAGCAGGGTCTGATCGAGCCTTTCGAGCCCGGACAGGTTCGGGAAGTCAACGGCGAACGTATCGTCTCCTACGGAACCTCCAGTTACGGCTACGATGTGCGTTGCGCCGACGAATTCAAGATATTTACGAATATCGAATCGGCGTTCGTCGATCCGAAGGCGTTCGATGAATCCAGTTTCGTGGACAAGCAAGGCGACATCTGCGTCATCCCGCCGAATTCTTTCGCACTGGCACGAACGATCGAATATTTTCGAATACCGCGCAACGTGCTCACGATCTGCCTCGGAAAATCGACCTACGCGCGTTGCGGCATCATCGTCAATGTCACGCCGCTCGAGCCCGAGTGGGAGGGCCACGTCACGCTCGAGTTCTCAAACACGACGCCACTGCCCGCAAAGATATATGCGAACGAAGGGGTGGCGCAGATGCTGTTTTTCGAATCCGACGAAGAGTGCGAGATCTCGTACAAGGACAAGGGCGGCAAGTACCAGGGCCAGAAGGGTGTAACGTTACCCAAGGCTTGATTCACTGTGTCGTAGGAGCTCGCCTGTAGGAGCTCGCCTGTAGGAGCTCGCCCCAGCGAGCGACAAACATTGCAGGGATTGATCCATAATCAATCCCTGCAATGTTTGCTAAGGGTGAATCCACCAATAGGAAACAAAGCAATTCGCTCGCTGGGCCGAGCTCCTACGGCTGATTTTCCGGCCATTTCAATGGTTCGGTGAGCCGCTCCCCATCCAGCCAGGCGCTGCCATCTCTGCATTCGATGCGGCCTGCCGCGAATAACCTGGCGGCTTCCGGATAAATCCTGTGTTCGACCGCGAGTACTCTCGCGGCAAGTTCCGACGCTGAATCGTCCGGCAGGACCGGTACCCGGCCCTGAATGATCGCCGGGCCACCATCCAGTTCTTCGGTCACAAAATGCACGGTACTGCCATGAAACTCCTCGCCGGCATCGATGGCGCGTTGATGCGTATCGAGACCCGTAAATTTCGGTAACAGGGAAGGGTGTATGTTGAGCACGCGTCCGCTGAAGTAATTGAGAAAGGTGCCGGTCAGGATGCGCATGAAGCCGGCCAGAATAATGATGTCTGGTTGATACTTATCCAGCGCCTCGACCAGCGCCGCGTCATAGAGGGCTCGTTGCGCATAATCCTGGTGGCGGATGCATTCGACCGTGATGTTGGCATTGCGCGCGCGCTCGAGTCCGCCAGCATCCGGGCGGTTACTCAGCACCACTGACAGGTCCAGCTCGAGTTGCCCTGCTGCAACCTCATCGATGAATGCCTGCAGATTGGTGCCACTGCCGGAAATCAGCACCGCCGCGCAAAGGTTGCTCAAGAAGGGTTGCTCAAACGTAAACCACCCCGCCGGCACCTGCCCTGATCTCGCCCAGTCGCCAGGCGCTTTCACCGCCCGCTGCGAGCGTTGCCACTGTTGCATCCGCATCTGCCGCGTCAACGACGACGACCATGCCAACGCCGCAATTGAATGTGCGGCGCATTTCATCAATCGCGATACGGCCTGAGACGGCCAGCCATTCAAATACAGGGCCTGGCTGCCAGCTATCTACCGCAATCGCTGCATGCAGGTCGCCATGCAGTATCCTGGGGATGTTTTCCGTCAGTCCGCCACCGGTGATGTGGGCGAGGCCTTTGACGTTGACTGACTTTACGAGTTGCAAAATCGATTTGACGTAAATTTTCGTCGGTTCCAGCAGCAACGCCTCGGCAGGCGTACCGTCGATATCGGGATTCCCGGCGAGTTCGAGTACTTTGCGGATCAACGAATAGCCATTCGAATGCGGGCCACTTGAGGCAATGCCGATCATTGCGTCACCCGCAGAAATTGCGCTCCCATCGATCAGGTTTGCGCGCTCAACTGCGCCTACGCAGAATCCGGCAAGATCGTATTCGCCATCCGGGTACATGTCCGGCATTTCCGCTGTTTCTCCGCCGATCAATGCGGCGCCAGCCTGC
>Ga0114949_10003091_pt1 | contig 10518 bp, 8 predicted proteins | sample N074metaG_FD_83505 | JGI IMG/M metagenome (GOLD analysis project Ga0114949, IMG submission 83505) | Deep subsurface microbial communities from Kermadec Trench to uncover new lineages of life (NeLLi) - N074 metaG | ecosystem: Environmental > Aquatic > Marine > Ocean trench > Sediment | place... | reverse complement strand
GCTCATCGGCGATTTGCGAAATGTGCAACAAACCGTCTTTACCCGGGATGATGTTAACGAAAGCACCAAAATCGACAATGCGTTCGACTCTACCGTTGTAGATACGGCCGACTTCCGCTTCTGCTGTGATCTCCTGGACCATTGCAACAGCAGCGTCCATTGCTTCTTTGCTGGCAGCATAAATGCGCACAGTGCCGTCGTCATCGATGTCGACTTCTGCGCCGGTCTTTTCAACGATGCCACGAATGGTGGCGCCGCCTTTACCGATCACGTCGCGAATCTTGTCCGGATGCACCTTGACGGTCGTCATGGCTGGTGCGTTTTCGGACAACTCATCACGTGATGCGCCGAGGACTTTGTTCATCTCGCCAAGAATTTGCAGACGTGCTTCCTGGGCCTGGCTTAACGCCGCTTCCATAATTTCTTCGGTAATACCGTCGATCTTGATGTCCATCTGCAAGGCTGTGATACCGGCTTCGGAGCCCGCGACTTTGAAGTCCATGTCACCCAGGTGATCTTCATCACCGAGAATATCGGTTAACACGGCGTAGCGATTGCCTTCCTTCACCAGGCCCATGGCCACACCGGCTACCGGCATTTTCATCGGCACACCAGCGTCCATTAACGCCAAAGAGGTGCCGCAAACGGTGGCCATTGAGCTGGAACCGTTGGACTCCGTAATCTCCGATACAACACGAATGGTATAAGGGAATTCCTCCGGATCAGGCAATGCCGCGGCAACGCCACGTCGTGCCAGACGACCGTGGCCAATCTCGCGACGCTTAACACCGCCCATGAAACCGGCTTCGCCGACACTGTAGTGCGGGAAGTTGTAGTGCAGCATGAACTGGTCCTTGAAGGTACCTTCCAACGCATCCACCAAGGCCGCATCACGTAGCGTGCCAAGGGTGGCGACAACTATCGCCTGGGTTTCTCCGCGCGTGAATAACGCAGAGCCATGCGTTTTAGGCAATATACCCACTTCTACTGCAATGGGTCGAACGGTGCGCAGGTCGCGTCCGTCGATACGTGGCTCGCCGTTCAACACTCGTTGGCGGACCATGTCCTTTTCAACTTTGCCGAACATGTCGGAAACATCGTCCGCTGCAACATCGGCACCTTCAGCACCGCTTATTTGCTCTACGACCTGCTTGCGCAATGCCCTGACAGCATTCTGACGTTCCAACTTGTCGGTGACCCGATAGGCTTCGCCCAGGTCTGCTTTAACCGCATCGCTGACTTGAGCCAGCAACTCATCGTTAGTGGGCTCCGGTTGCCAGTCCCATGCCGGCTTACCCGCTTCGGCAGCAAGTTCCTTGATAGCTGTAATGGCGACCTGCATTTCCTGGTGGCCGAACAACACAGCGCCGAGCATTTCGTCTTCGCTGAGTTCCTTCGCTTCAGATTCGACCATCAGCACGGCGGATTCGGTACCGGCCACTGTCATGGTCAGCATGGATTCACCGAGAGCTTCGTAGCCCGGGTTCAAAAGGTATTCGCCATCTTTGTAGCCCACTCGCGCGGCACCTATCGGGCCCGCAAACGGAATACCGGAGATAGCCAACGCGGCGGAAGTGCCCAGCAAGGCCGCTATATCCGGGTCCTGATCCAGGTCGGTAGACATGACCGTGCAGACCACCTGAACTTCATTCATGAAGCCTTTCGGGAACAGGGGTCTGATAGGACGGTCGATGAGTCGACAGGTCAGGGTCTCTTTTTCGTTAGGACGTCCTTCACGACGAAAAAATCCACCGGGAATTTTGCCGGCAGCGTATGTTTTCTCTTGATAGTTAACTGTCAGCGGGAAGAAGTCCTGCCCGGTTCGTGCACTCTTTACACCGACAACCGTTGTTAGAACAACTGTGTCACCTATGGTTACAACCACCGAACCGGTGGCTTGTTTAGCTATCTTGCCGGTTTCTATAGAAACCGTCTGGTCGCCAAACTGAAATGTTTTTGTAATTGGGTTCAAAATTTTTACTCCTTGAATAGTAGTGATGTCTCGTTATGGGTTAGCGACGTAATCCCAGTCGCCCAATCAAAGTTGTATAGCGAGCTGTATCTTTACTTTTCAGATAATCCAACAATTTGCGGCGCTGATTCACCATGCGAATCAGACCACGCCGCGAGTGATGATCTTTGTGATGATCACGAAAGTGGTCTTGTAGTCCATTAATGTTATGAGTCAATAAAGCGACCTGTACTTCCGGCGAACCTGTGTCACCTTCCTGAAGTTGATACTCTTTTATGATCTCTGCTTTGTTTGTGGCTGCTAATGCCATCTCTTTCTCCTAAATATGCAACCCCCGCGAGCACAACTGCCTTAAGCGGGAGTCTTGTCATCAGAAACAACCGCGCATATTTGCAGTTGTTCTGGGTTTAATTACGACCTGCTTTTAACTGGCCACTAGTCTTCTGGGCGCAACGCGCCCGTCATCCAACACTTCACCAACACCGAGGAATACATTGGCCTCGCCATTGCTGTTTTCACTCAGCCGTACCCACCCTTGGGTGGGCGCATTTGCAACTTGTACGGGTTGGCCCTGGCGTAAATAAAACGCCGTAGCATCCGACAGTACAACTTCCGGCCACTGACCCACCGTGCTGGCTGTGGGTCTCAGAAACTTATCTAGCGAGCCTTTTTCAAGCTCTTGCTGCAGGAATTCCAGCGTCACCATGTGCGCTTCATCGAAAGGTCCTGCCGCTCTGCGGTGCAACGCAATAACATGCGCGCCCACGCCCAGAGCTGCGCCTAAATCTTCAGCGATGGTGCGAATATAGGTACCCTTGCTGCAGTGCAATTCAAGCTCGAGTTCATCACCATCAAAATTTGTCAGCTCGTTGCGAAAAATAGTTATGCAACGCGCTTTTCGTTCTACTTCAATACCCTGCCGGGCGAGTTTATACAGTGGTTGACCCTTGTGCTTCAAGGCCGAAAACATCGACGGCACCTGCTGGATATCACCACGAAACTGTTGCAGCGCATTTTCTACGTCCTGCTTGACGATATGGCTGGCATCGGAAGTGCTGACGATCTCGCCTTCGGCATCTCCAGTATTGGTTGCTACGCCCAATTTCAGCCGGGCCCAATATTTCTTATCCGACGATAACAAGTATTGAGAAAACTTCGTTGCTTCTCCGAAACAAAGGGGCAGCACGCCGGTCGCCAGCGGGTCCAAGCTACCTGTATGGCCAACTTTCTGGGCACCATACAACCGCTTCACCTGCTGCACGGCATCGCTCGATGAGATGCCTTTAGGCTTGTTGAGGATTAACACCCCATTTACGGGGCGGCCTTTTCTTTGTCTACTGATCGCAATCTTCCTGGTGTTGCTCGTGGTTTATCGATTGCATCGCCGTGTCGATCAACTTCTCAATCCGTGGCCCTTCTTCGACCAGCAAATCGTAGTGAAAACGAAGCTTCGGCGTTGTGCGCATCGTGTGGCGCTTGGCCAACGTCGAACGAAAGAACCCCGCTGCGCCATTGAGCACCTTTATCAACTCTTGCTTTTCTTCTTCGCTATTGGCTTGCAGCGAGGACACGTAAACTTCCGCATAAGATAAGTCGCGGCTGACCTTTACGTCATTCACACTGACAAAGCTGCCAACCCGTGGGTCGCGCATTTCCAGCTGAATAATGCGCGCCACCTCGTCACGGATGAAGTCCGCAACTTTAAGCTCTCGAGACACTGCAGGCTTCTAGCTGGGTACTACTCAAGTTCACGAGCCACTTCTCTTGAATCGAAGACCTCTATCTGGTCACCGGGGCGCACATCGCTATAGTTGCGCACGCCAATGCCGCACTCGGTACCGGCTCGTACTTCATTGATGTCCTCTTTAAAACGCCGCAAAGACTCCAATTCACCTTCATAGATCACGACATTGTCACGCAATACGCGGATCCGCTTGTTACGGTGAACCGTTCCTTCGGTGACCATGCAGCCTGCGATGGCGCCATAACGTGGCGAGCGAAAAACGTCGCGAACTTCGGCTATGCCGGTTATTTCCTCGCGAATCTCCGGCGATAGCATGCCGCTCAATATGGTTTTAACATCGTCTATCAGTTCATAGATGATACTGTAGTAGCGCAGATCGACGCCTTCGCGCGCCAGCAATACCTTGGCCGTCTTATCGGCCCGGACATTGAAGCCGAACACTGCCGCTCCGTATGTTGCAGCCATGGTGACATCGGATTCTGAAATTCCACCAACTCCGGTACCCAGCACCTGCACGCCGACTTCGTCGTTACCGAGATCGGCCAGCGCCTGCACAATGGCTTCCAGACTACCCCGCACATCTGCCTTGATCACGAGTTTGAGAATCCGCTTCTCACCCTGAGCCATGTTGGCAAACATGTTTTCGATCTTGGAAGCTTGCTGCATCGCTTGACGATGCTCTTGATTCTTATCCTGGCGAAACTCTGCAAGCTCACGAGCGGTCTTTTCATCTGCAGCCACAGAAAAATCATCGCCCGCCATTGGTGTACCACTTAAGCCCAGCACTTCAACCGGCTGCGACGGACCTGCCGCTTTGATGTTGTTGCCGGCTTCGTCGAGCATGGCCCGTACGCGGCCGTATGTTTCACCTGCGATAACGATGTCGCCCTGCTTCAACGTGCCGTTCTGCACCAAGACAGTGGCTACCGGTCCACGCCCGCGGTCGAGTCGCGATTCAACCACCACACCTTGGCCGGGGGCTTCTTCAATGGCCCCGAGCTCCAATATCTCAGACTGTAGAATGATGGCTTCCAACAGCGTATCGATACCTTCTCCGGTAATCGCCGAAACTTTCACAAATTGCGTGTCACCACCCCAGTCTTCCGGCACCACATCCTTGGCCGCTAGTTCGTTGGTGACGCGCTCCGGGTCTGCACTTTCCAGGTCGCACTTGTTGATCGCCACAATGATCGGCACTTTGGCGGCTTTTGCATGCTGAATGGCCTCTTCGGTCTGCGGCATAACACCATCGTCTGCAGCAACAACGAGAATCACGATGTCGGTGACCTTGGCACCACGAGCGCGCATGGAGGTGAAAGCCGCATGTCCGGGAGTATCGATAAAGGTTACCGGACCACCCGCTGTTTCCACTTTGTATGCACCGATGTGCTGGGTGATGCCGCCGGCTTCACCGCTGGTTACGCGGGTGTTGCGAATGAAATCAAGCAATGAGGTTTTACCGTGATCGACATGGCCCATGACCGTTACCACAGGTGACCGCGATACGATATCGCCTTCTATCTGTAACGATGCTTCGAGTTGTTCTTCGAGGACATCATCGCTGACGACCTTGATCTTATGGCCCATCTCCTCGACCACCAGGGTTGCGGTGTCCAGATCTATGGTCTGATTAATGGTCGCCATGACGCCCATGCCCATCAGCACTTTGATCACTTCACTGGCCTTTATGGCCATGTTCTGGGCGAGATCACCGACAGAATTCAGCTCACTGACTTCAACTTCACGGGAAATAAATTCGGTGGGCTTGAACTCACCACCTTGGGTATCCACCTGCAGCGCCGCCTGACGATGGGCCGGTCGACGTCGCGTGCGGCGCTCACTTTTCAAGGACAGTTCGCGACGACCGCCTTTGCGGCCACCATGATCCGCGCCACCACGGCGATCTTTGTCTTTCGCCTTGCCGCGCTTACCACCTTTCTGTTCAGCCTGTTCCTTCGCTTGAAGCTCAGCAGCGGCGGCCGCAGGATCCTGCACTTTCTCAGGTTGTTTTTCAGCGGGCTGTTTCGCTCCATCCGCTTGCTGCTCTTTGCGCTGTGCGTTGGCCACGGCTTCTGCCTTCAGGCGCTCTTCTTCTTCAACTTTGCGCGCGCTTTCCGCTTTTCGGTCGGCCTCGGCACTGCGTGTCTGTTCTTCAGCCTGGATACGTGCACTGTCTTCTTCGCGGATACGCTGGGCTTCCAGTTCGCTCTGAGATGGCCCTGCGGCTTGCGGCGCTGCTGCTGCAGGCGCATCCGCGTCGGCTTCACCACCCTTCACATAGGTACGCTTGCGACGCACTTCAACCGTCACACTGCGTCCGGTACGACCTTGTCCGGCTTTTAACGTGCCGGTGCTTTTGCGTTTGAGGGTGATCTTTTTGGGTGTCTCTTCACTCGCGCCATGACTTTTGCGCAGAAACACAAGCAACACCTGTCTTTGTTCTTCAGAGACTAACTCATCCTCAGCTTTATGCGGCAGGCCGGCCTCTCCCATCTGTCGCAACAGGCGATCCACCGCTATATCTACAGTGTCTGCAAGTTGTTTTACTGTTACGTCTGCCATCAATAACTCCTACTACCCGAACCAACTACTCATCACTTTATGTATTCGGGACTTCCATACTTTCTTCTTCATCAGCAAACCAGGGCTCACGCGCCTTGAGAATTAACACCCCCGCTTGCGCTTCACCCAACTCGGGCTCTATGTCCAACAGCTCTGGTATCGCAAGTTCGGCCAGATGTTCCATGGTGACCACCTCATTGGAAGCCAGCTTATATGCAAGTTGGCGATTCATGCCTTCCATTTCCAGTAGATCGTCCGCCGGTGTTACATCGCCAAGCGCTTCTTCGCTGGCTATCGCCTTGGTGAGCAGCGCGTCTTTTGCCCGGTTCCGGAGCTCGGCCACAATTTCTTCATCGAACCCTTCGATCGCCATCATCTCTTCAAGCGGCACATAGGCAATTTCTTCGAGAGTCGAGAAACCTTCTTCGACCAGCACCGCAGCAACATCTTCGTCTACGGACAGTGCATTTTTGAACTCTTCCATGAGCTTAACCGACTCTTCTTCCTGCTTCGTCGCAGCTTCTTCTTCGGTCATGATATTCAGCGACCAACCGCACAAATCACTCGCCAGACGCACATTCTGTCCACCCCGGCCAATTGCTTGAGCGAGGTTTTCTTCGGTCACCGCGATGTCCATGGAATGCGTTTCTTCGTCTAATACGATAGAGGCGACTTCAGCCGGCGCCATCGCATTAATGGTGAGCTGTGCAGGATTTTCATCCCAAGGCACAATATCAATGCGTTCACCAGCCAGCTCGCCGGAAACGGCTTGAACCCGGGAGCCACGCATGCCGACACACGCACCAACGGGGTCAATGCGGCCGTCATTTGTTTTGACGGCGATCTTGGCTCGAGAACCCGGGTCGCGGGCTGCTGCGCGAATTTCGATGACCTCTTCCGAGATCTCAGGTACTTCTACTTTGAACAACTCTATAAGCATCTGCGGCGCAGTCCGCGAAAGGATCAGCTGTGGCCCGCGGTTATCCGGTCGCACATCGACCAGTAACGCGCGCAGCCTGTCACCGACGCGGAATGTCTCACGCGGAATCATATGCTCCCGAGTCAATATGCCTTCGGCATTGTTGCCGAGATCGACGATCACGCTGTCACGCCCGAGTTTTTTCACCGTGGCCCCAACCAACTCGTTGAGACGCGGCAGATAAGCCTCGACAACCATCGCCCGCTCTGCTTCGCGCACTTTCTGCACAATCACCTGTTTGGCAGTTTGTGCGGCTATGCGGCCAAATTCTACAGAATCGACCGGCTCTTCAAGCACGTCGCCAAGTTCCGCGTCAGGCTTGATTTCACGGGCTTCTTCGACGCTATATTGAGCATCTGGATTCGGTTCTTCTTCGTCTTCATAGTTGACCACGGTCCACGTGCGAAAGGTGTCATATTCCCCACTTTCGCGATCGATGGCGACACGAAACTCAGCGTCTTCGCTGTAGCGTTTTTTCGTTGCCATCGCCATGGCAGCTTCTATCGCATCAAAGATCACCTCTTTGGGAACACCTTTTTCAAGCGATACCGAATCAACGACTAATAGAATTTCTTTTGACATTCGTCTGCCCTACTTACCTCAGTCAAACACTGGCACAATTCGCGCCCGCTGAATGTTCTCCAGCGGCAGCAAATATTCATCTTCCGCGATCTGTATGACCGCCATGCTGTCTTGTACACCTGCTAACAAGCCGATGAATTTTTTCTTTCCTTCAAACGGAAAGTTCAACCGCACATCTATTTGTTCACCGACACTGTCTGCATACTGGCTCTCCCTGAACAAAATACGGTCCATGCCCGGAGAAGAAACTTCCAGTGTGTAGGCGTTGTTAATGAACTCCTCAACATCAAGAATATCGCTGACATGGCGGCTCACCGTCGCACAGTCATCCACGTCCACACCCTCTTCGCGCTCGATATACAGGCGCAATTTTGTGTGTCTACCTTGATTCAAAAACTCAACACCCCATAGGGTGCAACCCAACGATTCCACCGTGGGTCCAACGAGCTCTTCAACCTGTAATTCCTTTTTATTCAATGAGTTACCAATCTCACATGGCTACTACCACAGCAGCTTCTACTTTCTTACCGGCACAAAAAATGGGCTTAACGCCCACCTGATTAAAACCCGGTTTGGTTGCACGGCCAGACCTCAAAAAGAGCCCGTTCATGAGCGCCCACTTGATGGCTACCGAATAAAAAGCCCCAATCCTGGGGCCCTTCTTCCTTTGGTAGCGGGGGCAGGATTTGAACCCACGACCTTCGGGTTATGAGCCCGACGAGCTACCAGACTGCTCCACCCCGCATCAGCAAGGTGGCGAAGTATAGGGACCGATGCAATCCGCTGCAAGCGGCGAAAACACTCATTTTTTTGTGCCTGTTTGCATCTGTATATGGTGCCGAAGGCGAGACTCGAACTCGCACGGGCATAAGCCCACTACCCCCTCAAGGTAGCGTGTCTACCAATTTCACCACTTCGGCATTTATTGTTGAAAATTATATCTCGGGCACATCACCTTGAGGTTGTTGATCGTCCTCGATGGCATCAATTCCAGGCGCGTCGGAGTCTGCAACCCCACGCGCTTCGCTTTGTGTCGGCACCGCAGGTATGCCGAGACTACCCGCCTCGTTGGCACGCTGTTTGGCTAGATAGGCCAGGCTAAAGGCGATAACGAAAAAAGCGATCGCCAGCCACGCCGTTGCCTTGGTGAGAAAAGAGGAAGCGCCGACACTGCCGAACATCGTACTTGATGAGCCGCTACCGAACGCAGCGCCGACGTCTGCACCCTTACCCTGTTGTATCAGCACTAACAGGGTCAACGCCAGGGCGTCGAGTACGAGCAGGGATAACAACACTGTTTCTATGGTCGACATTTGTCTTTAAACCTTCCTAATTAATCTTTCTATCCATCTTTCTCTGGATCTGTCCGCCGAGCCGCCTGGCTTTTCGCTGCCGCCGCAATGATCGCCGAAAACTGCATCGCATCCAAACTCGCGCCACCGACCAGGCCACCATCAATATCCGTCTGTCCAAAAAGCTCCTCGGCATTCGCCGGCTTAACACTGCCACCATAAACAATGCGAATTCGTTGCGCCGCATCAACATCCCTCGCCGCTAATTGCGAACGAATGAATGCATGCATCTCCTGAGCCTGGTCGGGCGACGCTGTTTCACCCGTGCCGATGGCCCATACTGGTTCATAACCAACCGCTGCAGCACACAACTCATGGCAATCCACTCGCTCGAGAACCGCTGCCAACTGCCTGCGTACGACCGCAAATTCTTCACCGGCCTCGCGCTCGGCTAACGTTTCACCGACACAAACTATGGGTAGCAAGTTACCCCTCAATGCCGCCGCGGTCTTGGCCGCCACCAACTCGTCAGTCTCATGCTGTTGCAGGCGACGTTCCGAATGGCCGACGATGGCCCAGGTGCCGCCCAGTTCACAGACCATCTCGGCAGCGACCTCTCCGGTATGCGCACCTTCAGCATCCGTGCCGATATCCTGCACCCCGAGCGCAAGGCCGGCAGGTGCTTGTTGCAAAGCCGCCGCCAGATAGACAGTGGGTGGCGCCAGCACGACATCAACCGCTGCATGCATCTGCAGGTCTTGCAAATACGTGCTCAACAGGGCGACTGACCCATGCATTTTCCAGTTAGCCGCAATCAGTGCTTTACGCATTATTCGCTACCGGCATTTTCAGGGCGCGCAATGGTAAACGTTCGCATCGTCTTTTACAAAGGGATCTGTGTGACGCTAACGGGGCGCAACATCACGGTGTTGCGGCAACCACACGGCGACACACAGCAATACCACCAAGCCAGCGGCGCACACATAGGCCGCCGCGGCAAAGGTATCAAAGGCATCGTTGGCCAAGCTGAAGGATACGGGCCCTACCGCGCTGGCGAATACTGTGATGGCGGTATTCAGCCCGCTAATCTCGCCCAGGTGCAAGGTTCCGAACTGCCGAATGAAAGCCAGATTGGACAACACACCCCAGAGTCCACCACCGGCGCCAAAACCAAATACCAACAGCCAGTAGCCCAAATCTGTGTGCAGTTGCGTAATCCCATACGCACCAACCAGGAAGGCGAGCAGCATCACGACTAACAAGGGCTTGAGACGAGTGTAGTCCGCCAACGTACTGGCAAACAGATTGACGCTCAATGAAACGATCGCTTGAGGTAAAAAATAGCCAAATGCTTCACTGCGATCGCGACCGGCAGCGGCAAAGATCG
>Ga0114949_10003090_pt1 | contig 10518 bp, 9 predicted proteins | sample N074metaG_FD_83505 | JGI IMG/M metagenome (GOLD analysis project Ga0114949, IMG submission 83505) | Deep subsurface microbial communities from Kermadec Trench to uncover new lineages of life (NeLLi) - N074 metaG | ecosystem: Environmental > Aquatic > Marine > Ocean trench > Sediment | place... | reverse complement strand
CCTGGCGCCCGATCCTCGCACGGGTCTCGAGATGACCCTGTTGCGCATGCTGGCATTCAGGCCGGTATCCACACAGTCAGGTAGTTCCGGTACCGTTCCCCTGAAGGTAGCCAAAACGGTGGCTCCGAAAGACAAACAGCCGGCGCTGGCCCAGCCGGCCACGGCCAGCACTGTAACACCATCAGCGGGCAGGCAGGACGCAGATGGGCTGAGCGAGCCCGAACTGTTTTCTTCGCCGCGCAGCGTGCCGCCCGTGGATCGCCCGCAAGTTGCCAAGACATCATCTCCGGCAGACACCGACTGGATGAGATTGCAGGGCGACCTGGAAATCAGTGGCCAGGTCCGTGAATTGGCGCGCAACGTGCAATTGCAGTCCCGCTCTGACGATCGCTGGGATTTTGTGATTACACCATCACTCAGACACCTGGGTTCTCAAAACTGCATCAATCGACTGGGCCAGGCGATCAGTCAGAGAGTGGGTCATACTGTAGCCATAAAGCTGATTGACAGTGACAGTACAGAGCCCGTTACTGCCGCAGCGTTGGATAGGCACAAAAACCTTCAAAACATGAGCGAAGCTGAAAGAGCCATCAACGACGATCCAACCGTCAAGGCATTGAAAGAAAAACTGGGTGCCCGCATTGTCGAAGATTCGATTCAGCCGCTGCAATGAGATTCCTCAACTCGCATTCAATTTAAATAAGGTCGCAAATGAAAGGTAAGCTCGCAGGCTTGATGCAACAAGCCCAGAAAATGCAGGAAGAAATGCAAAAAACCCAGGAAGAACTGGCCCGGATGGAGGTGTCCGGTGAGGCCGGTGGCGGCCTGGTCAAGGTAAACATGACGGGCAAGCATGCCGTACGCAGGATCCAGATCGATCCTTCGCTTCTGGACGACAAGGAAATGCTGGAAGACATCGTGACGGCAGCGGTGAATGATGCGGTGAACCGTGTGGCTGCGGCCATGCAGGAACGTATGTCAAAAATGACAGCCGGAATCTCACTGCCTCCCGGCATGAAACTGCCATTTTGATGTTGAGCCCGCATATTGCGCCAGTATCCCGGCCCTGGCTGGTCCAGCTGCGCCTGGATACCGAGCTTCCTTCACCCCATAGCGGTGCTATGAGGTTCAGTCCAGCCCGGCATCCAGACGCACCTGGCCGGCGCCATCATCCGGGAGACTGGTGCAATATGCGGGCTGGCCCTTCGATGGCTCCATATGCGGGCTGGCCCTTCGATGGTGGCAGGTCGAGTTAGTGCATGAGTTCGAATTCACTTCTTGAGCAATTGCTTGAGGCACTGCGCTGCCTTCCCGGTGTCGGCCCCAAGTCCGCCCAGAGAATGGCATTGCATTTGTTGGAACGCGACCGTGACGGTGGCCGCCACCTGTCCACAGTGCTGAAAGACGCCATGGAACGGGTTGGCCACTGCCGGGATTGCCGTAACCTGACGGAAAATAAAGTCTGCCGGATATGCGCCAATGCGCGGCGCGATCAATCCCTTTTATGCATCGTGGAATCTCCCAGTGATGTGATAGCAATTGAGAATGCCACTGGTTACCAGGGCCGTTATTTCGTTCTGTTGGGGCGTTTGTCGCCGCTCGATGGCATCGGCCCGGCGGAATTGGGACTGGAAGAACTGGCCGAGCGATTGAGAGACCATCCCCCCGGGGAATTGATCATTGCGACCAATCCAACCGTGGAGGGTGAGGCGACTGCATTTTACCTGCAGCGGATGGCACAAAAACATGACATTACCATCAGTCGCATTGCCCACGGAATTCCGCTGGGGGGTGAACTCGAGTATACCGACCAGTCCACCATTGCCCACGCATTTGCAAGCCGGCAAGAAGTGTAGCGGCTAGGCTCTAACGTGCTCTCCTCATTCCTCTGGCACGATTATGAAACCTTTGGTGTACGACCGATGGCAGACCGTCCCTCACAGTTTGCAGCTCAACGGACCGATGCCAAACTTGACTGCATCGGTGACCCGGTGGTGTGGTATTGCTCGCCGGCAGACGATGTGCTGCCCCATCCCATGTCCTGCTTTGTTACGGGTATTACGCCGCAGGAAGCGCGACGAAAGGGTGTGGTTGAAGCCGTGTTTGCTCAGAACATCCTGAACGAAATGATGCAGCCCGGTACCTGCAGCGTCGGTTATAACAGCATTCGTTTCGATGACACGGTCACGCGAAACCTGCTGTACCGTAACCTGCATGATCCCTATGAGCGCGAATACAAAAACGGCAACTCCCGCTGGGACCTCATCGATCTGGCACGTATGTACTATGCTTTGCGGCCGGATGAAATCCAGTGGCCGATGCACGAAGCCGGTAAACCCAGCTTCCGTCTTGAGGATCTGAGCGCGGCAAATAATATAGCGCATGAAGGTGCACACGATGCCCTGGCGGATGTGCGCGCCACCATCGACCTCGCACGATTGTTCAGGAAAATCCAGCCGCGTCTGTTTGATTGGGGACTGAGTCTGAGGAATCAAATGCAGGTCATGAACCTGCTGGACCCGGTTGATCCCAGTCCGCTGCTGCATACGTCTGCAAAGATCCCGGCAGACCGTGGCTGTACAACATTGGTGTTGCCGCTGGCAGTTATGCCCGATCGACCCAAATCAGTCATTGTCTTTGACCTGATGGCCGATCCTGATCCGCTAATCGAGCAACCTGCTGAGGTGATTCACGACCTGGTGTTTACTTCGGCAGCAGATTTGCCGGAAGATGTCGAGAGAATGCCGCTGAAGGCAATTCACAGTAATCATGTGCCCATGGTTGCGCCGTTCGCTACGCTCAAGGGCGTGGACCTGCAAAGAATCCAACTGGATCCGGACCGGTGTCGTCGTCATGCCGCCAGGTTGATCGCCTCCCTGGCGCCGATCCGGCATAAGGTGGCGGAAGTGTTTTCCGCTTCATACGCCGACAGTCAGGAAACAAATGATCCCGATCTCATGATTTACACCGGCGGGTTTTTTTCACCGGCCGACAGGCAGCTGATGAAAAAAGTTCTCGCGATGCCTGCGGACAAGCTCGCCGGCCAATCGTGGGCCTTCAAGGATAAGCGCTTGCCCCTGATGCTGTTCCGTTACCGTGCAAGGAATTATCCCGACACGCTTTCGGTGGAAGAGGCAGAACAGTGGAACAAAGATCGAAAAGCGAGGCTGATCGAACCCAAGGACTCTGCACATTTCACCCTGAGGGATTTCAGGCAGGAAATGGCTGAAGTCAGGGAACTGAAGCAGAATGAGCCGCAGGCGCACAGAATACTGGACCAGTTGGAAGCCTGGGTATTGGACATAGGCCTGGAGGATCTGTGACGAGGAAAAGCAGGCATTGACAGCGACATTGTGGTGAAATAATCGCCTGCAGGCGGGCTCTGGCAAAAGTTTTTGTTGTTGCGGTGATTTGCAAATTTTATGAATCTACTGCTGGAATTTTTCAACAAGTTACAGCGACTTCCTCGACTCGTTTCGAATTATTTATACACAAGTGATTGATTGTTTTTATGACACGTTTTAGATCTCAATCCAGTCGCATGGCTTTAATTTGAAAAATCATAAGCTATTGTATTTAAACATTTATTCTAATATGATCAAATTTTGATCAAACTTGAGCGATTGGCACGCTGTCTGTGAAACCGAGACTTTCCTCACAGGGTTATCCACAAGCTTTGTGGATAAGTTTTCAGGCCACGTTCAGGGCTAGCTGGAGCTCGTTTGAAGACCGGTTCATGGTGATTTTCACGCTGTGCGCAGAACGCTTCAGCGATCGTTTCGCCGATGGCGACACGAACTCCACATGCGTGCCGTCTGAAAACTGCAGCATCCAGATTTCCCGCACACTTTCGCCCGGCTCCATAACAGCCACAATCCCGCTAATCGTCTTTCCAATCAGGTCCTGGTTCACTTTCATTTTCCACACCTTTTACGAGTCATCATGTTTACCTGGGTGTATTGAAGCGCAGAGTGTTCTCAAAACCTGAGAGTGGTTTTCCTACACAAGCTCAAGTAGTTTTCGACTATCACCCTCCTCAATTCCCGCCTACGCTGGTCCCTGCAATTGGAAGGGGCCCGTTTACGGGCAATTGGATCTATCATTTTAAACATAGGGAAACCGATATGAAATTATTACTTACACTACTCGCCACCTGCATGCTGGCAACCCTGGCCTGGGCCGCGGAACCAGTGAACGTCAATACTGCCTCGGTTGAGGAAATAGCCCAGAGCCTCAATGGTGTCGGTCTCGTTAAGGCTGCTCTAATCGTGGAGTATCGCGAGGCCAATGGCCCATTTACTCACGTTGACGAACTCGTTAATGTAAAGGGTATCGGCGTCCGCACGATCGACAAGAACAAGGAAATGATTCTCCTGCAAGCTGCCGGAACACAAGCTGACAATTGATCCAAGCTGACGAAAATAGTTACCGGGCAAGCAATACTTGCCCGGTACTATTTGTAAAAGTTCGCACCGGCACGCCCTCAGCGCATCAACGCGCTTGGAGCGCAATGATTCCAAAGGCCCAAAGTCCGCGGACTCCTACAGTCGCGCGCACTGCGCCCCTAAATTTTCTCCAGTGCCTCACTGGCTTCCAGCCATTCCCATTCAAGGTTTTCCAATGAGGTCTTGATTGAACCGCGCTGCTTGATCAGGCCGGTCATTTCTTTCACCCTGCCAGGATCAGTGTACAGCGATTCATCGGCCAGCCGCTTTTCCAGCGTGTCGAGTTCAATACGGTTGGCGGCAAGGAGTTGCTCAACGTTGCGTACGCGATCGAGCAAGGGTTTCAGGCGCTGCCGGCGTTGGGCTTCCAGCTGCCTGGCTTGCCTTTTACCGGGCAGTTTTTCCATGTTTTTTATGCGTGAGCAGGCTGATTCAGCAGTTAACTGAAGCTGCTGTTCCTTCAGCCATGAGGGAAAGTCATCCAAAGTTTGCTTGAAGCGGTCAACTGTTCCGTTGTGGACCACCAGGAGTTCGTCGCACACGGTGCGCAGCAGATGCCGGTCATGTGAAATGACCACCAGGGCACCGCTGTAATCAAGCAATGCCACGCAAAGCGCATGACGCATCTCGAGGTCCAGGTGATTGGTGGGTTCATCGAGCAGCAGGAGATTGGGTCGCTGGCGAATGATCAGGGCCAGTACCAAGCGAGCTTTCTCACCACCCGAAAACGGTGCCACTGGTTCAAAGATCATGTCGCCGCCAAAGCCGAATCGGCCAAGGTAATTGCGTAAATCCGATTCACGTTCACCTGGCGAATGGTTGCGAAGGTGATCGATTGGACTTTTGTCCGGGTTCAGCTGGTCAAGCTGGTGCTGGGCGAAGTAGCTGATTTTTGTCTCCTTGCTCAACAGTCTTTCGCCCTTGAGCAGGGTGCTGCCGTCGGCCAAGGCTTTGAGCAGGGTGGACTTTCCGGCACCATTTTCACCCAACAGACCAATGCGGTCACCTGCAACGAGGCTCAACTTGACACCACTGAGTACCGGATTTTCATAGCCAAGCTCAGCGTCCTCCAGTTTAAGGAGGTGCTGGGGTTGCTTTTTCGGCTCCATGAATTGGAAGCGAAAGGGTGAATCCACGTGTGCGGGCGCGATCAGTGTCATGCGTTCCAGCATCTTCAGGCGGCTCTGTGCCTGTCTTGCCTTGGATGCTTTGTAGCGGAAACGATCGACGTAGGCCTGGATATGTTTGACCTCTTTTTGCTGGCGTTGGTACATAGACTGTTGTTGCGCCAGTTGCTCTTTACGTTGTAACTCAAACTGGCTGTAGTTCCCGGGGTACAGGCGTATTTGCCGGTATTCGATGTGGGCGATACGGGTACATATCCCATCGAGGAAATCGCGGTCATGGGAAATGAGAAGAAGAATGCCCTGGTAACGTTTCAGCCAGTGCTCCAGCCAAAGGATGGCGGGTAGGTCGAGATGGTTGGTTGGTTCGTCTAACAGCAGGATATCCGAGCGGCACATGAGCGATTGCGCCAGGTTCAGACGCATGCGCCAGCCACCGGAGAATTCCCTGACGGCTTTTTGGAAAGTGTCATCGGAGAATCCCAGTCCGTGTAGCAGGCGTGCAGCCCTGGCCTGAGCTGTAAACCCATCGATGGTTTCCAACTTTTCATACAGTACGTGCAGGTCGGTGCCTGTCTCAAGGCGCTGCTTTTCCGTGGTCTCCTTTGCTGCAATCGCAACTTGAACTTCCCGCAATTCATGATCACCGTCCAGGACGAAGTCCAGGGCAGATTCTGTGTGGTTGGGACTTTCCTGAGCGACGTGGGCGATCTGATCGGCAGCGCTGATCTGCAGGTCGCCACCGTCGGGCTCTAATTGACCCAGTATCATCGAGAACAGAGAAGATTTACCGCTACCGTTGGCACCAATCAGACCCAAGCGTTGCCCGGCATGTACCTGGAAGCTGGCACTTTCAAAAAGCAGCTTACGCCCACGGCGCAGACTGACCTGGTTCAGACTCAACATGGTTGTGGTGATTTACGGTATTCTTTGACGGGGCGCTATTATACCCCTCCCGGTGATTTACAGCGGCCCAATCGCCGGCAGAACAATGTCAGGTAAAAATGTAGATGCTCACGGAGTAAATTATTGATGCAGATGCTTTCAGCACTGGATGCGACCTTTATTTACCTGGAAAGCGAACACAGCCCAATGGCGATCGGTGGTGTGTATGTCATCGACGCGAGTGATGCGCCGGCAGACTTTTCTTACGATTCCTGGTATTCATTGATTGAAAGCCGCCTGAAATGCTCGAAAGTGTTTCGACAACGACTGGTGGAAGTACCCTGGGATCTGTCCTTCCCGTACTGGGTCAGGGATCCGGGATTTGAACTGGGAATCCACCTGCCCAGGTTGACACTACCTGAACCAGGCGGGTTGGCAGAATTGATGAAGACGGCAGCCGGTATCTGGAGCCGGATGCTGGATCGTTCACGGCCCTTGTGGGAAATGACTTTTGTTGAAGGCCTCAATACGGTACCCGGAATAGCAAAAGGTTCATTTGCTCTAATTACCAAGGTGCACCATGCTGCAGTGGATGGGAAGGCCGGCATCGAGATGATGTCCGCATTGTTGGACACCACGGCTGAAATCCGGGAGATCGCAGGTGAAGATGACTGGCAACCGGAAGAACTTCCATCCTCATTGAGTGTTATTACCCGCTCTTGGTCCAGGGCCGGCCAGAAAGCCATCGACATGGCGGGTTTCATCGGCAAGGTTGCGCTTGGCACGGCACATCTCTACAGTGACAAAAGGCTCAGAAAACTTGACTCGCCGCCCCGGCTTTTGACGGCTCCTCAGTCAATATTCAACCAACCGATTACCTCGCAAAGGACATTCTGGGGAAAGAATTTTGATTTTGACCGCATCAGGACCATACGCAAAGCTGTGTCCGGGGCTACCATCAATGACGTCGTTCTTGCCGTGTGTGCCGGCGGCCTGAGGAATTACCTGTTGGGGAAAAAGGCCTTACCACATAAACCACTGGTGGCGATGGCGCCGATTTCGGTCCGCTCAAAAGAAGATGAAAGAGGCAGCGGTAACCAGGTTTCAGCCATGCTGGTCAGCCTGGCAACCGATCTGGATGATCCAGTTGACCGGCTTTTGGACATCAAGGCGAATACACAAAGATCAAAAATTCAAGCCAGCGCTCTACCTGCCAACCAGATTACCGAGTTTCTGCCCTCCGAAACACTGGCGGCGGCAGCGCGCGTTTATACACGCACCCGGCTTGGTGGGCGCCACCGGCCATTTTTCAACGTGACGATAACCAATGTCCCGGGACCACCGATTTCATTGTACGTGGCAGGAGCGCGAATCCACAGTGTGTTCGGCATGGCGCCCATCCTCGATGGGCTGGGGTTGATCCTGGTGATTTTCAGTTACCATGGGCGTTTATCGATAGGCATCAGTTCCTGCTGGCAGATGGTGCCGGATCCTGCTTGCATGGTAGATTGTATTTCCCGCTCCCTGGATGATCTGGAAAATGCAGTCAGGCAGGCAGCTCTGGATAGACTGGCTGCTGAGTATTCGGACCATAAAACAGAAGCGCAGGACTCCAGGAATTCATTGAAAGCATTTCGCGATGCAAGCCAGGCACTGGATAAAGCCATTGAGTCACTCGAGCATAGAAAAAATGAAAAAGACCGGGGATAAAGACCAGATCGATCAGTCACACCGTCCATCCATGCTGCTGCTGTTATTGGAAGGCAGGGCGGTATTTGACGCGGCAGCCATGGTGCCGATGTTAGGGCTTAGGAAGTGGTTACCCCAGGGTGACAACCACCCGGTACTCGTGTTCCCTGGATTTCTTGCCAGTTCCCGTTCCACCCAACCTTTACGGAAGTATATTGCCCACCTTGGTTACCAGGCCCATCGATGGAAACTGGGCTACAACATGGGTTACAGCTTCAAATTGCACCATGGCATGCGGGACCGGGTTAGCGAGTTGGTCGACCGTTACGGCAAAAAGATCAGCCTGGTTGGCTGGAGTCTCGGGGGTGTGTATGCCCGCGAACTTGCGCGCGAAATGCCGGATATTGTGCGCCAGGTTGTTACCATGGGAAGCCCCTTTCGCGGGCATCCAAGTTCCAGTAATATTCACAGGATTTTCACTATTTTCAGTGAAGTTGCGTACGAGGAAATGCCACAGTCATTCCTGCAGCATATGGCGCAGCCACCCCCGGTTCCCACCACTGCGCTTTATACCCGCGGGGATGGAGTCGTTGCCTGGCAAGCCACCGTGGAACTTTCCGATCGTCATGATGTTGAAAATATTCACGTTGGTGGCGCTCACCTGGGCCTTGGTTTTAATCCCCGGGTGTTGATCGCCCTGGCCGATCGCCTGGCCCAGCCGGAAGGGCAGTGGCGTCCTTTCAAACCATCTTATTGGATGAAGCCACTATTCCATAACTGGTACCCGGATTGGCTGGTGCATGGTAAGGAAAACCCATTGGAAGCAACCTAGTATCCTGTCCCGCAACGTAGTTTGCCTTTATGTTGTGCTGCTTGCTGGAGTCGCCAGTCCGAAGCAAGGGGTCTTGCTCCAGGACACTAGTATCTTGGATTGAACGGTTTGCGCGAAATGTATTGACCGAAACCCTCGCCGATGCAGGCAATGCCATCATCCACCGCAACCGTGCCTCGCAGGATGGTCGTTCGGCATTTACCCTGGACTTCCCAGCCTTCGTAGACGGAATAATCAACCTTCATGTGGTGCGTATCGGCGGAAATGGTGTGCTCGACCTCCGGATCGAAGACGATGATGTCAGCGTCGGACCCCACGGCGATGGTTCCCTTGCGCGGGAACAGCCCGAAGATTTTTGCAGCGCCGGTCGATGTAATGTCCACGAACTTGTTCAGTGAGATACGGCCCTGGTGCACTCCTTCAGAGTACATCAGTTCGACGCGGTGCTCGATGCCGGGTGCTCCGTTGGGAATTTTCGAAAAATCATCGATGCCCATTTCCTTCTGATTCAAACAAAACGGACAGTGATCGGTGGCAACGTGCTGTATCAGGTTCTGGTTGATCGCAGCCCACAGTGCTTCCTGGTCCTTGGGCTTGCGCAGGGGTGGGCTCATTACGACTTTGGCACCCTCGAATCCATCCTGGAAATACATCGATTCGTCCAGTAGCAGGTATTGCAAGCAGGTTTCCGCGTGTACTTTCTGGTTGCGCAAGGTGGCCGTTCTGACGCGAGCGAGGGATTCCGCGCAGGTCATGTGAACGATGTACAGTGGGCAGCGTGCCTGGTAAGCGAGGTCGATCACCCGGCCGCTGGCTTCCGCCTCACAGATCGGCGGTCGTGAAAGTACATGGTAGCGGGGTCCGGTTTTGCCTTCGGCCAGGAATTTCTGTACCAGGTAATCAACCATGTCGCCGTTTTCTGCATGAGTGGTGATGATGCCGCCGTGCTTCACCAGTTCCTTCATCAGTTCGAACATCTGGCGATCGTCGATCATCAGGAAGCCCTTGTAGGCCATGAATGTCTTGAAGGAATTGATGCCGTGTTGCTTGATGATGAGGGGGATTTCTTTACAGGTTTCCTGGTTGAAGTCGGTTACCGCACAGTGAAAAGCGTAATCGCCCACGGCGTGCCCATCCGCCTTGCTGTGCCATTCCAGGATAGCGGATTCCAGGCTTTCACCCTGGGTCTGGATGGCGAAATCCACGATCGTGGTCGTGCCTCCGTGTAAACCGGCCAATGTTCCGGTATGGAAAGTGTCACTGGCAAAGGTTCCCATGAAGGGGAGTTCCATATGGGTATGGGCGTCGATACCGCCGGGAAACAGGTAACAACCGCCAGCGTCAATCGTCGTGTCGGCGCTTTCATCCAATGTTTCGGCGATGGCGGTGACTTTTTCGTCCTTGATATAGACGTCCGCCTGATATTTGTCGGTCGCCGTTACGATCGTTCCGTTCCTGATCAGCAGGCTGCTCATTTTGTTGTCTCCAAGTCGATGGAATAAGTAACCAAGGCTCAGGGTACATCTTGCCCAAGCTGAATGGT
>Ga0114949_10003084_pt1 | contig 10523 bp, 11 predicted proteins | sample N074metaG_FD_83505 | JGI IMG/M metagenome (GOLD analysis project Ga0114949, IMG submission 83505) | Deep subsurface microbial communities from Kermadec Trench to uncover new lineages of life (NeLLi) - N074 metaG | ecosystem: Environmental > Aquatic > Marine > Ocean trench > Sediment | place... | reverse complement strand
TGACTGCGAGTGCTACACCTGCAGGAATTATAGCCTGGCGTACTTGCGGCATCTCGAGAAATGCGGCGAGATGCTGGGCCCGAGGCTGGGGACGATACATAATCTCCATTATTATCAAAAACTTATGCGTGATCTGCGGAACGCAATTGGGGCCGCCGAGCTGCCGGAATACGTTAGTGCGCTGCAAGCCGCGTACAGCGATTCGGCGGCGCAGGATGCCCGGGACGGATGACGCGGCACGCAACGACCGGTCGGTCGATCCAATATTTTTCCGGCACTTGATTCATGAATGAGCATCCCCCAAATCCGGCGTTCATATGGCATAATGGCGCGCTAATTTTTGAGGCCGGGCAATACCTGCGCCGGGAAATGACAAAGACATGGATTTTCTGATTAACCCTGCCTACGCGCTGAGTGCACCCGAGGGTGGTGCATTCGGCTTCTTCTTGCCGATGATCATTATTTTCGTTGCGTTCTACTTCCTGCTGATTCGCCCGCAGCAGAAGAGACAAAAAGCGCACGGCGAGTTGGTCAGCGGGCTATCGACCGGTGATGAGGTGCTGACTGCCGGCGGAGTCCTCGGTCAGGTCACTGCGGTCAGCGAACATTACGTAACGGTCAAGGTTGCGGATGGCGTGGAGATCAAGATTCAAAAATCGACGGTGTCGGCAGTCGTGCCGAAGGGCACCTTCGACGCCGCCTGATTATCGACCTGGCAGTGCCTTACCAATGAATCGTTACCCTACCTGGCTGAACCTGCTCGTGCTCGGCATCCTGATGCTGGGCGCGCTGCTGGCGCTGCCCAATATTTACGACCGCGCGCCTGCAGTGCAACTTTCCGAGGTCGATGGAAAACCGTTCGACGATGGCATGATCGATCAGGTGATCAGGGCTTTGGAGGCCGAGGCTATCACGCCGAAGGAAGTATTCCTCCAGGACGGGCGCGTGGTTGTTACGTTCGCAACCGAGGACGATCAGCAGAAAGCGGGCAGTAGTTTGCGCGAGCGATTTGCCAATGTCGCCAACGTCGCGTTTTCTCAAGCACCGGAGCTGCCAGGCTGGATTCGAAGCCTGGGTCTGAACCCGATGAGTCTTGGTCTCGATTTGCGAGGCGGGGTCTACGTACTGCTGGAAGTCGATATGGATTCGGCGATCAACAGCCGCCTTGAGGCGTATGGTCAGGATTTCTTTGACCGTCTGACGGACGCAGGCATCCGCAACCGGCCGGAAGTAGCGGATCAGTTATTGGTGGTGCGATTGAATGCTGACGATGTCGATGCCGCTCGCGACATTATCCGCGACGCGGATCGCGATTTGCTGGTCACGACTGGTGTCGATGGCCGCTCCTTGCGTGTCCGCATGAGCGACGTCCAGGTTCGCGACCGCCAGGATTTTGCGATTGAACAGAACATCACGACGATCAGGAATCGTGTCGATCAACTCGGGGTTTCCGAGCCTCTGGTGCAGCGACAGGGGGTCGAACGTATCATCGTGCAGCTGCCGGGACTGCAGAACCCGGAAGAACTCAACAAGTTATTGACGGCAACCGCCACGCTGGAATTTCGCATGGTCGATACCGCCGGCGATAGTCCGGGGTCACGCCGCTATCCGGGGCGGCCCGGCATCCAGAGTCAGCTCCTCAAGCGCGAGGTCATTGCATCCGGCGATCAGATCGTCAATGCCGAGTCCGGGTTCAGCGAGGGGCAACCTGCCGTGTTCATCAATCTCGATGCTGCCGGCGGGGAGCGGATGCTGGCGAATACACGGGCCAATCTCAACAAGCCGATGGCCACCGTATTCATCGAGACGCGACGCGAAACGATCGACAATGCCGATGGCACCGTAGGCTATCGCACGATCAGGACCGAAGAGATCATTAATATCGCCACGATTCGCGGTGTCTTCAAGAACCGGTTCCAGACCACCGGCTTGTCGGCTGGAGAAGCGCGCGACCTTGCACTATTGCTACGGGCAGGCGCACTGGCTGCGCCGGTTTACAAAGTTGAAGATCGCACGATCGGCCCGAGCCTCGGGCAGGACAATATCGACCGTGGCTTCCGTGCCATATCAATCGGCTTCCTGGCGGTGGTCGTGTTCATGGCGATTTATTACCGGGCGTTCGGTCTCATCGCCAACATGGCGCTGTTCGCCAATCTTGTTTTTATTGTCGCGCTACTGTCGCTGCTGCAGGCATCGCTGACTCTGCCAGGCATTGCAGGGATCGTCCTGACCGTCGGCATGGCGGTCGATGCGAACGTCCTTATTTTTGAAAGAATTCGCGAAGAACTGGCCGCCGGCAATAAGGTGCAAAGCAGTATTCACTTCGGTTACGAGAAAGCGCTGTCATCTATAGCGGACGCCAACATTACCACGCTGATCGCGGCGATCGTGTTGTTCGCGTTTGGAACAGGGCCAATCAAGGGATTCGCCATAACGTTGTCGCTTGGCATCATCACGTCGATGTTTACCGCCATCATCGGAACGCGTGCAGTCGTCAACCTGGTGTTTGGCGGCCGAAAACTCGAGACCCTGCCAATCTGAGGCCAGACCCATGCGACTGATCAAGGAAAAGACGAAGATCGACTTTCTGGGCAAGACCCGACGGAAGGTTGCGCTCGGTATCTCGTTGGGTCTGATCGTCCTGTCGATAGCGTCAATCGCTACGCGCAGCCTTGATTTCGGCATCGATTTTACCGGCGGCGTATTGATCGAGGTCGGCTATTCGGAGGCGGCAAACCTGCCGGGTATCCGGACACGATTGAGCGAAGCCGGTTACGCGGAATACCGAGTTACCCGGTTTGGTGCAGATACCGATGTGCAGGTTCGACTGCCGCCGCAAATCGGCGTCGAGTCGGATGCCATCCGGGATTCGCTACGCGGCATCCTGGCGGCGGATGACCCCGACGTCGATCTGCGGCGGGTGGAGTTCGTCAGCGCCCAGGTCGGTGACGAATTGACCGAGCAAGGCGGCCTGGCAATGATTTTCGTTCTGCTGATGATATTTGCGTACGTCATGCTGCGATTTCAATGGAAGTTTGCCGCGGGCGCGGTTGCGGCATTGGTTCATGATGTCATTTTGACGATAGGGTTCTTCTCGATGTTCGGCATCTCGTTCGATCTCACGGTCGTCGCGGCCGTGCTCGCAGTCATCGGGTACTCGCTGAATGACACCGTCGTCACATTTGATCGTATCAGGGAAAATTTCATCAAGCTCCGCGGCACCGGGTCGGAAGATGCGATGAACATATCGATCAACGAAGTGCTCGCGCGTACCATTATTACCGGCATAACGACTTTGATGGTATTGGTGGCGCTGCTGGTGTTCGGCGGCGAGCCGGTGGCGCCGTTCTCGATCGCCCTGATCGTCGGTGTGGTGGTAGGCACCTACTCGTCGATATACACGGCAAGCACGGTCGCATTATTGCTGGATGTCAGCGCGCAGGACCTGATGCCTCCGGAAGTCGATCCGGACGCGATCGACGATCTGCCCTGAGTAGCGGAAAATGAGTCACTTTTAATTCGCGGCTTGTGTACATGGATGTACTTATGTCGCGGAGGACAGGACGTCCGAGAGCGACGAGCCGCGAATTAATCCGACTCCCGGGCAAACATCTCCTTGATGTCCGGGCCGAACTGCCTGGCGAGGGCGCTGTAAATCTTCGGCGTGCCGGTCAGCACGTGACCGGTTTGCAGGAAGTCCTCGCTGCCGTTCAGGCCGCTGATGATGCCGCCGGCCTCCCGCACGATCAGTGTGCCCGCGGCCAGGTCCCAGATACTCAAGCCGGTTTCCCAGTAGCCATCGAGACGTCCTGCCGCGACGTAGCAAAGATCGAGTGCTGCCGAGCCTGCCCGGCGGATTCCCTCGGTTGTTTTGATGGCGCCGATCAGCATGTTCAGATACGGATCCAGTGCCATGTTTGTATCGCGAAACGGAAAACCGGTTCCCAGCAATGCCCGCTCCAGCGAGGTTCTGCCGCTTACGCGAATCTTTCTGCCATCGAGTTGTGCGCCCTGGCCACGCGATGCAGTGAATAACTCCTGCCGCAACGGATCGTAGACGACGCCATGTTCGACCCTGCCTTTGCACATCAGGCCAACTGATACGCTGAACACGGGGTACCCGTGCAAATAGTTCGTCGTGCCATCGAGCGGATCGATCACCCAGACATATTCCGAATCTCCTTGCTGCCCGCTTTCTTCAGCGAGAATGGCGTGTTCAGGGTAGTGTCTTTGAATAGTCTGTATGACCGCTTGTTCCGCGGCGAGGTCTGCATCACTGACGAAATCGTTCCGACCCTTCTGCTCGACGTTGAGCTTGTCGAGTTTGTTGAGATTGCGGATGAGCGTGTCCCCGCCGCGCCGCGCAGCCATGACTGCCACATTGAGCATTGCTTCCATGTGATGATTCCGCCAGTTTGAAAAAGAACAATCGCGCAGACCCCAGGGGGGTCCGGGGCGGTAGAATACCAGACCTTCGGTCATGCGAGTCGTTAATTCAGTGAGCGTGCGCATCATCCTCGTCGGCACGACGCACCCCGGAAATATCGGGGCGGCGGCGCGTGCCATGAAAAATATGGGGCTGGCCGACCTGGCGCTGGTACAGCCACGATATTTTCCACACGAAGATGCGACCGCAAGGGCGGCGGGCGCGGCAGACGTTCTGCGGGCGGCGCGGGTCCATTCGACACTCGAAGAGGCGCTTGCCGATTGCACCTATGTCGCCGGGACGAGCGCCCGTTCCAGGACGATTGGCTGGCCGAGCATGGCGCCGCGCGAGTGTGCCGCCAAGCTGCTACAGGAGGGTCACCATGGTGTTGCGGCGGTCGTTTTCGGTCCGGAAAATTCGGGGCTGACCAACGAAGATCTCGATCGTTGCCACATGCTGCTAACCATCCCGACCGAACCCGGCTTTAGTTCACTCAATCTTGCAATGGCGGTGCAGGTACTGACCTATGAAATTCACGTTGCGGGCATCGGCGAGGAACAAGTGCCTGCGGAACCGGAGTCACGACCTGCAACCGGCGCCGAGCTCGAGCATTTTTACCGGCATCTCGAACAGGTGCTGATAAGGTCCCGATATCTGGATCCGGAGAATCCGCGGATGCTGATGCGGCGGTTGCGTCGCCTGTTCGCCAAAGCGGCACCGGACCAGAACGAGGTGAACATTCTTCGCGGCATACTGGCATCGCTCGATCCTGCCGGCCCCAAGGAGCCGTCGAAGTGACCCAGGTACCGGCCAACCTCGGTCGCGCGGCAACCACGCCGGTAGACCGTGGCGCGGTTTACCTGGATCACGCGGCGACCACTCCCATCGATCCGCGCGTCGCCGCCGCCATGCAGGCCTGCCTCTCGCCGGGTGGCGCCTTTGCGAATCCTGCGTCGATACACATAGCCGGCCGGGATTCCGCAGCGCTGGTCGAGAAAGCGCGGCGACGCCTGGCGGACTTGCTGGTTGCAGATGCCCGCTGCCTGGTCTGGACCTCGGGCGCCACCGAGTCGGACAACCTGGCGATCATGGGCGCGGCTCGATTTCGCGCGCATCGAGGGAAACATCTCATTACCATGCGGACGGAACACAAGGCGGTTACGGCCACCTTCGCGCATTTGGCAAAATCCGGGTACGACATCACCTGGCTGAAGCCGGGCAGCGACGGACTGCTCGCCACGGATGAGCTGGAGGCGCAGATTCGGCAGGACACGCAGCTCGTGTCGGTCATGCACGTCAACAACGAAACCGGCGTCATCCAGGATATCCGGCGCATCGGTGAGCTATGCGGGGAACACGATATCCTGTTTCATACGGATGCCGCGCAGTCGGCTGGCAAGTTACCGCTGGATCTCGGCGAATTGCCAATCGATTTGTTGTCGCTGACCGCCCACAAGTTTTATGGTCCACAGGGAATTGGCGCCCTCTATATTGCCGACCGGCCAGGCTGCAGGATTTTGCCGATGATGCACGGAGGAGGCCAGGAACGCCGTCTGCGACCCGGCTCATTGCCAGTACATCAAATCGTCGGGGCGGGAACCGCCGCCGACATCGCGCGTGACGAGATGAGCCGCGATTGCGCGCATGCGACCGCCCTCCGTGACAGGCTCTGGCAGGGCATTCGGGACCTGCCCGGAATCCTGCGAAACGGCGCTGCGGATCGCTCCTGGCCCGGCTTCCTGAATGTCAGCATGCGCGGTGTCGAGGGCGAAAGCCTGATGCTCGGGCTCGAGCCCGTGTGTGCCGCCAGCGGTTCGGCCTGCAATTCGGCCAGCGGTGAGTCGTCGTACGTGTTGCGCGCGCTGGGGAGAGACGATGCACTGGCGCAAAGCGCAATTCGCTTCAGTTTCGGCCGCGCCAGCACAGAGGCCGATATCGATGTCGCCATTGAGCGCTACCGATGGGTAGTGGCGCATTTGCGTTCAATTTCACCGCCGGACCGGCTGGCATCCTGACGTGATCGCCTCCTACAACGCGCAGGTGCGGCGGAACTTTGCAAATCCGGCCCACGCGGGCGAGTTGCAGGGCCAATATGCACTGACCCTGGCAGCCGACGTGTCGGAATCCGACACTGGCGCCCGCGTAACGCTGGTGGCGGGAGTTCAGGCAGGCGTCGTAGCCGCACTGGCATACCGGGTCTGGGGGTGTCCGCACCTGATTGCAGCGCTGGAGCTGGTCTGCACGGGATTGGAAGGACAGTCGATTGGCAGCCTTGAAAAATTCAAATTAACGGACATAACACAGGAATTGTGTATACCCGTCGAGAAAAGCGGCCGTATACTATTGCTGGAAGATGCATTGGCAGCGCTTTGGGCGCAATACGCCAGTGCCGGAGATTGAGGAAATCAATGCATGGCAATTTCGTTAACTGAATCTGCCGCGGAGCGGGTCAGAAGTCATCTCGTTGCGCGCGGCAGTGGTATCGGCCTCCGCGTCGGTGTGAAGAAGACCGGCTGCAACGGATTCGCCTATGTCATCAACTATGCCGACGAAATTGACGACGGCGATGTCGTTTTCGAGCAACGCGGCGTCAAGATTGTGGTCGATGAGACCAGTCTTGAACTCATCGACGGCACCGAGGTCGATTTCGTCAAAGAAGGCCTTAATGAGGCGTTTCGATTCCGCAATCCAAACGTGACCGGCGAATGCGGCTGCGGAGAGAGTTTCAGCGTCTGACAGATCTGGCGCAACCGCCCGCACTGCCGGAACATCCTGCGTCGGCGCACCAGACCCGAAAGTGCGCCATTGCGTTCATTGCCTGAACAAAATAATCCGAGTAAAATTGAGGGTTTACGCGTATCCGGATCATTGCCAGCCGGCTTTTTCAAGCAAACTACATCAAGGATCTGTACATGTCCGTTGAGCAGACGCTTTCCATCATCAAACCTGATGGCGTCCAGAAGAACCTGATCGGTGAAATTTACGGCCGCTTCGAAAAAGCGGGGTTGGAAATTATCGCCGCCAGGATGATTCACCTTTCCCGGGATCAGGCCGAGGAATTTTATGGCGTGCACAAGGAGCGGCCGTTTTTCAGTGACCTCGTGAGCTACATGACATCGGGGCCGGTCATGGTTCAGGCACTGCGAGGCGCCACGGCTATCCAGTCAAATCGCGATATCATGGGCGCGACGAACCCGGCGGATGCTGATTCCGGCACCATTCGTGCCGATTTTGCAGCCAGTATCGAGGAAAACGTGGTCCATGGATCGGATGGCCCGGACACGGCAGCACAGGAAATCGCATTTTTCTTCGGCGACGACGGCGTTTGTCAGCGCACCCGGTAAGCCCGAAAAGCATGAACGCAAGTCGCGACATTACCGGCAGTCAAAGTGAGGCAGGCCAGGGCCGCATGAATTTGCTGGGCCGGCCACAGGCTGCGTTGATTGATTTTTTTGCCGGGCTGGGTGAAAAGCCGTTTCGCGCGCGCCAGGTCATGCAATGGATGCACCAGCGCAACGCCAGCAATTTCGACGAAATGACGGACCTGTCCAAAAAATTTCGTGCGCAACTCAACGAGGTCGCGACAATTCGAATGCCGGAAACCCTGTCCGAGCAAACCTCAGCCGACGGCACGGTGAAATGGCTGTTCGCATCGGGCGCCGGCCAGGCGATCGAGACCGTGTTCATTCCCGAACCGGGTCGCGGCACCTTGTGCGTCTCCTCACAAGTCGGTTGTGCGCTGGACTGCGCGTTTTGCGCGACCGGCGCACAGGGCTTCAATCGAAATCTCGATTGCGACGAGATCATCGGGCAGGTAACCCACGCCAATCGAAATTTGCCGCCACGATCGAACGGCAAGCCTGCCATTACCAATGTGGTATTCATGGGCATGGGTGAACCGCTGGCAAATTATCGTCAGTTGGTGCCGGCACTTGAGCTGCTGATGTCGGACTACGCCTACGGACTGTCGCGGCGAAGAATTACGGTCAGCACCTCGGGGCTGGTCCCGCAAATCGACAAACTGGGAGACGACTGCAACGTATCGCTGGCGGTATCGTTGCACGCGCCAAATGATGCATTGCGCGACCGGCTGGTGCCAATCAATCGAATTCACCCGATTGCCGAGTTGCTCGATGCCTGCTGGCGCTACGCGGCCAAGCGGGCGAATCGCTTCGTTACCTTCGAATACGTCATGCTGCGTGGCGTCAACGATGACCTGCAATGTGCCGACGAACTGGTTTCGTTGCTGCGAAACCGCCCGGCCAAGGTCAACCTGATTCCCTTCAATCCCTTTGATGGCAACGAATTCAGGCGTTCCGCCGCAACCAGCATTGGGCAGTTTCAGGCCCGCCTGCGCAAGCGGGGATTGATCACGACGACGCGCAAGACGCGTGGCGACGATATAGATGCCGCCTGCGGCCAACTGGCTGGTAAAGTACACGACAGGGTCCGTGTGCGGTTGAGCGAGAAAGGGCGAAGGACGGCACTGGTATGATGACGAGAGCGAGATTACTGGTTGTGGCTGCAGGTATATCGATCCTGTGCGGCTGTATTACAACGACGACGAGTTCGCAGCGATTCTCGCGCAGCAATGATGCGGGCGAGCAGAATTACACGCTGGGCGCGCAGTACTTCAAAAACGGCAGTTATGATCTGGCGCGTGATCGACTGGAGCGCGCGATCGCGTTCGAACCGAAAATGGTAAAGGCACACACGATGCTGGCATTGACTTATGCGCAGGTCGGCAACGTTCGCCTTGCAAGCGAGTCCTTTAATCGATCCGTACGCCTGGCGCCGAACGATCAGGACGTTCGCAACGCTTACGCGGTGTTCCTCTGCGGACAAGAGGAATATGACGAGGCGCGGAAACAATTCGATCGGGCCATTGAGGTGCGCGAAAACGACAATCCAGAAATTATGATGTCCAATGCCGGTGTTTGCATGGCAAACAAACCGGATCTCGAATTGGCGGAACAGTATTTTCGCCAGGCGCTCGCGCGCCGGCCTTCTTACGCTGAAGCGCTGATCCAACTGGCGGCGCTAAAGCATCGGATTGGCGATAGTCTGACGGCCCGCGCGTTTTTGCAGCGTTACCTCGCAACGACTGCAGAATCTGCGGCTGTACTCGACCTCGCAATCCAGATCGAAACCGCACTCGGCGATGACCGGGCGGCAACCGACTACATTAACCGCTTGTTGCGGGTGTTCCCGGAATCAGCAGAAGCCAGGCGATCGCTGGCCGGCACAATCTAGACTGCCATTCCCGCTATGGAAGAGACCTCGCAGCAATCAACTGACGCAGACTTGAACAGTCCTATCGGCGGCGCGCGCCTCGCGATTGCGCGGCGGAAGAACGGCATTTCTGCGCGGGAAATAGCGAAAGAACTGCGCCTGGACGAACCGACGGTACGTGCGCTTGAACAGAATGACTTTGAGGTGTTTGGCGCACCGGTGTTCGTAAAAGGTCACCTGCGAAAATATGCCGAACTTGTCGGCGTCCCGATTGACGACATTCTGTCCGACTATTACCAGTTGAACCGCAACGCCGGCGCACCGCCGGTGGTCGGCGCGCCACGCAAATCGGCCAACCCCGTTTCGCTGGCCCCATGGATCACCATAGCGCTGGTGCTGACCGCGGGCGCGATCGCCGCGTACTGGTGGTATACGCATGTCCCGGCGCCGCCTGTTGTCCGTATTGAGCCCGGGGTGCTGGCGCCATTCGCGTCAGACCCGGTCGTGCGGGGCACCGCGGACGATGCGGCTGAGATCGATGCCGTGGCGAAACCGGTCGCGGAACGGGAGGAATTGGCAATGGCCGTGGCAAGCGGGGCTGCGTCGTCGTCCGTAGCGTATGCAGTCGAGCCGGGGATCGCGGCGGCAAGCACGCTGCCACAGGTCCGGATCGAGCTGTCGTTTTCCGGAGATTGCTGGACAGAAGTGTCCGACGCATCCGGACGGCGTCTTTTCTATGATCTCGGTACGGCGGGTCGGGTAGTCGCCCTTTCGGGCGACGGGCCACTGCAGATCGTACTGGGCGAAGGCGCAAACGTGAGCATTGCAGTCGAAGGAATGGATTATCCGATGCCAGCGCCGGCGC
>Ga0114949_10003083_pt1 | contig 10523 bp, 6 predicted proteins | sample N074metaG_FD_83505 | JGI IMG/M metagenome (GOLD analysis project Ga0114949, IMG submission 83505) | Deep subsurface microbial communities from Kermadec Trench to uncover new lineages of life (NeLLi) - N074 metaG | ecosystem: Environmental > Aquatic > Marine > Ocean trench > Sediment | place... | reverse complement strand
TACTGGCGCAGGAGAACATAGAGCACGAGTACCGTGTCGATCCGTCACTGTTCTCACCACGGCCACATTACCTGTTGCGTATTGAGGGTCACAGCATGCGTGATGCCGGTATCCTGGATGGCGACCTGCTGGCAGTACACCGTACACCGGTAGCGAGGCAGGGACAGATCGTGGTTGCACGACTGGATGATGAAGTGACGGTCAAGCGTTTTGAACGTACCGGGCACAAGGTCCGCCTGTTACCGGCCAATCCGGATTTCGAGCCGATTCTGATCGACCTGCGTGAGACCGAACTGGTGATCGAAGGCCTTGGTGTCGGTGTAATACGACCTAAGCTGGATAGCAAATGAGTCAATACGACACACTACACCGGTGACACCCGATATCACGGCATTGGTCCGGCACCCGCTGCTGTGGCGGGGCAAACAGGCGGCACACCACGTTGCAACACTGGCCAGCGGCCATGCCGCCCTGGATCGGGCGCTGCCGGGTCACGGCTGGCCGCTGGGTGCGATCACTGAGCTTATCCATGACACGCCGGGCTGTGGGGAGCTCAGCCTGGTCTTACCCGCACTGGCACGACTAAGCCAAACCAAGAGCGGGCAAACCAGGAGCGGGCAGGCAAAACACAGGATCATCATGCTTGATCCGCCGTGGATACCCTACCCGCCTGCCCTGCATGAGCACGGACTGGCACTGGATAGGGTATTGCTGATTCGTACGCAAAACAGAAGCGAATCGCTGTGGGCCTGTGAGCAGGTACTCCGCGGCATGCCCGGTGGTGCCGTGCTGGCATGGCCGAAGAATATATCTTTCAGTGAGCTACGACGTCTGCAACTGGCTGCAGAAAAGGGTCAAAAAGTCGTTTTCCTGTTCCGTCATGCCAATGCGGCCAATAGCTCATCGCCTGCGGCGCTGCGACTGCAACTCACCGCGGATGATGGCGACCTGCAGGTCAGGGTATTGAAATGCCGAGGCCAGCGGACGACTGCGGTGATCCGCATCCGCCGGCAGAACTGGGATCAGCCCTTGATACCACCCCGGGTGAGTTCAAGCGGATCCAGCAAACGTTCCAGTTCTTCATCAGAAAGCCCGGTGGTCTCCTTGGCCACGTCACGAATCGGCCGACCTTCCTTATAAGCCTGCTTGGCGGTCGCAGCACCGACTTCGTAACCAATCACGGGGTTAAGCGCCGTTACCAGGATCGGATTGCGTTCCAGTGCGTTTTTGATTGCATCGCTGTTGACACTAAAACCGCTGATCGCCGAATCAGCCAGCAAACGACTGGAGTTGGCCAATATGTCGATACTCTGCAACAGATTATGTGCAATCACCGGCAACATGACATTGAGTTGAAAGTTGCCGGACTGGCCGCCGAGGGTCACGGTAACGTCGTTGCCGATCACCTGTGCGCAAACCATGCAAACGGCTTCCGGAATCACCGGGTTTACTTTGCCGGGCATGATTGAAGAACCGGGCTGTAATGCAGGCAGCACAATTTCTCCGATACCGGCCAGTGGCCCGGAATTCATCAGGCGCAGGTCGTTGGCAATTTTCATCAGGCTGCAAGCCAGGGTTTTGAGCTGGCCTGACAATTCCACTGCGGCATCCTGGGAACTGATGCCCGCAAAGTAATTATCCGCAGAGGCGAAGTCAAAGCCTGTTGATTCCGTCAATGCTGCGGCAACGCGCGGACCGAACTCAGGATGCGCGTTAATACCGGTGCCTACAGCAGTGCCCCCCTGGGGCAGCTGGTTGAGCCGTTGTAAGGCGCTTTCAATCCGGCTGATATTCGATTGGATCTGTTGCGACCAGCAGGCGAGTTCCTGACCAAAGGTGACCGGCATCGCATCCATCAAATGCGTACGGCCGGTCTTGGCCACGTCTTTGAGCTTTTCGGCTTTTTGATCCAGCACGGTGTGTAAATGACGTAACGCCGGTAACAGGGCTTCGTGGGTCTCAAGACAGGCGCTGACCTGGATTGCGGTGGGGATCACGTCGTTCGAGCTTTGTCCCATGTTGACATGGTCATTGGCGTGCACATCGGTGCCTGCCTGGCCGGCAAGATGGGCAATGACTTCATTGGCGTTCATGTTGCTGCTGGTACCAGAGCCTGTCTGGAAAATATCGATCGGAAAATGCGCGTCTACCGATCCGGATGAAACTTTTCCGGCCGCAGATTGAATCGCTGCGGCAATATTGTCATCCAGCAGACCAAGATCATTATTGACGCTCGCAGCGGCAGACTTGATTAAACCCAGGGCCCGGATCAGGGCCGACGGCATCGGGATCGCGGAGATCGGGAAATTATTCACCGCGCGTTGCGTTTGTGCACCCCACAAAGCATCCACGGGCACCTGTAATTCACCCATGGTATCGCTCTCGGTCCGGGTCTCAGTCATGGCCTAAACTCCATATATGACACTGCAGTAGATTAAGTTCTCATTATAGGCTCACAGCAGTGTCAGTGGTATCATGGCGCAGCCTTAATCAGAGCTAAAAAACATGCAACTTTCCTCACTGACCGCTGTTTCATCCGTTGATGGACGTTATGCAGGACGCACGGCGGGTCTGCGTGAAATCTTCAGTGAGTATGGTCTGATCCGCTACCGTGTCATTGTCGAAATTCGCTGGTTCCAGGCACTGGCTGCCTGTCAGGATATCCCGCAACTGTCAGCTCTCAGCGAATCTGCCGATACCTACCTCGAAAACCTGCTGGACAACTTTGGGCTCGAGGCCGCAGAGCGGATTAAAACCATTGAGGTCACCACCAACCACGATGTCAAAGCGGTTGAGTATTATCTGCAAGCGTGTTTTGCAGACCATGAAGAACTGCATGCCCTGACCGAATTCCTGCACTTTGCCTGTACTTCAGAAGATATTAATAACCTGTCCTATGCATTAATGCTGAGCGACGCCCGACAGCAGGTATTCCTGCCTGCATTTGCAGATATCGACAGCACGCTGGTCACCATGGCAAAAGCATATGCCGACCTGTCAATGCTGTCACGCACCCATGGGCAAACCGCTTCGCCAACCACGCTGGGTAAAGAGTTTGGCAACGTGGTCGCACGTCTGCGACGTCAGACCGGATTATTTGAGCAGCAACCCATACTTGGCAAGATCAACGGTGCCGTGGGTAATTTTAATGCACACATCACAGCCTGCCCGCAGGTTGACTGGCCCGGGTTTGCCCGTGAATTTGTCGAATCATTGGGTCTTGAATGGAACCCCTGGACCACGCAGATCGAGCCGCATGACTGGATGGCAGAAAGCTTCCACACGCTGAGTCGTTACAACACCATATTGATCGATCTGTGCCGGGATATATGGGCCTATATTTCCATTGGCTACTTCAGCCAAAAGACCGTTGCGGGCGAAATCGGCTCGTCGACGATGCCACACAAGGTCAACCCGATTGATTTTGAGAATGCCGAGGGAAACCTGGGTGTTGCCAATGCACTGTTCGGCCACCTTGCAGAGAAGCTACCCGTCTCACGCTGGCAACGCGACCTGACCGATTCAACCGTTTTAAGAACCATCGGCACTGCTGCCGGGCATAGCGTAATTGCCTATGCCTCGCTACTCAAGGGACTCGGGAAGTTGCAGGTCAATGAAACGACACTGGCCGCAGATCTCGATCGCAGCTGGGAGGTTCTGGCCGAGCCCATCCAGACCGTGATGCGTTTACATGGCATCGAAAACCCCTATGAACAACTCAAGTCGCTCACCCGGGGCAAAGCGATCACAGCTGATGTCATGGCTGAGTTTGTGCAAACGCTGAACATACCAGACGATGCCAAACAACAACTGCTGGACCTGACCCCCGCCGGCTACACCGGTAATGCGGCTGAAATGGCCAGATCCGTGTTGAAACCACCGGTTGGTGATGACGGGTGACTGCTCCGCTGGGCGACTTCAGCCCTGAACAATTCCTGGCAGAATACTGGCAGAAAAAACCCTGCCTGATCCGCCAGGCACTGCCGAATTTCAAGCCGCTACTCGATGGTGATGACCTCGCCGGCCTGGCCTGTGAGGAAATGGCCGATTCAAGATTGATAAAGGGAAGTTTTGCGACAACTGACTGGCAAATTGAGCACGGACCCTTCGAGGAAACCTATTTTTCCAGGCTGCCCGAAGAGAACTGGACCTTGCTGGTACAGGATGTCGAAAAACTCTACGCGCCCCTTCAGGCGCTGCTACAGCAATTCAGTTTTATTCCCAACTGGCGTCTTGATGACCTGATGGTCAGTTACGCTGTCAGCGGCGGTTCAACCGGACCTCATGTCGATCAGTACGACGTGTTTCTACTTCAGGCACAAGGCAGCCGTCGCTGGCAGATCGCAGAGACATTCAATCCAGTCTTGCTAGAAGATTGCCCACTAAACGTATTGCGTGAGTTCACGCCCGAACAGGAATGGTTGCTGGAGGCCGGCGACATGTTGTATTTACCACCCAATGTCGCCCATCACGGTGTTGCTATCGAGGCAGGTATGACCTGGTCAATCGGCTCGCGGGCACCCTCCGCTGCCGATCTTTTACAGGGGCTGGGTGAGTGGCTGGCATTTGCCGCAGACCAAGGCGGCCGCTATTCAGACCCGCAGCTGAAACCGCCCGCCCGTGCCGGTGAAATTGACGCCTCAGCCTTGCAAGGCCTGCGCGAGTTAATGCTTGCACGGGTCAATGATCCGGATAAACTGGATTCCTTCCTCGCTGCATTTTTAAGCCGCTTCAGACTGGCGAATGATCCCGCACCGCCGCCGGTATCACTCGATACCGAGGCCGTGCTGAAGTCACTCCGCAACGGCGAGCAATTGCAGCGTAATCCCTGGACACGCCTGACCTGGATAGAAACTTCGTCCGCCGCCTGTCTGTATGCCGCCGGGCAAGCCTACGATTGCGATATTTGGCTGGCCGAAAGCCTGTGTGGCAAAGATAACCCGAGCATCAATGTTGACCGGCTCGATGACGCGGCTTTGGACACCTTGACCCGTTTAATAAACCACGGCCATTTTGTGCTTGCAGCGACCACTCAGGTCGCTTTAAGCCATCATGAAACTGTTCTCTGACCCCAACTGAACGGTTATAATGGTTGGCTTTCCGTCACACGATTAACGTCATTAATATTTGGCATAAGGTATTGGAATTGTGAGCTCAACCCTCGAGCAGTTATACCGGACCTCGCATCTTTATGGTGGCAACGCGCCCTATATTGAAGCGTGGTATGAGTCGTGGCTGGAAGATCCGGCCAGTGTGCCGGAACAATGGCGTCAATACTTTGATTCGCTGCCAGCTGAAGACGAAAGCGGGATTCCCGAGACGGGTCACCTTGCGGTCGGCGAGCATTTTCGTCAACTCGCCAGGCTGAATGGATTGCAGATAAATGGACACGCGGGCGTCAGTGTTGAATACACCGATCATAAACAGGCCGGTGTGTCGCGCCTGGTCAACTCTTATCGTATTCGCGGTCATGAAAACGCAAACCTGGATCCACTGGGCAGGGCTCATCACGCGCCGGTTGCAGATCTCGAGCTGGCTTTCCATGATCTGGATGACGCTGATCTTCAAAACGAGTTTGATACCGGCTCCCTGGCCGCACCAAACCGTATGAAGCTGGCCGATATCCTGGCCCTGATTAAACGGGTTTATTGCAAAAGCATCGGTGTTGAATACATGCATATCGTCGATACCGTCAAACGTGACTGGTTGCGACAAAGACTGGAAGGATCACAGGGTGTTTATGATGTTGACGATGAGGAACGGCTACGCATATTGCAAATGCTCACCGCTGCTGAGGGCCTGGAAAAATACCTGCACACACGCTATGTGGGACAGAAGCGGTTCTCGCTGGAAGGTGGTGACAGCCTGATCCCGCTATTACATGAAACCATGCTGTATTCCGGCGCCAGAGGCGTGGAGGAAGTGGTCATTGGTATGGCCCACCGTGGCCGATTGAACGTGCTGGTCAATATTCTCGGCAAATCACCCGCCCTGCTGTTTGATGAATTCGAAGGCAAGCATGGCGATAAAGATCCCCAACGACCGGGAGACGTTAAATACCATCTTGGCTATGCCTCGGACATCCAGACACCCAGTGGTGAAGTTCACATGGCGCTGGCATTCAACCCGTCACACCTGGAGATAGTCGATCCGGTGGTGCTGGGTTCAGCCCGTGCGCGGCAGGTCCGGCGTGGTGATGACAACCATGACAAGGTAATGCCCATCCTGATCCATGGCGATGCTGCATTCTCCGGCCAGGGTGTCATCATGGAATTATTCCAGATGTCCGAGGTACGTGGTTTTGCGGTTGGCGGCACGCTGCATATCATCATCAATAACCAGATCGGCTTTACCACCAGCAAGCTCGAAGACACACGCTCAACGCTGTATTGCACCGCCATTGCGAAAATGGTGCATGCGCCAATTTTTCACGTCAACGCCGATGATCCCGAAGCGGTCCACCACGTGATGAAAATCGCCTGTGATTTCCGTCAGCGTTTCAAACGCGATGTTGTCATCGATTTGATCTGTTACCGCAAGCACGGTCATAACGAGGCAGACGAACCTGCGGCGACACAGCCGATGATGTACAAGATCATCCGCAGCATGCAATCCACCCGCAAGAAATTTGCAGACGACCTGCTGCGACGCAAAATTATCGAGCCTGACCTGCCGCAGCAACTGATGGACGAATATCGTCAGCGTCTTGATGACGGCGAGCAGGTAGCCGATGTCGAGGCAACGCCACGTAACAACGAGCATGCTGCCAACTGGCATGGTTTTGACCAGGGTATCGATATGACAGGTGCGGTCGAGACCGGTATGGAGATGGCTGAAATTTCGACGCTGGCAACCAGGATGACTGATTTGCCCGATGGTTTCGAATTACATCCAAGGGTCAGGAAAATCGTCGATGACCGGCGAAAAATGGCCGCAGGTGAACTGCCACTGGACTGGGGTTTTTGTGAAACTGTTGCATATGCCAGCCTGATCAGTAATGGCACCAGCTTACGCCTGGTGGGCCAGGATTCCAGCCGCGGCACATTTTTTCATCGCCATGCGGTGCTGCATAACCAGCTTGATGGTTCAGTGCTGACACCTTTGGCGAATATCAATCCCGCCGTCGATGTCGATATCATCGATTCCTTGCTATCGGAAGAGGCCGTCACCGGTTTTGAGTATGGCTATGCAACCGCAGCACCTGAAACACTGGTGATCTGGGAGGCACAATTTGGAGATTTTGCCAATGGTGCCCAGGTCGTCATTGACCAGTTCCTGACTTCAGGTGAGGCCAAGTGGGGGCGTATGTGCGGTCTGGTCATGCTCCTGCCACATGGTTACGAAGGCCAGGGCCCGGAACACTCCAGTGCCCGCCTGGAGCGCTTTATGCAACTGTGCTCCAACAACAATATCCAGGTTTGCGTACCTTCCACACCGGCACAGATGTTCCATATGATCCGCCGGCAAATCATCATGCAGGCCCGTAAGCCATTGATCGTCATGACGCCAAAAAGTCTGCTGAGAAACAAGGCATCCACATCCACCCTGGATGAGTTGGCCAATGGAACTTTCCAGGTTGTCATCGACGACGACTTGCAGACCGACAAAGCGGCAGTCAAGCGGATCGTATTGTGTTCAGGTAAGGTTTATTACGACCTGATTGAGGCAGTTGCCACCGGCGAGCGACAGGATATTGCCGTTATCCGTGTTGAACAGCTATACCCGTTCCCACGCGCCTGCCTGTCTACCATATTGGAAAATTATCCAGCCTGCAGCGAGATTGCCTGGTGCCAGGAAGAACCACAAAACCAGGGTGCATGGTACCGCAGCAAACATAATTTGCTGGCAAATTTACGTGACGGACAAACCCTCTATTACACCGGTCGACCCAGCATGGCATCTCCGGCCACAGGCTATTTTTTGGTACATCTGGAAGAACAAAAAACGCTGGTGAAAGAAGCCATCAGCATGGGCGTCGGCCAGAAACAGTAAATAATCAGATTCAGGATTAAGGGAAATTCAGGCTAAGGGAAAATAATGAGCATAGAAGTCAAAGTTCCGATATTGCCGGAATCGATTGCCGATGCAACGGTTGCGGCGTGGCATAAAAAACCGGGTGAGACCATACGCCGGGACGAAAACCTGGTGGATCTCGAAACCGACAAGGTCGTGCTTGAAGTGCCCTCCCCGGTCGATGGCGTGATCGCAAAAATCATCAGGGATACCGGCGAAACCGTCACCTCCGGCGAGTTGTTGGGTGTAATCGAGGAAGGTGCCGTTGCCGACAGCACGCCATCATCAAGCAGTGAAACTGTCGCGCCAGCCGGTGCCAGCGAGAATGTTGCTGAGCCAGATGTGCCAGCGGCAAAACTCAGCCCAGCTGCACGCCGGGTCGCCGAGGAAGAACAGGCCGATGTCAGCCAGTTGGCCGGAACGGGTCGTGGCGGGCGCATCACCAAGGGCGATGTGATCAACTATGTCAGAGGCGGCGCGCCAACCGGCCCACGGCCTGAAGAACGCGTCAAGATGACCCGTTTGCGTTTGCGTGTTGCCGAGCGCATGAAGCAAGCACAAAACACCGCGGCAATCCTGACCTCGTTTAACGAAGTAGACCTGAAAGCCGTGATGGACCTGCGTAAAAAGTACAAGGAAACATTCCAGCAACAACACGGTGTCAAACTTGGCCTGATGTCCTTTTTTATAAAAGCCGCGTGTGAGGCACTGCGTAAATATCCCATCGTCAATGCCTCGCTGGAAGGCGATGAAATCGTCTACCACGGTTTTCAGGATGTGGGGATCGCCGTTTCAACAGAGCGCGGTCTGATGGTGCCGATACTACGCAACGCCGAGCATATGTCGCTGGCTGATGCTGAACGCGGTATCCGCGAATTTGCAGCCAAGGCACGAGACGGAAGCATTTCGTTGGAGGATCTACAGGGTGGTACATTCACCATCACCAATGGCGGAACTTTTGGTTCGCTGCTGTCTACCCCGCTTTTAAACCCGCCACAAAGCGCTATCCTGGGTATGCACTCCATCAAGGACCGCCCGGTGGTCGTAGAGGGCGAGATCCTGGCGAGACCGATGATGTACATCGCCCTGAGCTATGACCACCGGATCATTGACGGTAAAGATGCGGTGTTATTCCTGGTCGCGATAAAAGAATCACTTGAAGACCCTGCACGCTTGCTGCTGGGTCTATAACCGGAAACAGATATGACAGAAAAATTTGACGTAATAGTCATCGGCGGTGGACCGGGCGGCTATGTCGCTGCAATCAGGGCTGCACAGCTGGGTCTGAACACCGCCTGTATTGATATGACCAGTAACAAACACGGCAAGGCAGCGCTTGGCGGCACCTGTCTGAATGTCGGTTGCATACCCTCCAAGGCATTGCTCGACAGTTCCAAGCACTTTCACCACGTGCAACACGAGTATGCGGCACATGGGATTAAGGTCGGTGATGTCAGCATGGACATCGACACCATGATCGCGCGCAAGAACGACGTGGTCGACAAGCTGACTGGCGGTGTGGCGCAATTGTTCAAGGCCAACAAGGTCAAACAGTTTCATGCACGTGGCCGCCTGTTGGCCAACCGGCAGGTTGAGGTCATCCCCCATGCCGCAGAGGACACATTGCTGCTCGAAGCGGACAACATCATTCTTGCGCCGGGCTCTGTGCCGATCGCCATTCCCAATGTCGATTACGACGATGAGTACATCATCGACAGCGCCGGTGCCCTGGATCTGATCGAAGTGCCAAAACGTCTCGGTGTGATCGGTGCCGGTGTGATCGGCCTTGAACTCGGTTCGGTCTGGCAACGGCTCGGTAGCGACGTGACCATGCTGGAAGCCCTGCCAGGCTTCCTCACAGCAGCCGATCATGACATAGCAAAACAAGCGGCCCGCCTGTTCAAGAAACAGGGGCTGGATATCCGGCTCGGCACACTGGTTAAATCAGCCAGCGTTGCAGATGGCGAAGTAAAGGTAACACTGGAAGATAAAAACGGCGAAAGCGAAGTCAGCTTCGACCGGTTGCTGGTCGCCGTTGGCAGAAAAGCCTACACCGATGGTCTGCTCGCAGATGACAGCGGCGTCGAAGTAAATGAGCGAGGCCAGATCAAGGTTAACCAACAATCACAAACCACCGCTGCTGGTGTCTGGGCAGTGGGTGATTGTGTACGTGGACCGATGCTGGCCCACAAAGCATCCGAAGAAGGCATTGCGGTGGCTGAACTGATTGCCGGCAAAGCCGCGCATATCCATTTTGATACGGTCCCGTGGGTTATCTACACCGATCCGGAGATCGCCTGGGTCGGTAAAACGGAGCAGCAATTGAAGGGCGATGGTATCGCCTATCGTTCCGGCTCATTCCCGTTTGCTGCCACCGGTCGCGGTCTAGCCATGGGCAATGCTGCAGGTATGGTGAAAATGCTGGCTGATGAAGACAGCGATGAAATACTGGGTGTGCATATCATCGGCCCCAGTGCATCCGAACTCATCGCTGAATGTGTGGTTGCGAT
>Ga0114949_10003080_pt1 | contig 10529 bp, 10 predicted proteins | sample N074metaG_FD_83505 | JGI IMG/M metagenome (GOLD analysis project Ga0114949, IMG submission 83505) | Deep subsurface microbial communities from Kermadec Trench to uncover new lineages of life (NeLLi) - N074 metaG | ecosystem: Environmental > Aquatic > Marine > Ocean trench > Sediment | place... | reverse complement strand
CTCGATCGTCCCCCCGTGAGCCGTCACGATGCCGTAGACCAGTGAGAGCCCGAGGCCGGCCCCCTCTCCCGGGGCCTTGGTGGTGAAGAACGGATCGAAGATCCTGGGGCGTACCGTCGCCGGAATGCCGCAGCCGGTGTCGCTGATCTCGAGCATGATCGCGCCCGCCGTGTCGGTTCTCGTGCGCAGCGTGACCACCCCGGCAGCTCCCGTCTGGCGCACCGCGTGAGCGGCATTGGTCACCAGGTTCACCAGCACTTGCTCGAGCTGGTGCGCGTCGCCCTCCATGGCCGGGAGGTCCGGGCTGAGATCGTGCTCCAGCCGAACGTCCTCGACGTTCAGCTGGTAGCGCAGAAGCGAGATGACGGTCTCGACGACCTGGTTCAGCGACAGCCGCCTGCGCTCGGGCTCGCGGTGGCGCGCGAACGACAGCAGGTTCTGGACGATCTTGCGGCAGCGCTCGGCCTCGCGGCTCAATACGGCCAGTCGCTTGCGGGTTTTCTCGTCTTCCGGCGCCGCACCCTGCAGCAGCTGTGCGTAGCCCAGGATCGACGCCAGCGGATTGTTCAGCTCGTGCGCCACGCCCGAGATCATCTGTCCCAGGCTCGACATCTTCTCGGACTGGGTCAGCTGCTGCTGGAGCCGCCGGCTCTGCGAGATGTCCGTCAACACCAGCACCAGACCCGCAACGCCGCTCGCCTCGCCGGGAACCGGTGAGACGGTCACGGTCCACGTCTGATCCGACCCGACCTGCATCTCCCCGTCGGCCAGCCGGGTGGCCCCGCTGCGCACGCTCTCGACCAGCGCCTCGATGCCGAACCGCTGCAGCTCGCCCTCGAGGCTGCCCGAGCAGGGCAAGCCGCACGAGTCCAGCATCCGCCGCGCCGCAGCGTTGGCCTGCAGGATGCGCAGCTCCCGGTCCGTCAGCAGAACGCCCTGGGGCATCGCGTCCACGATCGCACGAAATCGATCCGTCTCCGCCTCCCGCAGCGTCAGGATGCGCTCGAGATGCAGCGAGAGCTGGTTGCTGGCGCTGTAGAGCAGTCGCAGCTGCGACTGCTGGGGCTCGCCGGCCGGCACGACCAGCAGACAGGCCGTGGGCTGCCCCTTGCGGAACAGCGGCAACAGCACCAGATCCCCCTCGCAAAATTCTCCGCGCTCGCCGCGGGCGAGGTCGAATCCGCCGAGCCTGTGGCTGCGGGGCTCGAGCCCCACGGACCAGCCCAGAAACCGCGAAGCGCTCTGCGTCACGGCGTCCAGATACTTCGCGGAAAAGGGACGCGCGAGGAACAGGTCCGCGGTCGACGCACCGTCCCACTCGTAGCAGACGAGGGCCAGGTCCAGCTCCTGGGCCCCACTCAGGACGGCCAGAACCGATGCGAAGAGCTCCCGCGCCCCGTGAGCCTCGGCGGCGCAACGCCCCATGGACTGCAGAAGGTCCAACTCACGGCTGCGAGCGTCCAATCGCTGCGTGGCCCGCCGCAGATCGGGTGGTTCGAGCATGCTCGGACATTATAGGACGGGGACAGAGTTCAAGTCTGTCCCCTTTCCGAATATCCGAATGCGTCAGGAGTAGTTGAACCCGTTGGCCGGCCGCCGCGCGCGAACGCTGCAGGGCGGCTTGGCCGAGGCGTTGATCAATCGCTTGCGCGCGAACAGCTTGCGCAGCCGTGACTTCGCCTGGCATTCGATCTGTCGAACCCGCTCGCGACTGATGCTCATGATCTCGCCGATCTCTTTCAAGGTGAGCGCGCGCCGGACGGCGATTCCGAAGCGATGGGAGATGACCTTGCGCTCCTGCTCGGTGAGGAAGTTCAGCGCCTCCCCGACCAGCGTGCTGGCTTCGCGCTTGATCAGGTCGTCCTCGGGATTGACCGAGCGCGCGTCCACGAGGAAGTCGGAGACGGGCTTGTCGCGATCCTTGCCGAACTTGTCGTCCAGACTCATCTCGCGCAGGCTGAACTGCAGGATCTGATCCACCTTGCTCAGGCTGCGATCCAGCCGCTTGGAAATCTCGTCCCTGCGGGGCCGGCGCCCCAGACGTCGGCTGAGCGTGGCCTCGACGTCGCGGATCTCGCGGACCTTCTTCATCTGGTAGGTCGGGACGCGGACCAGGTTGGAGTGCTCGCTGAGCGCCTTGAGAATCGACTTGCGAATCCACCAGATCGCGTAGGTGATGAACTTGGTCCCCTTGGACGCGTCGTAGCGGCGCGCGGCCTCGATCAGGCCCAGGTTGCCCTCGTTCAGCAGATCCTCGAAGGGCAGCCCCAGATTGCGATACTCGCTGGCCACCTTGACCACGAAGCTCAGGTTGGACTCGATCAGCCCGTTGAGGGAGTCCTGACAGCCCCGGCCCTGCACTTTGCGCGCGAGCTTGTGCTCCTGGTCCTTGCTGAGCAGCGGGTAGCTCCGGATTTCGGAAAAGTATCGGGAGAGAAGGGAGTGCCGATCGCGGGATGGGTTCATGCGGAATCCTCAGGTCGACTAGCAGCTCGGGCTGGCGACCCTGTCCGGGCAGAATCTCCTTGACGACCCGCCGGAATCACCGTAGTTTCATTTTCTGTCTTTTGTAGGTATTTGACTCTCGTGGCGAGGACCGAATCCGGCTGGGAACTGGACGGTCGGATGACTGGACGCGCGTACAAGTCGCGCACGAGAACGCAATCCACGCTTACCCCCTGGCGGCTTCTCTCACTGGCTGAGTGAAGGACCCCTGCCGACAATTCAGTGTATGCACTGTCGGCATCAGTGTCAACACTGAAATAGCTAGAAAACCCGAGCAATTACGACGTTTTCTTGATTTCCGTCATTGGAGGTTTTTCTGCCGTCGGCCAGACCGCAAGCTCAGTTCAACCACTGGTCGTCGTCGCGTGAAACCGACTTGAACTTGCGCCGACGAATTTTCCACCGCAACTCGCGGTAGAACTCGCCGATCCGCCAGGCCCGTTTCAGGTAGAGGAAGCCGGCCAGCGCACCGCCCAGGTGCGCGATGTGCGATACGCCGCCTCCCGGTTGGCTGAGCAGATAGAAGAAATTGATTCCGATCAGGATCAGGGCCATCGTGCGCGCCCGCATCGGGAAGAACAGGAACAGCAGGACGGTACGGTTCGCAAAGACGATCCCGTAGGCCACGAACAGCCCGAACAGGGCGCCCGAGGCGCCGATCGTGGGAATCACGGCGCTCGCGCCACCCATCGCCACACCGAGCAGCGCGGCCGAGACACCGCCCCCGACTCCGCAGACGAGGTAGTAGCGGAAGAACGCCTTTCGGCCCCAGTAAGTCTCCAGCTCGCCCCCGAACATCCACAGCATCAGCATGTTGAACAGGATGTGGAACGGGCTGATCGGGTTGTGCAGGAACATGTACGTGAACGGCTGCCAGAGCCAGCCGCGCACGACCCGCGCCGGAACCACGCCGAGCCAGGAGGCCAGATCGTGGCCCGCGACGTGCAGCACGTATTGCAGCAGCCATACGGCCACACAGCCGATGATGATCTTCTTGATCAGAGGGGTCAGCGGCGGGACACCGATGCCCCCGAGTCCCGGCGGCCGGTGGGGTCCCTGACGGTAGTAGCTCATTTGATTTCCCGGTTAGCGATTCGCAACCGCGATGGCAGCTGGACCGACTTGAATGCGGCCCCGGTTTGGCCCCATGCTCGATCCTCGAGTGCGAGGGGACTCCATTGGCGACACCGAACGGTGAGGATAGCTCGCGATCGTGGAAATCGTCAAACCCGGTCGTCCACGATACGTCGCGATATTCGTCGGGCCCCTACCGGCGCATGATGGACTGGGTGCGTCGAATCGCGCCGACGAGCCTGCCGGTGCTGGTCCAGGGCGAGAGCGGCTGCGGCAAGGAGGAGGTCTCCCGGGCGCTGCATCGGCTGAGCTCTTGCCGGGCGGGTCCGTTCGTCCCGATCAACTGCAGCGCTCTGGCCGAGAGCCTGCTCGAGGCCGAGTTGTTCGGCTCGGTGCGCGGCGCCTATACCGGGTCCGACCGCGATCGTCCGGGGCTGTTCCGCCAGGCCCACGGCGGCACGCTGTTCCTCGACGAGGTCGGCGACATGCCGCCGTCGATGCAGGCCAAGCTGTTGCGCGCGTTGGAGTCCGGCCGCATCCGGCCGGTCGGCAGCTCGGAGGAGGCCGAGGTCGACGTGCGGATCGTCGCTGCGACCCACCGAGATCTGCGCCGCAGCTCGTTTCGCCCGGATCTCTACTACCGGCTCGCCGTGCTGCGCGTGGAGATTCCGCCGCTGCGCGAGAGACTCGACGACCTCTCGACACTCGTCTCCGAGCTGGCTCCTCGGCTGAGCCGGCAGACCGGACGGCTCGCGCTGCCCCTGACGGCCGAGGCCTGGCGCGTGCTGCGCTCCCACACCTGGCCCGGGAACGTCCGTGAGCTGCACGCGGTACTGGCGCGGGCGCTGCTGCGCGCCGACAGCGGGGAGATCCGCGCGGAGCACCTGCGACCGCTGGGCGACGATCCGGGCCGGTCGGTCTGTGCCGGCACCAGCGGAGTCGCACTCGAGCGGAGCATGATCGAAACCGCGCTACGGGAAGCCGGCGGCGTGGTGACGAGCGCGGCGGCCAGGATCGGATGGTCGCGGCAGAAGCTCTACCGGCGGATGAAGGGGCTGGGCATTCCGCGGACCCGGACCTACGGTCTGGGCGGGACGACGTCGTCGGAGAGCTCGACGTTCCAGTAGGCCTCGTCGAGGAACGTGCGCCACTCCTCGTGGAACTGACGGATCCAGCTGGAGCGCAGAATCGGGTGTCCGGCCGGCTTCTTGGGTCGGCGAATCAACTTGATGCCCGCTTCCGTGGGATAGCGGTTGCCCTTCTTGCTGTTGCACGGGACACAGGCGGTGACGACGTTCGTCCATTCGGAATGACCGCCGCGCGACAGCGGGACGACGTGATCCAGGTTGAGGTCCCGCTGCGCGAAGACCGTGCCGCAGTACTGGCAGCGGTTGCGGTCCCTGAAGAAGATATTGCGCCGGGTAAAACGCACTTCGCGGTGCGGCACGCGATCGTAGTAGACCAGTTGGATGACGCGCGGGATGCGGATGCGACAGGACGGGGTGCGGATCACATCGTCCTCGATGCCCACCGGAAGGTCGCACCAGTTGTCGAAGTCGTAGGGCGTAAAATCCGCAGAGAGCGCGCGGGCCCGACCGGCGTAGAACAGGCGAAAGGCGCGGTGCGTCCCGGTGATCTGCACCGCCTGGTACAAGCTATTCAAAACGAGGACCGAGCTATCCACGATCTCGAGACTCCTACCGCCCTCGCCACACGGTCAACTGCGAGACCGCACGCGCCGGTGGGGCTGTTCCACCCCCCGGCGTTGGAGCGCCAGGTCGACCAGGCGCTCGACAAGGCTCGGAAAGGGCAGGCCCGTGGCCTCCCATAACTTGGGAAACATACTGATTGAAGTGAACCCGGGCAAGCTATTTACCTCGTTCAGGTGAACCTGGCCGCTCGAACGATCGACGAGGAAGTCGACGCGGGCCAGGCCGGTCAGCGACAGGCAACCGAACGCCGACAGCGCGTGGGCCCGGATTGCGCGGGTCACCTCGGGCTCGAGGTCGGCGGGGATCTTCAGCTCGGACGTGGCGTCCCCGTACTTCGCCTCGTAGTCGTAGAACTCGCGCGAGGGGATGATCTCGCCCAGCACCGAGGCCTCGGGCTGTTCGTTGCCCAGGACGGCGCATTCGATCTCGCGAGCGTCGAGCCCCTGCTCGACGAGCACCTTGCCGTCGAGCTCGAAGGCCTTGCGCATGGCCGCGGGCAGATCGGCCTCGCTGTCGACACGCGAGATCCCGACGGAAGAGCCGCCGTTGGCCGGCTTGACGAACACCGGAAGCTTCAACTCCACGGTCACGCGACGATGGGCCGCGTCGGGCGCGCGCCGGTAGCTCCATGCGTCGAAGGCCATCCAGCGCACACTCGGCAGACCCTGGTGGTCGGTCAGCTGCCGGGCCAGCGCCTTGTCCATGGCCAGCGCAGACGCACAGACGCCCGCGCCCACGTACGGAATCCCGGCCAGCTCCAGCGCACCCTGAACCCGACCGTCCTCACCGCTCCAGCCGTGGATCAGCGGGAAGACGACGTCCAGCTCCAACGGCCGGCACTGCGCCTCACGCCCCAGAACGAGCAGCCGCCCTCCGCCCGGATCGATCACGATGCGGGCTCCGTCGTCCTGTTCGGGAGAGGGCTCGACGCGGGCCGCGTCGCCGTCGAGGTAATCTCGCGAGAGCTCGGGCGACAGCCAGCGGCCATCCCCCGTCGCGCCGATGGGAACGCATTCCAGGCGGCTGTCGCGCATCGCGGCCGCTACGCTCCGCGCGGAGTCGACGGAGACCTCGTGCTCCACGGAACGGCCGCCGAACAGCAACCCCACTCGCCGGCGGTCGGTCAAGGGCCGCGGCCCCTGCGCACATCGAGCAGGCCCGCGAGCGCGGCTTCGATCTCCGGGCCCACGACGCTGCTCCTCGCGACCTCGTCTCCGTGCGCATCGAGCACCACGTGCGTGGGCAAGCTCTTCGCGGCCCAGCGCCGCTCCGCCGCGCCCTCGGAGTCGAACAGCAGCCTGCCCGGCGGACGCTCATCGGAAATGAACCCGGCCAGTCGTGCGGCGGTGTGTCTCGTGCGCACGGCGACGATCACCAGCCGATAGCCTTTTCCCGACCAGCGCGCCTCGAGCTCCGACAATTGGGCCAGCTCGTCGATGCACGTGGGGCACCACGTGGCGAAGAACACGAGGTGCACGGCCTTTGCGCCAACCGGCAGCGCGACGGGCTTTCCGCTCTGCGGATCCTGCAGCTGTACCGGGGCTGCGAGCGCTGCGCCGAGCCACAGGAGCATCAGGGCCAGAGCCGGCAATCGGGTCGAATTCATGGGGTCGCCATGCCCCACGCCTGATACAGGAACCACGCTCCGATGACGATCATGAACACGCCGAACATCTGCTTGATGCGGCTCATCCAGTTGCCCGCGCGCGGCAGGTTGGTCAGCATCCCGGAGAAGATGCCCAGCAACATCAGCAGAAATCCCAGGCCCAGCGCGAAGACAAACAGCAGCGTCCCGCCCCACAGCACATCTCGCGATTGGGAGACGTAGACCAGCAGCAGCCCGAGCACGGGGGCCGTGCAGGGCGCCGCGATGAAGCCGGCCGCGAGCCCCATGAGCAGGGCCCCGAGGTGACCGCCCCGTCGCACGCCGGCGCTCTGCACGCCGGTGAAGAATCGGGGTGCCGGGATGGTCACGATGTCCAGCATGGTGATGCCGAAGAACACGATCAGGACGCCGACGCCGCCGTAGATCCAGGGGTTGTGCGTGAAGCGGCCGAAGGTCTTGCCCAACATCGCGGTGACCATCCCCAGCGAGGCGTAGATCAACGCCATGCCGAGCACGTAGACCACCGACAGGCTGACGGCGCGCCGGCGGCTACCGGAGGCGGCGCCGCCGATGTAGGTCACCGTGACCGGGATCATGGGATAGACGCAGGGTGTGAAGCTGGTCAGCAGACCCGCCAGGAAGACGACCGCGAGCGCAGCCATGGACCCCGCCTCGAGCTGACCCCGGAGCACTTCGCTCAGCGCGTAGCCCCACTCGTTGATCCGCTCGAGAAAGGCGTGCACGTTAGAGCACCTTGTCGACCTTTTCGGCGATGACCCGCTTGGCGACCACCCCGTTCAACTGATCCACGACCTCTCCGTCGCGAAACAGAATCAGTGTGGGAACCGACATGACGGCAAACTTGGCCGCGGTGCTCGGGGCCTTGTCGATGTCCACCTTGACCACCTTCAGACGTCCCTCGTAGTCGGCGGCGATCTCGTGGACCACCGGTTCGAGTTTCTTGCACGGCCCGCACCAGCTGGCCGAAAAATCGACCAGCACCGGCCGGTCCGCCTGTACGACTTCCGCCTCGAAACTCTTATCGTCGGCTTCCGTGACTTGACTCATTGCATCTCCTCAAACGACGATTGCGCCAGTCCCGGCGCTCGGTGGAATGTACCACGAACGACCCGTGGAGACCGTTCGCGTTACGGGGCGGCAACTGCCGCACCGGAGACTACGGGTCGGACACCACCCGCGCTGCGATCAGGGGCTCGGGCCCGAGCTCCGCCGAGAGGCCGACGGCCCCCCTGTCGGTGTGGCTGGTGACCTGCAGGGTGTGGATCGCGGTGTAGAGATTCCCGACGACGTGCAGCCGATGACCGCGGGCCTCGCGGTCGACCACCAGCCCGCGATCGGACTCGGGATCGACGCCGATCGCCCAGTACTTGCCCGGGCCGATCTTGAACGCGTTCAGGTGGCGCGGGTTCGTGCAGCCCCTCTGCTGTTCGAAGGTGAGGCCGGCGCGGTCGCAGTCCAGATCGACCAGCCAGACCTCGCGGTCCACGGGCACGACTCCGCGGCCGATCCTGGTCAGGGCCGGAACCAGCAGCAGCGCCAGAACGAGGGCCGCCGCGGCCGGGATCAGCCACGGGGCTCGCAGCCAGGTGCTGAACTTGACCGGAATCGCCTCCCGATCGAGAGCCTCGCGAACGCCGGCGCGCAGCCCCGGAGGAGCCGCGGAACGACTCAGCCCGCGTTTCAGACCGCGCAGGAACGAGTCCTCGAAGGCCAGCAGTTGACCGCAGGGTGCGCAATCCTCCGCGTGGCCGGCGAACGCACTCTGCTCGGACTGCGAGAGCTCTCCGGCCTGCAGGTGGTACAGGTCGCGTCGAAATCTGGCGCAACTCACCGTTTGTCTTGTGACCTCGTCCTTCACTGCACTGAATCCTCATCGGTGAAAACACCCGGGGCCCGGCGGAGTATTCCCTGGCGCCGAGCAAACTCCAACAGGGACGCCTGGAGCATCTTCCGCCCGCGGTGCAGCCGGCTCATCACCGTGCCCAGCGGGATGGAGAGGGCCGAGGCGATCTCGCGGTACGACATCTCCTCCAGCAGCGCCATCAGGACCACGATACGGTACTCCTCGGAGAGTTGGTCCAGGGCCTCCTGGATCTTCCCGTCGAGCGTCCGGTCCATGACGATGTCTTCGGGCGACGGTGGTTGGCGCCGGTCGAGAAAAGTCTCCTCGATCATTTGTTCGTAGGTCGCCTCGATCTTGGCGAAATCGACCTCTTCCGGCCTGATTTTCCGGGAGCGGTAGCGGTTGATGAACGTGTTGCGGAGGATGCGAAACAGCCAGGCCCGGATGTTCGACTCCGCCCGGTAGCTGTCGAAGAAGCGGAAGGCCCGCAGATACGTCTCCTGCACCAGATCCTCGGCGTCCCCCCCGTTGCGGGTCAGGCTCATCGCCAGGCTGAACAGCGCGTCGAGATGCGGGAGGGCAACCTCCTCGAACTCATCCTTGCGTTGGTGGGGTACGCCGCGTGCCACGTGGTCTCCCGTCTCAGGCCTGCCACGCTACCTGGGTAGCCGGGTTTGGTCAATGCGGCCGGGTCGGGTGGGGTGCTACGATTTCATTTTCGTGTTTCGGGCGGCGGGAGGGCCTCGCGGTGCGGCGATCGCTCCACATCGATGCGTCCCAGGGCGCGAGCGGGGACATGATCCTGGGCGCCCTGGTGGACCTCGGCGTGCCCCTCGAGGCCCTGCGGGCGGCCGTGGGGCAGCTCCCGATCCGGGGCTGGGAACTGGACTCCAAGAAGATCGTCCGCCGATCCCTGAGCGCCACGATGGTCCTCGTGGACGTCGAGGACGACGGAACCCATCGCGGCTGGGCGGATCTGCAGAAGATCCTGACCACGGCATCGCTGGCGCCCCGCGTGCGCGAGAGGGCGCTCGGGATCTTCCGGCGGCTGATCGAGGCCGAGGCGGAGGTCCACGGCAAGACACCCGATACCGTGCACCTGCACGAGGCCGGCGGCACCGACGCCATCGTCGATGTGGTGGGGGCGTGCGCCGGGTTCGAGCACCTCGAGGTCGGCGAGATCGTGGTCTCGCCGATGACCACGGGCTTCGGCGAGGTGCGCTGTGCCCACGGGGTCTACCCCGTTCCGGCTCCGGCCACCGCCCTGCTGGTTCGCGGCGCACCGGTTCGCGGGGGATCGATCGAGGCCGAGCGGTTGACGCCCACGGGAGCCGCGATCCTGACCACGCTGGCCGACCGCTGGGGCAGCCTGCCCGCGATGCGGCCGCGGGCCGTGGGCTACGGCGCCGGCCAGCGGGACCTCGACGAGTCACCGAACATGCTGCGCATGATTCTGGGCGACGTCGAGCCGCAGTCCACGGAGCTCGAAACGGGGCCGCAGGTCGCCGTGCTGGAGTGCACGGTGGACGACGCGACACCGCAGGCGCTGGCGTTCGCCGCACGGCGCCTGCTGGAATGCGGCGCGCTCGATGTGTTCACCTCGCCGGTGACGATGAAGAAGGGTCGTCAGGGGCATCACCTGACGGTCCTGTGTCGACCGGACGATCTCTCGCGGCTGGCGCAGCAGGTGTTGCGGGACACACCGACCCTCGGCCTGCGCCACCGCATCGAGAACCGTTTCGAGCTGCAGCGCCGGGTCTGCACGGTG
>Ga0114949_10003079_pt1 | contig 10530 bp, 10 predicted proteins | sample N074metaG_FD_83505 | JGI IMG/M metagenome (GOLD analysis project Ga0114949, IMG submission 83505) | Deep subsurface microbial communities from Kermadec Trench to uncover new lineages of life (NeLLi) - N074 metaG | ecosystem: Environmental > Aquatic > Marine > Ocean trench > Sediment | place... | reverse complement strand
GTCTCCAATAACACGAATCTGCGATGTATCGATCAAGATGGCATCCTGTTCCATTATGCCATCCTGTAATGAAAACCGGGCAACAACACAATTCACCAATGACGGATCACCATATTTTCCGATGGCGGCACTCAGGAGTCCAACTGCCCAGAGGTCAAATACGCCGGACTCAAATTTTTCAGGCCATAGTGCAATCCCCATCTTGCCGCTTGCCGATGCCAACAAGGTCTCTAAAGACTCACTTTGACTTTCTATATCGACATCCAGAAACAGGCGGCCTTTCATATCTGAAGTAGGATCGACTCTTCGCGCAAGGATGCCATAGTCAAACTCTTTTACTTCAAGCTTCAGCTTCGTCGTTATTGTTTCGAGATCTGGCTTGAAGCTAAACCTGGCTTCCAGGACACCGCCCGGTATGGTTGCCTCAAATTTCTCCAGTGCTAATTGCCCATCGCCGATCGAAAAGTTCATAAAACCCCTGCCCAGGGTGTCCGGGCCTGATTTTATTTCCGAAAAATCAATATCAATGTCAGCGTCGAAAAGCCTTAAAACAGCAGGATCCAATAAGGATTCAACGTCATCCATTTCCTGTGGTTCATCACTTTCAGCAATGGAATCATACTCAAGCCCATCCCAATCTTTTAACGGGAAGTCCTCGGTATCGATGAGCTTGCTGTTAAGCGCAACACTAATGACCGGATGATCGCCTAGTTGTCGAGCGAGATCGAGGTGGTCACCGGTTAAAAACTGTACTTCGCATGCAGGAATATCCGGTCGTTATCGTTCCAGGTGTCGATCGGGCTCGGGAAACCGAAGTACTTGATCACCCCACCGCCCACCACAAACCCGTCGAGGACGTCGTAGTCCAAAGAAAGACGCACTAGCGCGCCATCATCATCGGGCCTGCCGAACATCAGGACGACGCCCGTCGCCTCGAGGGTCTGGTGTACGAAGTTTCGGGTGATGCGGAGCGCGGTTTCCAGTTGATTAGCCCGCTGCCCCGGTTTTAGTCTCTCGTCGAAGTCCAAAATGTGTCGATTTGCAACCTCGAGCGCTACACTCGTGTTGTGAAAGCCGTAGTACTCGATGCCGATCATTGCATCGAGCCGATTCTTCTTAATCTGGTCGAACTGACCCGACGCTGGATCGGCAACGGAGAAGGTGATCCCGTCAAAGAATGCGATCTCGCTCTTGAGAAGCCAGCTGCCGAGGATGTAGTTGCCGCCGGTGCCGCCCATCCAGGTACGGGCATGCTCGTACCGGATGGTGTTTGGGTCGGTGAGACTACCGGTCAGATATGGGGCGTCGTCCCAGAGATACGCGCCGTGGAACGAGATGTCCCATCCGCTATAGATCCCCGTCGCCGACAGCGCGAACTCGGGGTCTATGAAGTGTTTCGGTTTGACCGTGGGCGCTGTGTTGATGGCGTCCGCGAGTTGCGGCGGGGCACCGGTTGGCAGGAACCGGGAAGCATCGACGAAGAAATCGCTTCCATAGGGCGGATCGAGGTTGAAACGGATCTCGGGAATATAGATCGCGCTAAGGTTCCAGTTATCGACGTAATAGTCAAATTTTGCCATCGTGACCGGCCGCCGCAGGTCCTCGATGTCGACTCGCCCGGGCTCAAGCCGGTCAAGAGGATTCAGGACATCGAGGATCCGGATCGTGTCCGTGCGGCCCCAGATCACCACCTGACGTCCGGCCTTTAGGTCGAGGTTGTCCGCCAGGCTTCCCTGGACGTAGAAGTCGAGGAAGTCGGCTTCCCGCTCGTATTGCTCTAGAACGTCTCCAGTAAAGTCGTTGCGACCACGGATGGCGTAGATGAAGTCGTAGAAGACGAAGCCTGCTATCCGCGCCTCCCATTCTCGCGGTAGCTCGACATCGAGCTCTATGTTGAGCCGAGTGCGGAGGCGCGACACGCCAGTATAGTTCGTCCCCGTCGACGAATGATGGGTGATGAGGTTGATCGAGGGGCTGATCTCGACGCTGCCCGAGAGATCCCAGATGGATTCCGCCGGTAGCTCGATGGTCTCGACCTCGAATTTCGCTGCGGACTCGCTGCCAAAACCTTGAAGGAGGTCTTCTTCGGGCTCGTCATCGAATCCTCCGAAAAGGTCTTCAGACACCTCGGATGCGTCGCCCGCGGGCTCCGAAACCTGGGCCGAGACAGACATGACGGCCAGGGTGAGCAATGCGCAGAGCCATGCGCAGGTGCGCACGATTTCGAACGGTCGCGACCGGGACACTCCTTCTACAGGCCTCTCTCGAGCTGGCGGATGGTGAAGTAGTCATCGCCCTGATCCTTTCCGAAGCGGACGTTTTTCGCCAACAGCACGGTCTTGTGCAGCGTGACCTTGCCCTTCTTAGTGGTCATGTGTCGTTCGGTGGCGATCCAGACACCGTCGATCAAGTCGAGCTTCTTCACTTCCATGTATTTGTTGCGCTTACCCTTCTTGACCCAGGACTTGACGCGGATCGGGAACAGGTGCTCCTGATGGACGAAGACTACGGACTTCGTGTAGCCGGTCTCATTGATCTCTTCCTCGTCGATGGGGATCAATTCCACTACCCAGACCTTCGCCATGATCTCGACATTGTTCTCGATCAGCGGCACCTCCGCTTCCTGGAGAAACCGGTACTTGTACTTGTTGAGTTTCCGCTCGGTCAGGTCCGCAAAGGAGAAATCCGAGCCCATGAAGCTGCTGCTCTTGTCGCTTGACGCGATGCGCTTGACCTTCTTCAGCGCCGGAAGGTAGAGCCACTGGTCGTCGTCCCTGTCATCGGCGTCGTAGTCGTAGGTGAGGAAACCCGTGTCGCGAATATCGGCCGGAGAGAGGAAGAACAGGATCGAGTAGTCGTCGTCTCCGACGTCCTTGCCATAGGAGCGCATGGTCCTAATGCGCTGGTTCCCTTTCTTGTCGATCAGGATCATCTGCATGTCCTGGACGCTGTCGTCACCGTCATCACGAGCCTGTACCCGTTCCATAACGCGACGCCCATCGATCTCGACGCCAGACGCCGCCATACCGATGAAAACAGCTAAAGCGGTTAACGCAACACCCAAACGCGAACGGGCTTGGTGAATTCTTGTCATGGGATCTTCCTCCGTGGGCCTATGAACTGCTGACGGCTACCGACTTTCAGGGTCATGATTGACCGGGCATCGCCCGTTCTCACGAACATCACCCCTGCACCGCGATACCAGGTTCCTGGTCGACCGCGCTTAGTGTTGACTGACGCGTCATCAGGACCACCAAGGCTGGTGCCAAGAGCGCATCTCCGAGAAATCCCAGCGCAAGTGCCGTTGCCGTCAAGAAGCCAAGATTGAAAGTGCTGTCCATGTAGCCCGCGGTAAAGACCAGGAAGCCAGAGCTCAACACGATCGTCGTGACGAGCATCGCCTGGCCCGAAGTGGCGAGTGTTGAACGAACGGCTTCGGCGGAATCTCGACTCTTCGCGTAGTGGCGCTGGAAGCCGTGCATGAAATGGATGGTGTCGTCTACGACGAGTCCGAGTGCGATACTGCCGATGAGCAGCGTGAACGTATCGAGGGGGAAATCGAAGATCCCCATGATAGCCAGCGTGATCACGATCGGCAGGATGTTGGGAAACATGCTCAGCGCACCGAGCTTAACACTCGCAAGGACCATCATCATGAGCGGTGTGATCACCACGAACGCGATGATATACGAGCTAGCCGTGCTGGCGACCACCGCTTCGAAGGTGCGCGAGAGCAGCGCCGTCAGCCCGGTCACCGTGACCTTTGCGTCAGCCCCCATCAGTTCGGTGTACTCATGCTCGATCTGACGAACCAATGGTGCAAGCAGGAGCGAGTCTGCCCATGGCAATCGCAAGGTCATGCGTCCGGTGCTGAACAAACTGTCGCTGAAATCAGCAAGGTCATCCGCGCCGCTGTTTTCGAAAAGCAGCAACTCCTGCGCGATCAGTTGGCGATTGTCGGGAATTCGTCGGTACTCGGGTCGGTTCTCATTTAGCGCTTGATTGATCTCCTTGATGACGTCGACTATGGAGAGCGACTTGCCGATGAAGATACCGTCGTAGTTCAAGGTCTCGTTGCGCTTGTGCAAAGCCTCGATCTTGGCGAGCAGAGCAGGATCATGAAGTCGGTTCTCCTGCGCGGATTCGAACAGCACCTCGATCGTAACTGCGCCGCCAAGTTCATCGCCCAACAGGTCCATGGAGGTACGAAGCGGATCTCCTTTGGGAAAAAAGTTAAGGACGTTGTTGGAGAAGTTCAGTTGTGCGGCTCCAAATAGACTAACCGCCAGGATCACAACGGCGACTCCGACGACAGTCCGCGGCCGTTCGATGGAGATTTTCGCGCATCCCATGAGGATGCGATCGACGATCGCGAGCCGCGCATTACCCCGGCCTGTCTCTTTAATGGGTAGCAAGGAGAGCATCGCTGGCAGAATCGTCAGCGTGTAGACCATGGCGAGCATCACGCCCAGGGGTGCCAAAAAGCCGAGGTTCCTGATCGGCAACAGTTCCGCAAAAGCAAACGACAGGAGTGCTCCGGCGGTGGTAAGGCTCGTCATCAGCACTGCTAGTCCTGAGTGGCGAAGGGCTGATGCGATCGCCTCTGACTTCGAATCGCCCGCCGAGAGACGCTGATAGAAAATGGCCAGAATATGAACCGAATCACCGACCCCTACGGCGAGCAGGAATGTTGGCAGAATCTGCGTCGGAATCTGGATTGCAATGCCAAGTAACGGAGCGATACCCATGGTAGTAAGCAACGAGAGCATCACGATTCCGATGGCGAGCAGGCTTGCTGAAATCCTGCGAAAGAGCATGAACAAGATAGCGGCCGCAGCCAACATCGCGAGCGAAATGAAGCGCATCATGTCTGCCCTCACGGAGTGCGCGATGCGTTCAACCAACACGGGTCCACCAGCGAGATAGAACTGGAAGTCCGGATCTTCGTGCCGGCCCATCACGTCGCGCAGGGAACCCATCGCATCGAGGAGTTCATCTCCTGTTAGGAACGTCTGTTGTCCGGAGTCGTCCGAGCCCTGCCGCACATCGCTCTCGAAGCCCAGGAGTTCAGCGTCCTCGCTGGGGGAGTAAGTGCTAAAACGCACGGCGATGACGGTATAGGTGCCATCCTCGGAGAGAAGAAGGTTTCTGTAGATGGGGTTAATCAGCGCTCGATCCCGAATCACCGCCAGCGCGGCTTCGTCTTCGGGCCAATCCTCGAAAAGATCTTCGACGATCAGCTCGCCCTCCGCTCCCCGGGTCGAGCGCGCGTTGATAAGGCTAGTGACTTCGTCGAGGTGGACGACGTTCTCTTCAATGTCTTCGTGAAATGCCCGCAGCTTCTCAAGAAACCCGAAGCTGAACATCTCGTCTGAACGAATTGCAATCAGGGCGAGATTATCGCGACCAAAGTCGTCGCGAAACTTGTTGTATGTAAGCAGGATGGGATCATCTTTGAGGAGAAAACCCTCAATGCTGGTATCCAACTCAAGGTTCCGCATGTTTGCGATGCAGAGCACGGAGACTGCGAGCATGATTGCGAGTACCGGGATGGGGCGCCGAACCACCCAGTGTCCCCAGCGCTCAAAGAGCGATTCGATCCGCCACCGAATGGTCGTTTCAGCCATGTTTTCTCCACAAACGCAAAGACATTCAAAACAATACTATTAATATAGTAGTAATATTATCACATTACTATTACAATGCAAGTATTCTAACGAAATTGTCATTCCGCAGGAAAACCATGGCAGAAAAAGGATCAAATCATCCCATCCCAGATGTTATGGATATCTTCAAAGATCGTCGGGCTTTGATGATAGTTCGTGACATGGCGTTGCTTGGTAAGACCCACTTCGGAAAGCTTTCAGCCTCTACCGAACAAATACCACCAAGCACGCTTACAGAATGTTTGGATCGCTTGGCTAAATTTGGAATCATTAGTAAACGACAAATACCTGAAGGGCCTGGCCGTCAGTTCCGATATGAAATGACTGAGTGTGGAATGGAATTCCGAGCCATAGTGCTGCATATAATGGCTTGGCAAAGAACGCACGCTCTGGTTAAAGAGGATGAGTAGGATCAACACAGTACACAAATTAAGCATAGGTATTCGAAATGAATGTGCCAGCACGTGTTACCTCTATTTGGGACCAGGTTAAAGCCTCTATAAACGCGCTAGAAGGGGGTAGTACTGGGTACATCTACGATGCTCTGGCATCTCAAGAACGCCGAATCGCTGACTTAGAACATCAAGTCGGGCAGCTGAACCTGCAAGCAGAGGAATCACAGGTTAAGTGAGCTGTACTAGACCCAATTGAACGCTACTCGTTGGCAAAGCGCGATCGGAGTTGCGGGGTTGTTGGAGGAAATGCAACTCCTGTATCATGGACATACTATTGGTTCGACAATACATTAATAGTTGTATCACCTCATGAGGAAAATGTGGCCGAGAAACGCTCAAATTGCCCAATTGCGTTCGTCGTAGATATCATAGGGGATCGCTGGACTCTCCTGATTGTCCGCGACATTAATAATGGGAAGTGTAGTTTCGGAGAACTGGCTGCGTCTGATGAGCAAATTGCGCCGAGTACGCTTACAAACCGCTTGGAGCGGTTAACGGGGTTTGGCCTGGTCAATAAAAAGCGTGTCGAGGGAGGCCCTGGTCGTCAGTACCGCTATGAATTGACTGCACGCGGAAAGGGGCTCATGCCGGTGATTTCTGAAATGGCCGCGTGGAAAGCTAAACATTTTCGGACCTCAACTGGAACTTCTTGATTTCTGAGGTGGACATTAAAAGGCACCTCCCAGGCGACGATGAGTGGCGAGAACCTGCTTGAATTTCTACAGATCAATCTTTGCGAAGGACAGTTATTAACCATCAGACGCCTGACGAACAAGTTGTATGACCTCCCAATCGGAGTAAGCTTGTGCCACTTCCAAATATCAATAACACCAGACAAGCAGGAGGCGCATATGACATTTACCTCTAACACGAGTCATTCGGCGACCCCGGCTATCTGCCACTGTTAATCCAAAAGCTGATCTGAACGCGAACGATCGTTCGCTGAATCACTCACCCTAGACCCACTTCGAAAGAAGCGCTCATTACTATAATCAGGAGACGTCATGTCATACCGTGACTACGAACCCGTGGATCTGGCGCGTGCAGGATTCAAGATCCATCAGCTCCAGGGGTTTGAAAAAGACAACATTGAGAATGCATTCGCGGGATTCGTCCTCGAAGTACTCGGAAAAATCAACGACGGGAAGGAAGCAACTGTCTATCTCTGCCGTGCGGGTGAAAGTACAGCCCACTTTCATTTCGCCGCAGCAAAGATTTTTAAGCCAAGGAACTTCCGTCACTTCAATACAGACAAGAACTACCGCAATTTTGGCAAGATGCGGGACCGACGCGCGGCGAAACACATGCGCGGGAATAGCCAGAAAGGCCAGATCTCATTCCATCGCCAATGGGTGCAGAGTGAGTGGAAAGTGCTCAACCAGCTGCATGATCTGGGTGTTCGTGTGCCCGAACCCATCTCTCAGTATGATGACGGTGTGCTGATGGAATACATCGGTACTGCGGATGGTGCGGCACCTCGATTAATTAACTGCAAGCTGGAACCAAACGAGCTGCAACGGACTGCTGACAAGCTCTACCGGGATGTCGAGATCATGCTTCGCAACGATATCGTTCATGGTGACCTTTCGCCCTACAACGTGCTACACAATGGTGAGGAACCTGTGATCATCGATGTGCCACAAGCCATGGATCTTCACGGCGTGCCTGATGCCTACTCGATGATGTTGCGAGATCTGTCCAACCTCGAACGCTATTTTGAGAAAAACAAACTGCAAGTGCCGTTCCTGGATTTACTGAGAAATCTGTAACAATTCTACATCTGAGGTCTCATGCCCAAAAAGGGGACACATAAATCCGTCCCCTATTTAGCTTCCTATTTAGCTTATGTCGTCGTGATACTCGACCCGCCTTTTTTAAGCTCGGCTGAATTCTTCGCTCCCTGGGGTATCTCACAACCTCGCTGGATACCGGGTTTCTCTGACATGCGCTGCATCCAGGACTGCAGATTGTCGAGGCCCTCGATATCCACTCTGGCCCAGTAGTAGCTCCGCACCCAGGAGTAGTTTGCGATATCCGCAATACTGTATTCACCCGTGAGGTAATCTCGATTGCCGAGCTGGTGTTCGAGCACCTCGTACAGGCGTCTTGACTCGTTGCGGTAGCGACTGATCGCCTGTGGCACCTCTTCCGGAAAATATCGGATGAAGGCCACGGCCTGACCTTGCATGGGGCCAATCCCTGCCATCTGGAACATAAGCCATTGAATGACGTCGTAGCGCCCGGCGAGATCGGAAGGCAGGAGCTTGCCGCATTTTTCGGCGAGGTAAAGCAGGATTGCGCCTGATTCGAATACGCTAATGCCAGTATCGGTATCTACAATCGCCGGAATCCGTCCGTTGGGGCAGATCTTCAGGAACTCAGGACTGCGCTGCTCCCCTTTACCGAGATTGATCAGGTTGACTCGATAAGGTATCGCCATTTCTTCGAGCGCCATGGATACTTTCCAGCCGTTCGGTGTCCCGGATGTGTAGAGTTCGATCACAGGCTTGCTCCAATGGTTTGAATTGTAGACTTTCTGATGTCAAGTTTGTTCCGGGCATAGATGGAGGGTGGTAACTTACCAAGTCTGGCTGCCAGTACCATCGCCGTGTCCAACGCTGATTCTGCAGCAACAACCTGATCCAGAAATCCGGCATTGACTGCCTCCTGCGGAGAAAACAGCTCAGACTGCAGGAATGATCGGGTCAGGTAATTCGGATTCAGCCTCGCTTTGGCGAGTTCAATACCGAACACGGGGAATGTCGATCCAATGGAAGTTTCGTTTAAACCGATTTTGAAATCTCCCGCGCTGCCGATGCGACTGTCAGCCGTTAACAGTAAAAATGCTCCAGCTGCTATCGCATGACCGCTGCAGGCAATGATCAGCGGTTGCGGATATGAGAACATCCGAAAAAACATCTTCGCGCCCTTATTCATCATTGCCTTGACAGCGGCAGGGCCCTTTTGAATTTCTTTTAAATCAAAACCTCCAGATAGCAGCCCTGTACGACCCGTAATCACCACAGCAGTTGCTTCTTTCTCGGCCTGATCCAGGTCCTGGTTCATGGCATCCATAAAGTCATGACCTATGACGTTGGCTTTTCCGTCGTCAAAACTCAATATCGCTGTGTCTTCAATAAGTTCATACGCCACTTTCTTTATACTCTCCATTAGCCCAAGACTGAGTATAGGGGGTATTAAAACCTCTTTTCCAACAACATCAAACTTGCATGGTGGGTATCCAAGGGCTCTTTTCTTGATACTCAAAAGATTAACAGGGTGACTATTACAGTTTTGATGAAATTCGGATCAAAATCAGCCGATATTCACTTGAGATATAGACCAGGCGGATCGCAGCTTCAATGAAGCGCATCAGCTTTCTGATTACTCGCTAGACAGCTCAATGGGTCGAGTTGCCACTAGTTGGTGGACTTCACCACCGATATGAGTGGCAAGAAGCATCTTGAATTTCTCCGGATCAATAGTAGCGAAGGGCTCCCTGATGAGAGAACCCATTCATTTGCGTTAGTCAATTTGTGCAGGTCTGGTAGACTTAAGCCCGATAATGTCTGAACTACTCACCATCATCTTAATCGGTCTTGCCTTACTCTACTGGCAAGCGGCTGTTCGCTGCAAAGAAATTGCTGTGGTTAATGCCAGGAAAGAATGCAAGCTCTGCGATGTTCAACTGCTCGACCAGACGGTGCACCAGGTTAAAGTTTCGTTAAGCAGGGATGTTTCCGGTCAATGGCGAATCTGGAGGGAATACGGTTTTGACTATAGCCCGGACGGGGAAGTCAGGTACAAAGGCAGGCTTGTGCTGTTGGGTCAACGAGTCATCCGTGTCGCGCTTGAGACATTTAATCCAATTATCCACTAGAGGTCTCGTGAAACTCTCGTGAAACTCGCGTGAAACAATGCCGCATTGTGACTCTGGTCGTTTTGCTGTCACTCTCCGGATGTCAGGGCCAAACACCGGGGCAGCAGTGCATCGGCGGTCAACTTAACCTGGAACAATCCGCATTATCAGCCATTGATTATAGTCGGCTTGAGGACCCACCATTTAGAAACCCTGATCGGGAAGAAGCTGTGGCACAGTACTTCGCCGGGTTATGCCCTCAAATTCGATTACAGAAAATAAATTACCATAAGGGCCACAATGTTATCTGCAGAATCCCTGGGTCTAGCAAAAAAAGAATTATCGTCGGTGCCCACTATGACCGGATAGGGGCGGGCAGAGGTATAGCAGATAACTGGTCTGGTATCGTCCTGGTGAGCAGACTAATCGCTGAACTCAACGCGCTTGATTTGTATTTTACCTGGGAAATAGTCGCCTTCGGCGCGGAAGAATTCGAGCTCCTGGGTTCAAAGACCTACATCAGGGAAGTTGTTCGAGATGAGGGATTGAG
>Ga0114949_10003078_pt1 | contig 10531 bp, 9 predicted proteins | sample N074metaG_FD_83505 | JGI IMG/M metagenome (GOLD analysis project Ga0114949, IMG submission 83505) | Deep subsurface microbial communities from Kermadec Trench to uncover new lineages of life (NeLLi) - N074 metaG | ecosystem: Environmental > Aquatic > Marine > Ocean trench > Sediment | place... | reverse complement strand
TTCCACTGCGCACGTTTGCCCAGCGTCCTGACGAACCGGGACTGGGCTGTCCCCGGTTTCTTAATGTAGTGTGCCTCGTCTGCGATCACCATCAACGTGCCACCGTCATCAACCCAGTCCTTCGACCATTTGTACCAGTGCTTGCGCAGCTGCAGATTTTTCACTGGTTCCTGATAGGTGACGATGTAGATGTCACACTCCCAGTCGTTGTCGAGGTGCTCCTCGATCTGTTCCTCCCACGTGGGGACTGCTTTCTTTGGGCATATGATGACTAACACCTCCGGCTTACGCTCATCAACGATAGCCAGAGATATCAGACATTTCCCCGTGCGTTGTTCAGGAAAAAGAGCAAAGCCATCGTGCAACAGTGCCGCAGCGACAGCTTCGCTCTGATACGGACGAAGTTCCGTCCGAAGCATTAAGCTTTCTTCAGCTCACCGAGTGGAATTTCCCACTCGCCTTCTTCGTCATCAACAACGACTGCTACGTCGTCCTCGATGCCTTCGATGACACCCTGAATCTCGTCGCCTTCTTCGTCCTCGAAGACAACACGAGCGCCGGGGCGTAGAGCCTTACCGCTTTTCTTTTTAGCGGCTTTCTTTTTCGACGCCTTCTTCTTTTTAGCACGAGCTGGAGGAGCTTCCTCTTCTTCTTCGCCTTCTTCTTCTTCGCCTTCTTCCTCCCCTTCCCCGTCCCCTTCAGGTGCAGCTCCACCCTGTTCCTCGATGTACTGCTCCGCCACTTCTTCGGTGAGGTAACCAGTCACACGAGGCTGATCTTTCTCTTCGTACTCTTCGTTGGTGATCTCCAGACCGCAACGTTCGCCGATCAGGGCATCTACATCCAGATCGAAGGGACCGTCCGGTGTGTCGTATCCCATGCAGTCCAGTGCTGTACGGAGTACCCACAATGACTGCGGCAGCAACACAAAGCGGTCGAACACTGTCGAACCCATGTGGGTCTTCCAGCGCACGACGATCATGTCGTTACCGTTCTGGCTGACTTCCTGTTCAGCGCCTATGATCTCAGCGGTGTAGTAACCGTCGGGTGTTGGCATTCCACCCCCGGCTTCGACATCAGTGAAGTCAACGGAGATGACATTTTTATTCCTGCCCCCACGTCCACGTCCTGCTTTCTTCGATGGTACTTTCCTGCGTGCTGATCCTCTTTTCTTTGTAGCCATTAACTTGCTCTCCTAACTTTTCGTTTTGGTTTTTGTTTGCCCGAAGTCAGGTCCCGGATTTTCTTGAACGTCGGATTGATGATCAGTTCCGGAATAGGACCAGCGGACACCGGTCTGCGAATCTTGGTTGAGTAAAACGCGTGAGGACCGATCCGCATGCAGTAGTCCACGTGGCGCACTTCTTCTTTGTCTTCAGTTTCCCAGCGTTCTTTAATGAACGTGGACCCGATGGAGTCAACTGCACCGTCGAGGAATGCACTGACTGAGGGCATGACGCGTGCTCCGATACTGGGCTCGATGGTGTCTTCATCTTCGTCGCCACCATCGTTCACACGTTCGTGTGCAATCATGAGCAGGTTGTAGTTGTCGGACAGGTCCCGGAAGTCGGTGATGAATTGCTTCAGCATTCCGGAAAGTTGTCCCCAGTTACGTTGCGTGAATGTTTCGTCTCTCCCCTTGCGCGACTTACGCAGCACCTCAGCCATGCCGATGTCCTGCAGATTGCTCACCTGATCGATGACGACACTTTCGTACTCCATGCCATCACTCAGTGCCCAGAGTAACTCATCGACCTCTGCCCACTCAGTGACACGCACGACATCGATCTCCTCTTCCAGTGCGATGGTCTCAGTGCCACGTTCATTCGTGTCGATGAACAGAACGGGTTTCGGGAATGTTGAACCGAAGTGTGTCTTCCCGGTGCCTGAGCGACCGTACACCATCATCACGAGGTTGGTCTTCAGTTCACTGACCGGCTGGATCTTGTCGAGGATCGATGTCGGTTCCGCTACTGTCTTCCTTTTTGCAAGACGTTTCTTTTTTGCTTTCGATTTCTTTTTAGCTGGCATGACTTTCTCCTCGCGGCTGGTACTCCGCTTTCATTATGTAGTCAGAGTCCAGTCCGCGCACCTCAGCTTCACATAGCGGACGGAATTCACAGGTGCCGCAATTAAAAGATGACATGCTACGTGCGCAGCGTCCGCCATCCCGTTTGGCTTGAATTTCTGCCGTGGTCTGCAGGAAATCATTAACCACCTCGATGATCATGTCGCTGCTGGGCTTAGGCAGGAACACGCGCTCGAAGAACGTATCCTCTTTTCCTGCAAGCAGCTCCAGCATGTCCACGTATTGTTTCGCGTCGAGGCGCTCCCTTCGGATCACTTTGAGGTAGGTGTACGGATCGCAGTCCAGATTCTTGCGCTTCGATAGCTCCCCACTCTTCAGCACTTCAGGTTCGGTCGGTGCCTTCGCTCGTGCGTAGTCCCAGCACACACCGTCAAGCTTCCCTTTCGGATCTTGCATGCCGAGTGCCCAGAAGTAGAGCAGCAACTGCAGCTCAGAGAACTGGTCATCAGCGGTCGGAATAGATTTCAGGAATTTGTGATCGACAATCCATCGACGCTTCTGCCCGTCACGTGCGATTTTGTCGATGAAACCGATGAACGTGACATTGATCGCACCACTGCCGAGCTTACTCAGATCTATTTCGATCTTAATTTCACTCGCTTCGTACGTCAGCGGATCTTTACGGTACTTGCGCAGGTAACCCTCGAAGATCTTGCCGCAGTCACCGATGATATCTCCGTGCATGTCTTTTTCTTCTTCGAAGTATGCACCGAACTTTTCAGCGTACTCTTCGAGCACATCCCACGGATCATTGCCATCGTAGTTTTTGATTATTTTTTGGTTCACGTACGCGTTGAGCATCTCGTGCAGGATCTCCCCCCGGAGTAGCCGCACGCCTTTGAACTTGCGCTTGATGCGTTTCAGGTACCGGTACTCCCACGCCTTTGGACAACGTCGGTAAGAACTGACTTCACTGAAACTAATGTGTTCTTTAGGCGGCATACTTCTCCCCTTTACCCCATGGTCCCAGCTCTGCTTCACCCTCCATGGGCACGCTGAGTTTGATTTTGAATGTGTCCATCAGCGCTGGTCGCTCTGCGATCTTCAGCATCTTGGGCACGCACTCATCGATGTATTCATTTTTTATAATGGCTAGTACTGAGTCGTGGTGCTCACCAACCAGTCGTACTTTCTTACGTGAGAAGGTCTGGTGGATCTCGATCAGCAGCATGACTTTGTAGTCGCCGATCATTGCCTGCACGCCGGAGTTGATTGCTTGCCGCTCAGCTTCCGACCGTACCTTCCTGTCCTTGGCGTGGATACCGGGGAGTCTGCGCAATCGACCAGTCAGGCAACGTACATGACCATTCGAACGTGCCAATCGTTTTGTTCGTCTGTGCCAGTCCTCCAGTCGAGAGTACAGTCGGAAATATGCACGACGTGAGTTCTTTGCCTCCTGCTTGCTGGGTTCCCATCCGTAGTCTTTGCGTGCTTGCTGGATGAACCTGTTCTCGTGCATGCCGTAGATGAAACCGAAGTTCACAGCCTTGGCACGCGTGCGTCCTTCATACCATCGACCCTCGACTGCGATGCACTTTTTAGGTCCAGCCTCCAACATTTTGTCCAGTGCCACGGAGTAAGGTAACCAGTCGCCAGTCAGGTCATCTGCAGTATTTTGCACGATCATCGAGAACGATCCGTGCCCGGTACCCAACGTCTCGATCATGGTGCGCCAGTGCACGTCAATACCTTCGGTGAAACAACGTCGCATTTCAGGATCACGAGATAGATGTGCAGCGACTCTCATCTCTGCGGTGGAAAGATCCAGTGCACACAGGGTCCAACCTGCGGGAGCAGTAACGAGGTTCCGAATCGATCCGTCCCGTGGAATAGGATGTAGAGGCGAAGAATATCTACCGGTGACAGTCCCGTGGATCTTGTAGTCGAAGTAGTACTTGTCTTCAATACGATACTTCTGCCATCCCTTAATGTATGTGTTGAAAAATTTTCCTGCATTGCGGTACTCCAGAATCTTCCTGACCACAGGTTTGTTGCTCAGGCTGAGCAGAGCTTCCTCAGATGTGGACGGTTTCTTTTTCTTGGTAAAAATTTTGCACCGATACCCCAGCTTTTCATACAGGAGTTCTCCGATCTGCGCAGGGCTGTCCCAGTTCAACTCGTAACCTGCGATCTCGTTTAGCTCCTCGCGCAACGTGATCTTTGTTGAGAGCAGTTGCATGCCGACCTCTTTACGTGCTGCTGGATCAATGGTCAGTCCCTCCATCTCGGCATCTTCCATTGCGCGAGCCCCCGGCATCGTGAGCTTCCAGTAGAGACGATGCAGCTCCGGCTCAGCTCTGAGCATCTCCTCAAAGAGGGTGCCCAACCTGAGTGTGTACGCCGCGTCCTGCGCACAGTATTTGTAGTTGCGCACAGGCTTTTTCGACTTGCCGGTCTTCTCTTCCAGCGGGATGTCGTATTCCGGTTCATCGAGGTAGGTACGGATCAGGCTGGTCAGATCGTGATGGAGGTTTTCATCGAGTACGTGATGTGCGAGCATGACGTCGAAGTGCAGGTGGAAAGAACCACCAAACTGGCAACGCATCCATTTGTTATCGAACTTCCCGTTCTGTGCATAAGCCCACTTCCTGTCACGATGAGCAAGAAAAAACAGCAACTGCATCAAGCACCTCAGAGCATTACCGTGAGCAAAGGGGCTATGGGAAAACTGTTGATACTCCGGATGCATCAGCCCCGGAATAACCCACGTCTTATGCTCAAGGGCAATTCCAATTGCAGTGATGTAGCCATTCGGATCGAATGGGAAAAGCCCCGATGTCTCGCAGTCAAATGCGAAACGGGATGCTTCCTCAAACTCTCTGATGAAGGTGTTGAGATTACCTTTCCGGACAACGGACCAGTTGACTGTGTCCTCGCGCAAACCACCGCTTATAAGTCGGGCGAGTCGGGCGATATCGTCCTGAAGTCCGGGGAGTTTCGACGGATCTCGAAGCGTATATGCTGGATGAAATATTGGCATCCCGATATACGGGACTTTCGGGTTATCAATGACCTCGCCATGGAACTGATTGATCTTCGCTTTGCCACGGAACAACGTCTTCGTAGCAGGCACGCCAGCGGTCACGACGTAAGCGGGCTTTAATTCAGCGATCTCATCGTCGAGGTAGTGACGGCAGGCTTTGATTTCTGCTGCCGTGGGAGTTCTGTTATTTGGTGGGCGACATTTGACGAGGTTGGTAATGTAGGTGCTGTCGATCAGGTTGTTGCGTTTTAATTCATTGCGAAGGATGCGACCTGACTCACCGATGAACGGAATACCTTTACGATCTTCGTTGGCACCCGGCGCTTCTCCGATCACCATCACCTGAATATCGGGAAAGCGCGGACCATCACCACGCATGCAAACCGTTTTCGCGGTAGCGTGAAGGTCACACTCAGTGCAGTGGGGATTTATACTCGCCACGAGTCGCTGTCGCTCAAGACCATTTCCAGTGCTCCGGTTGTGCTGTTAGGATGGTCCGCCCGACAGACAATAAACACTCAGTGAAGTGGAGAAGAGGGAAGCTCCTCATCCAGCAACCCCCTCCTCCGGTTCTCGCATCAGCGCTACACAAGAGACGAGATGGCACAGAATAAAGCAGGGTTTGATCCAACGCAAACTGCAAAGTACTGGCTAGAGAAAAAAGTCTACACGGTACCGTTGCGAAGCAGATCAAAACGTCCAAAAACAACGAATTGGCCTCACCTTCGATTGGTCGAGGACGATCTCAACAACGGTGCTTTCAAACTCGGCGATAACATCGGTGCGCTCTGGGGCGATGCATCCGACCATGCTACGGACGTTGATCTGGACATGGAGGAAGCTATTTGGGTCGCTGATTACATCCTCCCCGACACATTTATCTACGGGCGTACAGGCAAGGAACGCTCACACTACGTGTACCGGGTCATGGGTGCGCAGACACGGAAGTGGCAGGTGCAGGAGCTGGGCACCATCATTGAAATCAGGTCCACGGGAGCACAGTCAGTTATCCCTCCGTCCCGGCATCCTGAAGGTGGCATCTACTGTACCGATGAGGATGAAGAGTTCACCCAGCTGACCAAGCTGGATCTCGAACGCTTTGCGGATGAGATCGCAGTCGCGGCAATCTTCACTCACTATTATCCGTCAGAAGGTTCACGTCACGATTACGTACATGCATGCACAGGTGCGCTCTGTCATCAGGAGTGGCCTGACGAAAAGATCGGGCGCGTCATGGAAGCAGTGCTCAACGTCATTCAAGACGAAGATGATGAGATGGATGACCGGGTGAATGCCGTACGCAACACCGTCGAGCATCACAAGGTAGGTGACCGCACAAAAGGATTCACGTCCCTCGAAGCATGGATCAGCATGCCAGTGCTCGCTGCACTGAAACGGTGGACGACTGCGGGCCAGATGGAAGGCAAGCTGATCATGGAGCCGCCTAATCTTAAACCTGAGCCCAGCAGGCTCTCGTTTGATCACTCTCTGTTGGAGGTTCCGGGTCTTGTCGGTGAGGTTTTAAAATGGGCTAACCGGGAATCATTCATCGATCAGCCGATCTTTGGATTAGCGGCAGGCATCATGTGCACTGCGATGGCAACCTGCAATCACTATCTTGTGCAGCATTGGGATACCCCTCTGCAGCCGTACTTAATGGTCACGTCACCGACCAGTGGTGGCAAAGATTCAGTGCTACGTGCTGTCAGTAAATTCGGATACAAGATGCAGCTCGATGATGTCGTGTTCCGGGGTTTCCAATCTTACTTCGCAATGCTCGATGTCATGGGTAATGAGGGCATGGCGTGCTGGCTTTGGGATGAGGCAGCTCGATACATGGCAGCTGCGAGAAAAGTAGGTGGACCTGACTTCCAAGTATTGAGTCACATCATCTCATTGTATGGCGCGGCTAACACGTGGGTGCCGGGGACACCCGGACGCAAGCAAACGATTCCATCGCTCGATCACCCCTTCCTTACCGTCCTTGCCACTGCTCAGCCTGACATGCTGATGGAGGCATTGACCAGTACGGCACAAGAGACTGGCTTTGTTAATCGCTTCGTGCTCTTCGACACCGGCACCGAATACAGGGGAGTTAATCAACGTCGCAATCACGTATTCCCGTCGGCAATCCCAAAGCATGCGAAGCAGTTACGTGATCATGAGCCTGCTGATGGTGAGTTCACGGAGGTAAAATTTGCAGACACACGAACGTTCACTGCGTTTCAGGAATTCGAAGAAGTGTGTCGTCGCCGCGCCATGGGTGGGCAACATTCGTGGGGACGTGCGAATCAGAACGCACTAATTTTAGCTGGTATTGTAGCGGTCGGTGTCAATGCAATTCATCCCGTCATCGACATAGACATGAGCAAGTGGGCACTTCAACTTGTGACGTGGAGCAATGACTGTTGGGATGACAAGATTCGATTGACTGCTGCAACTGATAATTACACCGAAAAAGATTCTTATAAAATCGAACGTCTCATCAATGCCCCACATAAATACGTTGATCAAAAAGCTAACTCTGCGCCACAACGAGTGTTACTGAAGCAAGGGTTCACTCCGAAGTCGGTCATCACCCGTAACACGCGCGGCATGGACCCAAGACGGCGCACACAGATTCTCGACGACCTGCACGAAGCGGGACTGGTCGGTTCGACCGATAAGAACGATCAGGTCGTGTACTTCCCGCACGCACCGAAGTGACTTACTTCTTTTTCTTTTTGGGTTTTGGTTTGTCGAGCCACTCGATCAGCAACGTCCTGCACAAATGAGAAAGGGCTCCATAAGGGAGCCCCTCCGTCACAGGATCGCGAAGCTGCTCTTCGACTCGGCGTTTAAGGTCGGCGTCTACACGTAGGTAGATTGTTTCACTCAATTGCCTCAAGCTCCCGCATGAAGCGGAGCGTCTGAGCTGAAAATCCTTCGATCCAAGTCCAGTTTCCATAGCCAACAGCATTCTGATAGGAACGCACATTGACAATGTACTTGTGGGGGATCTCAGGGTAACCCTGCAGTCCATCGTGCAACTGCATATCCGTGATTATGATGCACCGATCCCAAGGCCCGTCTCGCAGGGCATGTTGTACGGCTTTATCACCGTACGTAGCCATGCCTACGTCCGTGTTCCGGATCGCGTCGCGCAATGCCATACCACGTCGTGCTGGTACTTCTCTACACTCGGTTGACCAAGCGTACACCTTCACGTCGTCGCACAGTTCACGTGCCATGATTGCCATGCCTGAAGCGGCATCAACTGCAGCCAGAATTGACTTCTCCGAAATAGCCGAAGTCATCGAGCCCGACGTGTCCACGAGAATGCAGGTCTTGCCCGGAAACATTTCCATTTCCTGCAAGCAGGCAATCATCGCGTTGTCGAGTTCGCTTTCGAATCCCGGTACCATGATAGCAGCGCTAATGAACTGAAACGGCAACACACCCTTTCGGCCCTTCGGCGAGTTCAATCGATCCTTGATCAGTCCCTTCCCCACGCCAGCTTCCACCATGTTGCGGATGTTGCGTAACGTAGCGAGGTAGCCCAGCTTCCCTTCCTCCAGCAGGCGCGTGAAAGTTTCTTTCTTATCACCACCCGTAGACAGGCCGACTTCCCAAGTATCAGGCGTCTTCAGCTCACCGTCAGCGATGCGCTTGTACAGACCCTCACGCTCCTTGCTTGGCTTTGGATGCGTCAGGAACAGTACGTCACGCAGCGTTATCGATTTGCCTTCACCTCGATACTTGCCGAACTGATACTCGTCGAACTTCTCGAAGGCATTTGCCACACCAGTTTTCAATGCGTTTGGTATGACACCTTCTTTGCCTTTGTGGGCACTGGATGCCCAGTACATCGCAATCACTTCGGTCAGCTCATCGCATCGCGAGATCACGTTCGTGATCGCATCCGCTTTTGCTTTACCAGTGATGTCGTCTCTCGGCAAGAGAGACAGGATGAGCCACAGGGGGGCGTGACGCAGACCATGTTGCTTGCGCACCTCGACTGCTAGATCAGCAACGAAGTTTGCATCGCATGAAGTCGCCAGCGAATGAATGCGCATCGCGATGTCTTCACCACTCTCATAGAAAGTCTTTTCCCACAAGAGACATGAAGTCACTGCACGTCGCAGCTGCTGGAGAACATCACCGGTCTGTGCCGGTCCACCTTCGTGAGTGCGCACTCGTGCTGCGCGCTGTCGCTGGTTTGCCTGTGCCATTTTGTGGCTCCTAATTTTAAAGGTGCTCTGAGGAACAAACGGTACGGAAATTTTTGGCGCTCTGCCAGCTGAGCTAACGTCACCATTTTAGGGTGACGTACCGGATTCGAACCGGTGACCTCCCGATTAATAGTCGAAGTAACCGTGCCTACGCCATCGGAGCATGGAGGACAAGGGAACAAGCGGTACGGAGATTTAACTCCCTTGCGGGAGTTTCGATTTCAACGAAGTAACCGTGCCTACGCCACATGTCCATAATGTGGGGAACAATCGGATCAGTGTTTCTGATTTGGATTCGAAGTAACTGAGCCTACGCCACCACGCGGCGCATGATAGCAGAAGCTAGCATGTTTACAACCCCATATATAAGGTATTGATTCCATTTAACATAATCACCCCGGCTTGACACAGCTGCGCTCCCGTGATATGGTGGATTCTTATCTACCATAGGCACACAAAAGGAAGTTGCTATGACAAAGAAAGTAAATGTAACCGGGCTCGCTGATGAGCTGGGTATCATCCGCGCCAAGATGGCGGATCTGAAAGATCGTGAGACTGAGATTCGCACGGTCATGATCGATGCCGGTATCAAGGCATTCGAAGACAAGAAGTTTCGCGCTGTTGTCGTCGAGTCGATGCGCACCTACATCAACTGGGCGGCTGTCGCGGCGAAGCTGAAACCTTCGCATCAGTTGGTCAGCGCGCACACGACCGAGAAGGAAGTCATTTCCATTCGCGTCAGTGCACGTCGTGGAGCATTGCTGGCATGAGGCTAGCAATTGCCCACACTGGCAAGTCCAAGGATGTGGCTCAGTACCTGCCCAATAACTTCACGGTACTGGGTCGCACCTTGGATAACCGGTGCACCATCATCGTCGGTGTCGATGACCATGGCTGGTCACTCGACGCCTACGTCATCCCTCGTCTGGGATCGGCGCTCATCCACTGCGAAGAGATCTTCGAGATCAACGGTCTCAACATCACGCAGATGGAACTGAATCTCAAAGTCTACAAGGAACAGTTGTAATGACTCTGATCTGGATGAAAGGCGCGACGATGTACGAGCTGCAAATCGGTCGCGTGTGCATCGGCTGGTGCTTCCTCTACGGAGGTAATTGGAAGCACTGGTGGCAGCTCGACCGCTGGCATTTTGCTATGGAGGATGACTCATGAATAAGATCTGGATCTTCGGACAGCAGTACGACATCACTGACTCTGACGATATCGCCAAACTCGGTGCCGTCATCA
>Ga0114949_10003074_pt1 | contig 10537 bp, 9 predicted proteins | sample N074metaG_FD_83505 | JGI IMG/M metagenome (GOLD analysis project Ga0114949, IMG submission 83505) | Deep subsurface microbial communities from Kermadec Trench to uncover new lineages of life (NeLLi) - N074 metaG | ecosystem: Environmental > Aquatic > Marine > Ocean trench > Sediment | place... | reverse complement strand
TTGCTCCCAATACATCACATGCCCGCCATCTAGGGGCAACACACCGGTCTCATAGGGTGTGATCTCTGGAAATAACTCTCTGCGCACCAATACTTCCTCCGATTTGGTGCGCCAGAGTGCCGCCGCCGTCGGTTATGTCAACCTGTGGCCACAATCAATGGCCATAATATTAGCGAATAAGCCATATAGTGGGCCCATGAACCCGCCGCGCCTGATTTGCCTAACCCTGCTGCTGGTGCTGATCTTCGCCGCCCCGGGACCGGCGCGCGCGGCCGATGGCCTGCCGCACGGATTTGCCGGCCTGGCCGCCGGCGACAGCGCGAAAGTGCGCGAAGTCGTCGATGGCGACACGGTCATCCTCGACGACGGCCACCAGGTCCGCCTGGTCGGAATCCAGGCGCCGAAATTGCCCTCGGGCCGTGCAAATTTCGAAAAATGGCCGCTTGCCGACGAAGCCAAAGCGGCGCTGGTCGATCTGGTGCTGGGACGCCGAGTCACGTTGGGCTATGGCGGACAGCGCCAGGACCGCTATGGCCGGGAGCTGGCCCACCTGTTCACCGACGACGGACTCTGGGTGCAGGGCAGTCTGCTCGAATTGGGCTTCGCGCGGGTCTACAGCTTCGCCGATAACCGCAGCCTGATTCCCCGCATGCTCGAAATGGAGGTCGCGGCGCGCGGCGCGGCCCTGGGCATCTGGCGTCACCCCTACTATGCAGTGCTCGATACCGTTGCCGCCCCCAATCATACCGGCCGGTTCTCGCTGGTCGAGGGCCGGGTTCTGAAAACGGCGATCGTGCGCGGCCGCGCCTATCTGAATTTCGAGGAGGATTACCGCACCGACTTCACGATCTCCATCTCCAGCCGGGACCTGAAGAGCTTTACCGCGAGCGGAATCGTGCCGCAGGATTATGCTGGCCGTCGCGTTCGGGTGCGCGGCTGGTTAAGATGGAGCAACGGCCCGATGATCGACGTGTCACACCCCGAACAGATCGAGGTGCTCAAGCCATGACCCATAAATCGCCTTCACTGGAACGGCCTCTCCGCCGCGCGCCCCTCATCCTTGCCAGCCTGGCATTGTTGCTGACGGCATGCGCGGTGAACCCGGCGACCGGCGAGCGGAGTTTTACCGCCTTTATGTCGCCGGCCGAGGAACTGCGGGTCGGCCGCGAACAGCACCCCAAAATCATGAAAGAGTTCGGCGGCGCCATCGATCACGCCAAGGCGGCCGCCTATGTCAACGCGGTGGGCCAACAGCTCGCCCGTCACTCGGACCTGCCGAACCTGAAATATACCTTCACGGTGCTCGACAGCGACGTGGTCAACGCCTTCGCACTGCCCGGCGGCTACGTCTACGTCAGCCGCGGTTTGCTGGCGCTGGCCAATACGGAAGCCGAGGTCGCCGGTGTTCTGGCGCACGAAATCGGCCATATCACCGCGCGCCACAGTGCCCAGCGCTACAGCTCGCAGGTCGTCGCCGGGCTGGGTACGGCGATACTCGGCGTCGTCGCCGGGGGCAGTGTGGCGCAGTTGGGTCAGCAGGGCGCCGCGGTTTATCTGCAAGGCTATTCGCGCGATCAGGAATTCGAGGCCGACAAACTGGGCGTGCGCTACCTGGCCCGCGCCGGCTACGACACCGGATCGATGGCATCGTTCCTGTCGTCGCTAAAGGCCTACAGCGCCCTCGAGGCGAAAATCAGCGGCCTGCCCGATCCCGCCTCGCGCTACAATATTATGTCCACCCACCCGCGCACCGGCGACCGTGTCGCCGCCGCGGTCAAGGCGGCGCAAACGACGGCGGTCGACAACCCGCGGATTGGCAATATCGACCACCTCGACGCCATCGAGGGGATCGTGTTCGGCGATTCCGAGGCCCAGGGTTTTGTCAGAGGCCGGGTCTTCGCGCACAAAACACTCGGTTTCAGGTTCGAGGTGCCCGAGGGGTTTCAATTGTCCAACGGCACCCGGCAGGTCGTCGCCCGCGGACCGGACAAGTCGTCGATAGTGTTCGACGCCGATACAAAATCCTATCGCGGCCCCATGACCTCTTACCTGGCCACCGTCTGGGCGCCGTCGGCCAACCTCACCGGCATTGAAGCCATCGACATTAACGGCATGGAGGCCGCCACAGGGTCCACGCGCCTCACCCCGCGCAGCGGCGCTGTCGATGTGCGCCTCGTCGCGATCCGCTTCGGCCCCAGCCAGATTTACCGCTTGATGTTCGCCACCCCGCCGGCGACGACCGAACAGCTTAGCCTGGCGCTGCGGCGCACGACCTTTAGCTTTCGCCGGTTGTCGGCGGGCGAAAAAGCCAGCTTAAAGCCGTGGCGTGTGGCGACCCCGACGGTCGCGCCCGGCAGCAGCGTGGCTCAGTTGTCGCGCGATTTTCCCCTGCCCGGCCCCAAGGAAGAGTGGTTCCGCGTGCTCAATGGGCTGGCACCAAACTCCCAACCCTTCCCCAATCAGCGGGTTAAATTAGTCGTCGAATAGCGGACTTCTACGCTTCCAGCGTTTCGACCACGGCCCCCGCCGCATCGAGACAAACCGCCAGCAGGGAACCGCCCCGGCCGGCGCCGCCATCGAGGCTGACGGTAAACAAGCCTTCGGTCAGGCCGCCCGCCTTCATGTCGAAACCACGGACGATGCGCGCGAAATCTCCATAGGGCTCGCTAATGTCATCGAACCCCGCCGACGGCCACCAGTAGCTGTCCTTCTGGGTTTCCAGCGGCCGGCTAACATCCAGGCCGGCGTTGACGAACAATAACGGGGCGCCGCCGCTGTCGTGGGGCTCGGTCACCGCCGCCCGTCGTAACGCCGACAAAAACCGTGTGTGTCCAGCATGTGCATGCACCGCGTCGCGCAGCGATGCCGTCCATCTGGCGCAGGCCGGTGAGCCGGAACGCGCCGCCGCGATACCATCGGCGGCCAGCCCGCCATACGCTGTCAGGGTCGCGTCGATGCCTTGATCGAGCATCCAGGTTAAGACTTCGGCCGGATTGAGCGCCAATTGCAGTTGCAGCAGCTTCTGCCACATCTCTTCCTGAGCGCCGCGCAAAATGGCGACATCGCCGGCGAACATACCGTGAGTGCCGATGACGGCGCGCCGGAACGTCAGCACCTGATCGATCGCGCCAGCCGAATCGTCGCCCCGGCCCATGACATTGCCCAAATAGACGAGCCGGTCGCCGGCCTTGTAGCGCTGCGCAATTTCCTGGTGCAAGCGGGCCAGCTTGGCGGCCTCGCCATGCACGGACGCCACCGCCCAAACGCGCCGCGGGCGTCGCAAAACGGCGATCTTATCGGTATCGACGAGGGGATGCGACATGGGGCGAGCGCGGTAGGGGGTTCATTTGCCTGAACATGAATCAAGCGTCCGCGTCGCCGCAAGCCGGATTTTCCGATCAGCGCGGTTTAGGCATAAAAAGACCGGACACAGGTTCCCCCGTGTCCGGCCTTTATCCAACGCGCCGACCTAACTTAAGCGGCGCTCAACAGCGTTTCCAATTTCTCGACAGCCGCATCGTGCTCGACCTGCTCGACCACCGCCAACTCGCGCGCCAGCCGTTCGAGCGCCGCCTGATACATCTGACGTTCGGAGTAGGACTGATCGGGTTGATCGGCATTGCGGTGAAGATCGCGCACCACTTCGGCGATCAAGATCGGATCGCCGGAATTGATCTTGGCGTCATATTCCTGAGCCCGCCGGCTCCACATCGTCCGTTTAATGCGCACCCGGCCCTTCAGGGTCTTCAACGCATTTTCGATGGTTTTACGGCTGGAGAGCTTACGCAGACCGCAATCCTTAACTTTCCCGATGGGAACGCGCAAAGTCATGCGTTCTTTTTCGAAGCTGACCACGAACAATTGCAGCTTATGGCCCGCGATTTCACTTTCCTCGACACCGGTGACCTGGCCAACACCGTGCGTCGGGTAAACAACAAAATCACCCTTGCTAAATTCCAGATCCTTAAGTGCTTTCTTCTTCAAACTCGGTTTTGTACTCGTTTTCGTACTCGTCGCCATATTTTCCTACTTATCTACTGAATAATAATGCGTCGATTTAGCGCCACCCTCGAAGGGGCCGGTCATAGGTGCATCTTTCGCGTTATGTGCTCCTGGCTCGCGGTATCGACACAAAGCAAGGGACAGCCGCTCCGCAACGAGAAAGGCTATCCCCTGTTACCGCGGGTAATATAACACAAAAATCAGGCAATTAACAGTCGGCCGTGCGGGCCGGGGGCAGACAAATACAACTTTTGAGAGATTACAGAAAATCTATACACTGATCAGTCGCCTTTGCCAGGCTTATCGCTGAAATATTTATCGAACTTGCCATCTTCCGCTTTAAAGTCATCCGCTTCGGGCAAAGGATCCGATTTGACCGTCACATTTGGCCACTTTTCCGAGTATTCTCGGTTCATTTCGAGCCATTTGTCGGCTTCCGGCTCGACATCGGGGAGGATCGCTTCAACCGGGCACTCGGGCTCGCACACGCCACAGTCGATACATTCGTCGGGATGGATCACCAGCATGTTTTCGCCTTCGTAGAAACAATCCACGGGGCAGACTTCCACGCAGTCGGTGTACTTGCATTTGATGCAAGCCTCGGTCACCACGAACGGCATGTTTAATTCCTTCCTTAACTTATCCTAATCGCTGCGAAACTCGATTTCGGTACGACACTATTCTATGCAATCACCCGTTTTCGCGCCTCGCCGCTTTCCCTGTCGCTAACGTAAAGCAGGCCGGCAACGCGCCGCAATAGGTTCGCTTCGTGATCGTGCACGACGCCGTCGGCATAAACCACGCGCCACATCATCTCAACCATTTCGACACGCTCGTCATGATCGAAACCGTCGCGAATGCGGCGGGTAAAGCGCGATAATTCCACCGCGTTTTCGGCCACCTCGCCAGCCAATTCGACCACCGACGACACCTCATCCGCCGACAGTTCGAACCGGGCGCGCACCAGATCGGTGATCACGCAGCGTTCGTCCTCGCCGATGGCATCGTCCATGCGCGCGGCCTCGACCAGCAGCACCGCCGCCGCGAGATGCAACTCGTCAATACTGTGCTGCCCCGGGCCGTGCGGGTCGGTTTCAGCCGCCGAAAACATTTTTTTGAGCAGGTCCAACATGGGACGGGTTTACACGCGATTTGCGCCGACAACAACCACGCGCCGGTTAGGGATTTCCAAAATCATTTAACCGGTCGATGGCGCGGCGGTCACGCTTGGTTGGACGCCCGGCGCCGGGCTCGCGCTGCCCGCTTTGCGGCGGCCGTTCCGCCCGCGGCACCGGCGGCGGCGACAAGTCTTCGTAGAGGGCTTGCGCCTCAGGCGCCGGCCCGCGCCGTTCGCCCAAAGCGACCACGCGCACCACCCAGATGCGGCGGCCCAGGGGAAATGTCAGCACATCGCCGGGGCGTAGCGCATGGTTGGGCTTGCGCACCGGGGTACGATTAACCCGCACCGAACCCGAGCGGCACAGCGCCGTGGCCTGGGTTCGCGTCTTGCACAGGCGGCTGTACCAAAGCCATTTATCGAGGCGCAGGCTGTCGGTTTCCGTCATCGGGTCACGGCCCGGGTCCGGGTTTCAGTTGGGCTAATATGGCGAACGGCGAATCCGGATCGACGGCACGGGCCGCGCGCCGGCCTTGCGACTTCTTGGGCGCGGGCCGCTTGCGGGCACGACGCCGGGCGACGCGCAATGCATCATCAGAAACGGTTACCGCGTACCCGAAACCGCGCACCACGCGCGCAAAATCGTCGGGGCCGGCGCCGATCGCGTTCATCATCGCCGGCGCCACGTCGAAGGCGCCGTCGCGGCTCGACCGGCGCACATCGGCCAACAGCCGCTCCAGCAGGTCGGCGCGCACCGCCAGCGGCCCGGCCGGACAAAATCCCAGCGCCAGGTACCAATCCGCCGGCACTCCATCAGCACATGGCAGCGATGTCGCGCCGCCATCGGGGATCGCGGCCGGAGCATCCCGGCCCGCATGCACCGACCACAACAGGCCCTTCAACGCGATCAGCTTGCCCTTGAGCATCGCCGGCATGTAGGTCATTTCAACGCCGATCCGCACCCCTGCGCGCGCCAATATCTTGCGCTCGCCGTCGGAGAAGTTGCGCTTGCGGTCGACGGCGGGATCGCGAACGCTGCACCCCAGACCCTCGGTCAAGCGGAAGGCCAGCCCGCGCACCGCACCGGTGAAATCCGCGTCGCGCAAGTCGAGCAACGGCCCGATCTGGTCCCGCAAATAAGCGTCGAACCACCGCGATAGACGCTGGCGCACCTGCTCGCGCGCCGGACCGTCGATAAGATCTCTGGCGAACACATCGACATGGGGGCGCAGCACCGCCGCCCCCGCCACCAGCCGGGCCAACGGGGCGTCCCGCCATTGGATGGTGGCGGTGTCGAGATCGATGGAGCAGGCGTCGTCGCCGGCCGCGGCGATGTCGGCCACCCGGCCGGCGATGGCCTCGCGCAGGACCCGGTTCACCGCCGCCATAAGGTGGGTGCTGTTGGCTACTTCGCTATCGATGGGCGCGAATCGGAACCCTTCGAGTTGCCCCATCTCTTCGCCTTCGACCGTCACGCGACCGTCACTGCCGACACCCGCCAGCAAGGTTTTACGCTCGCGCAAGCGCTGCATCAGCACCGCCGTCTTGCGGTCGACGAAACGTTGAGTCAGGCGGTCGTGCAACGCGTCGGAAAGCTTGTTTTCCAACTCGCCGGAGCGCTGTTGCCAGCCCACCGCATCCTCGAGCCATTCGCGGCGATGGGACACATAAGTCCAGGTGCGCACACCGGCGATGCGCGCCAGCAGGGTATCTATATCGCCGTCGGTGCGGTCGAGCCGGTCGATGGCGCGGCTGATCCAGTCGCTGGGTATCCGCGCCTCGGACGACATCAAAAACTTATAAATGCGGGTGATCAGCCGGGGGTGCGAGCCGCTGAGATCACCCAGAAAATCGGGGATGCGGCAGACATCCCACAGCAGACGCACCGCCTCCGGGTGGGCCGCCATATCGACGACATCGGGCGACGCGATCGCCGCGACCAGCGCGCCGTAATCGTCGGCGGCGCGCGCCCGGCGCAGTTCCGGCATCGGCGGGTGGGCTTCGAGGCTGCGTTTGAGGCTGGCGGGCGAGGCGAAGTCCAGGTCGGTGGCGCGCCAAAACAACGCGCGAATTGAATCGAACTTGTGGTCCTCCAATGCCGTCACCAGTTCGGGATCGAAGGCCTCAAGCTCGCCGGTCGAGCCAAACGTGCCGTCGGTCATATAGCGGCCGGCCCGGCCCGCCACCTGGGCGATTTCGGCCGGCGCCAGATGGCGGTAATGGGTGCCGTCGAACTTCCGCAGCGACGAAAAAGCGACATGGTCGATGCCCATATTGAGGCCCATGCCGATGGCGTCGGTGGCAACTAGATAATCGACCTCGCCGGCCTCGTACAGGCCGACCTGGGCGTTGCGGGTGCGCGGGCTGAGCGCGCCCAGCACCACCGCCGCGCCGCCGCGCTGGCGGCGCAGCATTTCGGCCAGGGCGTAGACATTGGCGGCCGAAAACGCCACCACCGCCGAGCGCGGCGGCAAGCGGGTCAATTTCTTCGGCCCGGCGTAAGTCAGCCGCGAAAACCGCTCGCGGTGCTGAAATTCGGCCTCCGGCACCAGCCGGCGCAGGATTGGCGCCATCGTCTCGGCGCCCAGAAACATGGTTTCCTGGGTGCCGCGCGCGGACAGCAGACGCTCGGTAAAGACATGTCCGCGTTCGGCATCGGCGCAGAGCTGAATCTCGTCGATCGCCAGAAAGGCGACCTGCCGGTCCTGGGGCATCGCCTCGACGGTGCACAGGAAATAGCGCGGATTATCGGGAATAATGCGTTCTTCGCCGGTAATCAGGGCGGCCGCGCCGACACCGCGCAAGCGCACCACGCGGTCATAATTCTCGCGCGCCAGCAGGCGCAGCGGAAAGCCGATCATGCCGGTCTCGTGGCCCAGCATGCGGTCGATCGCCAGATAGGTCTTGCCGGTATTAGTCGGTCCAAGAACCGCTTTCACAGACCCGGCTTCGGAAAACGTCATAATCACACAATCGGACGCCCACGGATGGATTGCAACCACTAGAAAACAGGGCTTGCAGCATGGCGTGGGCAGCCTCATATGTGCCCAGGACAACAGATCAAACAGCGCGACGAGGACATCGATGAGCACCGCCACCGGTGAAAGTACGCCTAAATCGGAAACCCATAGCTTCCAGGCCGAGGTCGCCCGGCTGCTGGATATCGTTGCCCATTCGCTCTACAGCGATAAGGAGATTTTTCTGCGCGAACTGGTGTCGAATTCGTCCGACGCCTGCGACAAACTGCGCTACGAGGCGCTGACCGAGCCCGGCCTGATCGACGGCGACGGCGATCTCAGCATCACCATTACTGCCGACACGAAGGCGCGTACCCTGACCGTCGCCGATAACGGCATCGGAATGAGCCACCAGGAGTTGATCGACAATCTGGGCACAATCGCGCGTTCGGGCACAGCCGCGTTCGTCGAAAACATCGGTGATAGCGGGAATAGCGACAGCAAAATGATCGGCCAGTTCGGCGTCGGTTTTTATTCCGCCTTCATGGTCGCCGACAAAGTAACCGTCACCAGCCGGCGCGCCGGCGCCGACGACGCCTGGCAGTGGGAGAGCGACGGCAAGGGTAGTTTCGAGATTGCCCCGGCGGACGCCGACACCGCACGGGGTACGACCGTCATTTTGCACCTGGCCAAGGGCGAGAAGGAATTCCTCGAGGCGCCGCGTATCGGCCACATCATCAAGACCTATTCCGACCATATCGCCCTGCCGATCAATCTGGTGGGAGCGGACGGCGAGCCCGAGCAGCTCAATGCGGCGTCGGCCTTGTGGTCGCGGCCGCGCGGCGAGGTCAGCGAAGAGCAGTACACCGAGTTCTACCACCATGTCGGCCATATGTTCGACGAACCCTGGCTGACCCTGCACAACCGTGTCGAAGGCAAGATCGAGTACATCAACCTGTTGTTCGTGCCCTCGAGCCAGCCGTTCGACCTGTTCCAGCCAGATCGCAAAACCCATGTGAAACTGTATGTGCGCCGCGTCTTCATCACCGACGATTGCGAAGACTTGCTGCCCGCCTGGCTGCGTTTCGTGCGCGGCGTCGTCGATTCCGAAGACCTGCCGCTCAACATCAGCCGCGAAATGCTGCAGCACAATCCGGTGCTGGCGAAAATCCGCACCGGCCTGATCAAGCGCGTCCTCAGCGAGTTGAAAAAGAAGGCCAAGAAGGACACCGAGGGCTACGTGGCCTTTTGGAATAATTTCGGCGCCGTCTTCAAAGAGGGCCTGTACGAGTCGGGCGATTACCGCGAAGACCTTTTGGCTCTGGCCCAGTTTCACTCGACCGGCCAGGAGGGCCTGACCAGCCTCGCCGACTATGTGTCGCGCATGGCCGAGGGCCAGGAAGACATTTTTTATATTTCCGGCGAAAGCCTGGAAGCGGTTGCCGCCTCGCCCCAGCTCGAGGCATTTCGGGCGCGCAACATCGAAGTGCTGTTGATGGTCGACCCGGTCGACGAGTTCTGGCTGCCGATGGTCCACGAATTCGACGGCAAGAGTTTCCGCTCGGCGACCCGCGGCGATATCGATCTGGAGGCCATCGGTACGGCGCCGGAGGCCGGCGACGACCCGACTCCGGCCGATGACAACGCCCTGTCGAGCCTGACGGCGCTGCTGAAATTGACTCTGAGCGATGCGGTAAAGGACGTGCGCGAAAGCAAACGCCTGACCGATAGCGCGGTGTGCCTGGTGGCCGCCGACGACGATATGGACATGCATATCGAGCGGTTGCTGCGCCAGCACAAGCAGGTGGAAACCGGGGCCAAGCGCATTCTCGAGATTAACCCCAAGCACCCGCTGATCCGCCGGCTGGCCGAAACCGTGGCGGAAAAGGGTGGCGACGCCCCGGGCGAACTCGACGACGTCGCCTGGCTGCTGCTCGATCAGGCGCGCATCATCGAAGGCGAAACCCCGCCTGACCCGGCGGCGTTCGCCCGGCGCCTGACGGATGTGATGGCTAAGGGATTGATGGGATAACGGCGACCGGTTTTATCTGGCCCGCATATCGACGAAGGCGGCGCCGAGGATACGCCCCTGGGCGCGCTCCTGAATGATAACCGCGCAAAAATCGCCGCCGGGGGAATCCAGTTCGGCCAGACGCTGCACCATATCGATGGCCTCGCCGTTCCAGTCGGCGATCGGCCGCATGACGCGGACGACGTTGTAGTTGAGTAGCGTTTTGCCGGCATTTTCACCCTGGGTCACCAGGGTTTCTGTTTTCTCGTCGTAGCGCAGCAGGATGATTTCCGCCTCGCCGCGATAGACCGCTTCCGTCATGGGAATGCGAATTCGCACCTGGCTGGCCGAAATTCGCGTCAGTTCGACGTCGATGCGGCCACGCTCGACTTCTCCGGCCTCTTTGATGTAGCGCAAAATACTGTCCTGGCGATTGCCCGATGCCTGCAT
>Ga0114949_10003072_pt1 | contig 10541 bp, 7 predicted proteins | sample N074metaG_FD_83505 | JGI IMG/M metagenome (GOLD analysis project Ga0114949, IMG submission 83505) | Deep subsurface microbial communities from Kermadec Trench to uncover new lineages of life (NeLLi) - N074 metaG | ecosystem: Environmental > Aquatic > Marine > Ocean trench > Sediment | place... | reverse complement strand
CGTGAGCCGGAAGTTGGACGCCGGCAGGAGGTTCACGGGGGGCAGGTCAGTAGCGGTACTGAATCTTCTGTGCCACACTGGCATCTCATCACTCTCTGTAAATCCAAGCTCCGATAAGTGTTGAGAGTACGATCCCAATGAGCGTGATTGCAGCCCACTTAGTAAGCATCGCTAACGGAAAGAGTCCCAACATCCCATAACTAACCACTGCAAGGAACGCGCCGCCGAACCAGAAAATTAAGCCGACGAGCACGGCGGTCTTGGGGCCTGCACCGTACCGTGGCCTGGCCGCTGTATAGAACCAGACCGCTACAAAGCCCCAGATGAAACGCATGGCTACGAACACCGTCATCGGTAACGCACCTCGCGGTGGCCCAAATTGGTGAGCATCCAGGATCTCGAACATCTCGCTGGCGTAGAAGCGAGCGGAGAAAATCGTCACAGCATTCATCACGATGCCAGCGACGAAACCACTCAGCAGAAACCTGCCGAGATTAATAGGTATGAGTGTATGCATCCAAGGTCTCCTAGCGCGGAGGTGAATAGTTGTCCGGCTAACAAGTATTAAGCTGCGAGCGGAGAGAACCGAACACATTGGGTTCCTTTGAATATCCCCCGCCCCGCAGCTCGTCCCCTATTACTACCACAGCCAGGCGGCAGCGTGGCGAGAAATCGGTCGGCTGGGCGCGCGGAAAGCGGACTGGATTGGCCTTGTTGGGTGGCGGATGGGTACCACCGCATGAGCCCTCATGCCCCGCTAGTGTAGAATTCGCGAATGCTCTCGAAGCGCCATCAGGGCGCATCCTGATGCCCACGATCTGGATCCGACCCGAAACTGGAAAGAGGTACATCCTCTGGCTCGAGGGCGGCCGATACCGCCGGTCGCTGGTCCCGAGCAACACCGACAAGGAGGCCAAGAAGCTTCTCGTCGAAATCGAGAGGAAGATGGCGCTCCTGAAAGCGGGCCTCCAGGGTGTCAACACCTCCCGGGTTGGCCAGCGGAAGCGCTTCGACAAGTGGGGCCAGGAATACCTGGCCGGCTGGGCGAAGGTTCACACGCCCCGGACCCGGCGGCTCTACCAGGACATGGTCAAGCTCCACCTGGAGCCGTTCTTCGGCAAGCCCCCCCTGGCCCATATCGACCCCCTGATGGTGCAGGATTTCCAGAAGACCTTCCGAGCGAAGAAGCAGGCGCCGGCCACCGTGAATCGCAGCCTGGCCATGCTCCGGCTCCTGCTTCGCCGGGCCAAGACCGTCGGCTACCTGCACCAGGTCCCGGAAATCCGGATGCTCAAGGAGACGCCCATCCGGCCGCGGCGCGCCTACACCCAGGAGGAGCTCCGGAAGCTGATGGGCAAGCTGAAGGGTGACCTCCGGCTCATCGTCCGCCTGGCGCTCCCACTGGCATGCGCCGGGCTTCCATCATGCGGCTGACCTGGGGCGATGTGGACTTCCGCAGGAAGTCGGTCCGGGTGGAGAAGGCCAAGGGAGGCAAGACGCGGACGCTCCCCCTCCCCACCGAACTCGTGGCGGCCCTGATGAGGCGCAAGCGTGGCGCCGCCGGCGACCCCCTCTTCGGGCGCACCACTTTCCCCCAGAAGGACTGGAACGTCGCTCAGAAGGCCGCAGGACTCCTGGGCCGTCACGTTCCACGAGCTGCGCCACACGTACCTGACGGGCCTCCTGCAGTCAGGCGTGGACGTGAGGACGGTGCGTGAGCTAGCCGGCCACGCAAGCATCGCCACGACGGAGCGATACACCCATCCGGCCATGGACCGCGCGCGTGATGCGGTAGAAAATTTATTGTCCCGTATCATCCCGCCCAGGAAACAGGCGAAGAAAAAGGCCTCCGCGAAATCCGCTAAGTCTCAGTATTTAAGGGATTTGTCTGGAGCGGGCAACGAGATTCGAACTCGCGACCCTCAGCTTGGGAAGCTGATACTCTACCACTGAGTTATGCCCGCCCTGCAGACCCTTGCAATGTACCACGGCCCACCCTGCGTCGCCATGAGAGCGCAGCGGGAACCACTCGCCGGGATACTGCGTATTCACTGCCGAGGGCTGGGAGGCGCGACGGGGATATTCCTCACCTCTCAGCGGACTATCCAAGGCGAAAGGCCGGCCCATGACACACATCAACCGCAACAATAAGACTGCCATGGGCCTGTTCGGGCCCCTCCTTCTCCTGCTTCTCCTCCTCAGTCTGCCGGTCATCAGTGGCTGTACCGCCAGCAGCACCGAGGCCTCGTCCAGCGATGATGCGGTCAAGACCTCCTCCGGCGGCGAAGATGAGGCCGATTCCGGCGAGGAAGAAGACAAAGAGGAAGCGGTGCCGGTGGAAGTGACCGCGCTGGGAACGGGCCGCATGGAGGAGGTGCTGCGTTATTCGGCCAACCTGGAGGCCGAGAAGCATGTGCAGGTCTATGCCCAGACCGCTCGCCTGGTCCGGGAACTCCTCGTGGAAGAGGGAGATGTGGTCCGGCGAGGAGATGTTCTGCTGCTCCTGGACGATGAACAGCAGCGCAACAATCTCGCCAAGGCAAAGAGCCAACTGGCCAAATCGGAGCGCGAGTTCCAGCGCCTGGAACGCCTTTTCGGTGAAGAGCTCATCAGCGAGCAGAAGATATCCGATGCGACCTACGACCTTGAGCAGTTACGCATCGCGGTGGCAGAAGCACAGCGGGAAATGACCTACACCAAGGTCACGGCCCCCATTTCAGGCACCGTCACCATACGCCTGGTCAAGCTCGGCGATCAGGTTTCCATCAATCAGCACCTGTTCGACATCGTCGACTTCGACTCCATGGTTGCCCGGGTCTACGTGCCAGAGAAGAATCTGTCCCAGCTTCGCCCGGGCCAGGTGGCCCGCATTTCCGCCCGAGCTCTGGGAGGAAAGACATACACCGGCAGTATCGACCGCATCGCACCGGTGGTCGATCCCAGGACCGGCACTCTCAAGGTCACGGTAGCCGTGGGGCGCCAGGCCGGACTGCTGCCCGGCCTCTATGTGGATGTGGCTCTGGTCACGTCCGTCCACGACAACGCCCTGCTCATGCCCAAACGCGCCCTGGTCTACGACAAGGACCGGGTCTTCGTGTTCCGCCTGGGAGAGGATCGCCGGGTGGAACGCCTGATCCTGGATCCCACCCTCTCGGATCGGGACCACGTGGAAGTGGGGGCGCCCCTGAGTCCCGGCGATGAGATTGTGGTGGCTGGGCAGACCGGCCTGAAGGACGGCACGCTGGTCAGTCTTCCAGGCGACGAGGAGGCCACTGAGGAGGACGACAACCTCACGGCCGACCAGGGCGCAGCACAGGTCGCGCAGGTCGATGGAACTCCGTCGTGAACGACAGGGAAACCACCCACAGCTTCATCGTCACGCGGCCGGTTGCCATCCTCATGGTCTTCCTGGCCGCTTTCGTCTTCGGCTTGCTGTCATACTTTCAACTCCCCCTTGCCTTGTTGCCGGAGTTGAGTTATCCGACTCTCACCGTGCGCACGGAATATCCGGGTGCCGCCCCCGAAGAGGTCGAGAACGACATCAGCCGGCCCGTGGAAGAAGCTCTGGGCGTGGTGAATGGCCTGGTCAAGATCAGCAGCATCAGCCGTGCGGGCGTCAGCGATGTGGTCCTGGAGTTCGGCTGGGATAGTGAGATCTCCGACGCCTCCCAGGATGTTCTCGAACGACTGGACCTGGTGCAACTTCCCGAGGAAGCACGCCGCCCCTTGATCCTGCATTATGACCCTTCCCTTGACCCTGTTCTGGAACTGAGTCTCTCTTCCGGGACTCCGGATGACAACCCAACCCGCGAGTTGAAACGCCTGCGCCGCCTGGCGGAACTGCAGGTGAAGCGGGCCCTGGAGCCGATCAAAGGGGTCGCGGCCGTGCGCGTGCGGGGCGGCCTGGAGGAAGAGATCCATGTCCTCCTGGATGAGCAGCAACTTCGCCGCACAGGCCTTTCCATCCGGGATGTGATCGATCGCTTGGCCGAGGAAAATATCAACGTGGCCGGGGGCACGCTCAAGGAAGGGCACACCGAATACATGGTCCGTACCCTCAATGAGTTCAAAGACCTGGACGAGGTGCGCAACACCGTCCTCGCCATCATCGATGGCCGCGAGATCCGGGTCAAGGATATCGGGACCGTGGAGAATGCCTTCCGGGATCGGGAGATCATCACGCGCACAGACGGCGGCGAGAGCATCCAGATCGAGATCTTCAAGGAAGCCGACGTCAACATCGTCGCTCTGGCCAAGAGGGTGCGCGCTGTGGTGGGCGAGCATTCATCTGACGCCGCATCCGAGGCGGAGGGAGACGAAGCAGGAAACGGTCTCGCCGGCCGGTTGCTCAAAGAGGAATCCGCCATTCTCCAGGTAGTGGCCGATCGTTCGCTGTTCATCGAGAGCAGCCTCGTGGCTGTCCGCCAGACAGCCGTGCTGGGTGGCCTGCTGGCCATCCTGGTCATCTACCTGGTCCTGCGCCGCTTCAGTAGCACTCTCATCATCGGCGTGAGCATCCCTATCTCCCTGGTCATCGCGTTCGCGCCCTTGAACCTCATGGGGGTTTCGCTCAACATCATGTCCCTGGGCGGGTTGGCCATGGGAATCGGCATGCTGGTGGATTCCTCCATCGTCGTCCTGGAATCGATCCACCGCTGCCGCGAAGAGGGAGATGACCTGCGCACCGCTGCCGACCGTGGCACCCGCGAAGTCCGTAACGCGGTCCTTGCCTCCACCCTGACCTCCATTGCGGTCTTCTTCCCCATGGTGTTCGTCCAGGGTGTGGCAGGCCAGGCCTTCGGCGACCTGGGCGCGGCCGTCGTGGTCTCTCTGCTGGCGGCGGCAGGAGTCGCCCTGTTCTTCATTCCCATGCTGGCCAGCCGGGGCGGGGGCAGTACCACAACCGTCGCACCAGCGCCCATGAAGCTCTGGCGCCACTGGGCAGCCTTCCATGCCCTGACCCGTTCGTGGTCCGGCGCCGGCCTCTGGCTACGCCTGGCAGCGAGTCCCTACTGGGTGATCCGTTTTATCATCGGTGCCGTTCTTGAGTTGATCGGCAAACTGATCCTGACCTTGGCCATGGCCCTGGGTGCCACCATCGTCTTCCTCCTCGGCCCGGTCCTTGGGACTGCTCTGCGCCTGCTTCTCTGGCTTCCGGGCAAACTCACTGATATGACCATGCAGGCCCTGGCCCGCGCCTACCCACTGGTTCTGAGCCGCAGCATGGCCCACCCCATCATCGTACTCGCGGTCGTGGGTTTGACCGGTGTGGGCACCTGGCAGGTTCTCAGCAGTATGGACAGCGAACTCCTGCCCGAGGTCCACCAGGGCGAGTTCACCGTGGAGGTGGCCTTGCCGGTGGGCACACCCCTGGAACAGACCGATGCCATCCTCGAGCCCGTGGAACAGGCGATTCTGGCTGAACGGGAGAACATTCGTTCTCTTCTGCTCACGGTGGGTTACGACTCCAGCCAGTCCCAGCGCTCCGATGAGGGTGAACACACCGCCCGCTTCAAGGTCCTCCTGCAGCCCTCCCGGGATCCCGCCGCCACCGAGGCCGCGGTTCTGGCCCGTCTGAGGCAGCGCTTCGCCGGGATCCCCGATCTCGAAACACACGTGACACGGCCGGTCCTGTTCAGTTCCAAGACACCTATCCAGGTGGAAGTTCATGGCAATGACCTGCTCGCTCTGCGCACCAAGAGCGAAGAGGTGCGCCAGGTCATGGCCGGCCTGCCGGCACTCACTGACGTGGAAACGACTCTTCGTCGCGGTGCTCCTGAAGTCCAGATCCTCTACGACCGCGACCGCCTGGCCCACTACGGCCTGAACATCGGCCAGGTAGCGCATCGCATACGCGAGAAAGTACAGGGGTTTGAGGCAACCCGCTTCAACATGAAAGACAGGCGCATCCCCATCCTGGTGCGACTGGCCCTGAACGACAGAGAAACGGTGGACGACATCCGCCGCCTGCAGGTAAACCCGGGCCAGACGCCGCCTATCCCATTGGGAGCGGTTGCCGAAATCACGCTGGGTGAGGGGCCCAGCGAGGTGCGCCGGGTGGATGGCCGCCGCATCGGCCTGGTAGAAGCCAACCTGGCCGCAGGCTCACTCAGCTCTGCCATCACGGACATCCGTGCCGCCCTGGATCAGCGCATTCAGTGGCCCGCCACCCAGACCTATTTCATCAGCGGCCAGAACGAAGAATGGGAGCGCAGCCGCGCCAGCCTCTGGCTGGCCATGGCACTGAGCATTTTTCTTGTCTATGTCATCATGGCCGCTCAGTTCGAGTCATTGACCCAGCCCTTGCTCATCATGCTGACCATCCCCCTGGCGTTCATCGGGACCGTGGTCACTCTCAAAGCCATAGGCATCAACCTCTCCGTCGTCGTCTTTCTCGGCATGATCATGCTGGCCGGCATCGTGGTGAACAATGCCATCGTGCTGGTGGACTACATCAATACGCTCAGACGCCGCGGCATGGAGATCAGAGAAGCGGTGATGACCGCCGGACAGGTCCGCCTGCGTCCCATTCTCATGACCACTGCCACCACGGTCCTCGGCCTCTCGCCAATGGCTCTGGGCTGGGGTGACGGCGCCGAGTTGCGCACCCCCATGGCACTGGCCGTCATCAGCGGCCTGTTGAGTTCCACAATCCTGACCCTGGTGGTGATCCCCACGCTCTACGCGGCCATGGACAGCCTCTTCGCCCGCCTGCGCGGTGATGCGGCGGTAGCTTCCGGCGACAATCTCTCCCTGCCTGTCATGCCCGGCAACCAGACAAGAATTGTCACACCATGAGCGCCTTCACGCCCAAGAACGAATCGTTTCTGTCACGCTTCTCCCTGAATCGCAGGGTGACGGTGCTCATGCTTGTTCTGACCACGCTGGTCGTGGGCGCAGTGGCCCTCAACGGCCTCCCGATTGAGTTGATTCCCCGCGGCTTCACCGACCAGTCCCTGGCAGTCATCGTCCCCTGGGAGGACGCCCCACCCCGTGAGGTTGAGGAGAAGATCACAGTTCCTCTCCAGGAAGAACTTTCCACGGTCCGTGGACTCAACAACATCGTCTCCGTCTCCCTGTCCCGGGGCTCGCGGGTGTTCATGAATTTCAAGACCGATACCGACATGGACGTGGCATACAGGGAAGTGCGGGACCGTATCGAGCGTGCGCGCCGTGATTTCCCGGATGACGTGGATCGGGTGTTCATCCGCAAAGACGACGCCTCCGGCATTCCCGTGGTTGTGCTGGGCGTGGCCATCGATGACGATCTGGTCAACAGCTACGACCTGCTCCAGAACGAGATCATTCTTCCCCTGGAACGAGTGGATGGAGTCGCTTCGGTGGAGGCCAACGGACTCGAGGAGAAGGAGATTCTCATCGAACTGAACCGCCGCCAGGTCGAGGCGGCAGGACTGAATCTCTACGATCTGGCCCAGGATCTGGGCAGCGATAACTTCACTCTGGCTTCCGGCGATGTACGCGACGGCGACCGCAAATTGCTCCTGCGTTCCGTGGCGCGATTCAGGTCGCTGGATGACATCCGCCAGCGGCCGGTCTCCCCCACGGTACGTCTTGGGGATATCGCCCGCATCACCTTTGACGAACCGGACAAGGAATACCGGGTGCGGGCCATGAGCCAGCCGGCATTCGCCATCCTGGCGTTCAAGGAAGGGGATGCCAACGCCCGCGAGGTGGCAGTCCGGATACGGGAGGTTCTCGCCTCCTTCGCCGACAACCCACGCCTGGCCGGCGTGCAGGTCATCACCCTCTTCGATCAGGGCGAAGTCATCGACGCCTCCATCGGCACCCTGGGAACCAGCGGCATGATCGGCGGGGTCCTTGCCGGCCTTGTGTTGTTTGTCTTCCTGCGCCGCCTGCGGCTCACCCTGGTCATTTCCCTTTCCATCCCCCTGAGCATCCTCGTCGCCATGACCGTCATGTATTTCTCCGGCGAGACCCTGAACATCATCTCCCTTCTGGCTCTCATGGTCTGCATCGGCCTGCTGGTGGACAATTCCGTGGTGGTGGCCGAGAACATCCATCGCCTGCGCCAGTCGGGGTTGAGCCGGCGTGATGCCTGCATCAATGGCGCCGGCGAGATCGCCCTGGCCATCACCATGTCCACCCTGACAACAGTGGTGGTCTTCGCCCCGGTGGCGCTCATGGGCGCAGGCCCGGCCCAGTTCATTTTCATGCGTTTGGCCCTGCCCATTTCCGTCGCTCTCCTGGCGTCGCTGGTGATCGCCCTGGTGATCATGCCCCTGGCGGTATTTCTCACCCTGACCCCGACTGGCAGCACGCGCCGGGAACAGCCGCTCATGCTCCCCTACCGCTGGCTGGTCGCCGGGCTGAAGTGGCTCTACGCCCAGTCATTCGAACGTCTGGGACGAACCTATGTCCGCATACTCGGCTTCTTTCTGGTGCGCCGCCTGGACATGGTGCTGGCCCTGGTCGCCCTGTTCATCCTGACCGGCGCCATCAGCAGCAGCAACAATCTGCGCTTCGTGGCCATTCAGGAAGACGAACAATCCGGCTTTGAAATCAGCGTGCAGATGCCGGAGAACACCACCCTGGAAGAGGCTGAGGAGTGGTTTCTGGCAGCCGAGGCCCAGGTCGAGAGCCATGCTCCCGAGCTGGGATTGGAAGGCTGGTTCCTCTTTCACCGCAAGACTTCTGGAGAGATCCAGGGCTGGTTTACCACGCCGCGCAGCACGGACCTCTCCCCCCGCGAGGTCACGGAGAAGGTACTGGAGTTGCTTCCCCCCAAACCGGGCATGAAGCTGTTCACCGGCCAGGAACGACAACTCGGCGATGAGCGAGACGACTCGATCTCTGTCATCACCCTCCAGGGCGAGGATTCTGAACTCCTGGAGCAAACCGCATCCGATCTGGAGGATGTCCTGGGGAGAGTGGATGGTGTTCTGGGCTTCCAGCGTAACCAGCAGCGCACACCCAATGAGATGGGCCTGGTGGTGGACCGGGACCGCAGCCGCAGGTATAACGTCAGTCCCAGGGTCATAGCCGGCGTGGTCGAGTATGCCCTCAGGGGCTTCAGCCTGCCCAAATACCTGGACGAGGGCCGTGAAGTGCCGGTGCGGGTTCGTTTCCGGGAGGAAGACCGCCAGGGAATGGCCGAACTGGCAAGTTTCAGGGTACCTACCGATGACGGCGGCTTCCTGCCCTTGTCCAGCGTGACCTCTGTCAAGATGCTCAGCGTCCCCGAGGCCATCGTCCGCCGCAACAAGCGGATTTCCAGAACCATCACCCTGGATCTGCAGGAAGGAACCGAGGAAGAGACCCGCGAGCGGCTCACGGCCATCATGGCCGGTATGGATCTGCCTGAGGGTGTCAGCTTGGGCGCCTCCACTCAGGGTGTCCAGGGCGACGAAGACCTGAAGCGCATCATGTTTGCAGGGCTCATGTCGGTGGTCTTGATCTATCTCCTCATGGGCTTTCTTTTCGAGAGCTTCATCCTGCCACTGTCCATCATCCTCACCATCCCCCTGGCCTCCCTGGGCGTCATCTGGGCCCACGTTCTCACCGGCCGAAATATCGACTTCCTCGGGGCCGTGGGCATCGTCCTGCTCATCGGCGTCGTGGTCAACAACGGCATCGTGCTCATCGACTACGTCAACCGTCTGCGGAGCCAAGGAATGGACAGACCCGCCGCCCTGATGCTGGCAGCCGAACGCCGTTTCCGGCCCATCATGATGACCGCCATCACGACCATCGGGGGACTCATTCCCCTGGCAGTGGGTGGACGTGGCAGCGCCGGCCTGAGCTACACCAGCTTCAGCCTCACCCTCATCGGAGGTATGAGCACAGCCACGATTCTCACCCTCCTGGTAATTCCCATCTTTTATACCTTCTTCGACGACCTGCGGACCACATGGGCCACCGCCACAGCGAGGATCAGAGGCCTGAGGGGCAAGCAACCGCAGGTTGACAGTCAGGCGGCGCAGGGCTAAACTGCCTTCTTTTCAGGAGGTTGAAGCAGTATGGCAAACCACAAGTCGGCCCTGAAGGCCGCCCGGCAGTCAATTCTCAAACGACAGCGCAACCGCGCGGCCCGTACCCGTATGCGCGGTCAGATCAAGAAGCTTCGCCAGGCCGTCGCCAGCGGCGACAACAAGCTGGCGGTCGAGTTGCTGGCACCGACCATCTCTCTTCTCGATCGTTCAGCCCAGTCGGGTACCATCCACCGCAACACCGCCGGCCGCACCAAGTCCCGCCTCACCCGGCACGTCAACAACATGGCGGCGCCAACCACGTCCGCCTGAGCTGCCGCCTCCTGACCTGCGGACTTATTTCTCCGGGTCTCTCTCCATGAGCGTGACCCGGGCGGCGGCCAGGCTCGCCACCGGCACACGGTAAGGCGAGCACGAGACGTAATCAAGGCCCGTGCGGTGGAAGAATTCCACCGATTCGGGATCCCCTCCGTGCTCTCCACAGATACCGATTTTGAGTCGAGGCTTGACCTTGCGTCCCAGCTCCACCGCCATGGCTACAAGCTTCCCGATTCCTTCCTGATCCAGACTCTG
>Ga0114949_10003065_pt1 | contig 10551 bp, 9 predicted proteins | sample N074metaG_FD_83505 | JGI IMG/M metagenome (GOLD analysis project Ga0114949, IMG submission 83505) | Deep subsurface microbial communities from Kermadec Trench to uncover new lineages of life (NeLLi) - N074 metaG | ecosystem: Environmental > Aquatic > Marine > Ocean trench > Sediment | place... | reverse complement strand
GCGCCAGCGTTCGGCATCGATAATCGCGATGTAACGGCCGCGGTTCGCCCGCACGATAAGCTTGGTATGGGTGCGCGCCAGAACCTCGTTATCCGCGAACTCCACGATGGTTCTGTGGATCTGACTGTTGAGATCAAAATAGGGCGCCCGCTCGTGCTGGTCATAGTGAACCCGCATTTGGGCGTGCATTTCCTCGAGTTCTGCCAATTGCTCGGCAGTCATGCGGTGCGCGGCATATTCGGCGGCCACTCCCTCGAGCACTGCGATCACCTCGAACAGGTTCTCGACCTCCTCCGGAGTGAAGGGCAGCACCCGCGCGCCCCGGTTCAGAGTCAATTCAACAAGCTGCTCTTCCGCGAGAACCTTCAGGGCTTCGCGCAGCGGCGTGAGAGAGACCCCGAGATCCTCGGCGAGCGTCGCCACATGTATTTTTTCGCCCTCCCGGAGATCCCCGTGCACGATCATGTCGCGCAGGCGCTCGGCCACCTGATGATGCAACGATTGCCGACTGATCGGCGTCTTGCGCTGCCGTGGTTGCCTCAGCGCCGTGCGCCGTCGGCCGGTTTTCTCACGGATCGTTTCCACATTACCCTCCTGGCGCGGCGCAATCTCCGCCGCTCGGAAATCGTCACACCCTGATGATCTCGTTATCTTCGCGCCGGCCGCGCGCAGGGCATCTTCATCATCTGAACCACGTGCTCATCGTCATAGGGGTTTGCCATTCCCGGTGAAGACGTTAGGCATATATTTCATCGCCCCTGCTGCGGGAAATCGAAAATCATGACCCTCGAACCACGCGCTGAATGCCTCGCCCGCCGTTTCATCGACGCCCGGAAGACTGGTCGAAAAATCACCCCCGAAGAAGTCATGGCTGGACCGCGTGACCTTGATGAGGCGTATCTCGTTCAGGCGCTGACAGCCGAAGCGCTGGGACCGACCGGCGCGTTCAAGACCGGCCGGAAATCGCCCGACGCCAAGCCTATCATGGCGCCAATTCCCGCTTTCACGGTGCGGCAGAGCCCGGCGGTCTTCGGGCGCGACGAGCTGTGGCTGATCGGCATCGAACTCGAGATCGGCTTTCGCATCGACGCGCCGCTCCCCTCGCCCGATGATCCTGACTTCGAAGCCCGGGCGCGCGGCTGCGTCTCGGCGCTGGCGGCGCTCGAAGTGGTCGATACCCGCCTCGCCGATCACGAAAGCGCAGGTCCGCTGCTGAAACTCGCCGACAATCAGATCAACGGCGGGTTGGTCGTGGGCGCGCCGCGCCGGGATTGGAGATCGCTGGATCTCGCCCGCGTCGAGGCCAGGCTCCGCTTCGGCGACGAGGTGGTGCTCGACGGATCGGTCGATGTGCCGGGCGGCGACGCTTTCGCGACATTCTGTGTGTTCGCGCGTCAGGTTGGCACGCATTGCGGCGGGTTGCAGCCCGGCCAGTTCGTCATCACCGGCTCGGTCAACGGCTTGCCGTTCATCGAACGCGGTACATCCGTGCACGGCGAGATCGCCGGGCTCGGAGAAGTCGCCGCCGACTTCACCCTTTGAGAGCCGTGCCTCAACCCAGTGCGACATCGGGCCAGACCGTTTTTCCACCAACTGTGACCTCATGGGCCTCCGCCAGATCAAGTAGTAGATCCTCCGCGCCGAGATCGCCGACCAGTTGAAATCCGATCGGCATTCCGTCGGGTGCAGGGTCGCCGGGAACGGCCACGGCCGGGTGACCGCAGGCATTCACCCACCCGGTGTAGATCGCGTGTCCGCGCGGCCCGACCGGCTGACCGTCGATCGTTTCGGGATAGGCGACGTCCGCCGCCCAAGGCTGCGCGGCGCAGGCGGGCGTCATGATGACGTCCCAGTCCGCAAAGGCGCGCGAGACGTCGGAGCGAAGCGCCTGAACGCACTCCAGCCCTGCCAGGAATTCGCGCGCGGAGACTTTCTCGCCTTCGTCGGCCATCGCGAGGTATTGCGGGCGCGCTTTCTCCGCCATGCCCGGAACCACTTCGCGCATCCGGGCGAGGCCGACCTGCGCGACCTTGCCCCAGAAGGCGTTCAGCGCATCGAGACTGAAGGGCAGTGCGCCGCGTTCGACACTATGGCCGAGTGTGGCCAGCCGGTTCGCCGCCGCGCCGACCGAACCCCGAATGGCCGGGTCGCAGGGCGCGTCGCCGAAGGTCTCGACATAGAGGATGCGAAGCGGACGATCGCGCGTTTGGGCCCCCGGCACACCGCGGGAGCGCGGATCGACACGGTCGGGACCGGCCAGCGCCGCGTAGATCAGCCGGAGATCGCGGGCGGACCGGGTCAGCGGTCCGACAACCTCGAAATCGAGCAGTACCTGCGGCAGACCGCCGTTACGGGCGACCCGCCCGGTGGTCGGTTTGAGGCCGAACAATCCGGTATAGGCCGCCGGACGGCGGATTGAGCCGCCGCCGTCGGTCCCGATGGCGGCGGGGGCGAGTCCCGCCGCCACTGCCGCGACCGATCCGCCGCTCGACCCGCCGGGGGTCAACTCGGGGTTCCACGGGTTCCGCGTCACGCCAAACAGCGCGTTGGCGGTGTAGCCCTCGACCGCGAATTCCGGCGTGTTGGTCTTGCCGAGGACAATCGCGCCGGCCTCGCGCAGGCGGCGGATCGGCAGCTCGTCCTCGGCGCAGAGCTTATCCGCGAACACCCGGCTACCCCAGGCGGCCGGGATCCCCGCCACCACAAGGTTGTCCTTGACCGCCAGCGGCACGCCTTCCAGCGGTCCGCGTGGCGCACCCGCCCGCAGCCGCCGTGCGCTATTCGCCGCCTCGTCCTCGGCCTGCTCGTTCAGCGCGACGAAGGTATTGAGCACCGGGTCGATCCGCCGGATGCGGTCCCGCAACTCCCGGACCGCCGTGACCGGGTCGGCTTCACCGCTGCGATAGGCTGCGACAAGTCCGGTTGCATCGAGTTCCCAGATCATCCGCCTTGCCTCAGTACCCCAGCATGCTGGTCGGTAGCCAGAGCGCGATGCCCGGAATCGCGATCAGCAGCATGGTGAACAGGATCATGATCAGTGCGTAGGGGGCCGCACCATAGACCACGTCGCGGAACGGACCTCCGTCCTTGCGGACTCCCTGCACCACGTAGAGGTTCATGCCCACCGGCGGTGTGATCATGCCCAGCTCGCACATCAGCACGATGAAGATGCCGAACCAGATCGGGTCCACGCCCACTGCCGTGACGATCGGCAAAGCCACCGGGATCGTCAGCACCTGCATCGACAGCACGTCCATGAACATGCCCAGGAAAAGGTAGAACACGATCAGCACCAGCAGCAGCCCGGTCGATGAAAGGCCGAACGACGACACCCACTCGGTCATGGCCTGGGCGACGCCGCCCAGCGCCAGGGTCAGGTTGAGCATGAAGGCCGCGGTGATGATCAGCAGGATCATGCCGGTGGTCTTCGCCGTCTGGCGGAAGCAATGGTCGAGGAATTCGAAGGTGAGCTTTTTCTCGCGCCACGCAAAACCAAGCGCAACGACAACGCCGAGCGCCGCCGACTCGGTCGGCGTCGCGATGCCGAGATAGATCGAACCCATCACGACCCCGAAGATGATCGCCGGAGGGATCAGATGCTTGAGCGCCGATATCCGCTCGGAAAGCGGGACCCACCTTTCCTGCGTCGCGCCGTTGCCGCGAATGAGACTGTCAACGGCAATGAAGGCCATGAACGCCAACATCAGGGTGACGCCCGGAACGATACCGGCAATGAACAGCTGGCCGATCGATTCGTTCGCCAGCGAGCCGTAGATCAGCAGGTTGACGCTGGGCGGGATCAGGATGCCCAGCGTGCCGCCCGCGGCGAGGGAGCCCAACGACTGGGCGGCCCCGTAGCCGCGGCTCTTCAGCGCCGGCAGCGCCACGGTGCCGACCGTCGCCGCGGTGGCGACCGACGAGCCCGAGGTCGCCGCGAACAGCGCGCAGCAGCCGATATTGGTGTGCAGCAACCCCCCCGGCAGCCGCCCGAGCCACAGCGCCAGCGCGCTGTACATCTTGTCGGCAATGCCACTGCGCAGCAGCAGCTCACCCAGCAGTATGAACAGGGGAATGGCGGTCAGAAGGTTCTCGTTTTGCACGCCCCAGATGACCGGGCCCATCGAGTTAAGGAGCGGCCAGCCGTACAGCATGACGCCGCCGATAACGCCCAAGACCACCATGATAACCGCGATCGGAAAGCTCAGCAGCAGCAGCCCCATCATCGATACGAAGCCCACCAGTACAGATCCGATGCCCATAGAATTTTCCCTCTTGGCGCACACACGGCGCGGCAGAGCCCGAAGCAGTCAGCGCCGCTCCAGATCGCTCATTTCTTCTTCGAGCTCTTCGATTACGCCCTTTGGATGGAACTCAGCCGACACGTCGTCGAGCCGTCCGCTGAATAACAGCCACGTTGCCCGGCAAGCCAGAATCAGCGCCGCGAGCGCGAACAGGCAGAGCGCGCCGTACCAGGCACCCTGCGGATAGATCAGCGGCGTCGCCCAGGGCGTGGGCGCGGTGCTGCCGTAATCGAGCGTATCGCGGATCACCACATAGCCGACATAGACAACGAACAGGCCGAGCCATGCCATCGATACAGCCGACAGCCAATCCATGATCGCCTGCAATTTGCGCGGGAAGTAGGTGTGCAACACGTCGATTCGGATGTGGGCGCGGTCCACCAGCGCCACCACGAAGGCCAGGCTGGAGCCAACGGCAAGCACGTAACCACCGAGCTCGTCGGCACCCTGGAACGAGAAGTTGAACAGCTTGCGCGCGATCGTCTCGATCGAGACGAACACCGAAAGCCCAAGAAGCGCGGTGCCGAAAAGGCGGCTGGCGATTGTGACGAGAGTGTTCATGACGCGTGCCGATCGGTTTGCAGGCAGGCGGGATTGTGGGCGGGGTCGTGAGCCCCGCCCATGATGATCGCCATCACATGCCGAGTTGCTTTCCGACAGTTCCCTTCCAAGAGCTCGAGCATCCCGCATTCACCTTGTCGCATACCTTGGCCCAGGTCGGGAACGAGATGTCCTTGACCGCGTTGGCGATGATACCGCGGTCCTCGTCAGTGATCGGTACCAGCTTGAGGTCGTATTTCTTCCCCGTTTTGCAGGGGTCCTGACCGACATTGCAGCGCACCGCATCGTCGAACAGGGTCTCGGAATAGGTCCAGATTTCCTCAATCAGCACGTCGAAGCCGGCCTCCAGCTTCTGCTGGTCCTCGGCCGACATCTTGTTCCAGGCGTCGAGGTTGATGCCGTAGCCGTTCAGCGCCAGCTGGAAGGCGACCGGCAGCATGTAGTTGGTAACCTCCGGCCAGCCGGCAGAATTGGCCGAGCTCGGACCGGTGATCGCGCAATCGACCACGCCACGGGCCAGGGACTGGTGCACGTCGGCAAAGCCGATCGGCACCGGCGTTCCGCCGACCGACGAGACAAAGTTAGCGAGGTTCTGGTCGTAAACGCGGACCTTCTTGCCCCGCAGATCACGCAGCTTGGCGATCTCGGGCTTGCAGAACAGCACCTGCGGGCCGAACGGCCAGATCCCCAGCAGCTTGGTGTTGAACTTCGCCTGAAGTTTCTTGTCGACCTCGGCCTCGAACGCCGCGACGGTGAGCCGGCCGGTGTCGTAGTCGGGGTTCAGGCCGACCAGATCCAGCCCCAGGATGATCGGCTCGTCGCGTGAGACCTGCGACATCCGGAGCGAGATGATGTCGAACAACCCGGCCTTGAGAATCCGGAGCTGCTCGGTGTCCTTGATGCCCGTCATGTCGAGCGGCTGGTAGTTGACCGTCGCATCGATACCGGTTCTTGCGGCAAAGTCTTCGAAGAACGGCTGTTCGATGTTCTTCTGAATCAGCCCGGTCGCGACCGGCTGACCCATCACCTTGAAGCTGTAGGTCTGGGCCTGCGCCGAGCCGGCCGACACGGTCAGCGCGGCGGTGAGAGCGATGGCAAGTGTCCGTTTCATAAGAGCGCTCCTTTGCAAAGTTGTGGGTGATGTGGCGAGCCTTCCGCGGTCCGTCGCGAAGATCCCGTTGCGCGATTGGCCGTCATTGGAAACACCGGCTAGAAAGGCAGCCGACGGATCGCGACCGCGGGCTTCGGAATTCGACGGCGCCCAATGCTCGCACTTTCCGCGCCTGGACGCGTACTACGCCTTTGACGATATCTGTTCATCAAGCCTCCCCTCCGTGGCCGTCGGTCTCGTTTGTGGTGCGTGATGCGCTTTGTCCGTTGCGGATCTGTCGGCATGCCGCCCGATTCCATTTTGGCCGAGAAGAACCGTAGCACAGCATTACGCTAAAAGCGATATTTTTAATTGATTTTGTTATATCTATTTGATTAATAACATTATTATCGTTCTTTCACATCAGGAAGAACGCTTCGATCTGGCACAGGGGAATGCCGAGATCGTTGGCCGAAGGGTTGTCCCGCGTGTCCGGGCAGGCAACGAAAGCGCGCGCCAAATTGTCGGCTCTCTCCGCGCTGGCGCGCGCGGCGGTCAGTATCCCAATGCGCGCGGCAGTGCCGTCACGATCGATGGAAAGGCCAGGCACAGCAGCAGGAGAATGTATTGGAGAATGACGAACGGCCAGACATTCCGGATCATCTCTGTCATCGGCAGCTTGGCGATGCCGCACATCACGAACAGCAGCACGCCCACCGGCGGCGTCATCATGCCGATGACGAGATTGAGCACGAACAGAAACCCGAAATAGAGCGGGTCGATCCCGAAGGTGAGCGCCACCGGAGCGAATAACGGAACCAGCATGATATAGGCCGCGTTCGATTCGATGAACATGCCGACCAGCAGTAGGATTCCCATGACCAGCAGAATGAAGACGGTCGGGCTCGTGGTGAAATCCTGCAGGAATTCGGCGACCTGCGCCGGAATCATGTCGATGGTGAAGATGAAGGTTACGCCGGCCGCGAAGACGATCAGGGCGCCGACCATCGCGGCCGAAACCGCCGCGCGGAACAGTGCGCCCGGCAGATCCGCGATCCTGAGTTCGCGGGTGATAAAGAGGCCGACCAGCAGGGCGTAGACGACCGCAATCGCGGCCCCCTCGGTAGCGGTGAACACACCGCCGACGATTCCGCCGACGACCACGACAGGCATCATGAAGATCAGGAAGGCCTTGCGGGTCTGGACCAGCGCGTTGCGCAGATTGAACGGCTCGCCGGTGAGCGCATAGCCGCGTCGCATCGAGATCCAGCTCGCCAGCCCCATGAAGCCGAGGGTCAGCAAGGCCCCCGGCACGACGCCGGCCATGAAAAGGCCGCCAACGGAGACGCTGGACCCCGCCATCAGGGCATAGACGATCATCGCGTTCGAGGGCGGAATGATCGCGCCCAGATTGGCGGCGGACGCGATCACAGCGCACGAATAGCCGTCGTCATAGTTCTTGCGAAGCGCGGGAACCAGCGTCGAGCCGAGCGCGCTGGCGCTCGCCACCGCGGCGCCGCTGACTGAGGCCAACATCATGCCGGCGATGATCGATACATGCGCCATGCCGCCATGCAGCCGCCCGACGACGGAGTTCGAGAATTCCACCAGCCTCCGCATGATCCCGGACGCGACCATCAACTCGCCTGCCAGCATGAATAGCGGGATCGCCATCAGCGGGAAATTGTTGATCGCATGCATCATGCGCTGTGGCAGTACTACGAGCGGGATGTCGCTGACCATCAACCCGCCGAGCGATGCAAAACCCAGTGCGAAGGCGAGCGGCATGCCGATCAGCGCGAGGGCGCCGAAAATCAGAATCACGACAAGAGTCATGAGACGCTTTCCTCGTCCCAGGTGTGCGATCCGCCCAAGGTGAGCAGCGTGAGATGCAGAAAGCTGTGCCCCGCGGCGACCAGCACGGCGATGTAGTAGACCGACGCAGTGACGTCGACGGTCGGCATAAGCTCAGGCCAGGTGTCCAGTGTGACGACCCAGGAATAGTAGAAGACGATCGCCATCAGCACGGCGCCGAGCACGGCTCCGACGCGGAACAGTATCTCTCTGATCCCGGTCGAGAACATCACCACGACCACGTCGATGCCGACATGGATGCCGGTCTTTATGCCGTGCGGGATCGCCAGAAATATTGCCCAGACGAAAAACAACCGCGCGAACTCCTCGGCCCAATCGATGGAATTGGACAGCGCGTAACGGAAGAATACCTGCGCGACGATCAGCGTCGTCATCCCGGCCATGGCCGCGACGACGAAAAGCCAGGACACGCGATCGACCTGCCGCAGCACACTGCGGCAGGTCTGGAACAGCGGACCGGCCGGGGGGCGGCCGGTCCCGGCGGGATTCATTGTCCGGATCCGGCCTGCTCGATCACGGCATCGACCAGCTCGGCGCCGATGCGCGCCTTGAGCTCGGCCACGACCGGCTCGGTGAGGGCGCGCAACTTGGAGCGGGTCTCGGGCGAAAGCGCATCGAACTGCATCCCGGCGGCGATCAGCGCCTCGCGTGACGCGGTGTCCTCCTCAGCAGCCTGCTGGCGCTGCCAGGCGACGACCTCGGCCATCGCGTTGGTGATTGCCTTCTGGTGCCCGGGCGAGAGCTTTTCGAAGGCACGTTTGTTGGCGACGACGACGATGAAGTCGAAGAAGTGCGAACTGTCGGAGAGATAAGTCTGCACTTCATTGAAGTTTCGGGTCTTGATGATGCTGTAGGGGTTCTCCTGCCCATCCAGCACACCCTGCTGCAGCGCCGAATAGACCTCCTTGATGCCCATCGACACCGGGTTGGCGCCGATGGCGCGGAAGGTCGCCAGATGGGTCTCGTTTGGCTGCAGGCGGATCTTCAGCCCGGCGAAGTCGGCGATGGTCTTGATCGGGCGGGTGTTGTTGGTGACGTTGCGCGAGCCGAGCTCCATCCAGCCGAGCACAGTGAAGCCGCGACTCTCGAGCTTCTCGTTCAGCAGATCGCCCACGGGCCCGTCGATCACGCGGAACGCCGCCTCGCGATTCGGGAAGACGAAGGGCAGGCTGACCGCTTCGAGCTCCGGCGCCGTCCGCGACAGATAGGCCACGCCAATCCAGGTCATCATCAGCGCGCCCGAGCGCACCTGATCGACGTTTTCCTTGGCGCCGCCAAGCTGCATCGCGGGGAACACGTCGACCTCCAGCGCGCCGCCGGTCGCATCCTCAACCCGCGTCTTGAACATCTCCATCGCTCTCGAGCTGGAGTGTTCGACGGCAAAATTACCGGCAACGCGGATCTTCTCGGCTGATGCCGGGGCCACCGCCATTGTAGACGCGACCGCCGCGACCGCGACACCGGCGATGAGTTCCCTGATCTTCAGAGGCATGTGTGTTCTCCTTGGTTCCATCATTGTAACCGCGACGCCGTTGGCCCGGCGTTCCATTGGGTGAAAGATTTCAAGTGGACGGTTGCAGCCCTCGGCCCGCGCCCGCTGCTGTCTCCTCGACTAGCCCGTATTCGAACAGCCGCCCCCAGCCATCGATCCGGCTGGGATCGGCGCCGGCCATCAGCATCGCCCGCCAGACCGTGACGCTGACGCTGTCGATGATCGGCACACCGAGTTCATCCTCAAGACGCGCAGCCACGCGCGCGCCGCGGAAGTTGGTGCAGTAGATCGCGATCGCCGCTGGCTTCGCCTCGGCGGCCTCGCGGACCATCGACTCGATCACTTCTTCGCTGAACTCTGAAAACGAGAAGTTCCCCTTGTCGTTCAGATGCCGCTCGGCGACGCAGTGGTAGCCCTCGGCGTCAAAGTTCGCGACGATCTTCGTCTGTATCTCGTCGAGATAAGGCGTCACCAGCGCATAGCGCCGGGCGCCGACCGCGTCGAAGGCGTCGGTGAGCGCCAGTGTCGAGGTCGTCGCGAGCGTTCCGGTCGCAGCCGCGATTTCACGGCAGAGCGCCCGGTCGGCGTCGAATCCGAGCCAGCCTCCTGACGTGCCGTTCCAAGCGATCACATCGACCCGCGCATCAACGAGCAGACGCGACGCGTCGATCAGCGGTGCATTGTCGAACTGTCCCAAGGCAGCGGCGCTCAGCGAGATTTCAGTGACGCGAAAACGCCCGAAATGCGCGGTCACGTCCGGTGTGCCGGCCAGAATCGCGCAGGTCAACGGCTCCAGGACTGTGTTCGAGGACGGTGTCAGCATCCCCAGCAACACTCTCTTCGACATCGGGGCATCCCCTCCTGTGGCGTGCATCTATTAACTTTGCGCTCTGAGGGGGCCGCCCCTTTTGAGCGCCTAAAGGTTTACGTTCTTTCCCCCGAAAATCAAATTTTTTATTAAATATCTTATAATATATTGAATTTATTTATTTTTATTGAATTTAGCCCACTCTCACGCATCACGTTCGGTGAGCGCAGTGCCACTAGCGCGAATCAATTTCAGGGCGAACCGTTTGATCGGCGCTGTCGCATTAACTTGGACTGGCCAAGGAAACCCTCGCCATCGTCCATCACGCAGTCGCGACGTCGCGCCAGCGCTGTAGATCGGCGCGCAAGAATGACTCCCTGAGTGGAGCGCGCCCATGTCAGGCCAGCAGCACGGCGCCGAGGGC
>Ga0114949_10003064_pt1 | contig 10551 bp, 8 predicted proteins | sample N074metaG_FD_83505 | JGI IMG/M metagenome (GOLD analysis project Ga0114949, IMG submission 83505) | Deep subsurface microbial communities from Kermadec Trench to uncover new lineages of life (NeLLi) - N074 metaG | ecosystem: Environmental > Aquatic > Marine > Ocean trench > Sediment | place... | reverse complement strand
CGTTGGGTGAGGAAGCCAGGGCTTGTGCAAAGATTCGGCAGCTGCCCACGGCGGAGTTGTTGGCGGAGACTATGCGGCGGATTGCTAGTGAGGAGTCGGTTAGTTCTTTGTATGTTGACTAGGTGATGGATCTGATCCTGGCGGATCAGTTGTAGTCGATATTTGGGGTGCCAGGTTCTGCGAGTCAGCGACAGACATGCCGTACTCACCAAACACTCGAGAGCGCTTTTACTCGCTTATTGGCGAGTACGGCATGTCTGTCGCTGACTCGCAGGGATTGTCTCCATGATTTGGGATGGAAAAGGAGTCAGCCCTGAATTCGGTGAATTCAGGGCTGACACTTATTTCAATATCAGCTATCATGCGCGCCCTTATCTCGATTGGTCGCGATCGGGATACTTATCAAACGCCGGAAACGGCTTTAAATACAATCAGTTATCGGAGAGTTCCAATGAGTGAAGATTTCGACCTGGTTGCGGAAATTCGTGAGGGCCAGGGGAAGGGTGCGAGCCGCCGCCTGCGTCATGAGGGAAAAGTTCCTGCAATCATCTATGGTGCCGGCCGTCCGCCGCGGGCACTGACATTCGACCACAATCGCGTTCTGCAACAGCTTGAGAACGAGTCGTTTTATTCGAGTATTTTGAAGATTAAAGTTGGCGATAAGAGCCAGGCTGCGATCATCAAGGATATTCAGCGGCATCCTGCCAAACCGCGCATCCTGCACATGGATTTTCAGCGTATCGTCGAAGACGAGAAGATCAGGATGAATGTACCCATTCACTATCTGAATGAAGAGGATGCTGTTGGCGTCAGGCTGGGTGGTGGTTCCGTTTCGCGCCTGGTGACTGAAGTTGAGGTCACCTGTTTGCCGAAAGATCTGCCCGAATTCTTTGAGCTGGACATTGCTGAGCTTGAGTTGAACGAGATGTTGCATCTTTCCGACCTCAAGGTTCCGGAGGGTGTTGAGATCGTTGAGTTGTCACATGGTGAAGAACATGACCAGCCGGTCGTTTCGATCCACGTGATCAAAGCGGCTCCTGTCGAAGAGGAAGTCGTCGAGGAAGTGGCCGAAGGCGAAGAAGGCGAGGCTCCCGAAGGGGAAGTCGCAGCCGACGAAGCTGGTGGCGAAAGCGATGGCGAGTCGGACGACAAATAGTCGTAATCGACAGCAGTTGAGAAGGCCGCCAGATGGCGGCCTTTTTGTTGAATTCTGCTGTTCGACTACTATTGAGACGCCATGACAACTCATCTGACAATTATTGCTGGACTTGGTAATCCTGAGGCACGCTACGAGCGCACCTTACACAATGCCGGTTTCTGGTTTGTTGACGAGTTGGCGCGGCGCGATAGCACGCAGTTCAAGTATGAAAAGCGCTTTGATGCCGATATTTGTCGGGTGAAAATTGCAGGAAATGACGTTTGGTTGGCAAAGCCACAAAGTTATATGAACCTTAGTGGTGGACCTGTTCGAGCCTTGCTCGACTACTATCGATTATCTGCGGACCAGCTGTTGGTAGCGCATGATGAAATTGATTTGCCGCCCGGTACTGTGCGGCTGAAGCTCGCTGGCGGTCATGGCGGTCACAATGGTCTGCGTGATTTGATTCAGCATTGTGGCCGGGATTTCATGCGCCTGCGACTGGGTGTCGGACATCCGGGCCATAAAGACCAGGTGACTGGCTATGTGCTGAAGAAAGCATCGAGCGATGTAGAGTCTGCAATTCTTAAGAACGTTGACGAAGCTGCAGACGTGATGTCGATCCTTGCTGAAATCGGACTCAACGCCGCTATGAAAAAACTGCATACGAAAGAGTAAAAAATCAATGGCAATCAAATGTGGCATCGTCGGTTTGCCCAACGTTGGCAAGTCGACGCTTTTTAACGCGCTGACGGCGGCTGAAATTCCGGCAGAAAACTATCCTTTCTGTACGATCGAGCCAAACGTCGGAGTTGTGCCTGTTCCGGACCCGCGCCTTACTGTATTGGCCGGAATTGTTCATCCGCAGAAAACCCTGCCAACGACAATGGAGTTTGTAGATATTGCTGGCCTGGTTGCCGGTGCGTCCAAGGGTGAAGGCCTGGGTAACAAGTTTCTCGCCAATATTCGTGAGACCAATGCAATCGCCCATGTGGTGCGCTGTTTCGAGAATGACGACGTAACGCACGTGACTGGCGCGATAAATCCGGTCGACGATATTGAAACAATCGATATCGAACTCGCACTCGCTGATCTCGAGTCTGTTGAGAAGCAGCTGTACAAAGCCGAGAAAAATGCGAAAACCAATGACAAAGATGCGATCGCGATTCGTGATACGTTGAAGAAAGCCAAAGCCCATCTCGATGAGGGCAGTCCCATCAGGGCTCTGCAACTTGATGAAAACGAGCAGGCCGTATTGAAAGACCTGCATCTGCTAACCGCCAAGCCGGTTATGTATATTGCTAACGTCGACGAAAATGGCTTCGAAAACAATCCGCACCTCGACGCGGTTCGCGAGCAGGCTACTAAGGACGGTTCAGAAGTGGTTGCTATCTGCGCGTCCATCGAAGCTGAAATCGCTTTGCTCGAAGACGAAGACAAAGCAGAGTTCCTGACAGATCTTGGCCTTGAAGAACCTGGCCTGGAGCGGGTTATTCGCTGTGGTTATAAACTACTATCCTTGCAAACCTATTTCACGGCCGGCGAGAAAGAAGTCAGGGCATGGACGACCAAAGTAGGTGCCACCGCACCAAAGGCAGCTGCAGAAATTCACACAGATTTTGAGAAAGGATTTATCCGCGCGGAAGTTATTGCCTATGATGATTTCGTTGCAGGAGAGGGCGAGCAAGGCGCAAAAGAAGCAGGTCGCCTGCGACTTGAAGGTAAGGAATACATCGTCCAGGAAGGCGATGTAATGCATTTCAGGTTTAATGTTTGATCAAAAATTTCGCTGATTTGAAATTTCGAGTACTTGACGACAACGGGGCACGTCGGTCATCCGACGGCCAGGTCGTGAAAGCGATAGCTCCCGGTCGCGCGCTCCTCGTCAAAAGCTCGTTGGTGACGTCTTCTTGATTTTCTCGATTAAATGCGTCGCGTCTCGCCAAACGCTGTTTGTCTTCCATAGACAGATGCCTGGCTTGCCAACGCATTATCGCGTCTAAGTCAGGTGACCGGGAAACCGAAAGATGATCACAAGGCGCACATCTACTACTTGCCCCCCGCCGATCCACGCTGCATCAGCCAGATGTCGTTTTATTGCCACGAATTGTCGGACTGGCGCTAAAAAACCGTCGGATTATTGAAATAATCTGTCATATTCATGGAAGATTACAAGGCGCACATCTACTACTTGCCCCCCCGCCGATCCACGCTGCATCATCCAGATGTCGTTTTATTACCACGAATTGTCGGACTGGCGCTAAAAAACCGTCGGATTATTGAAATAATCTATCATATTCATGATAGGCTGCGTCATTATCGCTAATGACTACTTTGATCTGATCAAAGTTCGATAAATTATTTGCAATACGAAAAGCAATCCGCAAATAAAAACGCATATTTCAAGGGAGATTACCTAATGAATAAACGTGCTTTCACGGTTTGCTTCGACCTATTTATTCCGTCGCTAGCTTCTTTCACTTTGACGAGGATTCCAAAAATGAAAAATCTGATAACCGTTGTCTGTGCGACAGCAATTATCGCGCTTGCGGGTTGTGATAGCAGCAGCACGCCGCCACCACGCGTCGATACACCGCCGCCACCGCCGCCACCTTCGGCCACGATATTGGTTCTGCAGGCATCGCCCGACGCACCGATTCTCAATGTCTCATTTGATGCAGATCTTAAGCCTCCGGCAGGAAGCCCATTGCTTGATATGGACTACAAATCAGGCACTCCCTCGTTCACTTTGGTCACAGGACCGTCGGAGAATCCGGATGGTGTTTACGAGTTTCAGGTTGACGCCGACTTGCCAGACGGGACTACCGCAACCGTCATTGGACCGCTCGATATGACGTTCGTCGAAAATACGGTATACACTATTGTTACTGCTGGCAATTATGCCGGGATCGCACCAGTTGTATTCGAACAAACATTAGCCAAAACAGGGGCATCAGCACGGCTTCGCATAATGCACGTCGCGCCATTGCAAGGTCCGGTCGATGTCTATGTGACCGCACCTGATGCCGATCTCACCCTCGAAGCGCCGTTGGGTACAATCGACTTTGCGGAAGCTCTGGATCCGCTCGAATTTGCGCCCGGCGACTATCAGCTGCGCATAACAACGGCAGGTAATTCAGCGGATGTCCTGCTGGACACCGGTACCACTACGCTTAGCGACCTCGACGACCTCATCGTCGCTGTGGTAGAAAACACGACCAGCTATGGCGGCACGCCACTCTCCCTGGTTGTGTTGGACGGTAACGACACTTTTGAGGTTCTTGATGCAGCATCAACGGGTGATGTTCGTGTGGTTCATGCTTCAGCGGAAGCGGGTACTATCGATGTGCTTGCCGACGACGTGGAACTGTTCACTGACCTGACCTACACCGACGTCACGGCATTCGTTGCTATGGCGCCCGCTACCTACGATGTGACGGTCACGCCTGCTGACATGCCTGCAACGGAACTCATTCAGGCAGACCTGGATGTCGTTGCGGGCGAAAGCTACAGCCTCATCGCACTCACTAACGAGGTGACTGTACCAGCGATAGATCCAGCGGTTGATCCGTTTATCTTCTTGGTTACTAACGACGATAGGCGATCTGTGGCAACTGACGCCAAATTGCGGTTTATACATGGTGCACCGACAGCTAATACCGATGTAGACGGCAACCAGGAGGGCGTTGATGTATATCTCACTGCTGTAGGTGCCGACATTACGATGGAAGATGCCGAACTTGAGGCATTCGCTTTCGCGACCAACACCGGGTTTGGCGGTATGGTTCCAGGTACATATGATGTAACCGTCACGGCGGACGGTGACGCAACGGTAATTATCGTTCCTGCCACAACCATCACGATCAATGCCGCTGGCATTTACACGATAGTTATGCGCGATCCCGATCCGGCCGTAGCGAATGATACCGTTGGATTCATCATGATGGATGACTTTACCGCTCCTTAGGCCTGACAACTAGCTAGAAGTTGCTAATAAGCGCGACCCGGTCCGATTTTTTCGGACCGGGTCTTTTTCTTGATATCCAAGGTGCCGGGCACTCGATTTTAAGTGGGGAATGGCGCAAAGACTGGCGAACCGAACTGGCCGGCATACGCGTGCACAGCGGGCGTGCCACCAAGGTGCATGAGCAATATCTTGCTGTCACTTTCAAAACGGCGATCGTTTGCAAGCGCAAGCAATCCCCGTAGCGCTTTGCCTTCATAGACGGGATCAGCGATTAACCCTTCCGTCTGCGCAAGCAGGCGTATTGCATCAAGAGTCTCGTCGTCGGCCTTACCGTAGGGACTCATGTCAGCCGCAATGATCTCGATGTCGTCTGGTGAGACTCGCACTGACATTCCGATCTCTGCGAGCGTATCGTTTGCCAGTTGCAGTACGCGGTCCTTCTTAATACTGGTTTCGTCATCGTCGGCGACGCCAATGACTCGCGATTTCTCACCCATCACCGCAAATCCAGCGAGCAGGCCGGCCTGTGTGCTGCTGCTACCCGTGCAATGCAAGATGTAATCAAAGTGGACGCCGAGCTCCTCGCATTGTTTGACGATTTCTGTGGCGCAGACCATGTAACCCAGGCTGCCGAGCCGATGCTCTGAAGCGCCAGCTGGTATCAGGTAAGGAATATGGCCCAGGCCTTTTTGCTGTTCGCAAAAGTCGAGCAGGGGGCTCTGGTCCTCGATCGGTCTTGCAGTCTCATCGAGGAACAACTCAGCTCCCATCATGCTGCTTAAGAGAATATTTCCAACTTGCCGATAGTTTGGCCCTGCATCTTTGGTCCAGCCAAAATGTAGCAGGGCGCATTTCAGGTTGCATTTTGCTGCAGCGGCTGCTGTTTGCCGCGTGTGGTTGGATTGAATTGCTCCTGCAGTGACTAACATGTCAGCGCCGGATTCCATTGCGTCGCCGACGAGGAACTCGAGTTTGCGAGTTTTGTTGCCGCCACCCTCCAGGCCAGTGAGATCGTCTCGTTTAATCCATAATTCGGGACCACCCAGTTGCGCACCGAAGTTATGCAAGCGGTGTATTGGTGTTGGCAACTGTGCGAGGGCGGCTCTCGGTCTCTTCGCTAACTCAAGCAGTAGCTCATTGGCATTCTTTTCAGCGGGCACAGATTTTTCCTTTTGCTTTGAATTCAGTGGCTTTTCGATGGAAAATTATTGACTGCATTTAGTGCCAGGCAAGCTGGCTTGACTCGACTCGATACAATACGTAATCGCGCAGTTTGTTGGCCATCCTGTAGTCAATGTAGCGTAGCTTGAGGGACCCCGACGCCAGGTAGAAACGCATAGTTGCCAGGCCTTTGCGCTTTTGCAAAAAGGTTTGCGTGACGCTGACCCGTTGCACTTTACGGTGCAGAAACGCGCTCACATTGAATCCAACAAAGCCCCGCCGCAACACCATGCCGTCTTTCGCTACAACATAGCCATACTTCTTGTATTTGATCCAGACGCCAGGCGTGATCAATGCAATCCATATAAGAAACAGCGCGGCGTAATAGCCAATCACAAATGACATGAGCCCCGTAACGAGTAGTGCAGGCAATACACCCAGCGACAGTATTCGTGAACGAATGTAATGCCGGGAAATCAGTTCGAAGGCATCCGCCGTTGGTCTCAGGTCCAATTGGTCAAACTGACTACCGAATACTGTACCTGCGACCAAGAGCAGTTGCTGTGAATCGCAAAGTGGCACCACGAAGTGCTTGCCGCTGCTTTGTTTCCCGCTGGACGCTTTCTTTGCTGTCAGCCTGAATCTTCCAAACAGGCGCATTACCGGGTTTTGTGAGATGAGCACAGACTGAATTTTCGCGAAGCTTACCGAATGCTCATGCCGCGTTATCAATCCTCCGGTCGAGTGAAACGTTTGCCGGTCCGTCACAAGCCGGAAATTGTGATAGCGGAGAAATGCGCCAACAACTGATGCGACTACCAGGAGCAATAAAAAGCCCACAACGATCAGCAACCCAATTTCGATTCCGTTCTGTACGCCCTGCTGTGCCACATCGATGGCAGTATCGACGGTTCCCTCGTCAACACTTTCCTCAATCTCCTCGTCAAACTGTTGAATGACCGGTCCAAGGAAGGCCAGGAATATCAGGGCACGATTGCTGGACAAGCCGATCTTCACCATGTCCCGGCTGGAAAGACTGAGGATTGGCCTCTCGGTTGCGATTTCTTCACCAGCATCTTCGGCACCTTTAGCGATTTCTGCCACAGGTTTCTCGCGGCGAATCCGCTCTTTTAGTGCGCTGGCCTGTTCAGATCTTATTGCCGGCAGGTTGCCCTCCTGTTTGGACGAACCAGCAGTGTCGATCTTGACGGTGACGAGGTCGAATGCGCGGTCCAGTATATTTTGTTTCGTATTGATCGCCTGGATGCGGTCAAATTTGATGTCCAGTTGTGTTTTCTTGATTACGCCTTCACGAATCAGAATCGAATCGTCGGTTATTTGATAACGAAAAAACCAGTAACGGACAACGGAAATCGCAATTGTAATAACGAAAAACGCAGCTGTGCCGAAGATGATTTTCCACAATAAGTCGCCTTTATACGCAAACATCACGGCCACCAATGGCGCGAGGGATTGCACTGCATTCTGCGCGATCGTTTGGTAGATCTGACCGAGGAAAAACACCACGGCCAGTGGCGATGTATGTCGCCACTCCTTGGTGTCAGTCGTGCTCAATGCTGGTCCCAACTTTCTCGAGAATAAATACGCGCAGGTTTTCGGCCAATTGGGCGGGTAAGCCGTGAATTTTCAGGTCACCGCCTGATCCCCCTGCCGTAAACAGTTGCAACGTTGCAACACGAAAACGGCGATCCAGCGGAGTGCTGCTTTTTTCGACGTGTTGGATTCGATTAAATGGAATTGCCGTGACCGTTCGCCAAAACACGCCCGCTTTATAGAGAATGTCTTTGTCGCGTACGGCATAGCCGATCCGTGGCACGCTGATCAATGGCCAGGACAAAAGGGGTATGCCCAGCAGCGGTATCAAGAGCCATAACCAGCGTAGTTTGACGCTGATATTTTCATCCGCAAACGCAATATTGAATACAATCTGCAGGACGCCAACGCCGATGGCAACGAATATCAGCGCCAACGCCGCCTCAGTCAGCAACCGCCGTATGAATTTTGGGTCCATGTTTTGCCAATCGACAGTGTCGACTTGCGGCAGGTCTTCATGTGCAATTTCAGGATTCTCAAACACTGTCATACTCGAGAGAAAACAGGTTCCAGTATACGGTCCCGTAGCAAGCCGGTCAGATATAAAGCAGCGCCTATCTTACGCCGGTCTCGTCTGCTAGATTTGTGTTGCGAGCGGTCCAGTCATAAGAAGCAAATATCTGGCTGCGGCTGACGATGCTCATGGCAACGGGGGGATAGGCTATGAAAACCCGCATGATTATTTCGGGTCTCCATACTTTTTTCTGTGCAGCGACCTGGGCACAGTCGCCATTCGATACACTGACTGAGAGCGACCTCGCGGAGGGCGAAAAGCTGTTTCGCGTCCACTGTGCACGTTGTCATGGCATCGAGGGTGGTGGCGGAGAAGGATCGAACCTGGCGCGCGCCAAACTTAAATATGCGCCGGACGACGAGTCCCTGATTAAATTGCTGGGCGAGGGCATTCCGGGCACGGGTATGCCTGAAATCTGGACACTCGATGTGCAACAGGCCACGCGCGTTGCTGCCTACGTGAGAACACTGGGCCGACTTGAGGAAGAAGAGATGCCTGGCGACCCGGAGCGAGGCGCACTCGTATACCAGACCCCCGGTGGCTGTCCGGCCTGCCACATCGTGGCGGGACATGGTTCGGGCATTGGCCCGGAATTGACAGACGTCGGTGATCGCCGGGGCCTTGATTACCTGCGCCAATCGCTGCTCGATCCGGCAACTGCGCAATCGCAAACCATGGGCTATCAGGACTATCTAACGGTCCGTGCCAAAACGTCCGAAGGTCAGGTGGAAGGGCTGCGCATCAACGAAGATGCGTTCTCAGTGCAAATAAGAGATGTTGGCGGGACTGTGCATTCCTTGCGCAAAGATGACCTTGTCGAATTCGAGAAAGTCTTCGGACACAGCTTGATGCCTGAGTACGGCGGGGAGCTATCAGCAAGAGATCTGGATGATTTAATTTCCTACTTGATGAGCCTGAGGGCAGAGCAATGAAACGCATACTAATTTTGCTGCTGGCTTATATTGCTGGTTCTGCAAGCGCGGAAGTGAGCTTTGATCGACTGGTCAATGCTGCCGACGAGCCGCAAAGCTGGCTAACCTACTCCGGGACCTATCGCTCAGAAAGATTTTCACCGTTAACTGAAATCAATCGTTCAAATGTCAACGACCTAAAAGTAATCTGGGCATACCAGATGCAACCGTCCTCTTATGGCGGAGCCGGGCTCGTGGAAACGACGCCACTTGTTGCAGATGGCATCATGTACCTGACTGAGCCGCCGAGCACTGTGACAGCGCTGGATGCCAGAACCGGCAAACGTCTCTGGACCTGGTCGCCGGAAATGCCCGAGGAAGTTCTGCATATCGGTTTTCCGATGGTCAACCGTGGCGTCGCGTTGCTGGACGATGCAGTCTACGTTGGCACACTGGATGCGCATCTGGTCGCGCTCGATGCCGCGACCGGCGCTGTTCGGTGGGACGTCGAAGTCGCGGACAACAAACTCAACTATTCGTTAACTTTGGCGCCCCTGGCGATAGATGGCCAAATTATTATCGGCATGAGTGGTGCAGAGGCCGGCATTCGATCGTTTGTCGACGCCTATGATTCTGCCACCGGTGAAAGACTCTGGCGTTTCTATACCATACCCGCACCGGGGGAGCCAGGCAGTGAAACCTGGCAGGGTGACGACTGGCAAACGGGTGGTGGATCGACCTGGCTTACCGGATCCTTCGACCCGGAACTCGATTTGCTTTACTGGACGGTCGGCAACCCCGCTCCGGACTGGAATGGCGATCTGCGTCCGGGCGACAATCTTTACTCCTGTTCGATCATTGCACTCGACCCTCAGAGCGGCGAGATGAAATGGTATTTCCAGTTCACACCGCATGACACTCATGACTGGGACGCAAATCAGATTCCTGTGTTGTTCGATGCGCAGTGGAATGGATCTGAGCGAAAGATTGTTGCGCTCGCCAATCGCAATGCGTTCTTTTACCTGCTCGACCGGGAAACGGGAGAGTACCTTCACGGCAACGAGTACTCGAAGCAGACCTGGGCCGCAGGTCTTGACGAGACCGGGCGTCCGATTGTGTTGCCAGGTACGGAGCCGACAGAGGAGGGCAACTTGATTTGGCCCAGTCTGCAGGGTGCGACCAATTGGTTTAGCCCGTCTTATAACCCTGACACTGAGCAATTTTTTGTCGCTACACGATTAATGGG